>Ga0116129_1000003_pt1 | contig 175401 bp, 153 predicted proteins | sample June2015DPH_17_2_FD_89732 | JGI IMG/M metagenome (GOLD analysis project Ga0116129, IMG submission 89732) | Peatland microbial communities from SPRUCE experiment site at the Marcell Experimental Forest, Minnesota, USA - June2015DPH_17_10 | ecosystem: Environmental > Terrestrial > Soil >... | reverse complement strand
GCCTTCGAACTAGCCGACGAACTCAAAGTTCCCACGCGCACCATCCAGTCCCGCCGCCGCAAGCTGATGAAGCTGCAGCAAAAGATCAGCACCAAATCCAAAGCCGAATGGGTAGGCCGCAAAATCGATTTATTAGTCGAAGGCGAATCCGAAGAGACCGAACTGCTCTGGCAGGGCCGCACTCCGCTCCACGCCCCCGAGATCGACGGCAAAGTCCTCATCAACGACTTCGGCCCCCACGAAGCCCTCGTACCCGGCGCCTTCTACCGCGCCGAAATCACCGAATCCCACGACTACGACGTAGTAGCCCGCATCCTCGAATAAAGTTCTTCCTCTTTCGCGCTCTGACGGTAGATACTTAGTCCTTCTACTGCCACAGGAGAACTGAATGTCCTATTACCCCGCAGAAATATATATGGAGCACAATGGCGTCATTATTTACCACGTATATAAGGCCGATGATCCTGATCAAGGGATTCGAGAATATTGGTTCGACACCCAAGAGGCAAGCAGAGACGATTACGGCTTCGATGTCCGCGAGCTAGCCGAGGAACTCGTGAAACTCAATCCTATCCTTGCAATTGATGCCAGTGGGGACGATGAAAAAAAGTCAATAATCCGTGCGTCTATCGAAGCCGGATTGCTCCAAGCGGCGTAACCTGCAATTTACTTCAGGCTCAAATGCGAGAAGCCATCTAACACGAAAAATGCATTGGCCGAATCGGTCACATTCACAGCGCAAAACACAACAAGGGATAAGATGAGAACGGGACAAACGTGCAAGATGGAAATTGGGAGAATGCTCAAGAACTCCCAAACCAAGGTCATTGTTCCAATAATCCTGCTCGGACTTCTTGAACAATACTTAGTTTCAAATGACCCGAGGTTTACAGATGCCCAAATTCGGAGGGCTTACGAAGCTGCAGTAAAGGAGATGAAGACATTCTTGGGACACGACGTACATATCGGCGCAAAATATTACGACGCATACGGGTCCAGAATGTCTCGTTACGCAGTTTTAGAGCAGATCGCTCACCTTGAATACCGGCTATTGTCTCCCTACACCGAAGAAGCCCGGGAACTCATCAGGTGGATCCCTCAGCAGATCAAATTGCACATCGACAAGCGCCTTGGTGTGGTGCCTCTACTCCATGATTCGGCCACACGAGCCGCGTTAGCGGATTCGCCTGAGGAGTTCTCTCGCCTCATAAAAGACCAGATCGACAAGAATCCAGCAAACTTCGAAATCTTCACCTTCGCTGTCATAAAGGTTCATTTGGAGAGATTTGCCTGCAAAATCTATCGTGACACCCGAACGGCATCACACGATAAGGGAGTCGATATCTCGACCAACTTCGGCGTCGTTTACCAGATCAAAAAGCTGCGGATTCACACTCAAGCGGAAGCGGCCTTAGTATACGCAGAGCTTAAAGTGAATTTCGATAACGAGCGACTACAGGATGGAAGTGTGATTCTTGTCATCGATGATATTTCAAAAGAAGTTAAACAGTATTTGATAAATATGCGAGTTCAGTCCATAAGTAAGGATGAAGTTTTTCGAATGGCTGCTAACTTCGATGAGCCGGAGGATCGGCAAAAAGTACTGCGCATCATCTACGAGGAATTTCGGCGCGAGTATTCGAGCAATATCACCTAAAAATGGAATAACGCGATGCTCACACCCACCTACCAATCCCTTCCCTCCTTCCACCTAGCCGGCATCCGCCGCTGGCACACCTTCGCCACTGCCCCCGAAACCATCCCACCACAATGGAACGAGTTCAACGCCCTCTCCCTCCCCGGCCGCGCAGAAGCGAAGGTCACCTACGGAGCCACCTGCCAGATGGACATGCCCAATCAGCGCTTCGAATACCTCTCCGGCTACGAGGTCCCCAGCTTCGACAACCTCCCTGCCGACATCGGCCGCATGATCGTCCCTGCTGCCGAGTACGCCGTCTTCCCTCTCGAGACCGTTAAAGATATCCGCCCCTTATGGCACTCAGTCTTCCAGACCTGGCTACCCTCCTCCGGCGTAAAACCCGCACACACCCCGGACTTCGAACGCTACGACCACCGCTTCGATCCCATCACCCGCGGCCCGCTAGAGATCTGGTTTCCCATCCAACGCGTCATCGCGCAGGCATGACCTCAAGCAGCAAATTATCCCCATTCCGAATTACTGCACGCTTCTCCGGGTTTGTGATCGTGATTAATCCGTCCGGCGACTCAAGCCGCGCCCCGGTATCGTACCCGTACAGCCCATTCGCCGTCGTCGAGAACACACCCATCGCCTGCGGAACCACACCACCATCGGACAGCTTCACCGGCAGACTATAGACCCCGTAGTAGTCTGCATTGCCCACCGTGCGCAATCCACTGCCCACCACGTCTGCCACCCACCCCGTCCGCGCCACCACATCTCCGCCCACCTGCCTCGTCGTCCAGCTCGCCGAGTTATTGCCGCGGTCAGCCACACCCATCGTTGGCATAAACGTATCGTCGACGTACATCAGATTGGCGGCCGCCACGGCTCTCGTCACCAATGGAACCGTCTGCCCCCGATAGCTCAACTGGGTAAACCGTATCGTCAGCACAGAAGGATGTGCTGCTGTTCCGTCCCCCGCGCTTGACGCCACAATCTCGCCGCGAACCTTTGCCCCGCGATTGAGGTACGAGTCCTGAGTAACAGGAACCCGCTGAGTCGTCGTGACCATAAAGACAGTTCCCGGCTTCGACCTCCCAGCACGAAGCGTTCGACCCATCTGCACAGGCAACGTAATGCCGGCAGGTAAAGCCTGCAGCTCCGATACAGCGTGGCTTCGCTGACCAGCGTCGGATGCCTCCGCCAAAATGGAAAGAGAAACCAGCATCAGACTGGCTCTCAACCGGAAACTGATCGCTCGCCCTAACGCCCGCATAAGAAAGCCTTCCATTTTATTTAGACGCAAGATATCCAATGTCCGCTATAGCAGCTCGGCGCAGCGCGGTTACACACGCGAATGGATTAAAATAGAGTTGTCATGCCGAGAGCTTCCAACTCGAAAGTCAAAACCCTCCGCTGCCCCACCTGCCGCAACATCGTACTCGTTGGAAGCGAAGACTTTCCCTTCTGTTCCGACCGTTGCCGCCGCCTCGATCTCGGCAAATGGGCCTCCGGCGACTACAAGGTCTCCACCCCCATTCAGGACCCCGATCTCCTCGAAGAACTCGCTCGTTCCCCACGCCGCAACAACGACGAAGACTAGATTGGAAGACGAATCGCTCCAAATTTAAGTGGCTGTCACTGCAAAGCTAACCCACCTGAATCGAAGACTTTGCCCGGCAACAACGCTCTTCCCAACCCGAAGTCCTGGCTTAACCCATTTGGATCGAAGACTTTGCCACACTTTAGGGGGAGTGGGGCCACCCGTTTACACTAAAAGCCGATCCGATGCCCAACTCCACCACCCAACTCCACGAACCCGCAGACAAGAAAACCCGCTGGGCATGGCTCACCGCCACCTTCTTCGGAGCTGGCCTCCTCAAACCCGGTCCCGGAACCTACGGCAGCATCGCCGCCCTCCTCCTATGGTACGGAGCCGCGCATCTCTTCCACCCATCGATATCGGTACTCGCGATCGGCACAGCCGCAGCCGCAACAATCGCCACGCTCATCGGCATCCCCGCCGCCACAATCGTAGCCCGCGAATCCGGCCGCAAAGACCCCGGCCACGTCGTCATCGACGAGGTAGCCGGCCAGCTCATCACCCTCATCGCGCTGCCGGCAACACCAGGATTCGCCCTACTCGCCCTCTTCCTCTTCCGTTTCTTCGACATTGCAAAACCTTGGCCCATCCGCCGCCTCGAAAAGCTGCCCGAAGGCACGGGCATCATGCTCGATGACGTCGCCGCCGGCCTCCTCGCCCTCGCCATCGCTCAAGTCACCATCCACCTCCGCTAGCCGAAGTGGCATTTGCACTCCCTTCACACTCGGGCTACGCTAGCCATCAGTATGACGACCCTCCGCTCCCTCCTGACATCCGACAAAGCAGACCCCGAAGCCCCGCGACTCGACCACCTGAGCCCTATCGCAGCCATGCCCGGCGGCCAGGTCGAAGTCCACGGCCATCATCTCGAACCCCACGGCGCCCACATCCCCCGCGCCTCCATCGGCGACATCCCTGCCCCCGTCGTCCTCAGCCGCCCCACCCACGCCACCGTCCGCATCCCCGAAGGCGCCATCTCGGGTAATCTCGTCCTGCACCGCAACGCGACCGAGAGCAATCCTCTAAATCTTAATGTCGCTGTCCCCATGGCAGAAAATCTTCATCCCGTCGCCAATCCCGCAGTCGACACCGACGGAAACGTCTACACCACCATCTCGGGAGAACGCGGCCAGGCCGTCCCTGTCTCCATCCTTCAAATCCAGCGCGACTTCCAGGTTCGCCCCTTCGTCCGCGACTTGCTCAACGCCACGGGCCTCGCCTTTGGTCCCGACGGTTTCCTCTATGCCAGCTCGCGCGCCGAAGGCACCGTCTACCGCATCTCCCCCGAGGGCGCCATCTCCACCTACGCCGAGGGCATGGGCATCGCCACAGGCATCGCCTTCGATCGCGACGGAAACCTCTTCGTCGGCGACCGCTCCGGCACCATCTTCAAAATCAGTCGCGCCAGCACAGGCGGTGCCAGCGGCGAAATCTTCGTCTACGCCACCCTCGAACCGAGCATCGCCGCCTACCATCTTGCCTTCAACGACGCAGGCACCCTCTTCGTCACCGGCCCCACGACATCCTCAAACCAGGCCGTCCACGCTATCGATCGCGACGGAAACACCACCGTCTATTATCAGGGCCTCGGCCGGGCCCAGGGCATCGCCTTCGACGTCAACGGCAATCTCTACGTCGCCGCCAGTCTCCGAGGCCAGCGCGGCATCGTCCGCATCGATCCGCAACACAACGCTACTCTAACGATCTCCGGCAACAACGTCGTCGGCCTCGCCTTCCTCGAAGATGGCAACGCGACCCTCGCCACGCGCGACACGCTTTACCACGTGGCACTCGGCATCGAAGGCCGGAAACTCGTCTGAAATCGCGGATGCCGAGTCCACAACGGCAAGACACAAAAAAACTTCCATAGCTTGGTAAGCGCTATTTGCGTAAAATCATCTTCGCCGGCTACCGCAATAGTCTGGACACGACACCAAACTCAGCTCCACCTCGCGTGAGGCACTCTTTGGAACCGCGGCTCTATAGCAGGCTCTTGTTTCGTCTTCTGGTTCTCCCGGTCGCAGCGCTCGCTGGCCTAGCTCTCATCCTTGGATACGGCCTGCGCCGGGTTCAGGACAGTGCCAATGCAATCGACCGCGCCGACGTGGTCATCCTTCACGCAAATCGTCTCATCAAACTGATCATCGATGAAGAAACTGGCTTACGGGGCTACCTGCTCGTCCGTAACCCGGCCTTCCTTCAGCCACTGCGCGAAGCCGATCATCAAATTGATTCCGAATTCGCCACTCTATTCACCTTAGTCCATCGGCCCGGCGGATTTGAGCACCGGTGGCGAAGTGGCTAACGCGCTGGTCTGCAAAACCAGTATTCATGGGTTCAAATCCCATTCGGTGCTCCAAAAATCAATCACTTAGCAGCACAATTGCCATTACTTGCAAGCCGCTTCGACAATCGCGCCACCCAGACCGCATCCGAGTGTGGGGAGTCCTTGCTGAGTTCCACAGCTACTTCGAGAACGTATGTGCTGCACTCTCAATTACATCTGCAACTTCCTTGGGATGCGAGACGTAGACTGAATGGCTGGCGCCAGCGACCTCCACTGTGTGACTCCCGGCCCGCTTGGCATACCAACGCTCCAAGTCCGGGTTGATGGTTCGATCACTTCCCGCCACTACCATCCAGCTCGGTTTGGTTCTCCAGGCAGCGGTGGTGATCGTCGCTGAGAAATTGTCCGCAAAGTTGAGGACCTGCGAGCGCGCCATGAATGCGGCTTGATCGCTGGGAAGGTCAGCTGCGAATAATTCATGAAATTGCGCCGGGTCGATATATGTGAAACCGTCGGGGGTTTTCTTGATGGCGCCCGATTTGGCGAGGTCGCTCGGAAAGCGCTTTCCGTCGTCTGATTCCTTCTCGCCGGCGTCTGGCATGTGCGCTGCAACGTACACCAAGCCGACAACCGATGCATCCGTGCCCGTTTCCGTAATTATGGCTCCCCCATAGCTGTGCGCGACTAGAATGCACGGCCCATCCTGTTGTGCAAGCACGCGCTTCGTGGCAGCCACATCATCCTTAAAGGACGTCTCCGGCTCTTGGACGAGGCTAACGTTGTAGCCGTCCTTGACAAGAATGTTGTAAACGCCTCTCCAGCCCGAACCGTCCGCCCAGGCACCGTGGACGAGGACGATATTTTTTACTTTAGACTTCTGAGCTTGTAAGTTTGGTGTGCTCGATAAGGCAGCAGCACACAAGATCGTGGCGAATACGGAAAATTTATTGACCATACCTGTCTCCAGTTTCTTTTTTGTTGAGTTCTGCAGCAAGTTTCCAAGACCAAAAACTGTCACTGCCGTTGAGGTTCACAGCCGGCGGATATGTTTTGTCCTCTCACAATGATTGGACTCTTCGCAGGCGATTCGCGATCGTTGCTTCTTCTTATGGTCGTGATATGCATGACTAATCAAGGTGCCCTCACCAGCAAAATTCATGCTGCGTCGTTTCTGAGCGCGTTGTACTCCACGAACGCCAAGACTGCTTCACACTTTGCTGTAGCATCGGTACTTCCTTGCCATACGCTATATGACACTTCGAGGGCAATTCGCGATTCTTGTTTGCTCTTATAACCGTGATATGGATGACGAATCAACGGTCCGAACCAGTTCACCGAACGCGACGGACCGAGCATCCTTGTCGGAGTTTCAGGGTTTGCTACATGTCTTCCCCGGAGTCAAGCTGCGTCTTGAGTGCTCGATCGTGCTAGGGGAGTATGAAGGAACACTCGGATGATTGCATCCCGCGATGGAGGGGATTTTCAGCGTTAGTAACAGGTGCACATCGGATACCACTATTGAGTGGCACCCACGCAAGCACCAGACAATGTTGTCGACGGGGCTATCCGCGTATCAATGATTTAGCGACGTGCAAGCGAATTCACAAAAGCGCCGTACAACTGCTGCAGTGTTATGACGTGCGAGGGCCAAGCCAATCTCGCAGTCCGGCAGTCGATCCGCAATCGAGCACACGGCCACCTTAGAGACGATTCTTTTCGCAACAGATGCCGGGATAATCGAGACGCCCACGCCGGAATCGACGAGAGAGATGAGTGTAGGCATCTCTCCTGCTGTTTGGACCACCTTCGGGATGACTCCAGCGTTGCTCAGAATTCCAATCAAAAGATCGTGGAATCCAGGAGCGTACTCCCGCGCGTACATGACAAATGGATTCCCTTTGAGTTCGCGCAGACGAATCTCTTTCTTTGCGGAAAGCGGGTGCCATGAGGGCACTATCGCGATAAACGGTTCCCTGTGAACCGTTGTCACCTGGATCTCTTTGCGAATTTCAATGGGAAGACGAAGAAAGCCGACGTCTAACAAACCAGCGCCGATCATCTCCAGTTGGTCGCCTGTCAAGATGTTTCTTATCGAAAACTCAACATCCGGATAGCTCTTCCGGAATCGCCGCATCAAATTCGGGACCATCTCAAAACCGGCAGTCGATACGAAACCGATGCGAATATGGCCGAGTTTGCCCGCTGACGCCCACTGAGCTTTCCGCTTGGCGAATTCGAGCTTTTCCAGAGCGCCCGCCGCGTCTTCCCGAAACGCCTGTCCAGCCTCCGTAAGCACAGTGCCCTGCCGGTTTCGACTTAGCAGTTGCACACCCAATTCGTCCTCAAGCGCTTTGACTTGAAGGCTAAGTGCCGGCTGGCTCAGATTGAGGAGTCGAGCACTCCGACCGAAGTGAAGGGTCTCAGCGACGGACAAGAAGGAACGGAGGTGACGAAATTCCATGCGGTCTCCCGATTTGCTGACATTATCACGATTATAAAAACACTACATCGTCGTAAATGATGAGTTGCTAAAGCTCTGAAAAATTCAGAATTGCATAAACCTGAGCTCTTGCTTACTTAGAGATGAAAAGCAACTCCTCTGGCCTTCCAACAGACCAAAAAGTTCATCCTCCGCGGCGGTGCGCACATGTCAGCTCCGCGATAATGTGCTCCGTCAGCGCGCTTATTTACCTGCAACTGAGTGCTCTGACAGGCTCTTCGGCTCTTCAAGACCTCCCAGCACCCCTTAGCCAAGCGAGAACTGTAAAATTCCGATTTGCAAACGTATCATTTGTAGCTACTATATGACCGACGTGGGGGGCACCCATGGCGAAGTCGTCTGCAGTCGTTCAGATCGGCGGTTTCGGCAACACGCTACGGCGAGATGCGTGGTGGGTTGAGATTGTTCCGGTCGTCATACTTTTAGGCACTTTCGGCATCTACGCCACCCTTCGAGCCTTCGAAGGGAAATTCTATGAGTGGGGACCTTACCTCTCACCGTTTTATTCTCCGCTGATCGATCCCCAGCACCACTGGTGGCGGTTTTCTCCTGCGCTTCTGGTTCTGGCAGGGCCGCTCGGATTTCGGGCGACCTGCTACTACTACCGAAAGGCGTACTATCGCGCGTTCTTTCTGGATCCCCCCGCCTGCGCAGTAAGCGAAGGAAGCAAGCGGCGTTACCGCGGCGAGACATCCTTTCCGTTCATTCTTCAAAATCTCCATCGCTGGTTTCTTTACATCGCGGTTATCTATCTCGCCTTCCTCTGGCATGATGCAATTCGCGGCTTCTTCTTTGAGAACGGGTTTGGCATCGGCGTGGGCTCACTCATCCTCCTGGCAAATATCGCCTTACTAACCCTCTACACTTTTTCCTGTCACTCTCTACGTCATTTGGCGGGAGGAAAGCTTGATTGTTTCTCGTGCACGTCATTTGGGCCAACCCGTCACACTGCGTGGCGATGGCTCAGCGGTTTGAATGAGCGCCACATGCTGTTTGCATGGATGAGCCTCATCTCCGTTGGCGTGGCCGATCTCTACGTGCGGATGGTCTCCTCAGGCATCATCAAGGATGTTCGCCTCCTGTGACCGCCGCATACGAAACTCACGAGCACGATGTGCTCATCATCGGCGCGGGCGGCGCCGGGCTGCGAGCCGCCATCGAAGCTCTGGCCCAGGGCGTGAGTGTCGGCGTCGTGTGCAAGTCCCTGCTCGGCAAAGCCCATACCGTTATGGCCGAAGGCGGCATCGCCGCTGCGATGGCAAACGTCGATACGTCGGATAACTGGCGCACGCACTTTGGCGACACCATGCGTGGTGGAAAATTCCTGAACAACTGGCGCATGGCTCAACTCCATGCGCAGGAAGCCCCTGAACGCGTGAGAGAGTTGGAGAAGTGGGGTGCCCTCTTCGATCGCACTGAGAACGGCGAGATCCTGCAACGAGCCTTCGGCGGCCACACCTTCAAACGGTTGTGCCACGTGGGTGACCGCACGGGGCTGGAGATGATTCGCACCTTGCAGGATCGCGGCGTGCACATGGGCATCGATGTATATATGGAGTGCGCCATCACACGGCTGCTCAAGGATGGCGACCGCATCGCCGGAGCCTTCGGCTACTGGCGCGAGCAAGGCCGGTTCGTCATCTTCAAAGCAAAGTCTGTGGTCATCTGCACCGGCGGCATCGGCAAAGCCTGGAAGATCACTTCGAACTCATGGGAGTACACAGGCGACGGTATGGCGCTCGCCTACGACGCAGGCGCCGAACTCAACGACATGGAATTCGTGCAGTTTCATCCCACCGGGATGGTGTGGCCGCCGGGCGTGCAAGGCATTCTGGTGACCGAGGCAGTGCGCGGCGAAGGTGGGGTTCTGCGCAACAAAAGCGGCGAGCGTTTTATGGAGCGCTACGACCCCAAGAGACTCGATCTCTCCACCCGCGATATCGTCGCGCGCTCTATCTACACCGAAGTGCGCGAGGGCCGCGGCACCAAACACGGAGGCGCGTTTCTCGACATCTCACATAAACCGGCCGAGTACGTGAAGCGAAAACTCCCCAGCATGTATCACCAGTTTCTGGAGCTGGCGGATGTCGACATCACAAAGGGGCCGATGGAAGTAGGACCGACGTGTCACTACATGATGGGCGGTATCCGCGTAGATGCAGAGACAGCGCAAAGTTCAATCCCGGGGCTTTTTGCAGCCGGAGAAGCGGCCGCAGGTCTGCACGGTGCAAACCGGCTCGGCGGCAACTCCCTCTCTGACCTTCTGGTCTTCGGCCGGCGAGCAGGACTCGCGGCCGCAGAGCACGCCAAGCGAAGCTCAGCCTCCGCGATAGATTCTGCGCAAATCTCTTCGCAAATCGTAGACGCTGAACAGCAGATGCTCCTGCCCTTCGAACGGCCCAACGGCGAAAGCCCCTACGCCATTCATGAAGATTTGCAAAACGTCATGCAGACTCTCGTCGGAATCTTTCGCACCGAAGAAGACCTCCTCCGTGCTTTATCGGAGATCAACAAACTGAAGGAGCGCATGGCCCGCGTGCATGTTGAAGGGTCACGGCTCTTCAACCCAGGCTGGCACCTGGCGCGGGATCTGCAAAGCATGTTGACCGTCGCGGAAGCCGTCACACGCAGCGCACTCGCTCGCCGCGAGAGCCGCGGCGCTCACAGCCGCATCGATTACCCCGGTCTGGATGATGCCTGGGGAAAGAGGCATAATGTCGTGGTGAAGAAGGCGGACACGATGACGCTCTTCGAATCTCCTGTTCTTGAGATGCCCGGGGACCTGAAGCAATTGCTCGTGGAAGATAGCGGAATCAAACAGGCAGGCTAGCCATGACTGGAGTGACGATGGCAGAGGCGACGTTGCAGGTCTTCCGAGGTGACCGGGAAGCTGGCAAAGCTGTTGACTATCGAGTACCACTCGTTCCCGGTATGGTCGTGCTCGATGCGCTCCATTCAGTTCAGGCACATCAGGCGCCCGATCTCGCCGTTCGCTGGAACTGCAAGGCAGGCAAATGCGGTTCGTGCTCAGCCGAAGTCAATGGCCATCCGCGGCTCACCTGCAAGACGCGCATGGACACGCTTCCTCTCGATCGGCCCATCACCGTCTTTCCCATGAAGGCATTTCCGGTCATTAAGGATCTGGTAACGGACGTCTCGTGGAATTTCAAGGTGAATAAAAAGATCCCGCCGTTCCAGCCGCGGCCTGGCCTCGAGTGGAAGATGTACCAGCGCGACGTCGACCGGGTGCAGGAATTTCGCAAATGCATCGAGTGCTTTCTCTGCCAGAATGTCTGCCACGTTCTGCGTGAGCATGACAAGCAGGAGGAGTTTGGCGGACCGCGCTTCTTCGTGCGTACCGCCTCGCTCGACATGCATCCGCTGGACGGCATCTCGCGAGCAAAGGTATTGAAGGAGGAGCTGGGCCTTGGCCTCTGCAATATCACCAAGTGCTGCACCGAGGTATGCCCCGAAGACATCCACATCACCGACAACGCCATCATCCCGCTCAAGGAGCGCGTCGTCGACGAATACTACGATCCCCTGCTCACGCTAGTCCGCAAGATTCGCGGCGTAAGAAAAGCTTAGTCGTAAAGGAAGGCGCCATGACATACGAACTGAAACGCATCTCAACCGCTGGCATCACCGAAGCCATCGCAAAGGCGCAACACTACCGCAGCCTCAACGAACCCGAAGAAGCAGAGTCGATCTGTCGCGATATTCTGGCGATCGAACCACAGCATCAACTTGCATTGCGGTTGCTCGGGCTCTCGCTTACGGATCAGTTCACAGGCGTCTCCTCCGACCGCGACCGCGAAGCGGAGCAAAGTTTTCAAAAACTCACCGACCGCTACGAGCGGCTCTACTATACGGGAATCGCATACGAGCGGCGCGCGAAGGCCCAGCTCCGCACCGGACAGCCGCCTTACACCGTGCTGCCTCTCTTCGAACAGGCGATGCGCTCGTTTGAAGAAGCAGAAAAGATCCGCCCAACCGGAAACGACGACGCCATCCTTCGCTGGAATCGCTGCGTGCGTCTGCTACAAACCACATCCTATGTATGGGAACAGGAACTCGCTCAGTTCGATAAGCAGGATGCACCCCCGACATGAGGTAACGCCGAGCCCTTCCTAGTGGCGAGATACAACGGTGGAAGCCGATTTAGTGGGAAGATCAAGTGTTGGCATCCCGATCCACGTCCAATCTTAAGATTTGTTAAGCAGGTCACGTCACCTCAGATCCGTGCGAGACTTAAGAACCGATGGAGATGACTGAATGCCCGTCAGGTCCCGAGGCAGTGTCGATGGAGACTGCGGAAAAACAAGTGCAATTGTCGCTGCTGCTTGTCGATGACGATAAAGAGTTGTGTGCGATGATGAAGGAGTTTTTTGCCGAGGCCGGCCATCGCCTGGATTGCGAGCATGATGGCCGACGAGGCCTCGTCGCCGCAGTCAGCGGAGCTTATGACCTGGTAATTCTCGATGTCATGCTTCCCATCTTTGATGGCTTCACTGTACTTCAGCACATGCGGCGCCGAAACGATTCTCCGGTGATCATTTTGACCGCACGCGTGCAGCACCAAGACAGGATCCTAGGACTGGATGCAGGAGCAGATGATTATCTGCTCAAGCCTTTTGATCCGGATGAACTTCTGGCGCGTATCCGCGCTGTATTGCGCCGCACTGATACGAATTTGAAGGGCGGCACAGATGTAACTATCGGTGATATACGAATCAACGTCACAACGCGCGAAGTGTGGTCCGCGGGTTCTCCGGTGGAGTTGACTGAAATGGAGTTTGATCTGCTGGAGATGCTGATGCGCTCTGCAGGACGGGTTGTCTCGCGAGACGAAATAGCTTTGGCGCTCTTCGAACGCGAAGCGACACCATATGACCGCATTCTCGACGTCCATATAAGCCGTTTGCGCAAGAAGCTTGAGGGCGGACGAAGCTTGATTCGCACAGTTAGGGGAGTTGGCTATGTCTTTGCGCGAGCGGCTTAGGTTGTTACCCACAAGATCGCTCTATTTCGCTGTCTTTCTCGCGATGGTAAGCACGCTGTCACTCTCCTTCATCGTATTTCGAGACATCTCGGCCCGCCTTCAGAGAAAGCACTTCGATCCCATCTACGACCGCCTGGACGAATTGCAACTGGAGAGTGCGCGCAGAATATTGAACGGCGAAGGACCGAAGGCGCTGGCGAACTATCTGGCAGGCCTGGACCACCTGTCTGGGGCACAACATTATCTGCTCGACGCACATGGTGTCGACCTCGTAGACGGCGCAAGCAGGTCCGCTCTGTTGCCCCGTTTTCCCTCGTCCCAATGGCGCATCCGGATCGATGGCCGTTCGGTCGCATCGCGACGATCCGAAGACGGCCAGTATTGGTTTGCGGCGGTTGGCAAGCCTAGCCGGCCGCAGATTTGGACATTTCTTCCTTACTATTTTCTGGTGATTGGCGCCACCGGCATTCTGTGTTGGCTGGCCTCGGTTGCCGTGGTGTCGCCGATCCGCAGGATAGCGGCGTCGATTGCCCTGTTCGGACAAGGCGATCTTTCGGTCCGTGTGCCTACCAAACGGCAGGACGAGATTGGGCAATTAGGCAGTTCGTTCAATCAGATGGCCGAACGCCTGCAACGAATGATTGTGAGTGAAAGACGGCTGCTGGCGGACATATCGCATGAACTCAGGTCTCCACTGGCACGGTTGAAGTTCGCCGTTAAACTGGCCAGAACATCCCCGGATACCGACGCGGCGCTTGATCGTATCAATCGGGATGTGGATCGAATCGCTTCGCTTGTGGCTGGAATCGTTGAGATCACTCTCGTCGAAGGCGATCCTGAGAGTCAGGGCGCGGAGATTGTGCGCATTGCAGACGTCCTCGATGAAGTCATCCACGATTGCACTTTAGAAGCCGAGGCGCGGAGTTGCCGGATCGCACGGAATGGCCGGCCTTGCGGAGAGATTCTCGGCAATCGTGAACTGTTGCGCCGTGCGGTCGAGAATGTCTTGCGAAATGGGATTCGTTATTCGCCGGAACAATCGACGGTTGATGTGACAGTCATTGAAGATCCGGATTCTGCGGACATCGCAATTCGCGACTATGGACCCGGCGTTCCCGACGACGCTCTGACAAGAATATTCGATCCGTTCTTCCGGGTTGAAGAGGCGCGCGATGCACTGGGCGGCGGGTCCGGGTTTGGCTTGTCGATCGCAAAGCGAGCTGTGCTGGTGCATCATGGCACGATTACCGCAGAGAATGCATCGCCCGGCCTGCGCGTACAAATCAGAATTCCGCTTTCGAAAACGACCGCGCTGCTTTGACGATATGTAAGGCTGTAAAATTCTTTGGGTGCCGCGGATTTCAGTTCAACAGGTCTTAAGAATTCTTAAGGTTCAAAATCAACAGATCATGGTGTACTTCCTTTAACGCTTGACCCGACCAGGGGAATATATCGGCGTTGGAGGATACAAATGAAGCGCATCTTCGTTTCCGTAGTAATGGTCGCCCTTTTCTCCGCCCCTGCTTTTGCTGCTAAGAACTCCCAGACTGTGGATGTTCCCTCAACGTTAAGGGCGGGATCGACAATGCTTGTCCCGGGCAATTACAACGTGACATGGACGGGTTCCGGACCAGACGTTCAAGTTACTTTTGCCCAAGGGAAGAAAGTGGTCGTCATCTTGCCGGCAAAGTTGATCGAGCAAAGTAACAGGAACGAGGAATTGGATACTGATAGCCAGAACGGAGTCGAGGTTCTGCAAGCGATTCGCACGAGAACCATGACCCTGATGTTTAGTAATCCCCCATCATCAGGAAACTGAGTCGAAAGCCAAGGGATCCATAACGCGCCAACGCAGAATCGATTCCCACCGGCTTGAGCCTAGTCGCACGGCATTTGCTTGGCTTGTTGGGCATTGGGCGCCGGCTACCGATCCTGGAAAAACGCCAGCGGAGGGTTCAGGTTACCAGCCGATCGCTACAAGAAGCGTATTGGGCATGTTACAGCTTACATCGGATGAGTATCCACCATTGTCATCATAGGGGAAGGTGTACTGCTGGCCGTTGATGGCAATCTGATGCAGGAACTTCCCGTAATAGCTGAAGGGTTCGGTCTGATAGAACTCACTCGGATTGCCCCACAAGCCCTGATTCGCCAGGGAGCCATCCGGGTTGAAGGTTCCGGCGACCCCTCCCACATGGCGGTAGATTGCAGCAGAAAGACCAGGATAGGCACCCAGGCCGTCGCCATTGGGAATTGCCGGTGGAACAGCGGTAATTCCATTTACTGCCCATAACTGGTCAATCCAGTCGTTGTAATAGGTCACGTATGGACCGCCGGTATCGAACCCTCCGTCGCCCGGAGAGACGATCCGATAAGGAGCCTGCACCTGCGCAAGTGTTTGGAAGTTTGCGGGGACAGCATTGAGATAGCGTTGGAATGTACTGGCTCGTGATTCCGCGAAGGCTCCCGCATTCTCTCCGATCGCAATATTGGTGCCGTCGCCACAGGTCAGCAGGAAGGCATTCTTGATGCCAAAATTGTCGACTCTGGTCGTGTCCATATTGATGAAGTAGGTCGTAGTGCTGTTCCCAGCCAGGCCGATGGTGTACTCAAGGAAGTCCGAATAGCTATTTGAGTTCTGGCTCGGTGTTCCAAGATAGATAGGGATTCGACCTGATGCACCGGAAGGCAACTGCAAGATAGGTTGTGCAGCGATCGAATTTGTCACGGTAACGCCATTAATAGTCGCGCTCCAGAACACTTGATCGTCAGGGTATTGGCCATTGGTCCGGTTCAGGAACTTCACTACGAGCACCGCACCGGCAGCAGTTGGCGGCATGTTGCTGGCATCCCAGAATGGCGTGGCATTTCCGAGAGCCAGGGACGTTGCGCTCACGGGACCACCTACAGTCGTTGTGGGTTTCGAGCTGGTCGCCTGAACGATGTAGTAATACGTCGTCGCTGCCGTGACTACGGCGTCATTGTAAAAATTGGACTTCGTGGTGCCAACCTGGGTCGCACCCGATGGCGTAAAGTTCTGCGTGGTGCTGCGGTAGATGTTGTAGGTCACCGGCGCCGGTGCGGTGCTTGCAGGGAACGTGAGGTCGATCTCATTGGCCGACGTTGCAGTCGCTATCAACTGAGTTGGCGGTGCGAGTGTCGCGGCGCTGACTTGATTGGAGAACTGCGATGAAACGCCATCCTCATCTGTCGCCTGGACGACGTAGTAATAGGTTGAAGATGCCGGAAGGCCGGTGTTGAAGAAGACAGGATTCGTAAGGTTGACAGCGATCTCGTTGCTCAGCGATGGAATGAACCCATTTGTGGCGCTGCCGTAAATGTTGTAGGTGATGTTGGTGCAGTTTGCCGGCGGTGTAATGGCGGTCCAACTCAGTCCGATAGCGCTCGAAGATGCGCCAGTTGCCACAAAGCCGCCGGGCGCCACGGTGGGTACCGAGATACAGGCGTTCGCCGGGTTCGTCGTCGCACTTACCTGTGTTGAGGGCACCGATGCGCCATCTGCATCCACCGCTTCTACGACGTAGTAATACGTCGAGGAAGCAACGAGTCCGGTGTTCGAATAAGACACGTCGGTAAGGCCGCTCGCAATCAGGTTGGATGCGGAGGGAGTAAAACCGCTCGTAGTGCTGCCATACAGGTTGTACGTGACGGGGCAATTCGGCGGAGGAGTGACCGTCTGCCAGTTCAGGTTAATGATGCTGGGGGAGGTTGCTAGCGCAGTGAGCCCGGTGGGCGCCGCCGCGGGCAGGAGCGTACAGTTGCTTGGTACTCCGCGTATCTCAATGCCGCTGGATTTAGGTTGGTCTACGGAGCCTCTTATATAGCTGATTACAATCTGTCCCTGCGGGTTCGCTGTGGCGGTAAAGGGTTCGACCAGGGCGATGTTCGGGCCACCTGCCTCTTGAAAGATATCCAGATTGGAAAGGACCGTGGTTCCGTTGATCGCGACACTGAAGACGCGGTCCCCAGCGGCAGTAAAATACGTTTCCGCAAAGTGCAGCAGAACGGTATAGGAGGCACCAGGCTGCAGGCCGGGAATCGTATAAGTAAATACGCCATTCCTCTCCGTCTGGTACACCGCTTCCGGAGCGGCGTTGGTTACGCCGGCGACCGCAACGGCTGTACCTGAGGCCGATGTCCCGCCGGTGTCGTAAAACTCGTCGGCAACGAAGGATGCATCGCCACCGTTGGCGTTACTTACTGCCGGACCGCCTGAGTGGATCGCAATAATCTCCGGTAAAGCTGCCGCCGTAGTTGCGTCCTGAACCTGAGCAGAAGGCGCCGAGTTCCCTGCCCCATCGACTGCTTCGATGACGTAGAAGTAAGTCGTCGACGCAGTCAGGCCAGTGTTGGTGTAGACGGTCGAGGTAACTCCGCCGGCCACCAGGTTAGCCTGCGACGCCACAAAGCCGCTTGTGGTGGAGGCGTATACGTTATAGGTGATGGTGCAGCCAGACGGAGCTGTTTCGACTGTCCAGGCCAAGCTGATGGTGTTGACTGAGGCTGCATTTGCCGCTAACCCAGCAGGCTGCGCAGGGATAGTCGTGCAAGCTGGAGTGGGCGACGAGGCAGGCAGGGTCATCGCACTCACTTGTGCCGAAGCCGCCGAAGTGCCGACAGCGTCTACTGCTTCCACTATGTAGTAGTAGGTTGTGGCCGGCGTGAGGTTGCTATCGGCAAAGGACGTGCTTGTCTGGCCCGGCGCGATCATGTTGCTTGGCGCGGGCGTGAAGCCTGGCGTCGTGCTGCGATAAACGTTATACGTTACCGAGCAGGAAGAGCCGGCAGAACTCGCGCTCCAGCTCACACCGATCTGGGTGGACGAAGCCGTTGTCGCGACGAGGGTGGCAGGAGCACTCGGGGCAGCGCTGCAACCGGTACTGCCGCCTGCGGTGACGGTCACGATCGCAGTTGGACTGGTCACAGAGCCGGCGGCATTGGTCACGACGACGGCAAAGCTGTTGCCGCTGTTCTGTGTCGTCAGGGGCGGAGTTGTATACGTTGCGGCGGTTGCTCCCGCGATGGGACCGCTGCTGCTTTGCCATTGGTATGTCAACGGCGCCGTTCCTGTCGCCGTAACGCTGAAGGCCGCCGTCTGCCCAGAGGTTACCGTTATCGAGGCAGGTGGAACTGTAATGGCAGGCGCAGTTGGCGCGGTTTGCGATCCGCCTGACGGAGGCGCGACGGCACCATTCCCGCAACCGTTGAGCAGAGCCATGCCGAAGACGTACATCGCCAGCATGAGTTGCACACGATACCGCCTCTTCCTGCCCAAAAAGCACAGCGCTACCGCCAGCATCGACCCTGGGAACAACGGCCCCAAAATATTGTGAGGATCAGCCGACCCCAGAGGAACGTTCGGCGTCTCCACAATCAGTGAGAAGGTCGTGACATGATTCAAAGAGCCAGCCGATGCAGTAACAGTAATCATTGAAGTTGCCATTTGAGGAGGAGGTGGCGTCACACCGCACCCGGTGAGCAGCGTGAGGCTGGCTGCGCTTACCGCCAGCAGCAGGAGTTGCAGACCGCGCCGCTTCTTTCTGCCGAAGAAGTAGAAAGCAACCGCCAACACCGACCCTGGAAACAACGGACTGGATTTATAGCTGGCAGTCGAGGACGCGATGGTGGTGTTTACGGTCAACGTCGAGACCATATTGCCTGTCGACATAACGGTGGTGGGAGAAAAACTGCACGTGGCATTGCTGGGCAGACCGGAGCAGGTGAACTGGACCGTCGCGGTTGGGGTAAATCCGTTTTGCGGCGTCAACGTGGCCGTCTCTGTCCCGCTACTGCCTGCGGTCACCGTAAGCGAAGGCGCGGAGACACCGAGTGTAAAGTCCGGCGTAGCAGGGGCAGTTATGGAGGCTGTCATGGCGCTGGACTGGTTCGAGGCCGTCGATGCGCCATCTCCGTCGACCGCTTCCACCACGTAGAAGTACGTCGTCGACGCAGCGAGGCCGGTGTTGGAGTAGCTCGTTCCCGTGACTCCGGCAGCAAGCAGACTAGCGGTAGATGGGGTGAAGCCAGCAGTGGTGCCGCCGTAAACGTTGTAAGAGCCGACCGAGCAGTTAGCGGGCGCGGTAACTGCCATCCAGTTCAGTGCAATGGAGCTGGACGAAGTCGCCGTCGCCGTCAACCCCGCCGGGGCTGTTGGCACACTGGCGCATGCGCCTCCTCCACCGGTGGAGTTGTCGGTCACGGTAAGGAGAGCGGAGTTGCTGGTTACAGTGCCACTTCCATTAGTAGCCGACACGCTGAAGGACGTGCCGTTATCGCCGGCAACGGTTGGCGGCGTGGTGTAGGCAGTTCCTGTTGCACCGGCGATTGCGGTTCCGTTCTTGAGCCACTGATACGTTGGCGCCGGCGTACCGGCAGCAACCACCGTGAATGTTGCCGCTTCTCCTACGGCTACCGTCGTGGGTTGTGGTTGTGTTTCGATGACAGGAGCCTGAGCCCCTGACGTGCCCGAGCCGGTAGCCTCAGTGCACAGCGTCGCGCCGGGGAAGTTATTCGTGACGTTGAAGGTAGTGCTGCCGTCAAAGTTGACGATCGCAGTCTCGGTCGCGTCGTTCGGATCCACGGTGGAGGTCCATGTACTCCAGGTACCCGGAAAGGCGCAGGACGCGTTATTGTTGCCACTAATGCCAAGCGCTTCGGTCTCGGTGGGAAGGCGCATGTTGATGCTCTTGCAATAAGCGGCGGCATTCACGCCGGTGAACTGCGAACCAATCGCGCTATCCGTCTGGATGGTGCGTGTCCAGGTCAGGCCAAGCACGTTGTCCATCACCAGCGAGGGGTTGGCGGAGCTGACGGTATAGCGCTCGGTTGGGCCTCCACAACCAGCGACGTTGTAGACCTGGAACTCGTAGATCGAGTAGCCGAAGTTACCGCTTCGCACCGTGCCGAGCATCCGGATATAGCGGGCCTGAACGGTATTGAAGGTGAGGGTTTCGGTACCGCCCACACCTGCGTTGTTGGTGGTTGCGACGTTCCACGTTGGGTTGGTCGAAGGATCGGTGTTGGTGTACTGAATCTGGTACTGCGCCGCGTAAGCATTTTCCCAGTTGATGATTACCGTATTGAAGGACTGCACGGAACCAAGATCCACCTGCAGCCAGGAAGGGATCGACGCCGGTAACTGGGGGCGTTGGAGGCGCACCTGCGGTTGCCGATCCCCAGCGGGTGTTCAGGTTGCCGTCGACGGCGTTCTCCGCTCCGAGGCAGCCTGTGCCGGTCAGAGGTGGCGTTGTGGTTGCATCCGTGCATGCGTTTTGTGAGGAGCTGGCAGTTGCTGTCTTATTCAACGCCAGATTGATCCCTGGAGGCGCAAGCGTGAGCTGCGCTGCTGCACTCGTGACCGGAGCGGCAGCGGCGTTGTTGACCGTCACCGTGTACGCGCCGACATTGGCCGCACTCATGGCGGGGATCGTGTAGGTGATGGTATTGGAGCTCTGTGTATTGCTCAGAAGGATGGTCGCAGAGCCACCTGTGGGGGTGAACTGCCACTGATACGTGTAGGGCGCAGAGCCGGCAACGATGGCGGTAAACTGCACCGGCTGATTGGCCGCAACGATCTGATTAGCAGGCGGAGTGGTAATGCTCACCGGCACCGGAGCGTTGATGGTGAGCATCGCCGTCGCTGATTGAATCTGGTTGACGGGATTGCTGACGATGACATAGACGCTCGCCGTTCCGACGGCGGTCAGGATGGGCGTGGTATAGCTGGTCTGCGGACCGGATTGGACCTGCACGCCATTCTGAAACCACTGGTAGTTAAGCTGAGGGGAACCGGTCGCAACTACGGTGAAGGTTGCCGACTGTCCGACGACGACGGTCTGCGCAGCTGGCTGCGTGGTGATGGCGACGCCGGCCGGTACGTCGACGGTCAACGTGACCGGGGTCGAGGTAACATCGCCAAAGTTGCTTTGAATCTCAACTGTGACACTCTCGCCGTTTTGAGCAAGCGTGGTTGCCGGTATGGTCAAGGTCGGGCTGGTTTGTCCCGTGACCTCACTTCCCGCCACAGCCCATTGGTAGCTGAGCGTTCCAGAGCCGCTGGCGGCAACCGTGAAGGTTGCAGGTTGACCAGCCGTCACTGCCGTATTGACCGGAGGCACGATGATCGCCGGCGGCTGCGACTGAGGAGGAGCCGGAGGCGCCACGGAGGTGAGTTGAACGCTGCCGCTCGCAAGCCCCGGCGCCGTTGCCGTCACGGTCACAGTTCCAGGAGTGAAGGTGCTGCGCAGGGCGATCTTCTGCAATCCTCCCTCGAAGGTTCAGCTCCGGGTCGCCGGGCGCATGAAAGAAGGCATACGGTACCCCAGTAATATCGTTGGCGTGCTGCGTCGAGAACGCATCCTGGTAATAATTGGTCCACGAGGGATCGGCAACAAGCTGCTGAGTGCCGCCCATGTATGTTGTGGCCCGGAGACCGTGAAGGTGACGTTGTCCGCCGTGCCATCCGCTGCCGGAACCTCGGAGACCGTGCCAACATACGTGCCCCAGGTCTTCGTGTTGGAGTACACATTCAACGGAATATGCTCCGGGTTGGTTACATACAGAAACACATTACGGAATAACCCAGCCATATCCTGGCCAAAACGGAAGGAGTTCGAGAACTGCGGCGTCTCAAACCACGGATCCCCTCTCGACACATCAATCGCAATCACATTGTCGGTTGTGCCGTCTGCCTTCAGATACGGCGTCAGATCGACAATCACCGGAACAAATCCAAGCACGTGCGTTGCCTGCGAATCAGCAGCCACCGCGCTGATACCAGGCAATAAGGTGCCGTTGATGAAAACCTGAACTCCCGTATACGCGCCTTCAAGATTCAGCAGGAACTTCTGCCCTGCATACTGCGGATCCACTTTGAAGTGCAGCCGGTACCAGTTCTCCTGCCCCGTATCAGAGCCTGCGCCGCCGCCGGAGGTCTGGTTGATAAAGGTACGCGGCACGTTCGCGTCATAGGGCAGCCCAACCTGCTGCCAGGCAGGATCCGTGCTCTCCACAAAACTTGTCGTCGCATACGTTGCCGATTGCTTCGTATTCTCGAACCACCATTGACTCTGAGGCGCGTTCGAACCCGATGCAGCGTTTCCAACGTACTCCGGAACCCCCGCTGCCAAATTGATCGTAAACCGCTGCGACAACGGCAATGTAGCCTCCACCTGCTGCGCGTCTAACCTGTGCGAGCAGAAGTTAGCTACAAACAAGAGAACCATTATAAGAAGGAGGACTGGCCTGTTCGCACATTCGAATCGGCTGGGAAGATGTCGATTCCTGCAAGTTTGAGAACTGCGCTCCGGACTGGCAAACATCACACTGGAACACGAGGGTCTTTCGACAACTTCGTACAGGGGAGACATTCAATTCCTCTTTCACCGGATGCGATTGCCCGGACTCAACCTCTAACCAACAATCATGTTTTTGCGTAAACCAACCAGGGAATACGCAGCGATATGCAAATGGGACAAGACGGTCCCGGCTCGGAGATGCTTACAAGAAACCAGTGGCAGAGCGGCTGCAACTGGGGTGAATGCGGCACTCAGGTACTGTGCGGCCTTGCCAAGTCGATAAAACCACACTCGTGGAGCGGCTATGAAGAGAGATCAAATGCTTTATCCGCTACGTTTTCGCGGACGCATCTGCAGCTCGTGGAAGCCAAAGCAATCCTCATCTTTCAGGACAAAAAGTCCGAACAAAACCTTGGCCAAACGAAGACTATGGTTACGTTTGGGGATGGTCAAGGACACGAAAGTTGTAGCACCCAAAATAGCTCACGGACGCATCAAACGAAGACTTCCTCGATTCCCTCATAAGCCGCTCGCGGAGCGGTCATCGCGGCCAATGCGATCGTCTTCTCAGCATACTGCGGCGTGCTGAGCGATAAGAGGGGAGTCCAACAACGCGCCGTGGGTATGCCTGCGCATCTCACGATTAACTGCAGGGGCAGCCCTGTCGATCAGCATCGTCCAGACGGCTTTATAGATCGTCTCCACAGCCGGCCGGCGATAGTCCCATTGCTCACCCTTGTCCGGCACGATGACAGCCATAGTGGCGTTGGCTTCAAAGAGCAGAATCTCGCCGTTCGCATTTAGCCCAAAATCGACACCTCCGTAGTCGAGGCCGAGTTGACTCTGGATCTGTTTGAAGGCCGCCATGGCGCGGGGTCCGAGAACGCCAGCCATATCGTTGAGGAACGCGGCATCTTCCGTGCGGTGTTCGGCGTTCTCCGCCATCTCGGCGCTGAAGTAGTGGATCTTCCAGGTCTGTGAAATCGCCACATGAAGCGGGTAAAGTTTACCGTCAACCATCATGACCCTGTACTTCCGCGTCTTTCCATCGCGTCCCCTGGCGTCGAGATACTGGATCACAAGCACCTGATCTCCTGGAAGATCGGCAAGCGCTGGGACAAGTCCGGCAGGGTCCTCTACCTTGACAAAGTGCTCTCCTCCGTGGAAGCCCGGACTTCTAAGCAGCAACGGAAAAGTAAAGCCTTCCCCGGACAGAGTAGCTTCGGAATCCGGTGCCGCAAGCACCTCACGAGGCAGCATGGCGGTCTTCGGCGTGATGACGTTTGGCACTCGGGCAAGACGCTCTGCGACGAGGCAACGCCCAGTGGCCTGCACAGCCGCGGGATGATTGATCATGGGGGCCCGTGTATGTTCGAGAACGGACCGCGCCATGGCCAGAGCAACGGGAGCAGAATCGGAATCCCCGATCGAGTTAAAGACCAGATCATGCGGCGGCAAGGCAGTAGTGGAGTTGAGGAATTCTGTCGCGACTAAAAATCGCTTGAAGACGCGGTCGTTCAGAAACTCCTGTGTCCGGACGTTGCCTCCAATCGTGGAGACTAACTCCAGAATTGTAATCGGCGGTTGCGCTCCGCGATAAGGGGCCGGCACCACACAGTGGTCCTGAAAGGCCACGCGCCGGTGGACAGCAGCCTGCTCCGTTTCACCTTGATCCCGCAATACAAAGGACATGCCTCCATGCGCGGGCCTGTAATTTGGGTCGACCTGCAGTGCCCTTTCAAAGAGTTTGCGGGCGGGCGGCAGCTCGTTGGCTTTCATCAAGAGATTTCCCAGATTCACCAGACTCATCGGATCTGCTGGATGGAATTCAACGGCTTGCTCATAAAACGAACGCGCCTCTAAGCTCTTTCCTCGAGCAAAGAGAAGATTGCCGAGTTCATTGAGCGCTTGCCGATGGGCGGGATCGCGCTGCAGCAACTCTCGATAGGCCGCTCCAGCCTCCTCGAGGCGGCCCGTCTTTTCCAGGGCACGGCCTTTTTGAAACAGGAGCGAGACCGTATCAGGTACCGGCGCCGGCTGTTGTTTTTCCGCAAGTTGCAAATCCTCGCGCTTCTGCATCTTCTGTCCCTCCACGTGCTTTTGATCGACAACTTGAGTTGGCAAGGCACTCCTTTTGAGAGCACGGCCGAGAGCCAGCGTTTGCTCGATCAATCTATCGATCTCGGTACGGCTGGTGCGATGGTTGACGATGGCCGCCCGAATGCAATACTTGCCATCGAGAACGGTCGAGGATGGCGCGACGCTTCCGGATTCCTGAAGTTCGATTACGATCTCGCGATTGATGCGGTCCGACTCCTCTTCCCTTCTCTCCGCATTAAACCCTGAGCGATAACGGAAGCAGACGATGTTGAGTTCAACCGGAGCCATCAGCTCAAGTTCCGGCTCCTCTGCGATTCGGCCCTCCAGATGACGAGCCAGCTTGCAGGTAAGCGCGATGGCCGCCCCCAACGCCTCCGTGCCGTAAACCTTCAAGGTGAACCATGTTTTCAGCGCATGGAAGCCGCGCGAAAGGTCGGGCCCGTAGTCGCAAGGCCAATGGGAACCAGCGGCCAAGCCTCGATTTTCTCTTTGCAGGTAAGCCGCTGAAGTGGCAAAAGCTTTGCGATGAAGTGCCCGATCCCGCACCAGAAGAAACCCGGCCTCGTAGGGGACCTGCCCCCACTTGTGAAAATCGAAAGCCAGCGAGTCGGCTCTCTTCACTCCTTTGAGCCGCGGCGCAAGCTCCGGAGCGAGGATAGTCAGCGCACCGTAGGCCCCATCCACATGAAACCAGATCTTCTGACGTTGGCACAGATCGGCAAGGCCATCGAGATCATCGATGGCTCCGGTGCCGGTGGTTCCCGCAGTGCCAACGACCAGAAAAGGGACGCAGCCCGCGCGACGATCCCGCGCGATCGTCTCCGCGAGAGCGTCGAGGCAGATCCTGTGACGGCCGTCGGTCGTGATCCGCCGCAGCGCGTCGCTCCCTACTCCCGAGATGTCCATCGCCTTGTCCATGCAGCCATGCACGGCGTTGGAGGCGTAGGCCGTCAACCGCTTCTGGACTCGAGAGACGCCTTCCTGGCGCACTTCGAAGCCAAGCGCAGCATCACGCGCAATCACAGTCGCGATCAGGTTCGCCATCGATGTTCCGGTAACGAACAATCCGGTCGCGCCTTCCGGGAAGCCGAAGATCTCGCGTACCCACCGGACGATCTGGCGCTCGACCTCGATTGGAATATGATCGCGTCCGCCAAGGTTTGCATTGAGGCCCGCCGCCAACATCTCCGCCAACATCCCTACCGGCGTTCCTCCACCCTGCACCCAACCCATAAATCCAGGGTGGACATTCCCGGCTGCAAAAGGCAGCACGTCTTGCATGAACTCTTGATGAACCGCACTAAGGTCCGTCGGTTGAAAGGGCACTGCCGCGCGAAACCGCGCTCGCACCTTGTCCGGGATGGGTTGCCACACGGGACGCTCTCGAATGTGCTCAATGTACTCGAGCATGTCATCCAGCATGCGGTGCGCCTGCACCCGGAAACCCTTCCAGTCATGCGGATCGAGCGTCTGTCCGGCCACTGCCAGCTTTGCGTCTATCTCGCGGACCTCGAAGTCAGTTCCTTGAAACATGCCATCTCCCAGCCTGCGCGCCTATTCGGACAGACGCCGCTGGGGTGGATTGCAAATGGGCGGCCAAAGAAACCCTCGGTTTCGGTTAATAAATGAGAAGGCTCCAATAATCCGCAGGAAACGGCTGATCTGGGAGTATAGATCGCTACACGGCGGCTATGTGGTTCTACGCGGCAGGGTATCCCTACCCCGGCGAAAAGTGCGCAAAGTCTTCGAAGAAAACGGCTTAGGGCTGGACTTCGACGGCGTCTGCATCGGATTTGCGTGAGTATGAGCCTGGTTCCGCGTAGCTTTTACCCGGTCTGAGGGGTAGGAGATGTCAAGCTCGTGGACCGCTGTGAGCTGCTTGAATTGGCATCCTTTTTGGCCAGATCGACGGTTGGCAAGTGCCGTCGATCCGGCCTTAGGGTTGACAGCCCTCTTAGAAGACGAATTTCAAAGAGAACTGGATTTGACGGGCAGTCGTTGAGGTAGTGTTGATGCCGCTGAAATTGGGGCGTTCCACCGCGTCCGTCACCGTGCCGGCGAAGAGTCCGCCAACGTGCACCACCCCTAGATTGGTGTGGTTGAGCACATTGAAGAACTCCGCGCGGAACTGCACTTTACCGGCGTCGCCCAACCGCTTCCATGTTGTGTCCTTATTGACGGACAGATCCCACTCGACCAGGCCCGGTTCGCTGAGCGTGTTTCTGCCCACATCCCCAATGGTGCCCACCGGTTGCAGGGCGTACATATTGGGATTAAACCACTGGTTCACGCTATGGGTATAGACCGTCTTGGGATTGAAGGGTACGGGATTGTAGGTGTAGCAGCCGGTGGAGCCCGCCGGGCATGTGTTGTAGCCCAACGCCTGCGATTCCGCGGTCAGCGCTGCGACGTTCGCCGTCGTCACGTAGCTAACGCGCTCAATTCCACCGCCTCCGGTTGCGATGCCGGATTGCTCACGATCGGTCGATTGGTTGACTGAGAATGGCACACCCGTTTGCAGCGTGGCGATGGTTCCGGCCCACCACCCATTTGCGAACTTATCAAGGATATGGCGCTGGGTGAAGCTTGGTAACTGATAGATGCCGTTGATGTGCAGGTTTTGCCTGATGTCAAAATCCGCAGGCCCATAGTCGAGACGGGGGTCCAGGGGATCTTCCACGGTATCGGTCGTGGAACCGCTTGTGTCCGTATTGGCAACACCCTCGGTATCGTCGAGTAGCTTGCTCCAGGTATAGGCCACCTGGAATTGAAGACCGTGGGCCAGGCTTTTTGTAGCGTTTACCTGCAGGGAGTTATACCAAGATACGCCGCGTGCCTGAAATAACGAGAAGTTTGAGAAGAATGGATTCAATCGGGGATTCTTGGTGCTCAACCATTGCGGAAGCGCACCTGGAACTGCGGTAGTGTAACCCGCACATCCCTGGGGGACGTCGTTATAAGTCGTCGGGCAGAACGGGTTCGCTTCGTCCGCCGGCTGCCAAAGGTGAAGGCCTCTTGAACCTGCATAGGCCACGCTAAGGATCGTATGGCCTGGCAACTGTTGTTCGACGGCCATATTGAAGTCGAACATGCGCGGCGACCGAAAGTTGGTCTGGATCGCCATTGGGGCCGACCCTTGCAGGGTTCCGGTGCTTGCCGGGATGGGCAATGGAAGGGTGAGCGTTGGCGGGCCGCCCGAAGTTGGGGTAACGGTATAGCTGAGGCTGTAGGGGGGCAGACCTGTGCCTGCGAGTCCATAGATAATGCCCATATTAGCGATGTCGTAGAGGATGGCTGCGCCGCCTTTAAGGGAGGTTCTTCCATTTCCGAAGATGTCCCAGGCAAAGCCGAGCCGCGGGCTGAGATCGGTGTAAGTCGGGTTGCCGGCCATCGGTCCGGAAGTGACCGTATTGCTATATGGCGGGCTGGCAAAATAAGACTGGTGGCCATTCTTTTCGTTGGGCTGGGTGCTGAATTCATAGCGCAGGCCCAGGTTGAAGGTAAGGCGCGGCAGAATGCGATACTCATCCTGAGCATACATACCAACCGTCGCAAATAGCATGTCCTTCAAACCGTCATACCCTGGCGTGTACACGGTGTAGTTGCGGTACTTGCCCAGCAGGAAGGATTGAAGCGAAGACCAGTTAGTCATGCCCTTTTGGATGTGATCGATATCAGCGTACTGCTCGAAGTGATTGAAGAGCAGGCCCATTTTGAGGGCATGTTTGCCCTTTGTCCAGAAGACGTCGTCGCCCACGCTGAACACATCTTGCGTCAACAGGGTGGCATTGGCGCCGGTATCGCTGAAATTGGCGATCGAGCTAACGTTGAACGAACAGATTGGCTGACCTGTGACGCAGGAGTATTGCGGGCCGGTCAACTGGTGGGTGAAGGGATTCGACTTCGACGGAGTGTCATCTTCAACGCGGGACCGGCTAAAGGAAAAGCGCCCGGAGTTGAGGAGGTTGGCAGAGACGATGTGGTTCTCTCCGAGGGTGAAATACTGTTGCCTTTCGAAAAGGCCGGTGTCGAAGATCGGGAAGATCCTGGGATAATTCTCATTGGAATTGTCGAGCGTATAGCGGCCAAACAGGGTGTCTGCCGCCGAGAGAGTGTGGTCAATGCGGCCTTGCGCGTAATCCTCATGCGTCCGCTCGGTGCTCAAATAGGTAAACTGGTTACCCGGCTGAATGTTCGGGAGCGGCCATAGTGCCAGAATCGGCTGGATCACCGGGTTAACCTTCTCCGTCGCGCCGGGCGCCAACGCTGAATCGCATGCGTTCGTGACCGTTTCGACGCCGCCGACAATGGGGGTGTGGCATGCCGCCGGGATCGTGGGAGTGGTACCAACGTTCGGCGGGTCGTCGTCTACTTCCCGGAAGCCCTCATAGGTGGCGAAGAAGAACGTCTTGTCCTTCTTGATAGGACCACCAAGGGATCCTCCGAATTGATTTCTTTCGAAGGGAGCGATACGCCGGCCGCCGCCCTCGACCGCTGGGGACAGCGAGTAGAGTTCGTCAAAGAAGTTGCGGGCGTTGAGGACGCTGTTGCGGAAGTACTCGAATACGTCGCCGTGGAATCGATTCGTTCCACTTCGGGTAACGATGGCTGTCTGACTCCCCATGGTGAGCCCGTATTCCGCTCCGAAGCTATTCGTCATGACCCTGTATTCAGCGATTCCATCCAGTCCGAGCGACTCTCCCGTAATCGACGAGGCACTGGCGCCCTGGACGTTTCCCATGATGGCGCCGTCCAGCGTATACATGTTCGACCGAATGGGAGCGCCGTTGGCGCTGTAGAACTCTCCGTAAAGCGCGGAGGAGCCGAACTGGTTGTTGGAAAACTGGGTCACGCCAGTCTGCAATAGCGTCAAGTCGACAAAATTTCTGCCGTTGAGGGGCAACGAGACAATCTGCTGATTGTCGACGAGATGTCCGAGCGAACTGGAGGTTGTGTCGACTCTTGTCTCATCGGCCTGGACGACCACTTGCTCTTGCACAGCACCTGCCTGCATCGCAAAGTTGACGACAGCTTCCTGGCCGACGTCGAGGGTCAGATCCTTCTGGGTTACGGTCCTGAAGCCGGTGGCTTCCACCTTTACGTTATAGACTCCGATCGGGAGCGCCGAAAAGCGGTAAGCCCCATCGTCCTTTGTCGCGTCGGTGCGCGTGTAATTTGACGCCGAGTTGACTATTGTGACGTGCGCGCTCGCGATCACCAGACCGGTTGGGTCCTTGACCACGCCCGAGACTGTGCCGGTTGGTGCGACTTGGGCGAACAGTGGAGAAGCCGCGAAAAACAGGAGCAAAGCCACCCGGAAATTAGCTATGAACTTTCGATTGCCAATCAGCAACGCTATCCTCATGTTTATTCCTTCAGAAGCTACGATTCTTCACAACAGGCCAACTCGCTCAGGGGGAACGATCTTATTCCACCATCGCTTGAGAAGGACTGCTCAGAGGTCTTGCAAGAGTTGGTTTTGAAGACGGACTAATGTTAGACCATTTGAAGACGACTTTGTCAAGCAGGAACTTTTTTCGCCTGCAAATTGCCGCTTGCGAAGGCGGAAAACCCGGAAGATTTACCGCGAGGCGCGCTACGCCGACCCTCAGAGCTACGACCTTACGCGGCCTGCCAATCGCAACCTACGAGCCCTCCAAAACTCCCGGAAAACCATGAATCCGCAGAATTCCTTGTATGAGGTTCGACGTATGGTCTAATATTGGGCCTTCTGTGGCGGGTCCACGAGTTGAGTCTCGAAACTGGCACTCGTCCGAGCCCTGACCCAAAGCGGCGAATGGAGGACGCGCGCGGCATGATGGACCCCACCCCCCAGGAACCGACCCGCCAGCTCAAAGAGCGTTACGATGGCCGCGCCAAAGTGACGGGCAAGGCACAATACGCCGCCGACTTTGCCGTCCCCGGCGTCGTTCACGCCTTCCTCGTCCAGAGCACTATCCCTTGCGGCACAATCGCATCCATCGATCGCGCCGCCGCTGAATACGCCCACGGAGTCCTCGCCGTGCTAACGCCGTTCAACGCGCCGAGGCTCCCGGTGCTCTCCCCGCAGCCGACGCGGCGCGCACTCTCCCTGCTGCAGAGTCCCGACGTTCACTACAGTGGCCAGCCAATTGCGGTCATCGTCGCGACGAGCCTTGACGAAGCGCGGCACGGTGCGACGCTGCTCAGGATCGCGTACAGACCGCAGGCCGCCAAGCTCGACTTTATGGGCCTCCTAGGCGAGGCGCGCCCGCTCAAACAGTCCGGGCGCGAGCCAGCCGATACAAGCCGGGGGGACCTTGCCGTCTGCATGGCCAAGGCCTCCGTCTTCGTTGACGAGACCTACACCACGCCCATCCAGAACCACAACAGCATGGAGACGCACTCCACCCTGGCGTGGTGGGAGGGCGAAAGACTCAACCTCTACGATTCGACCCAATCCATAACCCGAGGGCAGCAGACCATCGCCACGGTTCTCGGCATTCCCGTGGAGAGCGTCCGCGTGCAGTGCCCCTATACAGGCGGCGGGTTTGGCAGCAAGGGTTCGACATGGTCTCACGTCATTCTGACCGCGATGGCTGCCAAAGTAGTTGGCCGCCCGGTGAAACTTGCACTCGCTCGCAACCAGATGTTCGGTCCCGTCGGCTCGCGCCCAGCCACGTTTCAGAAGATCCGCCTTGGCGCGTCGGCCGACGGAAAGCTGCTCGCGGTGCAGCACGATGTGATCCACCACACCTCTGTGATGGAGGATTATCTGGAGCCGGCGGCGGCACCGAGCCGGATGCTCTACTCGAGTGAGTCGAACGCCACCAGCCATCGCCTTGTCGAGATGAATCTTGGCGTCGCGACCGAGATGCGAGGGCCTGGCGAAGCGCCCGGAAGCGCCGCGCTCGAGTCCGCCATGGATGAGCTCGCGATCAAGCTCAAGATGGATCCCGTCCAGCTTCGTTTGGTTAACTATGCCGAACGAGACGACGCCAAAAACCTGCCTTACACTTCGAAGAACCTGCGCGAGTGCTACCGCGTCGCCGGCGAGCGGTTCGGCTGGTCCCGCCGCCATCCGATACCCGGCCAGCGGCTCGAGGGCAATCAACTTATCGGATGCGGCATGGCCACCGCCACGCGCCATGCGCTTCGCTCCGCGGCGCAGGCGGTTGTGTGTATTCTTCGCAGCGGGCGCGTCTACGTCGGCTCTGGCACCCAGGATCTGGGCACGGGTACGTACACGATCATGGCCGACACCGTCGCGCACACGCTCGGGCTTGATCCGGCACTGGTCGATGTGGAACTCGGCGATTCCACGCTCCCGACGGCTCCGCCCTCGACCGGCTCGCAGTCCGCAGCCAGCGTCTGCCCCGCCGTGCGGCAAGCCGCGTCGAAGGCTCGGCTGCAACTATTCAACCTTGCGATCGCCGATGCCCAGTCTCCTGTCCACGGCATGAATCCTGAGGATCTCGAGCTCCGCGACGGCCGTCTCTTTGTTAGAGCCGATCGCTCCAGGGGAGAGCCCTTCGCCGAACTCATCCTCCGCAACGGAGGCAAGGCGATCGAAGCCAAGGCCAGCGCCGAACCCGGAGCCGAGAGAGCCGCATACACCTCAAACTCCTTCGGGGCTGTCTTTACCGAGGTTGCCGTCGACCGCGACACGTTCATGGTCAAAGTCCGGCGCGTCGTCGGCACGTACGATATCGGAACGCTGATGAACGCAACGACCGGCCTGAACCAACTTGCCGGAGGCATCGTATGGGGGGTGTCCTTCGCGCTGCACGAGGAGGCTCACATCGACCCTGTCTACGGTCGCACAGTCAACGAGAATTTTGCGGATTACCACGTCCCAGTCAACGCGGACATCGGCGAGATCGATGTCAACGTCCTGAATATCCCTGACACGATATTCAATCCGCTGGGCGCACGCGGCATCGGCGAAGTCTCGGTCACGGGGGTCCCCGCAGCCATTGCCAACGCCATCTACAACGCCACGGGCAAACGCATCCGGGAGTTTCCAATCACGCCAGACAAAATCATGGCCGCAAGCACGGCTGTCTAAAGCATTTTTCTTCCAGGTGTGGTCCCTTTCCTTGGCCCTATAACCTAGGCCCTCGGCCCAGGCTAGGATAGAGCGGGCCTTTGGCCCTTGGACTACACCTATAGGGAAAATGCTCTAAGTCAACGGTGCTTTGCTCTCGGGCACGAATTGGACCGGGGCTTCCTGCTAAAACTAGAAGCTAAATTTTGCCGCGAGCTGCACGAGTCGAGGAGCCGCTGCGCTTTCGATCTGGCCGAAGGCAGGATCTTCTATCTGTCCATCTACTGCGGCAGGGCCATAAAACTGCGCATGATTGAAGACATTGAATGCCTCCGCCCGGAACTCCAGCGATCTCGCCTCGGACAAGTGCAGACCCTTTTGAAGGGTCATGTCGAAGTTCTCAATTCCTGGGCCATAGAAGATCCGGCGCTTGGCATTTCCAAGCTGGCCAAGATTTTCTTCAGGGAACAGAGCGGTATTGAATGCCGGAAGCCCGTTGCGTCCATTGGTATTGATCTTGAGTGAGCCAGGCAGGTATTGCGGAGTGTCCAGTAGGTAGTTGTTGGCGCCGTTGCCCAGGGTTCCGAGCAGCGAATTGTCGGAGTTATCAAAGAGCGTCACCGGGAAGCCAGTGGTGAAGCGGGCAGAACCAGAGAGGCTCCACTGTTCTGTCAAACGATTGCTCTTACGGAAGAGTGTGGCCACAGGAAGCGCCAAGGTATAGCTGCCGACGAAGGCATGTTTCATGTCCCATGCTGAGATGGCGCGGCTCTGCCTGGGATCAATCGGATTGAGTTGTTCCCCGAGATTCGATCCCTGATCGATCGACTTCGCATAGGTGTAGCTCAATAGAAACTGTGATCCATGGTGCTGATAGCGGAGGGTGGTTTCGAGAGCGTTGTAGCTTGAATTAGCGATGGAGCTATCGGAGGTATTTTCTCCATAGTTCGGTCCTTGCCCGACACGGGTTCCCTGAATCGTTTGTCCCGTGGCATTGGTGTAGGGCGAGTCCTCTCCAAAAGGCCCGCAGCCGGGGAGACTGAGGCAGAGGGCCGGGTTCCCTGGATTGGCAGAGACCAACGCGAGAAGGCGATGTCCCTGATTTCCGACGTAGCTCACAGTCAACAAAGTGTCTCTCGTGATCTGCCGTTGGATAGAAAGCATGTAGTTGCTGGTGTAAGCCGGACGATTGTTGTGGTCGAAGAACGGATCAGCGGCGAGAGGCAGGAAGTTAGCCCAGTTGACCGAAGTATCGGGGTTGGAAACGGAGACGCTGTGCGACGGAAAGGGAAATGGAAACCGCTGTCCGTTGTTCACGCCCGTAGCAGCCGTAATGAACGGGGTTGCCAGCAGTGGCGGCCCCGGACTGAGGTAGTTGAAGCCGAAGGGAGGAACGGCGTACATGATGCCAGCCGACAAGCCCTGAAATGCGGTATAGAAGAGGCCATAGCTGGCGCGAATGCTGCTCTGTCCGTTGCTTCCGAAGATCCTGCTCCACAATCCGTGCTCGAATCGCGGTGAATAAGCAAGGCCAACTCTCGGTGCAAAGTTTTTGTAGTCGATGGGAGCGAGCGTCTTTGGAACGCCAGGATCGCCGGCGATGACCAGTCCCGGAGGCGCGCCAGGATAGAGTGTGGACTGTGCTCCAGGGATATAGGTCTGGAGTTGATTGTACTTTTCCCACCAGGGCGCAATGACATCCCACCGCATGCCAACGTTGATCGTCAGATCGTTGCGCGCTCGCCAACTGTCCTGCGCATAGAGGCCGAAATAGCGGTTCCGAAGATAGAACGGCTGGCCTGACGATTGCGTGAAGTTGCTCGGTGTGCCCAACAGAAAATCGGCGTAAGGGTTTCCTGTCTCGGTGCCGTCGATATTGAAAGTTCCATTGAATGTGGCGTTCGGGTGGTTGTTGACTTGATCGGCATGAAACTGGCCACCAAACTTCAGGGTGTGGGAACCGATCGCGCGGGAGATTCCATCGCTAACATACCAGGTGTTATTGACCTGCGTGAGGTTTGTAATCGGAACGCCCATAACAAACGTGGGGAAGGTGATGTTCTCCACGCCTTCAAACTGCGGCGCCTGGACGAAGATGCCATCGGGACCGGTACTGAAGCCCTGCGATGCCAGGCTGACGCCGAGACCACCTTTTGGCTGACCGATGATGTTGACATTGCGGAGATAGCCGACGTGAAACTCATTGACAGCGTTTGCGCCGAGGACCTTTGTGTCTCCCAGAGAGAAGAGTTGCGCCCGCCCAATGGTCAGCGCGTCGAAACCAGGGATGCTCGCTCCGGCCACAGAGCCAGGATACGGATTGTCCAGGCGGTAGTCGTCCAGGAAGTAATAGCCGGACAACTGACCCAGTCTGCTATTGAAGTCGACGCGCGCCGATCCCTTGTCATTACGGACCGTCTGCGAAAACGACGACGTTGAAAACTGGCCCGGGCCGGAGTTTGGAGATGGAATGTACTGCAGCAGGTTTTTTGCGGGGGCGGACCACGCGCTTTGCGGAATCACTCCGCCCGGAAAGACCGTAGAGTATGCTTCTCCCGCAGTGACCGCGTAGCCAAGCTTCTGCGTCAGCAGAGACGCGAGATAAGGGCCGCTTACATTTCCCGTGAGCGCGCTCGCCTGCGTACCGGGATCAAGAAAATTACCGTTGCGCTGCGCGACGGTGGGCACGGAGATATTCCCCGTAGAAACACCCTGAGTGGTGCGGGTTCCCTGATAGTCGGTGAAGAAGAAGAGCTTGTCGCTCTTGATCGGTCCGCCGATCGCTCCACCGAACTGATTCTGATTGAAGGCGGAGCGAGTCGGATCGAAGTAGCCCCTTGCATCCAGATTCGTGTTGCGAAAGAATTCGAACGCTCGACCGTGAAATCTACTTGTGCCCGACTTACTGATGACAGTAACAATTCCTCCGTTGTAGTTGCCATACTCGGGGTCGAAATTTGTTGTTAGAACACGGAACTGCTCGATGGAGTCGAGATCGGGGATGATCGAGGTGCCCCCGTTCATGTGCTCCTGCACATCGATTCCATTCACCAGGAATCCGTTGGCTGATTCGCGCTGGCCGTTGATGGAGAGATTGCCTGGGTTGAGGTCGCCGGAGGGATCGATGCTGCCCGTAACGCCCGCCATGATGACGGAGCTGGGTAACAGAGTCGAGATGGGAGCGACTCCCGGTTGAATTGCCAGCAAGTCAGTGTAGCTGCGCCCATTCAAGGGAAGAGCCGCCATCTGGTCACCCGACACGACCTCGCCGAGGTTTGTCGCAGCAGTCTCGACCTGCACTCCCGCGTCGGTCGTGACCGTCATCGTATCCGATTGCGAACCGATAGCGAGAGTGATGTCCTCCCGAATTGCCGAGGCTGTGTCCACTGTCAGGTTTGTCTTCCGCTGCGGCGCAAATCCATTGGCTTCGACAGTCAGATCGTAGTGGCCAACCGGAAGATTGGGGAAGGAGTAGAGGCCCTGCTTGTCGGAGACGGCTTGGTACGCCGCCTGCTGGGCGGTATCGACCAGCTTTAATTTTGCCGCTGAAACCACAGCGCCGCTCTGGTCCGCGACTACGCCAGAGATGCTACCTCCGGTTGCAGCCCACAAGGTCGAAGGGGCCAGGAGGAGAGATACGATTGCCAGAAGAGAAAACCTGAGTCCAGCGGCGGTGACGGAAGAAATCGATGTTGGTCGGAACACAATGCGCCTCGCAATGCTATGAACAGCGGAAAGGGGCACAAAGGCTCAAAGGCTGAAGAGCGATCGCTTCCCGTTTCCACGCGGTGAAGTGTCACAAACTATCCTGGGTAGGTCTCCTGATTTACGGGAGGAGTTGGTATTGCTCAACTCCAGACTTTCCGCCTTCCCCGATACGAGACCGAGTGGCCAAATGGAAAGTCATTTTCCCCGATTACAGTGGCGGGACCATGCCGGACTCTCACCGGCTTCCCTTTTATGCCCTTGCGGGCACCCCAGATGCTATTACTCTAACCGAAGGTAGTAGTGCCGGTTTGAGCTGTCAAGATGTGTCGCAAAATTTATCATGGTCAGATCTCCTGATTTACAAGTAAAGGCTGCGGAAGAGCAATATACCCGAAGAACAGCTATCCAAAGGAGACTGTAGCTGCTGGAAACATTAAGTTGTGTAAAGACTTGTCATTTGTTGCGAACATGCGTGAGCACTTTTGTCGTTGAAGTGGATCCGCAGTCGTAGCGCATAGTATTGGATCAGTTAGAGGTCTGCTGAAGATGTGGAGACGGTGATGGAGGAGAATCGAGCGACAAAGTTCGGGCGAATACTTATCATCGACGATGACAAAAAATTCTCTCGCCTGCTGCGGGATTATCTGCGGCCGTTTGGATTTGAGTTGGAGGAGGCGCATGATGGGTTAGCGGGACTGCACAAGCTACAGGAAGGTCGTTACGATGCTATGGTTCTCGATTTAATGCTTCCTGAAATCGACGGCATTGAGGTTCTGCGAAGACTCGGCCCGGAACGCCAGGTGCCCGTGCTGATGCTGACAGCAAGAGGAGAAGAACCGGACCGGATTGTAGGCCTTGAGATGGGGGCCGACGACTATGCATCGAAGACGATCTCTCCGCGCGAGATTCTGGCGCGGTTGCGCGCTCTGACACGAAGGCACCAGAGGGGACAGTCGCAGGAAAATCAACGAACGATACGCGTAGGGAAACTCGAGGTCAACAGCGGCTCCCGGCAGGCATCCCTGCATGGGCAAGTCCTTTCTCTTACCAGCTTCGAGTTTGATCTGCTCCTGTCGCTGGCGCGCTGCTCCGGGCGGACGATGACGCGCGATCAATTACTGCTGGAGACTTCCTCGCGGATGCAAAATATCTTCGACCGTTCGATCGACGTCCACATTTCCTCGCTGCGCCGCAAACTGGGCGACGATCCTCGCGACCCTCAATTCATCGTGACGGTTCGCAACACGGGCTATATGATGCGGGAGCATCCATGAAGACTCTGCCAACATCGCTGGCGACGCGCGCGCTCCTGTTGGGGTTAATCAACGCTTTGGCTGTTCTTGCACTCGGCCTGGTAACGATGCAGAGCGCCTATCATCGCGGACTTGTCGATTTTCTCCAGGCTCCAGTGCAGGAACGCATCCTTGCTACGTCGCGAACGATCTCACTGGATCTGCTCGAAAACGACTCCGAATCGTGGGATGGCCTCCTGGAACGGGAGGCACAGGGAACTCCATTTCAATTTGCGCTGCTTGATAACGACGGTCGCCAGATTGCCGGAAAGCCGATGCAGATACCGCTTGCGGTTCACGAGTTCTCCAGCAACGTCACCCCAAAGCACACGACGATACCGAAGTTCGAGGGGAATGAACGGCCTGAGCGCAAATATCTGGCTCCGAATTTCTTTTTGCAGCGCGACCCGCAGACGAAGATGTACTGGGCTGGAGTGCATGTCCTGATGCGTTACATGGATGAGGACATGTACGGGCACGGCACGTTAATCTGGCGATTTTCGTCGATCTGGACAAACCCTTACTTCTTCAACTCGTGGCCCTATGTCACGATGATCGTAGGGGCCTTGCTCATCACCACGTTTTGCTGGCTTCCTGCCGCCAGAGCGATCTTGAAACGTATCTCCTGGCTGACGCGCGCGACTCGAGAGATTGCAAAAGGAAACTTCGATGTTTCTCTGCCTGCGCCCACGGAGGATGAGATTGGCCAACTGACGGAATCGGTCGCCTTGATGTCTCGCCAGATTGCCGGACTATTGAAGCAGCAGGAGCGCTTTGTCAGTGATGCAGCCCATGAGCTTTGTTCCCCCGTCTCGCGATTGCAGATGGCGCTTGAGCTGCTGCGTTCTTCCACCGGCGAAGACCTTTCAAAAGAAGGGCAAGAGACTGCAGCCGATCGCGCCTCCCTGAAAAGCTATTTCAACGATCTTGCGGAAGAAGTCGAGCAGATGTCGGAGCTGATTGAGGATCTGCTCTTCTATTCGCGAGCTCGCAATCAAAAGCCTCCCGTCAAGATACAGGATATTGAGATCGCCACGACGATTCGAAGTGTCATCGATCGTGAGTCGCTCTCCGAGGATGATGTCATCGTCAATGTCCCGTCATCCTTGCATGTTCATGTCTCCGAGTCGCATCTGCGGCGCGCGCTGGCGAATCTGTTGCGGAACGCCCGCCAATACGCAGGCGAAGCAGGCAAAGTCGAGATTGCCGCGCATCGGGACCATAGCGGCGTTCATGTGCTGGTAAGGGACGAAGGACCAGGTATTCCTGAAGAAGAACTGCACCAGGTCTTCGCGCCTTTTTACAGGGTCGAGTACGCCAGGTCACGCCATACGGGCGGTACAGGCTTGGGCCTGGCGATCGTGCAAAGCTCGATTGAAGCCTGCGGTGGAACGGTAAGTTGCCGGAATCGACGTCCATCCGGACTTGAAGTCGAGATGATCCTGCCGATCATTTGAGTAAGACACTGCGCTCTGTCCGATATTTCATTCGCAAAAAAGCGAACCGCAGGGCCATGTTCGCAACAAATGACATAACTTTACATAACTTAATGTTTCCAACAGTTAGAGTCACCTTTGTGAAGAAGGCCAGAATATCCGCGTCGCGATAGAAGTATCGCTGTAGATTTCTGCGGCGACCACTTGCTTTCTGTAACTATCAGTGAACTTGTTAGCCGGTTTGAAAGATATTGATTCGAACGATCCATCAGTAGTACGCAAGGAGAAAAATCATGAAGAAGGTAGTATTCAACCTAATCCTGGCTGCGTCTTTGACAACTGCCATTCCTGCTTTCGCTCATCATGGCTACGCGGCCTATGATGAGACCAAAACCGATTCTTTCAAAGGTACCGTAACCGATTTCGAGTTGGAAAATCCACATTCGACTATGTCCTTCGACGTTAAAGGCGCGGACGGCAAGGTCGAAAGCTGGACTGCGGAGGCTGGCCACGTCCGTCTCATGAAGGATCTTGGCTGGTCCGCGGACACTCTGAAGACGGGGGATGTCGTAACCTTCTACTTTCATCCGGCCAAGAATGGTTCCCACGCGGTCGATCTGGTGAAGGTTACTCTTGCCAACGGCAAGACCCTGATGGCACATAGCAGCGGAGAAGGTGCTGCTGTTCAGTAGCTCGAAGCGAAACGATTCAGCGTGGAGGTCGTTCAAGAGACGATGGACGTGTCTTACGGCCTCCATGGGTTGACCTATAGAAAGGATAGGGAAGATGACCTGGCTTGTAGAATTTTGCCGATGGCTGCAGCATACGGGATGGGGAACCGCGATACGAGATTCTGCGTGGTTGTTCCCGATTATCGAAACAGTCCACATCTTTGGCATTATCGCGCTGGTGGGATCGACGTCGATTCTGGACCTGCGGCTGATGGGTTTTACGTTTCGCGATGAGCCGGTATCGAAACTGGCGAAACGGTTCCTTCCATGGTCGTGGTTTGGTTTTATTGTGCAGGTGGTGACGGGTATTCTGATGTTCGCGTCCGAAGCCGTGAAGATGTATGGCAACTGGGCTTTTTGGGTCAAGATGTTATTGATTGTGGTTGCCGGGCTCAACGCGGTTGTCTTTCATTCGTTGGCGTATCAAAGCGTGGATAAGTGGGACAATGAGCCGGTCGCGCCAATGTCGGCTCGCGTGGCTGGAACAATCTCCATCCTATTGTGGTTCGGGATCGTCGCTCTTGGGCGTTGGATTGCTTATGTTGTCCAGATATAGGGGATACATTCCTCTTTTATGATAATTGATAAATATTTTATTGACTATATTATCATATTGTGAGATTATTAATACTCCGAGGATCTCTATGTCCCTGACTGCCCTGCAAGCTTCCACCTATCTGCACCACCTTCACTTCCAATCTCCCGATCCGGAAAGACTCGCTACCTGGTATAGCAGCGTGATGGATATGAAGGGACAGGTGCTCTCGCACGACCTGTGGCTGACAAGCGGGCCGGCACGACAGGTTCTCTTCTCGAAAGGAGAAGCGAAGAAGCTTTCGCACGCTGGGTTTGCGGTGCGCGATGCCGAATCTCTTGAGGGCTTGCGCGAACGAGCCAACGAGGCCGGACTTGCTCCACAGAGCGTAGATACGCCGCTCTTTCAGGCGAATGCATTTGGCGTGACAGACCCGGATGGCAATGCAATTTATTTCGGGTTGGCGAAATCGCAGATGGTTCGCACGATGAAAGGCATTCGCGGACCAATACAACATTTGACGCTGGCGACGCGCGATGTGCAGGCGATCGAAGATTTTTACGCAGGCAAGTTGGGCTTCGGCGTGTCGGACAGGGTAGTCAGCGCCGAGGGGAAGGTAATGACATGCTTCATGCGCGGCAATCATGAGCATCACAACCTGGCTTGTTTCTACCAAGAGCGACAGGGCGTAGACCATCATTCTTACGAGGCTGGGGAATGGGATACTATCCGCGACTGGTCAGATCACTTTGCCACGCAAAATGTTCCCCTGTTCTGGGGGCCGGGACGACATGGCCCTGGAAATAATCTTTTTATCTTTATCGAAGATCCCGATGGTAACTGGATCGAGGTTTCGGCAGAACTTGAGGTAGTTCACGACCGCCCAGTCAAGACATGGCCGCATGCTGAGCGCACTCTCAACCTATGGGGCCGCGGCGTTCTAAGAGCGAAAGGGTAAGGGGAATCGATATGGCATTTATTACGTTCAAAGCAGAGGGTCGCGTCAGCTATGGAATCCTTCGCGATGATGGCGTGTTCGATCTAGGCCGCCGCATTGGAGATGTTTTGCCGGACCTCAAATCTCTTCTTAGAGCTCAAGGGCTGGGTCTCGTCCATCGCGTTCCGGAGGCAACCGTCGCGGATTATGCGATAGGCGACTTCACGTATGAGCCGGTGATTCCGAATCCGGCCAAGATTCTCTGTGTCGGCCTGAACTATGTGGAGCACCGTAAGGAGACAGGGCGGGCGGAGACGAAGCATCCTGCGATCTTTACGCGCTTTAGCGATACTCTTATTGGCCACAAGGCTCCCATTCATGTCCCCGCTGTTTCTTCTTCGCTGGATTATGAGGGGGAACTTGCCGTCATTATTGGGAAATCATGTTTTCGCGTTGATGAGGCGGATGCGTTAGGGTACGTGGCTGGTTATTCTGTTTTCAACGATTCGTCAGTGCGAGACTGGCAGCATCATACCCATCAGTTCATTCCGGGAAAGAATTTCCCTAACACCGGCGGCTTTGGTCCCGCGCTGATTACGCCGGAAGAAGCCGGCATGCTTGCGGACAAGACGATTGAGACCAGGCTGAACGATACAGTGATGCAATCGGCGAAGCTGGGTGACATGATCTTTTCCGTTGCTCGCGTCATCGCCTACGTTAGCGGTTTCACTCGGCTTGCACCTGGAGATGTGATCGCGACCGGAACGCCCGGCGGGGTTGGCGTGAAGCGCGATCCACCAGTCTTTATGAAGCATGGCGACTGCGTGAATGTTACCGTAGAAGGAATTGGTGCTCTGACCAATACGGTAGTATCCGAGGCCGACACTTCAAATTATGGCAGGCATTGATCGTTATATAGACGTCCTCAATCTCTTTACAACAGAGAAGAGCATGTGGACGGTTTTTGAGGTCTCTGCTGCGCTTCAGGTACCATCGAGCACGATCTACAGAACGATGCGCGAGTTGATGCGCGCGAATATGCTGGAAGTTGCGATGGATGGATACTACCGTCTAGGGCCGGCATTCATCGAGTTCGATCGCAGGACGAGGCTCACTGATCCACTGACTCAGTTGGCTACACCGATGCTGGCAGATATCGTGCAGCACGCTGGCGTTCCAGGCGTGGCAGTGCTTGCCCGGCTCTATGGCAATACAGTGATGTGTGTCGCCGACGCAAGGAGCCCGGCTGGCGCGGTAGGAACAAGTTACGAACGCGGCCGTCCGATGCCACTTACTCGCGGAGCTACCTCCAAGGTAATTCTTGCCCAACTTACAACGCGGCGGCTTAATAAGTTGCTTACTGCTGCCGATCCATCCAGCCAATTAGTGTCTTCAAGAGTGTTTTTAGATGACCTCGCAGCGATCCGCAAGAGTGGCTATGCTATTGGGCGCAGCGAGGTGGATGAAGGACGCATTGGAGTTGCGGTGCCGGCCTCTATTCCTGAGCAGGCATTGATTGCCAGCTTGAGCTTTGTCATCAATGCCTCTGAGTCGAATGAGGCGATCGAACGGCGGCTTATTCTTCTTCTGATCTCTTCTTCCGCTCTGCTCAAAGAGCAGTTTGCTTCGAGGTCTCTCCAACAGAGTTGATCGTCCAGAGATAGTTGCCGCAAGTCCAGAGGCTTTTTCAAAAGAGCTTGGTGTTGGGATAGCGGCGCTTGAGAATGCCGTCCAGACCCAATGCCCTGCCCGCTGAAGCAAAGACGAAGATCAACTCCAAAATGACGAAGATGCGGTTGATCCCGAGTTGTGGGCCGCCATTGGCCCAGGCAATAGCTAAAAGGATGTTGAGATTGTGAAATGCGCCGAAGGCTGCCGAAAGCCGCACCAGACAGCCAAAGAGGAGCGAGAGGCCGATCGCCATCTCGCCAAACGCCACCAGATGACTAAAGAATTGGGCATGTGGAACGACAGTGCCTAGAATAAAGGATTGGTGAAGTCCAATTGGATCTTTGAGCGCAGTCTTTGCGAGGTCTTCTGTCAATGCTTTGCCGTGCAAAAAAGGTCCGGTTATTTTAGGAAGAGCGACCGAAGCAAAGTGATAGCCCACGGCTATACGAAGGATCGCCAGATAGCCGAGATAGGTAGGTTGCCTGAAGTTCTGCGATAGAGACAAAATTTTTCTCCGTTTTATCCTTTTGGAGTGGCAAGAAATCTGCGGGCGTTATCGCCAAAGACAGCTTGCAACTCATCCGGACTGAAGGCAGCGCTTGCCCTGAGATCCGCGGCTTGTTGCGCGACGGCGCCCTCGTAGGGAAAATCTGTGCCGAACATGATTTGCGATACGCCGACAACCTTTTTCAGCGCGGTCATGGATACAACATTGTTTGCATTTGCCGTATCGTAATAAAACTGCCGGAGTTGGCGAAGACGCGCGTTGGGACGTGAAGGATCGGTAAGGCTTGCCATCTCCGTTCTCCCCAGAATGCGTTCGATGAGATAAGGCATCGTTCCGCCGCCATGAGAGAACGAGAAGCGGATATTTGGATACAGATCCGCCGCGTTGATCACGACCAGGCTCATGATCGCCCGAGTAGTATCGGTACCATATTCGATGACATTGTTATTGACACCAGGAACCAGATACCTCGCTGTGCCAGAGCCGCCACGAGTGCAGCAACTTGGAACATTCGCGTGGGTGAAAACAACCGCCTTGCGACGATTAAGCTCCTGAAAGACAGGCGCGAAGGTTGTATCTCCAAGCCATTTGTCACCGTAGCTGGTCAGGACGCCGACGCCGTCTGCCTTCAAGGTGTCAAAGATATATTCGATTTCTTTAAGGCTGCCTTCAACATCTGGCAGCGGTAGAACTGCGAAGAGACCGAAGCGACCAGGAAAGTCTGCTCTCATCTTGGCGCCATAGTCGTTGCAGATGCGTGCCAAAGTGCGGGTATCCTCGACGGAAACAACGTCTTTTCCCAGCCAGATGCCTGGATAGGTGATGGAGGTCATGGCAGTCGCTACGCCAGCTTTGTCGAGCTCTTCAATAGCCTTGGCCGGTGTCCAACCATCCCAGACATTTAACAAAAGCTTTCTGGACGCGAGAAAAGAGCACCATTCCGGAGGGCCGAAATGATGATGAATATCAATGGAGGGAAGATGATGCTCGGCGGTCTGGCCTGCGAGACCCCGCATAGGAACCATCGCACCAGCTACGAGGGCAGCCATTCCAGCGAGAAAATGTCTCCGTGGAAGCAGCGATACTTCCTGCGGAGCGTCGGCAAATGTCTTGAGCGTCTTATCGTTCACACGATCTCCCTAATGCTTGCATCATGAGGCTGAGCCATCGATCATTGTTTGGGTGAGTCTTTGGGAAGATTCAGGTGTTCGGAACCATAGGTGGGTTTCATTATCTTTTCGTTGAACTTCTCATCGATCTCCGGGACGCATATCCATTCCTGCAAATGGTCGGATTGCAATTTCAGAATTCTGGTGAAACCCGACCATGACTTATCGCCCCAGTTTTTTGGATCGTCAAAGGTCATCTCCAGTTTTAATGTGTCATGGTCGAGCCGCGTATATCGCTCAACTAGATGGAACTGATTGCTCATCGGATGACCGACATCCTCAGTAATCCAATCTTTGCCGTTATATCCGGTTGTGTCGACCACCAAGGTGTTCCCTTCCCAATGTCCTACAGAATCCCCCATGTATGTTGGCGACAGATCTTTCGGATGGTCGACGCCGATCCAAATATCACGCCACTCGCGATGGAGCTCGAAGACCTGATGAATGCGGTCAGGCATCTGAATATTTTCAAAGGGGTAAAAGCGGAGATAGCCAAACTGCGCAGGGACAGCGATGGGCTGGCAGTTTTCTCCTGCGAAATGCCCGCTGGGAACAGGATTGCTGCCGTGGGTGATACCTCCTGGAAACATGTGTTGTTTGCCCCAGTCGCTCAATGGCGGTTCTGGCTCAGCACTCCGGAAGAGAAGGGTAGCCTTTGGCGCATTCTTAGGTAGCCTCCACACTCCTGACAGATCACGAGGATCGAATGCCTTATCGTCAGCAATCGCGCTAACAGGCTTCGGGTTTGCTTTTTCAGCCGTCTGCGCCACGGTAAGCGATGCACTCGCCACTAGCGCTGCGAGAATGAAGATCCCAGCTTTGTCCACCAGATGTACTCCCTTTTATGAAGTGAGTGTGCCCGTTCGATGCACACACTCACGAGACTTAGATGACAACGAATCATGTGGTCATCGTGCTTTATCAGTTCCGAAGCCCTTATCCGCTCGAAGCGAATTTTTTGGCCGCAGGAAGACGCTGTCCTCTACTGGCGCATTCTCCACCATGTTCATGATGAGGCCGCGCACTCGGGTCTCCGGACCCTGATTGACGAATTGGAACGGCGCGATCGTGCCGTCTCCAACTTTCCTATATTGCAGCAAGTCGACGATACGCGGCGAATTACCGGCCGCCGCCATCGTTTTTGTATCAGATTTATCATCCAACGGGCTGTTGGGCCAGTTTGGATTGTTTCCTCCGCTGGCAAAACGCAATAACAGCCCGGTCTTTGTGTCGAAGTAAAGCCAAACGTAATCGTCAGCGGCTTTGGCAGGAACCCCGAGAAGAAGGTATGTATCACGCGCTTCTCCTGCGGGAATAATATCTGGACCTTGACCTCCAGCCACCTGTCCCACTGCGCTGGTGACCGGCTGATAGATCTTATGGATACCTTTGTATTCGAATCTCTGATAAGCAGCCTTAAAATGGTTCAGATCCAGTGCGAAGTATCCGTAGAAGTAAAGCTCCTGTTCGCAGATGCCGTCTGTTGAGTTCTTCGCCTCGTGAGGTACGCCGCTCGGATCTTTGCGTCCAGACCAGCTGAATCCCCCTTTGGCATCGCACCCGTTAACCCAGCGCAGAAATGTACCGTCGAGAGAGCTATCACTCATGATCGAGAGGATGCGGCCGCTCTCGACAGGAGGCTTCTTGGTATAGCGGACAAGATACTCATCTTCCGGCGTTCCGACATCTTGAAAACGCCGCTGGATAATGACCCGCGTATTCACCTTTGCGAGGGCCGCTGCGCCGCCAAGAGCCTCCTCGTACTTTGACAGAATCTGATCGACGGAAGGAACGTTCTGGGTCGGCGAGATGCAAGGCCACTTTTGCTCATAGAGACACTGGAAAAACGATCCGCTTCCAGGAGACGACTTAGGAGTCTCCCAGGTTTGCTGCGAGATAGCCGGCCCTTGAGCAAAAGAAGACAGAGACAGTGTGACTGCCATCAGCAGGATGCCCACTGTAAACATTGGCCGGAGAAGCTGCCTGATGCCAGTCATGCGAAGAACTCCTTGCATTTCAAAGTTTCGTACAATCGTGTCTTATGCTGGAGAAACCCTATACAGCCGACTATTGGTAGAGGTGCTCGAAGCCCGAATTATCGCAAAGATCAAATGCGATAATTTGCTCCCATTCTCTACCGGGCTAATCTTAGACCATTGGGTATTATTGTCAATAGCAAATCGACCAAAAAATAAAAGCATTTATTTTTGTTGAACATACCTAACCAGACAAAGATAGTTGCCACAAGGTGTTGAGCAATCTCTACTGTATGGTCTAATATTTTGCCTCTGGATTGTTTTGCCTCAGCCAGGTTTTGAGAAAGATCATCAGAAGGGGACTAATGAGGATAAGGACAACGATCGACGCCGGCGACCTGATAGAACGCAGCCCAATGGGCTGGTTTCATTTGGTGATCCTTTTGAATACCTGCCTTGTGATGTGTATCGAAGGCTACGATATGCAAGTCGCATCGTATGCAGCTCCATCGATCCTTAAGACCTGGCATCTGACTAGCGCTTATTTTGGACCCGTCTTTGGCTTTGGCCTGTTTGGAAGCCTGCTGGGCGGAACTGTCCTGGGTCACCTGGGCGATAGACTTGGACGCAAAAAAGTCATCATCGGTGGATCGATCTTTTTCGGAATATTTACCTTTGCCGCGGCTTATGCCACGTCTGTGACTGGGCTTATAGTTCTGCGTTTTCTTGCGGGCGTCGGCATCGGCAGTTCTATCCCAGCCGCCATTGCGCTGGCGGTAGAATATGCGCCCGCACATCTCAAGGCACGGGTCATCAGTTTTCTGTACTTAGGTTATACTCTGGGCGGCACAGCCGGAGGTTTTGTCGCAGCAAAACTCATTCCAAAGTTTGGATGGCCTGTTGTATTCCAGATAGGCGGAATCGGTCCGATCCTTCTTGCCGTACTGACTGTATTCATGCTGCCGGAATCGGTACGCTTTCTTGTGTTGGGTCAAAAGAGGCTTGATGAGGCGCGCTCCATACTGCGCAAGCTTTCTCGTGGCGTAATTTTGGATAATGACGTTCGCCTCACGGTAAGCGAAAAGAGAGAGCCTGGTCTTCCTGTGAAGCAACTCTTTACCAAAGGCCGAGCCCCGATGACGATTTTGTTATGGCTGGCCTTTGTTTCAAGCCTGCTTGGCCATTTCTTTCTCACAAGCTGGCTGCCTACAATTCTTACCAGAGCGGCTGCTCCCCTGGGCTATGCAATTATTGCCGGCGCTCTTCTGCAAGGTGGAGGAGGTTTCGGGGGCCTCATTCTGTGCTGGCTGAGCGACAAGAGAAGCATGCTTTATATCGCCCTCGCTTATTGTGTTGCCTGCCCTTTCATTATTATGCTCCCTCATGGCCAGGGGTTTGCGTTGCTTCTGCTGGCGTTTCTCGTCGGGTTCTTCCTCGTCGGCGGTCAGATTGGACTGAACTCTATCGCTGGAACTGTCTACCCTACCGATGTCCGAGCCACCGGCGTAGGCTGGGCGCTTGGTATAGGCCGCATTGGTTCCATCGCCGGGCCTGTCCTCGGCGGTTTTCTCATATCGAGTCACGTCCCTATTCGTTCCCTCTTTGTCTACACCGGTATGGTTGCCTTGGTTTGTGCAGGAGCGATCTTCCTGATCTCAAGAATCGCGACAACAGAGACAACGGCAAGCGAGTATATGACGGCGAAGTAATGCGGTTGTACGGGTTCGTATTTGCACAAGGAAATTGACGCAAGGAGCATTGATGCGACTAAAATTTATCGGCTTTGCGATATTAGTTGCTGCATTGATCTCTCTCTTTGTCTGGAAGAGCAGAGTGAAAGTAGTGAGAGCTCAGACCACACCTGCTACGAATGCAGAGACTGCTGCGCTTCTTGCGCAGAGGAATCCCGCCAAGCTTGCACAACTGATGAGGGGAATCATGTTACCGAATTCCAACGTCATCTTCTTCGCGGAGGGGAAGAATCCCGCTGATATAGCTCCGGCAAAGAACGCGTCGGGCGCAGTCAATCCACTGGAAGGAACCTACGGTAAATGGGAGGCCGTCGAAAACAGCTCACTGGCCATCGCAGAGGCAGCCACTCTATTGAGTGTTCCGGGACGTATGTGCTCGAACGGCAGGCCTGCCCCTGTAAACAACGCGGATTGGTCTAAGCTGGTTGAAGGAGTTCGCGTAGCCGGCATCAAGGCATATCTAGCGGCGGAGACGAAAGATCAGGATAAGATCGGCGATGCAGGGGAAGTTTTGACAGCAGCTTGCAGCAATTGCCATGTCAAATATCGCGATACACCCAAGCTTGAGGATCGTTGCAGATAACGCTGGCCAAACCGCACTACCCTTACGCCAGCTTTAGTGTTTGCCATTTTTCAACTCTTCATAGGTGATGCGGGGAATGGTGACGAATGCGTCTTTTGTAGTGACGTAGTTTCCAAGCCCGTTCATTCGTCCCATAAGGTGGAGATCCTGGGCTTTCACGTATGGACCTTTCGGGTCGACATACTGATCGTCGATATAGATTGAGACTACGCGGCCAAGAATAATGCGCGACTTGCCAACCTCGATGGTTGCATATTCGCGACACTCCAAAGCCGCATGTGCCTGTTCGATACGCGGTACTTTAATCTCATGCGATGGCACGGTCGTGAAAGCGGCCAGTTCCAGCTCGTTTACCTCGGCGGGGCAATCGGCGGCACAGATGTTCATCTGTTGAGCGACATCTTCGGTAACCACATTGACTACGAACTCGCCCCTGCGACGAATGTTGTAAGCCGTGTCCTTAGGTTCTTTTGTCGGCCTATTATTAACACCCACAGCGATAATAGGAGGGTCTGTGCAGAGGTAATTGTAGGCGCTGAAGGGCGCGGCGTTGAGTTCGCCTTTTTCGTTCATCGAGGTGATAAGCGCGATAGGTCTTGGCGCAACCAAGCCGGTCAACAGCTTGTAAGCGACTCCAGGAAGAGGATTTTCGAGATCAAATCTCATGATGCGCTCGTTTCATTTTCGTTCTTGGTCAGACTTTGAAAACCTGCTGCATTTCGCGCGGGAAGAGCTCGTCGATAGAGACGGCTCGCTGGATAACCCCTTGTTCTCTGCAGTACTCCACAAAGGCCTCAAGGGTCCTGCGATTCGCATCAATTCCATACGGCCAGAAATCTTTGCCGAAGACCTGCTGCGCGCGGTGATATGCCTGGTGCAGCCAAGGGATGGCGACCGTAGAGTTCACAATGCTGGAGAGCCGTCTATTGCTGTTTCTCCTGGCCTCTTCAAAGGCCTGGAGCAGATTCGCCGCAACCCACCGAGCACGCTCCAAAACATCGTTCCTAATGACCACGACGTGCATAATGGGAAAAATGCCAGTCTCCTGATAATAAGTTTCTTCGACGGGTTGATAGTCCGGCCATAGTCTTTCAATGCGTACGTCATTCGCAAGGAAAGATGCAGGCTCTCGTGCCGTAATGATGCCGTCGAGTTCACCGGCTAATAACATTTCGTTCAGAGAACGGTCTGGTGCTGTCTCAATTTTTACTCCATTCGGCAGGGAGGGTGTCACTTTCTCCTGACGGCCCGGTTGATTGACTCCGGCCTGCACCCAGTGGATATCTTCAAGGCGAACGCCGCACTGGTGCTGCAGAAATGCGCGGGCATAAACGCCGGCAGTCTGAGCCCACTCGGGAATACCGATGCGCTTATTGGCGAGGTCTTTGGCATTGCGGATCTGCGCGCCTGTGGCGACATAGAAGGCAGACTGTCGAAAGACGCGCGAGGGAAATACGGGAATGGCGGTGAAGCGTGCCGTGCGCGTTCCGATAAGAGAAACATACTTCGCCATGGAAAATTCAGCGATGTCCCATTCTGCGAAGGAAAACATGCGGAAGAAGATCTCCTCAATGGGCAGCTCCATTGTGGTGAGATCGATACCTTCAGGGCGAACACGACCGCTCAGCAGATCTTGAACATGATCGTAGCTGCTGATCGCCATCGAGAGCTGAAGATTCGGCATAAATGCTCCTCGTTCCGTTACCTCACCGCGACTGACGAAGTATCCAGCAAACCAGCTCGTGACAAAACCGCATCGAGTATCTTCTCTTGCGGCTCATCAAGCTCTACCAGCGGAAGACGAACTTCGGGTGTCTCCAGCAGGCCGAGACGCCACATCATATACTTAAGCGGAATTGGATTAGTATCCAGAAAGATAGACTGATTCAGTTCAAAGAGTTCGGTGTGCACTTCACGGGCTCGCTCAAGATCGCCCTTCTGGACAGCCTCATATAAAGCAGCTACTCGCGAAGGAGCGATATTGCCGACCGCGTTCATCAAACCGCTACCACCGAGAACAAGCATCGGGAGGCTAAGTGCTTCTACCCCGCAGAAGATTCGGAAATCCGGCCCCAACATTACCAGAAGCTCGGTCAATAGCTCCAGATTTTGATCGGCATGTTTGATGCCGACGAGATGAGGAACTTCTTGGGCAATCTTCATCACCGTTTGCGCCTTGATAGAAACCGCAGCGCGCCCCGGAATGTGATAGATCATCAATGGAAGCGCGGTCTGGCGTCCAACCTCACTAAAGTACTCCACTAATCCTCTTTGGGAGGGCTTTATATAGTATGGCGTGACCACGAGGGCCGCATCAGCGCCAGCTCGCTCCGCATTGATGGTCAATGTCAGGGTTTCGGCGAGTGATTGCGATCCCGTTGCTGCAACAACCTGGATCTTTCCGGAGGCAACTGCGATTGCGGTTTTGAGAAGTTCGGTGCGCTCCTCCACGGAGAGACTACTTGGCTCTCCCGTAGTGCCCGCGATGACTACTCCCTGGGATCCCTCTCTTATCTGGACCTCAATGAGCTCGGCGTATTTGTTGTAGTCGACCTTTCCTCCGCGGAATGGAGTGACAACAGGTGGGAAGGAACCGCGCAGAGAGGCTTTTTTCAGAGAAATCATACGATGAGTTACTCCTAAAAGTTACCTTCAACCTGAAGGTCAGGCTTTACGGTTCGTGGTGAACCCTTCGTTTGCGCCGAGCAGTTCTATCGGTTGGTCGAGGCTCTCCTGCCAGAGAAGCGATCCCATCCAGATGTTGAGCGGGCTATCCTGAATTGTGAGCTCATAGACATCTTCATCCAGCGAGGCATGATTGTGCACTGCCCATCCGGGAGCGGAGAGCATCAGATCGCCTGCCTTCCATGGATATTTCACGCCTTCCACAACACTGTAACCACTGCCCGCAAAGTAATAATTGATGGCTGCGCCTACATGACGATGGGGGCGATCCACGATGTTCTTGGGGCGGATGGTGATGGTCGCAAAGAAATTGCTCGTGGTCCCATTGGTGCGTCCTGTTGCCGGGTTGTAAAGAAGATAAAGCCGCCGCCCACGATAAGACTGCCCCAATGATGCGAGCTTTCCGAGTTCCATCTTCACTCGTTCCCATGGAAAGTACAGAGGCTGATGCTTCATCACATCGGGATTGATCAGCTTTTCGTACGGCATGAGGTAGGAGCCGTCTTCTGAAATAGGAAATGTCCCGAATGGACTCTCTGAACCGGAATGGTCGTCGTGCCCGCTGTAGTCCTTCTTTTTGCCGCCGAGCCTGGGCTCCTCCTCGGTGATATGAACCCTCATCTTTTCGAGCAGGGGCGCATTGCTATAGGTAAGCCGGACCTGCAGATCGTTCGTATTGTTGCAGTGCTCATAGACAACCCACGAGGGTGTATTGAAGGCATCAAACTGACCGTAACGAATCGTCTTGCCGTCAACGATGGACTCGCCGCCTCCCCGGATGCAGAAGTTCACCTGGGATGAGTTATGCCGAATCGGCCGTGTTCGTTCGCCAGGCTTCAGCACCTGGATCGAGACGCCGATACCTGGCGCGAGACCTTCCCCAACTCCGGCGAGAGGATTGGCGATGCGCGAGATCCGCCGGCCATTCTCTGGCAGAGGGAGGCTTGCCAGGCGGTCAATCTCCTGATCGATCTCTTCTTTGGTAATGGTGACTGCTGGGATCAATTCCGGCTTAGCCGGCTCCTCAAAACCCGTTCGATCCGCGAAATAATACCCGGCTTGTTCCATCTCGTCGATTCCTCCTGGATGCCGCTCCCTGTCCTCTGTGAGCAGGTGGCACTGAAACTATGATTCAGAATACCAGCGGAGTGTACCATAGGTAATACCTTATACCAAATTTAAACTCTCGCTTACGATGATTTCCCAGCAATTGACTTTGCCCCTACGATCTAGCCGTGAGAGAGCGTAGCCAATATACCTGATATTTATAGAGATCACTAGAGTCGACGGCACGGCCAGAATGCCAGGTTTTAAGGTAAAGAGGTGAATTGACAGCTTTCCAATCCAAAAGGTATAAACATTACTCCATGAAAGGTCGCGTCGAAAATTCTCTCCTTCTTTGCTTGCTCCCGCCGTGCCGGAGCTCAATCGCAAACGGACTTCGATAGGAAAACTCCATGCCCATCGCCACGATCAATCCTTCGAACGGTGAGACTCTTCGCACTTTCGAACCTCTTACGCCAGAGCAACTCGATCACAAGATCGATCTCTCTGCGACTGCATTTTCGCATTACCGCAAGATGGCGTTTTCAGAACGCGCGAAACGTATGTTCCGCCTGGGCGATATCCTCGAACGCGACAAAGCAAAGCTCGGGCGACTGATTACCATCGAAATGGGAAGGCCGCTGGCGCCTGCCATCGGCGAGATTGAGAAGTGCGCGTATGTATGCAGGTACTATGCCGAGAATGGACAACGTTATCTCGAAGACGAGATCGTTCAGACCAATGCCTCAAAAAGCTTTGTACGGTATCTTCCGCTTGGTCCTGTGCTTGCCATCATGCCGTGGAATTATCCTTTCTGGCAGGTGATCAGGTTTCTCGCACCTGCCCTGATGGCTGGCAATACAGGGCTTCTTAAGCATGCATCGAATGTGCCGCAATGTGCTCTTGCCATTGAAGACATGTGCCTGGAAGCCGGATTTGAAGAAGGTGTATTCCAGACGCTGCTGGTTGGAGTTGAAGAGGTGGAGAGCCTTCTCGCGGATCGACGCATCGTCGCCGCTACTCTTACAGGAAGCGAGCAGGCAGGTATTAAGGTCGGTATCGGCGCCGCGAAGCACGTCAAGAAGGTCGTACTTGAACTTGGCGGCAGCGATCCATTTATTGTCATGCCCTCAGCAGACCTGGATGTCGCTGTGAAAACTGGAGTGCGGGCTCGCCTTTTGAATAACGGTCAATCATGCATTGCTGCAAAACGCTTCCTTATCGCAGACGAGATTGCGGACGAGTTCGAGCAAAAATTTGTTGCAGCAGTTCAATCGCTGACGATCGGTGATCCCCTGGATCCGAAGACTGACGTAGGTCCGCTGTCGACTGCGAACGCCGTTCATTCGATCCATGCCGATGTAACCCGAACTATTCAAGCCGGGGCGCGGGTTCTTTGCGGCGCGAAGCCGCTTGATGGGCCAGGTTTCTTTTATGCTCCAACGGTCCTGACCGATATTCCCGTTGGATCCCCCGCGTACTGCGAGGAGTTCTTCGGGCCAGTCGCCTCGATCTTCCGCGTGCCGAACATCGATCGTGCCGTCGAAATTGCAAACGACACGCGGTTTGGTCTTGGGGCGAGCGCGTGGACAAACGATGCGAAAGAGCAGGAGAGATTCATCAACGACCTCGATGCCGGCATGGTCTTCATCAACGGCATGGTCGTCTCGGATCAAAGACTGCCTTTTGGAGGCATCAAGATGTCGGGCTATGGCCGCGAGCTCGCGCTGCATGGCATTCGAGAGTTTGTCAACGCGAAGACCGTTTGGATTCAATAGAGGGAGATCGATGTGATGGAGACTTTGGAACGCGCTCCAAAAATCAGCGAGCTGATTGATCAGCGGCCTATGAGCGGCTTCCAGATCAACACCATGCTGTTATGCGGACTTGTGCTGGTTCTGGATGGATTCGCCACACAAAGCATTGGCTTCCTTGCGCCTTCGATGGCCCAGTCGCTTCATCTCCCTGTAAGTACTTTTGGGCCTGTATTCGCAGCGGCGCTCTTTGGGTTAATGTTGTCTTCCATCCTGGCAGGGTCCATTGCGGATCTCGTGGGCCGGAAGGCACCGATCATCTTCGCAACCCTTACATTCGGGGTTTTTACGATAGCAACTGCGAGGGCTTCGAGTTTTCATCAGCTGGTAATTTTTCGTTTTCTTACGGGTCTGGGTCTCGGTAGCGCCATACCGAATGTCGTTGCTCTCGTCACGGAGTATTCACCCAGAAGACTGCAGCAAATCCTGGTGACGACACTCTTTTGCGGGATGCCATTCGGTGCGTTGCTGGGTGGGCTTATCAGTACCTTAATGTTGCCTCGCTGGGGCTGGCGATCTATCTTCTACGCTGGCGGATTCTTACCGCTAGGTGTGGCTTTAATTCTTACCTGGATGTTACCCGAATCCTTGCGATTTCTTAGTACACGTGGGGCAAGCAGGCAGATAGTCGACAGAATTGTCGCGCGTATTGCTCCAGGAGTAACTCGCTTCGATTTGGATTCTCCCACTTCGAAGGTCAAAGATGGGTTCGATGGTATCCCGGCGATTCGTCTCTTCACGGAAGGACGAGCCATGGGAACTATTTTGTTGTGGATTCCTTTTTTCATGAATCTGCTGTTGCTGTACTTCATTGTGAACTGGTTACCTGCGCTCTTACGTCAGACGCACATGCCGATGATCGCAGGCGTCATCAGCATCTCGCTGTTTAGCTTTGGAGGCATGGCCGGTTCACTTCTTCAAGGATATGCCATGAAATTTTATGGAGGAAGGCGCGTACTTCTAGCCGAGTTCATTCTGTGCATCGGTCTGGTTTGCTCTCTGGCCTTCATCGTATCGTTCCCACTCATGATGGCGATCACATTCGTTGCAGGCTTTTTTGTGCAAGGAGCGCAGGCTGGCATCAATGCTCTCTCCGCAACTTTCTATCCGACATCGATTCGATCGACAGGAGTAGGTTGGGCGCTTGGAGTGGGCCGTCTGGGTTCCATTCTTGGTCCAATCGTTGGCGGGATGATGCTATCCCATGCATGGACCCTGAAATCTATCTTTTTGGTTGGGTCTTTGCCTGCTTTATTTGCAGCTATTGCGATTTTACTCAGTTCATTTTTACCGATCGATCGCAGTCCCTATCGTTCTATTTGATGTGCACCACCTTCTAGATTGACAACGTTCTGCTTACAGCATCAGTCAGCAAACAAAGAGGATTTCGGAATGAATGATATGTTCGATCATCTGCCCCGGCGCCAGGTTTTAGGCATGCTCGCAGGATTAGGGGCGAACGCCCTTTTGCAGCGAACTCTTGCGGCACAGGTCACTACCCCGGCAAAGGCGCCTTCCGCGGGTTGGATCGATGTACACCATCATCTTTCGCCGCCCACCTATGCGGACCTTCTTCTGCAAAAGAAGGTCTTTCCTAAGCCCATGACTGGTTGGTCGCCGGAAAGAACCATCGAGGATATGGACCAGGCTGGTGTAGCCACTGCCTTCAATTCCATCGTGGCTCCAGGGGTTTGGTTTGGCGAGCCAGAACAGGCAAGACGGCTGGCCCGCGAATGCAATGAGTATGGCGCGAAGTTGGTCTCGGATTATCCGGGCCGGTTCGGCAACTTCGTTACATTGACGATTCCCGATATCGACGGAAGCCTGAAAGAGATCGAATATGCCTTCGACACTCTCAAAGCGGATGGCGTTATGCTGTTCACAAGCTATGGCGATAAGTGGCTGGGAGATCCTTTCTTCGCCCCTGTCTTTGAAGAGCTGAACCGGCGCCAGGCGGTTGTCTTTACGCATCCCACCACAAATGCCTGTTGCGCGAATTTGCTTCCCGATATCTCCGCCGCAGAAATTGAATATGGTACGGATACGACACGCGCGATTGTGCGCATGGTGTACAGCGGCTCCGCGAAACGCTACCCGAATATTCGCATGATCTTTTCGCACGGGGGCGGGACCATGCCATACCTGATCGGCCGTTTCGTCGATCGCGTCTCGCGAGGTTCCAGCACACGCGATCAGCATGATTTCCAGGCTGAAATCTCGAAGTTTTATTACGACACCGCGCAGACCTTCAACGCCGTTCCCATGACCGCCCTGAAGCATGTCGTCCCCGTATCGCAGATTCTCTTCGGGACAGATTATCCTTACCGCTCTTCCCTGGAGAACACGAACGGGCTGATCGCTTCAAAGGCCTTCGATCCCAAGGAGCTTGAGATGGTGAAGCGCAGCAACGCTCTCACTATTCTTCCTCGACTTAGACTAGGGGACCTTCATAGTGCCCTTAACCCAAACTCTCTTTGATGCAGGGTATTTCTAAAGAACGCTCGCCTCGAATAGTTACGACGAAGGACTCAATGCCTCGATGAACCGGTCCACTCAATCATTAGCTCAATCATTAATTGCCGTTATAGGGTTGGCTCTGTTCGTGTCAGCGCGCACAGCTTACTCGGAGTGCCACAAGACTATTCTCTATAACGGGAAGATCACCACAATGGATTCGCGAGATTCCACTGCTGCCTCAATCACAATTGAGGGTGATCGGATCACTGCCGTGGGAATCGCTGCTGGTCTCCCGAAGCATGATGGCTGTGCCCAGTTGATCGACCTAAAAGGACGAAGAGTCGTACCGGGGCTTATTGATAGTCACAATCACATTGTGGTGGTGTCATTGCGGCCAGGACACGATGTGAGAATGGATACCGCTGCTTCTATCGCAGACCTACAAAAGCTTCTCCGCGAAAGGATGGTCGGACTTCCACAGGGAAGCTGGGTAACGTCCATAGGGGGATGGAGCCCGGAACAGTTTTCCGAAGGAAGGATGCCGACGCAGACCGAGCTTGATGCCGTTGCGCCAGACTATCCGATCTATATTCAAACCGGCTTTGACGGCCCCGCGGCAACGAACAGTCAAGGTAGAGCTTTCTTCGGGACAAGGGGAATCAAGGTTGGCTCAGACGGAATCATTGCGGCCAACGCGCCTACCATCGCTGCCTTCGACGCCTTGAAGTCGCTTCAGACAGTTGAAGACAAAAGGCAGGGTGCGCTGGATGCAATGGCCTATGCGTCGAGTGTCGGTCTCACCATGTCCGACGATAAGGGAGGAACATGGCCGCTCGATACGCCGGGAACCAAAGGTATTGCGGAGACGGGCGACAGGACGAACGTTCTGAATCCCTACTCCGACTATGATTCCTTCGTTGCCCTTGACCGCGAGGGCAGGATGTCGATGCGGTTGCGCCTATTCTTCTACATGCAGGACCTGCATGAGGATCTTCCTTTCCTTCACGCTCGGCTCGATAACCAGTTTCCCGATTTCGGAGATGACTGGCTCAAAGTCTCAGGAATCGGCGAGCGTATCTACAGCGGCCCATTTCCGTTTTCACTCCATTCCTCGCCGGATGTTTATACGGCTGCAGCACGTCTGATTGCGCAAAAAGGCTGGGCGCATGACGAACATGCCATGGGGCTCGCGGATGAGAAGGAATTTACGGACGTTTGGGAAAAAATCAATGCTGAGACGCCGCTCGCTCCGCTTCGCTGGAGTCTGGCTCACGTTCCAGGCATTGACGAGCAGACATTGCTACGTCTTAAAGCGATCGGTGTGGGTGTGAGCGCAGCCGGTGGCCGTTACACAGCAAGTAATCCACCGCGTAACTCTCCAAAAGACATTCCTCCTTTCCGATTGTTGGTTGAGAGCGGAATCCACGTAGGATACGGAAGCGACGGCGGCACGGTGTCGGCACTCGATCCCTGGCTGCACATGTATTACATGGTGACGGGAAAGAACAGCGCAGGGCAGGTGGTGGCAGCGGGACAGACAATCACACGCCTGCAGGCGCTGCGAATGTATACGACAGGCCAGCCATGGTTCACCAAAGACGAGGCGAAGCTCGGCTCTCTTGAAGTAGGTAAACTCGCAGATCTTGTTGTGTTGAGTGAAGACTTTCTGGATACGAATCGCGTTTCCGACGATGCGATCAAGCATATTGCATCCGTCCTTACAATCGTCGGCGGCCGGATCGTTCACAATGGCGGCAAGCTGCAAATCGGCTCCTCGGGAGATCGATAGGGCAAGAAAACTGTTGCAACTTATATCTTGGGGTCTTAAATTTCTGTTCTTTGGAATCCATGCTCATGGAAATGAAGGCAATAAAATTCTTTGGTATAATCTAATACCTATAGTACCCAGCCCGCGAGGGGTAAAGTAGAACATCTTCGAGTATCTCTATATGTCAAATACCTTTCCGGTAGTGCCGTTCAAAATCGTAGGCGTCAAGCGGCGGCGGCTTCATGAACCCGTAGCAGATCAAATCCGGCAGGCAATCTTCGGAGGTTTGATCGTTCCCGGCCACAAACTACCGCCAGAACGCGAGTTGGCCGATCAATTTCAGACCAGCCGCCTTGCCTTGCGGGAGGCATTGCGCTCCCTTGAAAAAGAAGGTTTGATCATCATCAAACGCGGTTCCGGTGGGGGGGCATTTGTTGCCGATGCGGATAAAGCTCTCAACGCTTTGGCCGATTCCCTCAGTACCGTCGTGAGACTGGGGCCAGCGAAAAGCGCCAACCTGACGGAGATGCGTTCCATACTCGAACCCGAGACCACTCGCTTGGCAACCCTACGCGCCACTCCGGAGGATTTGAGCATTATTGAAGCGGTTGTTACCGCCCAGGAGCAGGAATTAAAGAGCGGAGAGATCAGCCGAAAACTTGACGCGGAGTTTCATCACTGTGTGGCAGCAGCCGCTCATAACAGCGTGATGAGTATTGTCGTAGACGCAGTAAACCAGTCTCAGCGTGACTTAATTCTTCGCTCCAAACGAACTGAGGAGATGCGTAAACGCGTGGTGCGGTATCACCGCGATATCTTTGAAGCCATCCGCAACGGAGACGCCGAGCGGGCCAAGCAGGCCATGAGTTCACACATTGTGGATGTGCAATGTCATATTGAGGCTTCGGACCATGAGTGATCGAATTCCCCGGTTATCGACAGAAGAGATGCCGGTCGAGCTCGCATCTTTTCTGGCTCCCCGAGTGAAACGATTAGGCTATCTTGGTGAATTCTTCCAGTGCGCAGCGCATCAGCCGGCTGCCCTGCTCTCGTTCCTCGAGTTCACGGAGCATCTGAAGCGCGCCCTTCCAAACAATCTGACGGAGGTGGTTGTCCTTTCGGTTGCCGTACTGATGAACAATGACTATGAGCGGGTGCAGCATGAGCGTCTCTGTATCAAGCTTGGCTTCAGTGAAGAGTGGCTTGGCGCAGTGCTCAACCTGAATAACGAGGATGTTCTGACGCCCGAGGAGCGATTGGTACAGCGGTTAGCGATCGCCATTGTCGAACGAGGTGGTCGCAATACTACTCCCGAACTAGAAGCCGCAGTCGCTTCCATCGGGGCGCCACAGGCGATCGCTGTATTAATGCTTGTGGGCCGTTATATTTCTCATGCGCTGATCGTAAATACGTTGAACCTCGCCCCGCCACGCAAGGCTGTACTCGCTCGGTAGAATTGCAGCTCTCTCTTCCTTGACCGCCGACTGGACAGATCTCAGCCTGCCGGGAAGGCGTTGCGTCGAAAACGGCCGATACGATTGACGAATGCGAACTTAGCAAATACTCACCTGGTGTAAATCTAAGCGGCCTTTTGCGCAGCCATGAGCTTCAAAAGTTCCTGGGCCGCGGAGGTCGATGATGCGGGGTTCTGCCCCGTAATCAAGCGGCCATCCGTGATGGAAAAAGGCTGCCAGTTCGCCATCTTCTCAAAGACAGCACCGAGCCGCAGCAGTTCATCTTCAACGAGGAATGGCACAACCTTCGTGAGCTTCATCGCTTCTTCCTCGCCATTCGTAAAGCCAGTTACGTGTTTCCCCTTTACCAGCGGCTCGCCCTTGTACTTAACATGGCGAAGCACCCCAGGCGAGTGGCAAACCAATGCAATTGGCTTGCCGGAATTGTAGAAGGATTCGAGCAACGCGATGGACTCCGGGCTCTCCGCGAGGTCCCACATCGGACCGTGCCCACCTGGATAAAACACTGTGTCGTAATCTTCTGCCTTTACATCCGCAAGCTTGAGTGTGTTGGCAAGGGCTTTTTGCGCCGCCGCATCCTTTTTGAATCGCGCCATCGGTGGCGTCTGATTTTCTGGTTGATCGCTTTTTGGGTCAAGCGGTGGCTGGCCGCCTTTGGGAGAAGCAAGCGTCAGGTCGACACCGGCGTCTTTGAAAACGAAGTAGGGAGCCGCAAATTCTTCCAGCCAGAAACCGGTTTTGAGGCCAGTGTTACCGAGTTGATCGTGCGAGGTTAGAACCATCAGAATTTTCACGTTCTGTCTCCTCCTAAGTTATGAACGATTAGGATTGAATCAGACCCTGAATCAGGGGACCCTGAAATTCAGCCTTGTTGCTGCGACCTTGGAACGCTGTGGAGACCTGGAAGCAAACCCGATGCTCCCGGCTCAACCGACTCGTCGATCATACTCCCGTCTCTCGAAAATTGAAGGCTCAAGATGAACGATCAACAAAAGAAGGAACAATATCCCGGAGTGCGAGATCAAGAGATCCGTGCAGCACTGGATCAACATTGGGCGGCGTCCGATGCCAACGATTTTGAAACGGAGCACCTCATCTATCTCGAGGACGCGGTGCTGGAATATCCGCAGTCGGGCGAGCGAACCCGCGGTCGATCCAATATACAGAACCAGCGCGCCGGTCAGCCGAGCGACAAGCGGTTTTCTATCCGACGAATCGTTGGCAGCGGTGATCTTTGGATCACCGAATTCATCCTGACCTATGACGGCAAGCCGTCCTACACCGTGAGCATCATGGAGTTCAAGGGCGACAAGGTTTCGCGGGAGACGCAATACTTTGCGGATCCATTCGTGGCTCCCGCATTCCGCGCTCAATGGGTCGAACGGATGGAAATATAATTTCGAGGCGCGGTTACCGGCGAAGCCAAACTGCATGATATGGGGTATCCTCGTTGCCAGCACATCCTCTAATGGAGGGGCGAGAGATGGATTGGAAACGGTTCGTCCAGTTTGCCCTGTTGGGTAGCAGTGATTTGGAGCAATATGCCATCCTGCTGGTACGCGTTTCGATCGGGCTGTTCTTCGCCATCTCCGGGGCAAACAAATTGTTTGTCGCCGGCGGCACGAAACCTGTTTACGAAACGCTCGTTAAGGCCAACGTCCCATTTCCCCACCAGACGGCTTATTTCGTGGCGGGTGTTGAGTTCGTTTGCGGATCCTTGGTGGCTGTGGGGTTTCTTTCGAGCCCGGCCTGTATGGCTTTATTGATCGATATGACCGTCGCCACCCTGACCAACGCGATTTCCACCCTGCCTAAAGAACTTTCGCCTCTTAACCGGCTCGACGATTTTCTCTACCTTCCGGAAGTCTTGTACGTGCTCTTCTTTATCTGGCTGATCTGCTCCGGTCCGGGAAAGTTCAGTGTCGATTACTGGCTCGCCGGCAAGTTACTGAGGTAAATCGATCGACGAAGCAGCATTGCGAAGCGCGCTAAACACGGCGGCATAATCGGCATGCACTGCTGGCTAAAGCGTAGCGGCTACCAGTAATACAGGGCTTCCACCTTCGGTGTGCCCGGTTCGCCATCGATAATCTGCGTGCTCAACACGATCTCGAAGTTCCTCATATCAGCAGATGGTTTCCGATTGAAGACGATCTGCAAAGAAGAAGGATCGACGACAAAGTCCCCCGCAGCAACAGTGCCTCCCCGGCCGATGCCAGCAACCACCAACGTCGGTTTTCCGGTGTTTGCGTCTGTGAACCGTGCGACGATCGCATAATCACGATAGTTGTTAGTCGCAATCTGCTGCGTTCGATCGACCGTCCAATCGACCTGATTTGGTGCCGTCGCGTCGACAATGCTAAATTTTGTCATGTCAGAATTGTTTGCAAAGTGAAAGCGCAAGGGACGCAGTAATCGAAGGGTCCACGCGTTATCGAACGCCCCAATTACGACCGAAGGACCGTTGCGAAGATCCGTCAGGCTAGTAGCATTTTCTCCACGCAAGCTGTATTTCTTACCCGCAGACTGCATGACGCCGGCGATCTTGGTGATGGGGCTGAGATCGTCAATGATGACCGCTGTTAGATTATCGTTGAGCGTAACCTGATGGGAGGGTTCGTTCGCACTACGGAGGGAGATGGCCGTATATTGTGTTTGATCCGCTACGCAGAAGAGAACCGGGTCACTCGAGCCCAGGATGGGCCCCCAAAAATCCGCAAACGCCAGGCGCTTGCCATGTTGCCACACGAGGAGTGCTGTCCCTGCAGTCAATAGCAAGAGGCAAGCTGCCCCTAGTGCTAAATACCATCGAGATCGCCGTCGATGGGACGGAGCGGCCTCTGTAATAGGGGGCACTTCCAAGACTGGTTGGTTAGCCAGCAGTTCAACTGGAACAACTGTCGGGAAATGAAACTGAGGAACGTAGGAGCCGGGAGGAAGGGAAATTCGAACCTCGTCTTCATGGCCCGGCTCCTGATAGTACTGAGCGATGCGCTTCCGGATTTCCGCAGCGGTTACGCGAACGATAGGATCTGAGGCAGTGTCGTAATCCGCAGTTTTGCCGAAGATTTCAATTCCTAATGTCCGCTCTTTAAGGTCTTCCGAATGGCCGGAGAGCGTTTGGTCCACCACATAACGTAAAAAAGACGGAAACCGGCGACTGTGGTTGAAGAATTGATTGGCGAGCAACCGTTCCAGCTGGGCCTCAATAGAGCGCCGCTCTTCCTCCGTGTAAACCCCGTGTGTCGCGGTTAGCTGCATCGTGATTCTCTTTTTCTAAAACTGGAGGATTATAACTTGCTGCGGCCACAAATTTACGGCCTTCCTTCGTCCCATGTAAGTATTGTAAAAAGAGACTTAAACGCATTCTTAACAGGTAAAGAGTCTTAGACTTGCCGCAAGGACCTGTTGCACGGAACCCCTTTGTGCAGTAGCTCCCCCTCCCCGTCCAAAGTGCGCAAAGTCTTCGAACGAGATGGGTTAAGTCTGGACTTCGGGTGTGGGACTGGTGCGGCTCCGGGAGTCCTGATGGTTTTTCGGGGTGGTTTGTGTCAAGTTTGGGGTGATGTGCGGCTCGCGCTTCGGGCATACGGACGACCTCCGCATCTTCTGGGTCCGGGGAGTGATCGTCATGGGATGCTTCGTCTGGGCGGTCTGTTATGCGACCGCGTTGGAAGAGCCACGTTACAAGCAGTTCTTCCCCGAACCTGCTCCTCCATGTAAACAAATTCGTGAGGTACCCGATACGAGGCGGTTTGCGAGTTCCTTGGCGGCTTCTCGCACGATCACCTTCTTCGCAGCTGCCAAATCTGGCGGGCACGGGAAGATGCTTTCTTCGGATGGCGTGCCGCTAATGATTCCAAGGATGTTTTCCCGAGTCAGAAATCGTCCCACGTTTTCAGGCAACATCTGCTTGCGGATATAGTTGAGAAGGTTTTCACGTATTGCACGTGCATCATCGTCGGTCCAACTGGCGATTTCCAAGAGAAGTTTGTCTTCAATCTCGAATCTAGATCCCGTGCGCGAGGTTAGGTCTAACTGATGCGCAAAGGATTTCAAGTCTCGCAACTTCAGTCCGGTCGCCTTGAGAAACTTGGCCCTGAACTCCGAGGCCTGGGATTTTGTCCGTGCGATGACGCTGAGCCTTGAGACGACCTCTTCCGAAACGGACTGATTGGATATCAGTCGAATAGCTGGAAGAACCTTGGCTGACGATCTGATCTTCCGGTAAGCATCTGCCAAGCGCCGGAGCACAGAGTTGTTTCCAGTTTTCTTATCGCTCTTCGTTAGTCTGGATAAATTCCACTTTGCATGCGGCTCTGAGCCGGAGTACTTGAGCTGAATGATTTCGATCTGATCAGCCTCTCCAACTTCGACACTCCCATAGAGCACGGTGCAATCAACGCCATCGTAGTCTGTAGACTGTTCAGCTGATTTGCTCTCTGGGCCAACTCCCTCGACCGAAACTGCGGTGACACCAGTGCGTGTGTCCAGTAGTTTCATTGCTTGGGAAAGAGCCCAGAGTTCGTGAAAGCTGGTCCCAGCCAAAGACCCTCGTGCGGCCCGATAATCTGCAGCGTTCATTTGTCAGTCTCACTTGTCCACGCGTGCAGATGATGCTTTCGTATCCAATTCTGAGTTGACACGTCAGTGGTGATGAATCATTGTAAGCGAAAATCCGGCGAAGGTGCTCGCTACGTTCGGCAAGAGAAGATCCCTGACGAAGGAACAGCACTAATGGAGGTTACTGCTACTCAATCGTTTTTTCCCGACTTCACGAAGATATGAGCGAGCAGAACGCGCTTTTCGAATGAGGCGGATCACCTACAGCTGAACTGGCGTGGTGCAACGCTCCACCGCTTGGTGCAGACGGCCGGGCCACGCAAAATGGAATGGAAATCGCTGCTGCTGCATCATTGCGGAGTCTTGCCACGCTCTGAGGTTTTTCAGAAAACATCCGAAAAATTCAGCGCGTTCTCCGGGTGAGGTACCCTGAAATGCTGCCGCTGTGACTTGAGGCTCAACGCTAAGAGTCGCCGGAAAGCCGACGTCACTCAACATTGAGTCATAGATCGTCTCTGCCATAGGGATCGAGGGATCAAGTCGACTTCTCCAAAAGTCAGGAAGATACCCCAATTGTTTCTCGGGAAAATCATCGCGCAGTTTCTGGAAGGCGGGCTTATCGCTTCGCAGGATGAGGTAAGAATTCAGCTCCAGCACAAACTCAAGCTGCGCAGCAGCCGATAAGAATTTTTCCTTGGTTCCGAAGACGTCTGGCCAATACGATCCGACGCTTTGCTCCCAAATTTCTTCGTTACGCCCGCTCTTCATCTCTGGTAAATTGAGCGCACCTCTAAAGGGCCAGAACAGAATTGGCTCGAGTGCGCTACCTTGCTGGCCAGACGACAGACGGTGCACATAGCGCGGAAGCACCTTCGACAGAAAGGATAATCTCTTGCGGGCCACTGCGTAGGTGGATAGCGTTCTCAGGCCCAGATAGATCTCATAGGCAGGACGCGCAAAAGGTACGGTCTCATCGCCGGAGTCGTTTATCGCCTTTAAATGGTCAATCTGACAGGACTTTACAAAAGCCTCCGTCATGACGTTCCCTATCGATTCAAACCACTCCGGACTTCCATATCTGACGAGGTTGAGCCCGAGGTCGACCAACGAAACGACGGCCGGCATGAATTCATTGCGATAGAAAGTGCTGACTTGGCTCTTCTTTTCTTCTGAAATGCCATACGAACTATTGCTCCCTTGAAGCAATGAATCCCACCTCTCCACCACTATCTGCCGCGCCATTTCAAGCAGCATATTGAATTTGGCGGGCTCTCCCGAGGAAATCATCGCTTCAGCAAACCGACCAAGCCGCTCACGGCTCCCGATTAAGAGTTCGGGGGCCGGGGTTGACTCCACAGCCTGCGATAACAGCGCCGGGCCAAGCGTTTCCCGGAAATGATCGAATCGCTGACGTGCGCGCTTTTCCGCTTCACGGTCAATCTTGGGCTCATACATCAAATCCAGATCGCTCGAGCTTGCCGGTTTAAGCCCTGTGTTGTGCTTGATCCAGATATCACCTGACCTGAAATAGGTTTTGCTATCCGCTTCGCCGTCGGTAAGGACCAGGATCGGGCGAGGCTGGGCGGCGGCAAGAACGACAAGCACGTAGGTCTCGCCATCCGAAGCTTTCATGTTGAAAACTTCAAAAATGGGCTCAGGAGAGAAATATTTCGCTAGTATCGGGGAGATCCGGGCTGCATCGAAGTCTTTGGCATTCTCAACGTTATAAAACTTCTTTTCCTTCTGATCAGCGCCGATGACAATCAGCCGCTCACCTTTCGTGTGAGAGTTAGCATGCCCCTGCACTAACTTTAAGAACTCCAGCCGGTCGCCCCCTCTGGAGATATTCACTGCACGTTTAAGCTCGCATGCGGGATGCTCTATCCCACGTAGAACGATGTCCTCCACGGTCGTTGCATAACCGTCAAAACGTTGCGGCAGTGAGGCTGAAAGGTTTGGGTCGGTCGATTCTGGCATGGAATCCTTTCAAACAGCGCTGCACCATTATGCAACTATCTGCCATGCAAAATTGGATTGGGGCACGGACGTCATGAGCTTACAGAAACTCGCTGTCGCGTTGTTCTCCTTCGGAGCCATGGTTTGCGCTTTTTTGCAGCGTATTACTGGCTCCAATCAAGCAAATCGGCGCCACCGGAAGTGGCAACCCTAATGCCTCCCCTTCCGATCACGGAAGAAGTTTTTCACGGATGAGATCAGCAGGGTGATGCGGACGACACCTATGACGCACCTTTATTGCGGAATGCTGAGACGTTTCGTAATAAAGAGGGGTCATTACCTTCTGACTAAACCATTGTGAGACCGAACAAACAAAGCATCATCCTCACTTCTTCGGTATCTTCGGCTCCGGCACCGGCGGCGGCGGCGGCATCGGAGTCTCCATCGACTGATTACTCCCACGCTTCAGGACTAAAGTTGGCGGAGTCTTTTTGCCGGGCAGCTTCTTTAAGGACGGACCTTCGGCTTCCGCCGCTCGTACTGCGCCTCGCTTCATTGTCACATCACCTGTTTTATGAAGGCCTGGTAATTTCCTCACCTGATCTGCGCCCATTAGTTGGTTCCTTTCTTTCGCGGGCGAAGCATATCACGCAGCGTGTACCGCAAGAAAGCCCCCGTTCGACTCGATAGGCCTACCGCTTCGGCAGACTCTCTTATGGGGCAATTCATCACGAACGCTTAGGTTTATTTCATCAACTGCGTATTGCAGTCCGACGCAGTTCCTCATAACGTGTTCTAGCTCTTGCCAGAAGCGCCGGTTGATAATGCAGCTGCTCCAAGAAGCTCTCCGTGGATTGTTTCAACGCGTCGAAGAAGTTTCGCAGTCCGAATGAGAGGATTCCACCACGTGCGGTGATGACTTCTTGTTCGGGCGTCAAGGCCACACTAAAAAGATTCCAACTATGAATCAGAGCGTGTCTGTACGCCTGGAGGAGCGCTTCCGCGTGTGGCCTGTAGCTAGGTGGAAAGTGAGCACGGAACGAAAGGGGGGATCTGCCTTCCGTTCTTTTTCCCGTATCCGTAAGAGGAAATTGCGTCAAGGGCGCAGAATAGCGAGATCGCGATTACGTGCCCACGGTGCTCGAGACCACCGGTACGAGCAGTGGCATCATCCATTACGTTAGAGATCTCCAGCAGCCTCGAAAGTTCGAAGATTCGTTTCACAATCAAGACGAACTCATGGTCATCGGCAGGGGCTGCAGGCCAGGCGCTTGGTTGCCACGACACAAACCTAACCATTTCGGCAGGATGGAGCATAGCCCCTGTCACCGGCAAAGACTCTAGCGGCGAGGGTGGAGTGAAATCCAATTTATAAAGCATCAAGTCTCCTGAGCGGTGTTGAACTTTCCCTACCTACTTAGCCAACCAGCGCCTTCGCCTTTGCGAAGCGAACCAAGTTCACCCGCGACCTTGCTCGCGTGATTCGCGCGGCTTTTCATCTGTCTTGATTATTTCAGTAAAGCACCCACCCCAAGGTGGAACCAAGGGGCGGGCTGGGAACAGGACTACGGGCTCATCTTGGGGGTGCCGTTCCGGTAGATCCAGGACAAGACACATGCCACGACAAGGTAAGGGTGGGGGCAGGCCAAGGCAACAACCAAGGCAACGACGGGAGACTGCGACATAATATTTCTCCTTTCCCCTTAGCACTCGATTGTTCGTGTGTGCCAAAGACATGGCAGCGAACGCATGACGCTTTGGGGAATGTTTATCCCACGCGGAGTCGGAAATGGTCAAAACCAGCCTGTTTTCGACCAATTCGCAGTATCCGAAGAATGACGACCAGTCCCTCTACTTCCAGGCACTCGGTATGCAGTCGGGGGGTAGCCGGGATAAGCAGAAGTTGACTGCACAGGGAGCGGCTGAACTGTTCTGGGAACTGTTCATCCACCAACTGCAATGAGGAAGCCACCTGCGATGCTGCGCGGCTAAGAAATGGTTCAGAAGGCCTACTGGACATGGTCTTACTAGACATTCTCTCAGGGCGATACTGTTCGGTGAGGGCTTGGGGTTCGTACGCCGGCTCGCCATACTTGCCTCACAGCCCTAAATTATCGTTGACGGCAACAGCCAGGTCCTGCTCCGAACCAAGATATCGTTCCGTCGTTTGAATGGAGCTATGCCCAAGCAGAAACTTGATCTGTTCCAAATCGCCACCGTTTTTGCGACAGAGCTTCGCGCAGGTCCGGCGCAGGTCGTGGGCGCCGAAGTTCTCGATCCCAATCTGCTTTGCCGATTGCTCAACGACCGACCAGATCGCCCAGTCGCCCAACTCGTCGCCAATCAACTTCCCGCTCTTGGAAAGCGGCCGCAGCAAGCGGCCATCTTCGATCTTGCCCGCGATCATCCAGGCGTCGATTCCGTGCTTGACCCAAAGTGGAATTGCCACGGTGCGGACTCGGCCGCCCTTCCCACAAAGATCGGGCAAGACCCATCGGCCCTCCCGCATCTCGATACCGTCAACGTCCAGACTGGCCAGCTCCTGTCGCCGCAGAGCGCAGCCCAGCAACAACGCCAAAATCGCGTAGTCCCGCTTCCCTTTGATCTTGGAGCGGTCAGGGACCGTGAGAAGCTCCTTGGCCTGCTCCCGCGTGAGCCAGTTCCCCACCCTGGTTCCCTTCTGGGAGAGGTTGGGAACGCCGGCGAGGTTGGCGGCCTCCTCCGCGCCGATGATTCCATTGCGTTGCGCCTCGCCGATCAGCTTGCGAACGCCAGACAAACGAACATTCACGGTGGAGGCGCTCAGCTTCTTCTCCAACATGGCAGCACGGTACTCCATCAAAAGGGCGCGCGATAACGGCTGCTTTCGCTCCTCGCAAAGCGCGAAGACCTCATCCAGTGCCTTGGCGTAGTTGCGCTTGGAGTGTTCGGAGGCGACGGAGTTCAGCACCATCTCCCGCAGAGCCTGGAATGCCGCGGCGCGGTCGAGCGGAGACGCATCCGCCGCGTGCATCAGAGCGAGCGAGGCGCTCATGCCATCCCACTCGTACGGGTACGAACCGTTTCATAAGGGAGATGAGTGTTCAAATCCCAATTTTGCAGCAGGCTGCTGCAAAATTGGTTGGGCTTGGCGAATCCGCTTTTTCTAGCGATTCCGAGTGCGTTATTTCCCATTACTCGGCTCCCTCCGCAACGTCTCTATCTCTGTGCGGAGCTTGTTGACGACCTCCTGAAGGTCCTCGACTGTGGGCAGCTCATCTTGAATTGGCGCCGGCAACTCGCGGGTTACCCGATAGGTGGACACCCCGATCGGCTGATTGATGTTCTCGAGAGCAAACTCCACCATGGGACCGCTCCGGCTTTCGCACAAAAGAACCCCTATGCTCGGCCCCTCGACCGGGGTTCGCATCGTGCGGTTCACGCCAGCCAGGTAGAAGCTGAGCTTGCCGGCGTACTCGGGCTCGAAATCGCCGACCTTGAGCTCAAAGACAAAATAACGGTGCAGACGGACGTGGTAGAAGAGCAGATCGATGTAGAAAATTCGATCGTCCACGGTGAGCGGAACCTGGCTGCCGACAAAGGAGAATCCGCGGCCCAGCTCCAGGAGAAGATCCCGGAGATGGCTCAGGAGGCCATTTTCGATCTCTCTTTCCTTCGCCGCCGTCGTCACAGTGAGAAAATCGAAGTTGTAGGGGTCCTTAAGAATCTGCTCCGCCAGATCGGACTCTGGAGGGGGCAGCTCTCGCTGGAAGTTGGTCAGTGCCTTCCCTTCCCTCTCGCGAAGTTGGCCGGAGATCATGTGGACCAGGACATTACGGCTCCAGCCGTTCTGCAGGGCGGCGCGGAGATACCATTCCCGAACCTCGCCCTCCTTTACGCGGTCGAGGAGGACCATGTGGTGACCCCACGGCAATTTTGCAGCAAGCTGCTGCAAAATTGCTTCGTCCGGCCAAGCCTCCGCGAAGGTCCTCATATAACGGAGGCTACGGGGGCTGAAGCCCTCCACACCGGGAAACTCGGCCTGCAGGTCCTTGGATAGCCGGTCGACGATCTTGCCGCCCCAGTCTTCTCGGTCGAATCTCTGGCTGATCTCCCGGCCAATCGACCAGTACAGTAGAACCAGCTCCCGGGTAACGGCGAAGGCGGCCCGAACCTGGGCACCACGGATGCGGGTTTTGAGCTCCTGCAGGAGTTCTTGGTAGCCGGACGGTAGCTGGAGGCTTTTTGGCACGCATTTAGCCTAGCATAAAAATTTACTAAGACAATCCACATTATCGTTGGTAAAAATGACTGAATCTAAGTGGTTTATGGCTTGACTTCATCAAATTACAGTTGTCTCTTGCGGGATCTGCGCGAATCCTCGACAACGTAAACCGCGTTGACCCGCACCCTCGCGGACGCTTTGACGCGCGGTGCTCTTACCGACCGAGCGAGCCCTGCACTTGACCGCGGGAGTTCAGGGTGTGCTCGGCGCCGCACGATGCGCGGTGGTCAGACGCTGGTGCTTGTCGCTGTGGGCGACCGCGCGTCGTGAATCGGCATGATCGGCGCGGCACGATACTATCCGTGCTCCATCCGCCGCAAGATTTCTTTCTCGGCGTGGATGGTGTCTGCGGCGGCGAACAACCGCCCCATATCGTGCTTTTGTCCGGCAACGATTTGGAAGTCGCCGGAGGGAACACGCACCTAGAAAGCTGGCGGGGAAGATGTCGCACTCATCGGTTACGATCTCGCGCTCAAACCGCGGTCGCGGGCGTAGTAACAAACTCGCGCGCGACCTGTTGCGAAGTTTTCGGGAGTGGTTCTTTGTCCTGGTCCAGAATCCACCACTAATTTCAGGCTCGATCATCGGCACATCATCATGGCTCACGACCAGCATGAACATGCGGCCAATGCCGGACGCTTGCGATTGCGTCTTTGCAACCGCGCTGCTCAAAGGATTTTTCGCTCAAATTGCTCCTCGGCTCGTTTCGATGGGTATTGATCTGTAAGGCAAGGTAGGGTAATCATCCAAAGCGGCCGGTCGAACTTTTTTGAGTTTCCCACAGACCCACAATCTGACGTTGACCCTGCCGGTGGGTACTAGGTCCTTGTAAGACACCCCCAAGATGGCAATCAACACCGGACTGCACGAGTAGCCACTGTACTTAGAAGGAGAACTCAGTTGAAACCAAAACATGGGTAGCGCGCATGCTTTCAGTCCCAGTCCACACGGCGTGGTGACCTCGAGACATCCCGTTCAGACTCAGTGATCCTGTCGCGACGAGAATTCCTCCTGGAAACACATTGTTTAACGAAAGTCGTCTATGAGACCCCTCTTATAGAACGGGATTTCTGCCCCACAGTCTTCTGTCCACAGTTCATTCTTTGAGAGGCTTCATGATCGAATCACAAACAAACTCCCCGTCGGCGACTGAAGCCGGCCCTACGTCATCCTTGCCTGGTACCGAGAATCCGGAAAATACTCCTCCGGCCATCACTTCAGCGGCTGACACTCAGTCTTCACCGCCACCGCAACCAAGCAAGGCCTTCGAGATCTTCACTCGGATCAAGCACACGATCGGGGCGCAGACTCACTTGTCCGACGCCAACATCGCTGTTGCCGCCTTCTGGGTGATCTCTACCTGGTTCCAGGATGCCCTTATCGTGCTTCCGTGCTTGGCGATCACCGGCCCTGACCACGAGGCGACCGAACTTCTGAGCGTCCTCCATGAGCTTTGCAGTGGATCACTGCTCCTAGCAGGATTTCGGAGGGGGGATCTCATGGATGTGTCCCGGCGGACCCTTCTGATCTCAGAACCCCACCTAAGCAATCAGACCGCAGCCCTTTTGGGAAACTTCACCAACCGGGGATTCATGATTGTGGAGCAACGATACTACTTATTTTGTCATAGTTCCAAAGCGATCTACATCGGTGACAGTCCGACGATTAAGAGGATCCAACACGCGATCTACATCGAGGTGACGCCGGCGCTGAATGCGGAGAAACGAGTTCCTCCCAAAGGGGTTGACCTGTCTGTCGAGAACCTCAACGCCCACCTGGCTAAGTATCGCGAAAGGAATTTGGATCAGGTGCGTCGTCTCGAGTTCACCCCCACTGGGGTCTCGCCGGAGACCGGTGCCATCGCCAAAGCGCTCGGAAGCTGCATCGTGGATTCGACCGACCTTCAGGCGGCGCTCGTTTCAATTCTCGCGCCGCGCGACCGGCAGCAGATCTCTGAAAGGCTGGATACAGCCGAAGCCTTGATCGTCGAAGCAGTGCTCGCCCTGAGCAGGGGAGGCGCCGACCAACTTTATGCGCGGGAGATCGCGGTCGAGGTCAACCGCCTAATAGAAGTGCGGGGCGAGAGAGCCAAACTTAGCCCGGAGAAGGTCGGACATCGGCTGAGGAAGTTGGGTCTGCCCACCCGGAGGTTGAGTCAGACCGGCAATGGCTTGGTCATGGACAAAGAGACGAGGACGCGGCTTCAGATGCTGTCTGCGATGTACGTTAGGGAGGATCAGCTCGCTGTCACTGAAAACCTCCACAGCTTGCAAGCAACAGAAAATAAGGGAGTTGGTGAGGTTATGTAGGTAATGTAGGTTTATAGGCACCCATGTCAGAGAGACTTTATCTAAGTCACCTAAAGTGAGCGACTTTCACCTTATGGGGCCAGGACTTCAGCCTTATGGGTAAACCCACATTTTTTCGCGACTCTTCTGGAGATCTATTTAGCTGCAGCCGCTGGTGCTTCCGCAACTCATGCATCGGTAGCAGGAGCCGCTGCGGGTCATGATGGCTCCACAGGTGGCGCAGGAGGGGGCGTCGCCCATGTCGTACATGGACTTCATGGCTTCGGAGGCGTGGTAGATGCCGCGGTCTTCTAAAGACAAGGGATTAGGGTTCAGGGTGTAGGGTGTAGAAGACTCCGAGCCGCTGCGGGCCGTGAGGTCTGGGGCGATTCCCTGCTGGGGTGGGGTGGTGGTGTAGTGCTCGTCCGGGAAGATCTGTGGGGCTTCGGAGGAAGACGAGATGCGGGGGTCCTTCGCTTCGCTCAGGATGACGGCATTGGAATAAGAGGCGCTGAGCGATGGGACAACGGTGCTGACGGGTACCGATGGATTGGCTAGTCCGCTCAAGCTGGATAACTCGACACGATTGCCTGGGCTGGTGACGGTGCCTTCTACGGGGATGGCTTGCTGGGGGGCGAGGCCGCTGAAGAGGTCGAGCTGGTGGCCGGAGAGGAAGCGGATCTGGATCCAGCGGAAGATGTAATCCATGATCGACTTGGCGTAGCCGATCTGCTCGTTGCCGGTCCAGCCGGAGGGCTCGAAGCGGGTGTGGGCGAACTTCTCGCACAGCACGCGCAGCGGCACGCCATGCTGGAGCGCGAGAGAGACAGCGGTCGCGAAGGAGTCCATCAATCCGGAGACGGTGGAGCCTTCCTTGGCCATGCGGATGAAGATCTCGCCGGGCTGACCGTTGGGGTAGAGGCCGACGGTGATGTAGCCCTCGTGTCCGGCGAGGCCGAATTTGTGGGTGACGCTGGCGCGCTCGGCGGGGAGACGGTGACGGACGGCGCGAGGCGGGGCCTGGGCGTCGATGGAGTCAGAGTTCTGCGTGGCGGCTTCGGCGATGGCCTTGAGCTGAAGCTCGAGGGCGGAGACGCGGGTGTGGGCGGCGTCGATGGAGGCTTGCGCGGCGGCCATGGTTGCGGCTTTGGCTGCGGCTACGGCTTCTTCGATCTCGATGGTGCCGGCGGCTACGGGAGCGACTGCGGCTACTGCTTTCGTTCCCTTCTTGTCGGCGTCGGTCTGGGCGTTGACGTTGAGGGGCTGAGTGCCTTTGGAGTTGTCGCGGTAGATGGCGACGGCCTTGAGGCCCTGGCGCCAGCTCTCCATGTAGGCCTCGGCGATGTCGTCGACGGAGCAGTCCTGCGGGAGGTTGACGGTCTTCGAGATCGCCCCCGAAAGAAACGGCTGCGTCGCCCCCATCATCTTGATGTGGCCGAGGTAGTGGATGCTGCGCGTACCTTTGGCGGGCTTGAAGGAGCAGTCGAAGACGGCGAGGTGCTCGGGCTTGACGCCGGGAGCGCCTTCGATGGTGCCGGTGGCGTCGATGTAGCTGACGATGGCGTTGACTTCGGCCTCGTTGTAGCCGAGCTTGATGAGCGCGGAGGGGACGGTGTTGTTGACGATCTTAATCATGCCGCCGCCGACGAGCTTCTTGTACTTGACGAGGGCGAGATCCGGCTCGATGCCGGTGGTGTCGCAGTCCATCATGAAGCCGATGGTGCCGGTGGGAGCGAGGACGGTGACCTGGGAGTTGCGGAAGCCGTGCTTTTCACCGAAGGCGAGTGCGCCGTCCCAGGCGTTGCGGGAGGCTTCGATGAGGGTGTCGAGCTGCGGGACGACGAAGGGCTCGCTGCTGTTTTTGGACTTGCCGATGTTGTTCACCTCCGCACGGTGCATGCGGATGACGTCGAGGAAGGGCTCGCGGTTGACGTAGAAGCCGGGGCAGGCTCCGCCGGCGATGTGCGCCTGTTGCGTGAGCGGTGTGGCTGCTCCGAGAGCGGGGCAGCTCTCGGCGATGCGCGAGGACTGCCAGTAGGCGTCGCCGCAGAGGATGCTGGTAAGCGTAGCCGCAAAGTCGCGGCCGGCGTCGGAGTCATACGGCAAGCCGAACGCCATAAGAAGCGCGCCGAGGTTTGCGTAGCCGAGTCCGAGTGGGCGATAGTCGTGCGAGTTCTTCGCGATCATCTCGGTGGGGTAACCGGCGGCGTCGACGATGATCTCCATCGCAGTGGTGACGATGCCGATGGCGTGACGGTAGGCGGGAATGTCGAACTGGCCTCCCGGAGTGAGGAACTTCAGGAGATTGAAGGATGCAAGGTTGCAGGCGGAGTCGTCGAGGAACATGTACTCGCTGCAGGGATTGGACGCGTTGATGCGTGCCGTGTTTTTGCTGGTGTGCCAGCGGTTGATGGTGGTGTCGTACTGCATGCCGGGGTCGCCGCACTGCCAGGTGGCTTCGGCGATGGTGTGCATGAGGTCGCGGGCCTGGAATTCCTTGACGGGCTTCTTGTCTTTGACGGTGCGGGTAGTGAAGGTGCTGCCGGTTTCTACGGCGCGCATGAACTCGTCGGTGACGCGCACGGAGTTGTTGGCGTTCTGAAAGAAGATGGAGGTGTAGGCCTCGGAGTCGGGGCTGGAGCCGTCGTAGCCAGCCTGGACGAGATGCCACGCCTTCTCTTCTTCCTTCACCTTGCACTGGATGAAGTCTTCGATGTCGGGATGGTCGACGTTGAGGATGACCATCTTGGCGGCGCGACGGGTCTTGCCACCGGATTTGATGACGCCGGCGAAGGCGTCGAAGCCACGCATGAAGCTGAGTGGGCCGGATGCGGTGCCGCCGCCCGAGAGGGTTTCCATGCTGCCGCGGATGTTGCTCAGGTTGCTGCCTGCGCCTGATCCCCACTTGAAGAGCATGCCTTCGGTTTTGGCGAGGGTGAGGATGGAGTCGAGCGAGTCTTGCACGGAGTTGATGAAGCAGGCGGAGCACTGGGGCTTGCGGTAGCCGGTGACGCTAAATTCGACGGCGCAGGAGTGCGGGTTCCAGTGCCAGTTCTGGGCGTCGGAGTTGGGATCGAGGCGGTCGCAGCCGACGTTGAACCAGACCGGGGAGTTGAACGCGACCTTCTGGTTGAGGAGCAGGTGGGCGAGCTCGGCGTAGAAGGTCTCGGCGTCCTGGGGCGAGGCGAAGTAGCCGCCAGCGATGCCCCAGTCGCGGATGGACTCGGCGACGCGGGTGATGAGAGCGCGGACTCCGGACTCACGCTCGGAGGTGCCGTTGAGGCCGTGGAGGTATTTGGAGGCGACGATGTTGGTCGCGGTCATGGACCAGTCGGCGGGAACTTCGACGTTCTTCTGCTCGAAGATGACCTTGCCTTTGAAGTCCTGGATAATGGCATCGCGGAGCTCCCAGGTGATCTCGTCGTAGGGGGAGATGCCGGGGCGGGTGAAGTGGCGATCGAAGGTCAGGCCAGGGGCGCGGGAGGTAAAGGGAGGCGCGGTCTGGTAGTCGGCGGTGTGAGTCTGGCCCTGAGTTTGGTTGGGGACGGTCGCCATCGGTGAAACTCCTTCAAATTAGATGAAAATCTGTAACTTTTGGCTCACGGCGTTCAGTGAGTCTGGGCCGGTTCTCGGACTTACTCTATGCCTCGCGGCGCTGGCAGATTGAGCCGGCGGGGGAGGACGTCGGGGGCAGAGGAGCGAAAAACTTACAGCAAAACCGAAGTGTCTTGGGGTATTGCAGTCGTGAAAGTAACGCCCCCTATAGGGTCTGTCAAGTATAAAGCACAACATGTTGTGTTGCCTGTGCGAATACCCGTATTAATGCACTGTAAATGGCCCAAAGGTGTGAAAAATGGGGGGTTTTGCTGTGGATTTTCGCTGGAAGGCGCGAAATTGATGGGTTTACTGATCAGTAATTGGGCATCGTTTGAGCGTAGGCGCGACGGATGCGAAGAGCAAGGCGCAGAAGTGGTGCAGACTGTTGTGGACAAGGGTGGAAATGTGGGAAAGGAGATGCCTAACCCTACGACGCTGGTGGGGGCAATGAATTTTTGATAGGTGGCTCGATTGGAATCTGCTATACCGCTAACAGACTTATGAGACCGACCTTGCTGAGCTGTTTTTTTCTGCCTCTCTTACTGGTTAATGCCCTGGGCCAAAGTACGACGACTGTCGTTCCCACAACGCCTCATGCAATCTCGCCGGCAAGCGAAAATACTTCAAGCTCGATCGACTACTCTGCGGAACCTCTCGTTATTGAGCGCCTCGATGGCGTGTACAAGATGGCGGCGGACGGAACCGGATCGAAGCTGACGACTGTTGTCGCCAAAGTGCAGACGGAAGCCGCGGCGAAGCAGTTGGGCATTGTGGGCGTGGCCTACGCGAGCAACTCCGAGCACGTGGAATTTGATTATGTGCGCGTGCGACACCCAAATGGCACAGTCACGGAAACCCCAGTGAGTGGTGCGATGGATATGCCTGCTCCGGTAACGCAACAAGCCCCGTTCTACAGCGACCTTAAACAGATGCAGGTTCCTGTGCGCGGCCTGCAGCCGGGCGACACATTGGAGTGGCAAGCCAAATCAGTTCGGACCAAAGCCGAAGCCCCAGGACAGTTCTGGGGAGCGGAGAACTTCACGGAAGACGGAGTGGTTTTGTCGCAGACAATTGAGCTTCACGTTCCGAAGAATATCTATGTCAATGTATGGAGTCCGAAGAACAAGCCGACCGAGTCGGTTGATGGGGAGGAGCGGATCTTTCGCTGGGCCTCGTCGCAGAAGAAGCCGACTGTAGGCAAAGAAGCGGACGCGGAAAAGGAACGCAAAAAGAAAGAGGTATGGACGGCGGAACAGGAGTTGGACGCGAAGGAGGGGAAGCTTCCGTCAGTGGCGTGGTCCACGTTCAAGAGCTGGGAGGCGGTTGGCGCGTGGTACCAAGGCCTCGAGAGCGACCGCGTTGTGCCGGATGCAACGGTGAAGGCGAAGGTCGCAGAGCTGACCGCAGGCAAGACGACTGACGAGGAGAAGGTTCGCGCGGTATATGGGTATGTGTCGACACAGATTCGCTACATTGGCGTCGCGTTCGGCATTGGGCGATACCAGCCGCATCACGCCGCGGAGGTGCTGGATAACCAGTATGGCGACTGCAAGGACAAGCACACGCTGCTTGCCGCGATGCTCAATGTTTTGGGGCTGCATCCTAATGCGGTATTAATCGGGGCAGGAGTGCGATTCAATGAGGCTGTTCCTTCACCGGGGTCTTTCAACCATCTCATTACTACGGTCGAGGTGGGGGGGCAGCCTGTATGGCTGGATGCAACCGAGGAGGTGGCCCCCTATCGCGCTCTGATGTATGTTCTCCGCGACAAGAAGGCGCTGGTGGTGCCGGATGCGGGTGCTGCGAAGATCGAGACAACTCCAGCAGCGCTTCCCTTCCCTTCGTTCCAGAAGCTTGATGCCGTGGGAACGCTCGACAAGGACGGGATTTCGAACTCGCACCTGGTGTGGACCTTCCGTGGAGATGAAGAGATGTTGGTGCGGGCGGCGTTCCGGCAGACGTCTCCAGGACAATATGACCAGATGGTGCAGCAAATCTCGCAGAGCATCGGCTACGCAGGGACGACGAGCCATGCGGAGGTGAGCAGGCCAGAAGACACCGCGGCACCGATGACAATGAGCTACGACTACAAGAGAGACAGATCTGAAGATTGGAACAACCTTAGGATTGTGCCGCAACTGGCGCCCGTTGATCTTCCCCAGGTCAACGAGAAGGAGCCACCAGTACAGGCGATCGCTCTAGGGGTTCCACGAGTGGAGACATCGACCTCGGCGATGAAGCTGCCGGAAGGTTGGGGAGTGGAGCTGCCGGAAGCGGTGCATGAAAAGTCGGCTTATGCGACCTATGACGAGACCTATCGGTTCGAGAACGGCACCGTATATGCCGAGCGGCGGATCGAGGTGTTGAAGGACAAAGTGCCCGTGCCCGAGTGGAAGACCTATAAGAAGTGGACCGATGATGCTGACATAGCGCACGACCAATGGATCAAGCTGGTTACAGATGGGCATAAAGCACATATGGGGAGCGAAGCTCCTCCGAAACCCAATAACCAAGAGGCGGCGCAGCTTATCAAATCTGCCTATGAGGCAATCAAACGGCGCGATCTTAGTGACGCAAAGTCGATGTTGGATAAGGCGAAGAGCTTGAACTCGGATCAGGCCTACTTGTGGTCGACGTATGGGTATTACGAATTCCAACGAGGCGAGATAACATCCGCAATCCAGGACTATCGGATGGAGTTAGCAACCTATCCGAACAGATATGAGATCTATGGAAATATGGCAGGAGCCCAGTTAGTTTTGGGCCAGCGAAAGGAGGCGAAGGAAACTTTGCTCCAGTGGTCTGCGGCAAATACTCAAGATCCCACGCCGATTATGCGGCTGATGAATATCCAGCTTGAGGACGGAGATGCTGTGGGTGCAGTTGCCGCAGGGGAGGCCGGGATTGCGCGGCTACCCGACGAGAAGAAGAAGGATGAGTGGCTGCAATTAACGATGGGACAAGCCGAGATTGCAGCGGGGATGAAGGATAAAGGACACGACACTTTGCTGGCACTCATGAAAGCCACAGAAAATCCCGACATGATGAACGACAGCGCCTACGAGTTGGCGGATGCCAGTCTGGAATTGCCGCTGACAGAGTCGATCACAAGGACCGCGCTGGGCAAGATGACAGAGGAGAGCAAGACATGGACTCTGGATGAAAATCCGGAGACATTGCTTGCGAAGAGCCGCATGATGATGGCGACATGGGACACGATGGGATGGATCCTCTATCGCGAGGGCAAGCTGGATGAGGCCGAGAGTTATCTGAAGGCTGGCTGGCTGAACCTGCAATCGGACACGACTGCCGCACACCTAGGGGAACTCTACGCGGCGAAGGGAAAGAAAGATGAGGCCCTGATGACGTACGAACTGGGAATTGCAACGATCTCACCGTATGACATGATGGGCAAAAAGAAAGCGCCGGGGCCTCAACAGAAGAAGCTGGAGGCGAAGGCAGATGCGCTGCGTAAAGCAGGGGAAAAGTCCGGAATAAAGGACGCTCATGCCAAACTGCAGGAAGCTCGAAAGCTCTCTCTCGGAGCGGCAAAGGAGCTAGATGGTGTGGCCGAGTACCGATTGCTGCTCAGCGGGGGAAAGATGGTTCGGGTAGAGAAGAGTGGAGATAAGGAACTTCAGGGTGGGAAGGAAAGGTTGAAGGAAGCCAAACTGACGGACTATTGGCCCGTTGGATCGCAGGCAAGTCTGGTGCGGAACGGGATGTTAAACTGCCACTCGGGCGTTTGCGAGCTGGTGCTGGAACCGTAGGCCGTTACACAATTTCAGACGCTCCGAGTCCAGTTCCCAAAATGGGAATCCCTCAAAAATAAATTTGTAAGAAGTGGCGTGTTTTTCGAGTCAAAAAAGTGACCATCAAACAACCAGCTTTTACCAGCGATCCACCACAAATTCACCATCAAAACACCACGTTCTGCACACCGTTTTTGCCAAAACCCCCAGCAAAAATGGGATAAACCTGCGTCAGCAAAAATTTACTGCAAAAGTGTTCTATTTTTCAGGTGGACTCGTTGCCGCCGAGAGGTTGGCGGTGCCAGGGAGTGGGTCGGTGACGGTGACGCGGGGGCCGAGAGCTTTGACCAGGTCGGGGATGTCGTAGTGGAGGAGCACGCCAGGGAGGATATCTTCAGGGGCGCCAATGGGCATGGGAGCTTCGAGCAGACTCTTGTAGCTTTCGAGAGTGTGATCAATCGTAATGTGCTTGATTCGCGGGTCGAGAATCGCGGCATGCAGAAGGACGAGACCAAGATGACCACTGGCCTGTGCGCTGATCTGATTCGGATCGATAGTTGTGCCGTCAGAGGTGAAGCTGACGGCGCTGATGACGTCGTCGACGCGCAGGCCGAGGAGAGTTCTGCCGACCAGCTCAGCGCGAAGCTCGGTGAGGTAAAAAGGCCCGAGGATAGAGGCTTTGGTCTCTTCGATTCCGGGCGGAGAGGGACGCGGGGCCACGACTAAGACTGCGGTGCCGGCGTCGGCGAGGGCGCGGTATTTGCGGATCTCTTCGATGCGGGATGGCTCGAGGGCGGGATCGAGGCTATCTTTGAGGACGATGAGGACGGGATGCTTGCCGTCGGCGGGGCGGTAGAACTCGGCTTGAATGTTGATGCCGGGTGCGGTGGCAAGGGTGAAGCGGTGGCGGACGTGGACATCGCCTTCAGGTGGCGATGCGAGGGGTGGGGATTGCGTGTTGACGGGGGCTGGGTCGCTGGGTTTTATGGTGGCGTGGGTGACTTCGCGGATGGTTTGCTGGAGTTGTGGTTCGGTGAGGGACCTGGGTTTGGGTAGAGTCGTGTAGCGCTTGAGGGTTAGGGTGTGGACGGTTTCGCTGCTTGGATAGCTGGTTGAGACTTGTCCGGTAGGTGTGACTTGCAGAGCGTCTTTGGGAAGGCTGGCAGGTAGTGCGAATGGGTTTGTACCTGGAGTTGGAGGTGGGGGAAGGATTGGCTGCGCGTCTGAGTGTGCCAGGTGGGTCATGAAGAAGGAGACGATTTGTCCGGTGATTGGGCCGAGGTTGCCGTGGCGGCCTATGCCGGTGATCCATTGGAGTGCGGCTGTCGGCGGGATGGTGTTTGCGGTGTCGGGGTTGAGGGTGGGGCCGGTGGGGATGCCGGGGGCTGGGTTGTTGGTTGGTGTGCCTGCGCTGGCCGGGTCGAAGAGGGCGTAGAAACGGCGGGACTCGGTGGCGGTGGCAAGGGCTCCTGCGTAGGGGAACATGTCTTGCGCGGTGGAGATGATGGCGTAGGGGCGCGGGGCGGCTAGTTCGACCCAGTCGGGGAAGTCAAGGCCGGCAGCGATGAAGTTAGGGGTGGATTGTTCGGAGTCTTGCGGACCGATGGAGGGGAGGAGAGTGTCGAAGCTGGTGAGGTAGCAGGCTACGGCGATGGCGTGGACGCGTGTGTCGAGTGCGCCGAGGAGAGCGGTCATGGTGCCACCGCCGGAGCAACCGAAGGCTCCGATGCGGCTGGGATCGATCTCGGGACGGCTGGTGAGGTAGTCGACGGCGCGGATGGCGTCCCAGGCGAAGGTGCGGGCGAGAGCGTCACCGATGAGGGTGGGCTGGAGACCGGCTTCTCCGTGCTCGCCGGTGGCGGCTTTGAGGAGGGTTTTGGAGGCGTCGGTTGGGTCGGGGTACTGGAGACGCTCGCCCTGGCCGATGGGGTCGTAAGAGAGGACGGCGAAGCCGTTGCGGGCGAAGGTGCTGGCGAAGGTGTAGTCGGTGGCTTTGCCGGTAAATCCGTGGCCCGGGGCGACGACGATGGCCGGGAGTTTTTGCTGTGGGGTGTTGGGGTTTGCGTCTGGTAAATAGAGGAGCGCAGTGACGGGGAAGTTGGGTTGGGATTCGTAGAGGATTTTTTCGATGCGGAAGCCTTCGGCCTGGGTGGTGCCGAGGACTTTGACGTTGAGTGGTGTTTTCTCGGGGAGGCCGCCGATGAGGGTCAGGATTTTGGCGCGGACTTCGCGCTGGCGGGCTTCGGCCTGGGCTCGGGTAGTGATGGCGGCGATCGTAGCTCGGCGGGCGGCCGTTTCTTTGGAGGCGATGTCGTCGAGATATTGGGTGAGTTGGGTGCGGTCGATGTTAGAGAGATTGTTGGGATCGGGTCTGGCTGGCATCGCTGTGGGTTGAGGGGCTTGCGCGGTGGACATGTTTGCCGCGAGGAAGACAATGGCAGCGATCAGGCTGGAGGTTCGCATCGTGTTGCCTTGATACACCGTGGAGAGAGGGAGGTCAAGGTGTGGTCATACCATTTTGAGGATGTGACGGAACTTGTGTGTAGTGTGATGCGTAGAGTTCGAGGACAACGATAAATCAGTGGAGACGCCATGGAAGGAATGGTTTCGACGGTGAGTCCGGTGCGGCGCGAGCTTGGCATGCGAAGCGATGTATGGCTTGTGGCAGGGATTGCGCTGGTCGTGACGGTGATTCATCTGCTGACGAATGGGCGATATGGGTTTCATCGGGATGAGTTCCAGTTTTTGAGCGATGCGCGACATCTGGATTGGGGATTTGTGGCTTATCCGCCGTTGACGCCTTTTGTGGAGCGGATTGGGCTGGAGGTATTTGGGCTTTCGCTGGTGGGGCTGCGGCTGTTATCGGTGATTGCGCAGGCATCAGCGATTGTTGTGACAGGCATGATGGCGTGGGAGCTTGGCGGGGGGCGGCTTGCGCAAGTGACGGCAGCGCTGGTTGTGGCTACTTCCGGGCTGCCGGTGTTTGAGGGGACGGAGTTCCAGTATTCGACGTTTGATTATCTGTGGTGGGTGGCGGCTGCATATTTTGTGATTCGGTTGTTGAAGACGGACGATCCACGGTGGTGGCTGGGTGTTGGAGCGGCGATTGGGTTGGGTTTGCAGACGAAGTATTCGATCTGCTTTTTCATCGCCGGGATTCTGGGTGGGATGTTGCTGAGGAGTGCGCGGCGGTTCTTTTTGAGTGGGTGGTTCTGGAGTGGAGTGGGAGTGGCGCTGGTGATCTTTCTGCCGAACTTTTTGTGGCAGGTGCGGCATGGATTCATCTCGTATCACTTTCTGCAGCATATCCATATGCGGGATGTGGGCGAGGGACGGGCGAATGGATTCTGGCGTGACCAGTTCATCCTCTGCACGAATTTAGCTGCTGTGCCCTTGTGGATTGCGGGACTGGTGAGTTTTCTGCGTGCCCGGCGATACCGGATGTTGGGGTGGATGTATGTGATTCCTGTACTGCTGTTCTTTTTTGGAAAGGGCCGAGGATATTACGTCGCTCCGGCGTATCCGATGCTGTTTGCGATGGGTGCTGTTGTGGGCGAGCGGTGGGTGATGTCGCTGAAGCGTGGATGGCGGCTGGCTGTGGAGGGAGTGTTTTTTGTTGGGTTGGCGGCGTGGGCTGTACTTGCATGCTGCATCCTTGTGCCACTTGCTTCGAACGGGCCGCTGAAGCAGTTTGCGCTGAAGAATAACGGCGATTTGCGGGAAGAGATTGGGTGGGATGAGATGGTGAAGACGGTTGCCCGGATTCGGGATTCGCTGCCTCCGGAGCAACGGACCAGTTTGGGCGTGTTCGTTGGTAATTATGGGGAGCAGGGTGCGATTGAGATTCTTGGGCCGGCATATGGTTTGCCGATGCCGATCAGTTTGACGAACTCGGCTTGGCTGCGCGGGTATCCGGCGGTGCAGCCGACGACGCTGATTGTGGTTGGGTTTTCGCAGGAGTCGGCGGAGAAGACATTTACCTCGTGCCGTCTCGCTGGGCATAACGGAAATTCCGAAGGGGTGAAGAACGAGGAGAGCGAAGACCATCCGGATATTTTTGTTTGTGGGCCGCCACGGATGCCTTGGCCTGAGTTCTGGAGGACGCACGAGAGATATGGATGAGCGCGACCGAGTCGCAGCGGAAATGTGAAGGGGCTTTCCGGAAGAGACAAAAGTCAATAGCAAGGACTGACCACTTGCTTGTGGATAAAACAATTGTTGGGTTTTGTGGTGAGTTGTGGTGAGTTTTAGGGTTTTGCAGGGATTTATTTCCGTTTTGTTGCTCGAATTTTTGGTAACTGCGCGCGTGAATCGCGATTTTTTAGTGCGAAATGCGTGGACAATTTGTGGTGAATACGTGGTTCTTGTGTGGATTTTTGCTGGCATGAAACGACGCACGCTGGAAAAGGCCGGGACTAGAGAAGAAGTCTGTACCTCAGGAGGCTCGGAGGCGTAAGCGGAGCTGGGCTGTGGCCTCGCGGTGGCAGAGGAGACAGAGGGTTCGGAGGTTGTCGAGGTCGCACTGGCCGCCGCCTTCGGCTACAGGGCGGATGTGGTCGGCGTCCCATAGGCTGCGGCGGGCAGTGATGGATTTCATTCCGTAGAGATGGAGACCGGCGGCGCGGGCTGGGCCTCGGGCTCGTTTGAGGGCGTTGTAGGCGGCGACCGCGTCGATTTGGCAGACGGCGCAGATGCCGTGGTCGCGGGCGAAGACCTGGTCGCGGAGGTATCCGGGGTCGGTGCGGAGGCGCCATTGGTGGACGCAGTAGTTTGAGCAGAAGGTGCGGCGACGCTTGGCGAGGATTTCGAGTTCGCACCAGCGACAGAGCGGGAGGTTGTTGGGTCCAAGCGGCAGGGATGTGCGGGTGGCGTGGCCTCCGGGAAGGGTTCGAGTGGGGTGCATGCTTTTTCAGAATAGGACGGGCGTGTTCTGTTGGGGATGGTGAGGTGGATTCCCGTCCGTCCGACACGCTCGTTAGTCAGGTCACTTCCCACAAGCCGGGTGAAGTTTCCGAAAACCCCGTTTTGCGGGTTAATGCTCAATTTGGCTTTTGATTGATGTGGTCGGTAGCGGAAGGCACTCCCATTGGAGTATGGATTCCATTCGCTCAGACTGAACGTCCGCCATCTGAACCCATTGGAGCACTTTGTCCGGATAATGTCGGTCGAGCCGAATCAGGTAAAGCAGGTTCACCAATGCCTCAAGCGTATTCGCCAACTCTGCCGATCCTTCAAGTCGCTTGTCAGGCATAGCATCGTGTCCCCCCGGGTGTGGGATCAACACTAGAACCTTGCATCTGTGTCGTCGAAGTTTGGGATGTGGGGGAATAGCTACGGGTTGGCTTAACTGCCGCTATGTCTAGTGCTTAACCTAATCGAGACAGCGAGAATTCACTCAGCCTTTAGTGTATGCGACTTGCGCACTCAACATCTCTGTAACCTTTGCGACCAGACTCTCAGGCTTGGACGGCGACATATCGTCGGCACCTGATGGTGAGAGGCACCAGATCTGTCCTGTAGTTTTCAAAATTTCAAGCACTGGAATATCGTTCGCTTGCTGATGAGCTAACAACGCGAGCGCATTCATATCTACCGTACTCAATGTGTGGCACAGAACGACAAGATCGAAGCGTCCTGCTTTGAGAAACTCTATCGCTTCGGATGGTCGTGCCGCGATGACCTCCGCATTGCAACTGCGGAGTACAGCAGACCTTGAGTTCAGAAGCTCTTCATCGTGTCCAACGGCGAGAATCGTGCACATAGCGTCCCCCGAAAAGGGGGCCAAGGCTGTGGCGGAGGCTGAATGCCAGCGCATTTACGGTAGGCTAAAGCGACGGTACGCTCATAAAGGCTTTATGTCTATCAGGCAACGTAACTCTGTTGTCCTCAACACAATTAAACACGGTCGCTAACGTTCTCAATTCTGCTGAACTTCCAAATAATTGTTGAGATGGTCTCTGACGACCCCGTAGCATTCGCACGACCGAGCCTCCAGTCCTGTTCGGTCGGTAATTGTGACCTTGCCTCTGGAGTATTCGATAAGGTGCTCGCTCTGCAGTCGTGCAGCCGCCGAGCTGACCGTAGAGCGATTAGTGCCCAGCATATCCCCAAGATATTCGTGTGTCAGTTGGAGAACGCTGGACTCCGACCGATCCGCACACAACAGCAGCCACCGCGAAAGGCGTTGAGCGATTACATGATGGGCGATGCAACCTACGGACTGACATGCCTGGATCAGCAACGCCTGCTGGTAACGAAGGACAACGTCGTGGAAACGGTCAAAGCGAGAGTACTCTGCCACTGCTAACTCAGTTCGGCAGGAGAAGCCATGGCCGCCCATCTGCATGTACACCTTGTTGAGGCTAAGCTTCGTGCCAATCAGAGCTGAGCCACCCATGACGGACTCGTAGCCGAACAATCCGACTTCGACCTGAAAGTTGTCCGCGAAGGTGGTGGTCATCGAGCCTATGCCTTGCTCGATGAAGATCAAGGCGTCGATGGGTCGACCCTGATTCTCGATCTCCTGACCAATTGGCAGTTTCAGCGGCCTGAGTTGAAGGCGGGCGATGGTTTCGGGGTCTAGAGCGGAGAGTAATTTGTTCTTAAAAACGAGAGTATTCATGATGCACCCCAGCGAGGACTCTAGCAGGTATGTTGCGCAGGCTACGGATTCAGCTCGAGCGCCTATCAAAGGAGTCAGCTTGTGAGGGCTGTCGGTTTGCTCCCGAACGGAAGCCGCCGGTTTAGACTGTCCGGCGGCTTACTTGGATGCGAAAAACCGCGTTACGGTATGCGGACGACGGTGCGGATCTGGAAGTTCGAGCTATTCGCGAGAACGTATTGGCCATCAACCGAGCGCCATTCGTAACCCCGTGGCGGTGCGCTCAGATGGTTTTGGTGGTAATCGACTTTATCGCCGCGATCCCAGTCTTCGTGTTTGATGGGTGCACCTTTCTTCCATTCTTTGTGCTCGACGTACGCGTGGTTGTCGTGTTGGTCTTGAGCGAAGGTGACACCACCCATAAGACCTGTAGAAAGGATTGCAAGCGCTAAAACTGTGTGCAAATTTTTCATTAGAGACTCCTTCCTGAGTAGGATGCTCGAAAGACAAGTCGTGTCGGTCGTATTCTGATTGGATTACAAGCCATTCGGAATCTCCGCTCCCGCAAAGCCACGCTTGAGGGGACTTATCGGGAATTCGCTCGACGGAACGCCGTGGTAACTTTCCTATCCAGGAATGATTGTGATATGAGAAGACGGATGGCTAATACCCATGCTGAATTCAGTGAAACTCGCAGGAACGTCGTTAAGGGGCTGATTGGAGCAGCGACCACCAGTACTTCAGAATGCATCGGCCTCCGTTGCTCGCCATATGGGGCAAGAACGACAGCTTCTTCGTTCCGCCTGGCGCAGAAGCATTCAAGCGAGACGTGCCCAACGCAGACGTGCAGTTCCTGGACACCGGGCACTTTGCTCTTGAAACCAACGTTGAAGATATTGCGTCGGCAATTCTGAAAATGCCCATGCGAGACAAATTATGATCGATGGAGTAGTGGAGGGTCTCGATGTCAAAGATGCAGTCTGCGATGGTGGCGCTGGGGAGTGTGGCTCCGGCGTTTGAGCTGGTAGATGTGGTGAGCGGGAAGGCTGTGGGGCGGGATGATGTGTTCGCCTTGGTTTCGGACGATGCGCGAGTGGATGGAGCGAACTGCGCCTCGGCCGGATGCCATGGGATGCTGGTGATGTTTCTCTGTGTCCATTGCCCCTATGTGAAGTATGTGGAGGAGGAGGTGGCGCGGATTGGGCAGGATTACGCGGGGAAGATTGGGATGGTGGCGATCTCTTCGAATGATGTGGAGGCTTATCCGCAGGATGGGCCGGAGGAGATGAAGAAGCAGGCGGAGAGGCTGGGTTTTCGGTTTCCTTATCTTTATGACGAGACGCAGGAGGTGGCGCGGGCGTATGAGGCGGCTTGCACGCCGGACTTTTTCCTGTTCGATGGGCAGATGAGGCTGGTGTATCGCGGGCAGCTTGATGACTCGCGTCCGCAACGGCCGAGCGGCGGAGGGAATGATATTCCGGTGACAGGCAAGGACCTGCGGGCGGCGATGGATGCGGTGATCGCGGGGAAGCGGCCGGATCCGAATCAACGGTTTTCGATTGGGTGCAATATTAAGTGGAAGGAATAAAGGGCAAAGGCAGGGCCCTTCGACTTTCGCTCAGGATGGGCACTCCCCCTGCGGCCAAGGATGACAACTGAGTGGTATGAGTTGTTGGGCTCCGGTAGACTCAGGTTCTGACAAGAACAGCGTGAGGAGAGACTGTGGACACTGTGCTGAAAGAGTTGAAGACGGGGATTCGACGGTTTCGGACGGAGATTTATCCGGAGAATGAAGCGACCTATGTGAAGGCGGCGAGTGAGCCACAGAGGCCGCATGCGCTGTTTGTGACGTGCGCGGATTCGAGGATCGATCCGGAGACGATTACGCAGTCGGGGCCGGGCGATTTGTTTGTGACGCGCAATGTCGGGAACCTGGTGCCGGCGTATGGCGAGATGATGGGCGGCGTGAGCGCGGTGATCGAGTATGCGGTGAGCGCGTTGAAGGTGCAGCATGTTGTGGTGTGCGGGCACTCGGATTGCGGAGCGATGAAGGGGTTGCTGCATCCTGAGAGCCTGGAGAAGATGCCGACGGTGAGGAGTTGGCTGAAGAACGCTCATGCGGCGCTTAGCGTGGCTAATTCGCTGTCAGAGCCGGATGAGAAGCCGAGCGAGTTGATGCGGAGGCTGACGGAGGAGAACGTCTTGCTGCAACTGCAACATCTGCGGACGCATCCTTCGGTGGCGGGGGCGATGGCACGGGAAGAGCTGACGATTTCTGGGTGGGTGTATGACATTGGGGAAGGGCAGGTGAGGATCTCGGAAGATGGGGGGAGAGTATTTTTGCCGGTGACGACTGAGGGCGACGCGTGATTGCCCCAAATGAACGTAAATTGAGGCAGTTGTTGTGGTATGTGGGCATGCCGCTGCTGCTGCTCGTTCTGTATGACGTTGCGGTGGTGGTGGCGTACAAGGTTTTGCATTGGAACTGGGTGGCGCTGCCGCATATTCCTCTATCGCTGTTTGGGTCGGCGATTGGAATTATCGTGGCGTTCCGGAACCAATCGTCGTATGCGCGGTGGTGGGAGGCGCGGAAGCTGTGTGGCGCGCTGGCGAATAATTCGCGGAGCTTGGCGCGGCAGGTGACGACGGTGATGATGGCGTTGAACGATGTAGAAGCCGGGGAGTTGAAGGTGATGCAGCGACGGCTGGTGTATCACCAGATCGCGTATATGAATGCGCTGCGACAGCATCTGCGGGGACTGGAGCCGTGGGAGGAATTGACGCCGCTGCTGAATGAGCAGGAGCTAGGCGAGCTGCGGGATCAGAGGAACGTTCCTCTGGCTATACAACAGCGGATGGGCGTGTTGTTGCGGCATTGTCAGGTGCGGGGATGGATCGATTTTGGACACTGGCTGGCGCTCGATCAAAATCTGGACGATCTTGTGGATGCGCAGGGCGGCACCGAACGGATTAAGAACACGCCGATGCCGAAGCAGTACGACTATTTTCCGCAACTGTTCGTGCAGATGTACTGCATGATGCTGCCGCTGGGGCTGGTGTCGACCATGGGCTGGTATACGCCGCTGGGATCGACGCTGGTGGGTTTTATCTTTCTCGCGCTAGACAAGATCGGGCGGGATTTGGATGATCCGTTTGAGAACACTATTTACGATGTGCCGCTGACCGCGATTACTACGACGGTTGAGATTAACTTACGGCAGTTGCTGGGTGAGACAGCACTGCCGCCGGCGGTGAAGCCGGTGCGCGGAGTGCTCTGGTAGTTATGGACGTACGGCTCTAGCGATTGCCGTTTTCGATGTGAGTGATTTCGCCGTCGCGCATGTGGAGGATGCGGTCGGCGATCTGGGCGGCCTCGGGGTTGTGGGTGATCATGAGGACGGTCTGGTTGAGTTCGCGGCTGGATTTGCGAAGCATGGCGAGGACGGCGTCGGAGTTTTTGGTGTCGAGGTTGCCGGTGGGCTCGTCTGCGAGAACGATGGCGGGACGGTTGATGAGGGCGCGGGCGATGGCGACGCGCTGCTGTTCGCCACCGGAGAGCTCGTTGGGGCGGTGATCGAGGCGGCCCTTGATGCCGAGCATGTCGGTGAGGTGATCGAGGAGGGGCTTGTCCAGCGGGTGTTTTGTGGCTGCTCCGAGGTTGGCGATGTCGTGAGCGATTTCAATGTTGCCCATGGCGGAGAGTGTCGGGAGGAGGTTGAAGCGCTGGAAGACGAAGCCGATCTTGGCGCGGCGCATGCGGGTGCGCTCGGCGTCGGTGAGTTTGGCGAAGTCGGTACCGTCGATGAGGACCGAGCCTGTGGTGGCGCTGGTGAGGCCGCCGAGGATGTAGAAGAGAGTGGATTTTCCTGAGCCGGAGGGGCCGACGATGGCGACGAACTCGCCTGGATTGACGTCGAAGCTGACGCTGCGGAGGGCGGCGACCTCGAGTTTGCCGGAGCGGTAGGTCTTGCCGAGATTTTGGGCCAGGATGATAGGAGACGTGGCAGCGTCCTGGTTGGGGGAGGAGGGCAACGTGGAAGAATGAAGAGACATGTAGATATCTCAAGTCTACCGTGAATGGGGCGCGATGCAGGCGACGGAGTTATTGCTGCTGGGGTTGGTGGGGTGGACGGGAATCGGCGTGCTCGGGGTGGTCGTGGCGCTGTGGCGCGGGGAGCGGGAGCGCGTGCGGCGGGGTGCGGCGTGGCTGGCGGGGGTTTGGGTGGTTTATCTTTGCGTGCTGGTTGGGGTTTCGCTGGTCCAGCGGCAGAGGGTGGTGGCGATTGGCGCGCCGCGGTGCTTCGATGACATGTGTTTTGCTGTGACCGGGGCGGAAGAGGTGCCGGGTTTTTTGATTCGAGATGGGCGGCGGCTGGTACGGGTTACGGTTCGAGTGACGAATCGGGGAAGGAAGGCGCGGAGCGAAGGGTTGATCTCGGGCTATCTGGTGGATTCGCAGGGGCGGTTGTGGGAGGAGTCGCCGGGGGTGAATGGGGTTGGGTTGACGACAAGGGTGGCTGGTGGAGAGTCCGTTGTCAGTGAGCCGGTTTTTAAGGTCGCGGCAGATGCGACAGGGTTGGGACTGGTGTTGACGCATGGACGATGGCAGCCGGGAGTTCTCGTGATCGGGGACTCGGATAGCTGGCTGCACAAGAGGACCGTGGTGGAGTTGGGATTTTAGTGTGCCGGGAAACGGTTGATAGCGGCGAGGTTTTATGCCGGGGGTTTGGCGAAGATGGCCAGGAGGGTAGAGTCTTCGAGGAAGCTTATTTCGAGGCGGATGGCGACGATCTGGCCGAGATCTGCCGGGGTGGAGAGATTTTTGCGGCAGGTGCAGAGATGAGTGAGGGCGAGATGGCCGGCGCGGGTTAGTTCGAGGCCGGAGGCGAGGACGGAGGAGTAGAGATCGACGACGGCGCGGAGCTGGATCTCGATTCGGAACTCCATGGTGGAGGGGGAGAGGGTCTTGCGATCGAGGATCCAACCGCCGCAGTCGGCGAAGGCAGAGGCTAAGGTGGGAAGGAGGCCGTGGCGTTCTTCGTAGCTGAAGCCTTGAATGTCGAGCGATTGCATGAGCGATTGGCCTCTGAGTCGGGTGATTTGCTGTTAGGGTGTTCATCGGAGAATGGGAGCCGAGCGTGAGGGGTTGGGTTGGGTACGGCGGTCATGTGACTGACGAGTTATCGTATTGCAAGGACGGCGTTTGTGATTGGCGAGGTTTTGCATGGTTCTGGGACTAGGGACGGATCTGATCGAGACCAAGAGAATGCAGGAGAGCATCAACCGGTTTGGCGAGCGGTTTCTGGAGCGGGTGTTTACTGCTGGGGAGATTGAGTACTGTCAGCGAAAAAAGAACTCGGCGGAGAGCTTTGCGGCACGGTTTGCGGCGAAGGAGGCGGGAGCGAAGGCTTTGGGAACCGGGATAAGCCACGGGGTGAGTTGGAAGGAGTTTGAGGTTCGGCGCGAGGCGAGCGGGCGGCCGACGTTGCATTTGAGTGGACGGGCGCGGGAGCTGGCCGAGGCGATGGGAGTGAAGCGAATGCAGTTGAGTCTGACGCACAGCCGGGAGTTGGCGATGGCGGTGGTGGTGGCGGAAGATCATGGCTAAGGCGGGAGATTGAAACCATTGCAAGGTATCCCGCATCTCTTGAGGGGTAAAGCACTTTATCGCAAACAAGATTTGGCTTTTGCGACGGAAGCAGTTGAGGGGTAATGTATCCTCTCAATTATCAGCATCCCGCTTTGTGCCGACGGAACGGCGGATGAGACGCCGTGCTGCGGGATTTTTGTGGAACGAGGGTTTAAAGGAGAGCTATGCCGAGCCAGCAGGAGGTGCGATGGTCGCAGTTAAAGGTGGGCGTAATTGTGCTGATCTCGACCATCGTTCTGGTGACGCTGCTTTTCCTGATGACGAGTTCGGCCGGTCTGGGGATTCTTTCGCATAAGCTGACGATTTATACGTACTTTGAAAACTCGGCCGGCTTGAAGAGCGGGGCGGCGGTGAATCTGGAGGGCGTAACGATCGGGACAGTGAAGGCGGTGACGATCGACAACTCGCCCGAGCGGAAGCTGACGCCGGTAAAGGTTGCGATGAAGCTGGACGATAAGTATGGAGCCATGCTGAAGAAGGACTCGAGGGCTTCGCTGTCGACGGTCGGGGTGTTGGGCGATACGATCGTGGATATCAACAGCCAGTTCGCCGTCGGGCCGCGGCTGCAGGATGGCGATGTGCTGAAGACAACGGAGACGCCCAGCCTGACGGACGTGGTGAAGGCGAGCCAGGGGACGATTGAGAGCCTGAATGTGATTCTGGCGAAGATGAATGTGATCGTCGACAATATCCAGACTGGCAAGGGGTCGATCGGACAATTGATTAACAATCCTGACCTCTATAACAAGGCGAACAAGACAGTCGATGAGTTGCTGACGCTCGAAAAGAATCTGAATGCCGGGAAGGGTTCGATCGGCAAGCTGATGACGGACGATTCGCTGTACGACCGGCTGAACGGTACAGTTGCGAAGCTGGAGAGTATTGCGAATTCAGTGGACAGCGGCAAGGGCACGGCCGGAATGCTGCTGAAGGACGATGCGCTGTACAAGAATCTGAACTCGACGGTGGCTCATGCGAACTCGCTGCTGGCGGATGCGGATGCGGGTAAGGGCGGGTTGGGTCTGATGCTGAAGGATCCGAAGTTCCGGCAGGATCTGAGCAATACGTTGACGCAGGTGAATACGCTGGTCACCGGCATCAATGAAGGGCGGGGTACGCTGGGCAAACTGGCGACCGACGATTCAGTTCATACGAACCTGAATAAACTGTTGACGGCCAGTACGGATCTGGTGACGACGATTCGGAGCGATCCGAAGAAGTATCTGACGATTCATCTGAAGATTTTTTAGGGACTTGCAGGGCTTGCGGGACGAGCGGGTTCGGACTCGGCCTGGACCCCGTGTTTTCGCGTTGGCCGAAGCAGGAAACTTTGTGATACGGTGTTTCGTCTTCGTAATATCTCAAATATCATCGCGCTTTTGAGGGTTTAGAAGACTTTCACGAAGTATCAGTTCGAGGAGACCCATGATTGCCAAGTCGCTAGCAAGTTTTCTGATACTGTCCGCGGGTGTGTGCCTGGGGCAGTCGTTGGTTGGAGCAGATACACCCGGCGGACCAACGTCGGAGCCGAAGAAGCCGATCATCTTCGACCTCTCGGCGATCGATAAGACGGCCGATCCGTGTGTGGACTTTTATCAGTATGCGTGTGGAAACTGGGTGAAGAACAATCCGATTCCTGCAGATCAGTCGCGCTGGGGACGATTCAACGAACTCGCGGAGCGGAACAACTATCTGCTGTACGAAGAGCTGAAGACGGCGGCGGATGCCCCGAAGACTCCGCTGCAGAAGAAGTACGGCGACTATTTTGCTGCGTGCATGAATGTTGATCTGGCTGACAAGCTGGGCGCGAAGCCGGTTGAGCCGGCGATGAAGGCGATCGCTTCGCTTGAGGACAAGAAGCAGCTCTCCGCGATGGTGGCGAAGCTGCAGGCCGAGTACGCGGTGGGGACGTTCTACCAGCTTGGCGTACAGCAGGACCAGAAGGATTCGAGCCAGCAGATTGTGAATGCAGGACAGGGCGGTCTCTCGCTGCCGGATCGCTCGTATTATCTCGATGACAGTCCACGAAGCCAGAAGCTGCGTGATCAATATGTGGACCATTTGACGAAGATGTTCGTGCTGCTGGGCGATTCGCCGGACAAGGCCGCGGAAGAGGCCAAGAACGTGATGTCGATTGAGACGGCGCTGGCCAAGGGAGCGATCGACCGCGTGGAACTGCGGGATCCTGCGAAGCGGTATCACATCATGACGGTTGCGGAGCTGCAGGCGCTGTCTCCGGACTACGACTGGTCTCCTTATCTGAAGGGTGTGAAGATCGGGGAGTTCAAGACGCTGAACGTGGCGACACCGACGTATTTCACGGCGATGAATGCAGAGATCGACTCGGCGAGTCTGGATTCGATCAAGAGCTATCTGCGGTGGCATACGCTGCGATCTGCCGCCCCGGCGTTGTCGAAGCCGTTTGTGGATGAGAACTTCAACTTCTTCCAGGCGACGCTGCAAGGCCAGAAAGAACAGGCGCCCCGATGGAAGCGGTGTACACGCGCGACCGACCAGGCGCTTGGTGAAGCAGTTGGCCAGGACTGGGTGAGGCAGAACTTCCCACCGGATGCGAAGGCCAATATGGACAAGCTGGTGGCTGCGCTCGAGAAGGCTCTGGGTGAAGACATTCAGCAGCTTCCGTGGATGAGCGATGCGACCAAAGTGGAGGCGAAGGCGAAGCTGGATGCGATCCGGAACAAGATCGGCTATCCGGACAGCTGGCGGGACTATAGCAAACTTGTGGTCAAGCGTGACGACCCCGTTGGCAACATGGAGCGAAACGCAGAGTTTGAGCGCCGGCGGAACTACGACAAGCTGGGCAAGCCGGTGGATGAGAAGGAATGGGGCATGACACCGCCGACAGTGAATGCTTATTACAGTCCGCCGAATAACGATATTAACTTCCCTGCCGGAATTCTGCAGCCGCCTTTCTTCGATAACAGCATGGATCCTGCGGTGAACTTCGGAGGCATCGGTGTGGTGATCGGTCATGAAATGACGCACGGGTTCGATGACCAGGGATCGAAGTACGATCCGAAGGGTAATGTGAAGCAGTGGTTCACCGAGGAGGACCTGACGAAGTTCAAGGAGCGGACCGATTGCGAGGTGAAGGAGTATGACGGCTTCAAGGTTGCCGAAGGACAAAATCTGAACGGCAAATTGACTCTGGGAGAGAATACCGCTGACAACGGCGGTATCCGGATCGCTTTTCAGGCATTGCAGGAGGTTCTGGCCAAGGGCGGACCGAATGCTGAGCCTGGTTATGTGAATGGGGAGAAGGACGGTTATACCCCGGCGCAACGATTCTTCATCACCTTTGGACAGGTATGGTGCCAGAATCAGACGGAACAGAATGCTCGTGTGCTGGCTAAGACGGATCCGCACAGCACAGGAGAGTGGCGGACGAAGGGGACGGTGCAGAACTTCGACGAGTTCGGCAAGGCATTTGGCTGCAAGGTAGGCCAGCCGATGATGCCAGCGAATGCGTGCCGCGTCTGGTAGAGAAGAAGTAAACGACCAAAGGCCCGGGCTTTTTGCCTGGGCCTTTTTGTTTCTGCGCGGTCCAGCTAAGCGGGTGACGATCGAATGGCAACTGTGTCTAAATGAATTAGATTCCCTGGAATGCACAGGGTAGGTGGCACAAAGTGGCAACAGCTTCTACAATAAGCAGAGTAATCGTACCCTACAGAATTGCTCGCGGCAGAAGATGGGCGGAGACCGTCCATTGGCGAGGATTAAGGAAGCGCATGAAGTTGAGCAGGATTGGCCGGGTTTCAATGGCCTTGGTAGTGTCCGTAGCGATGGGTCTGGGCATGACGGCGTGCGGTGGCGGCACGATCGGGTTCATGTGGGTCCTGGGAACGCAATTCAACCAGATCGCCGCCTTCAAGATCGACGACTTTACGGGAAATCTGACTGCGCCTCCTGGCTCGCCGTTCAGCTCGGGCGGGACCAACCCGGTTTCGCTTGTGGTGAAGCCTGGCGGTAGATATCTGTATGTCATCAACAAAGGCGCCGACCTGACGCCTGACGCGAATGGCGGAGTGACTTGCCAGAGCGGTGCGGGCAGCGGAAATATTGCCGAGTTCACCATCGGCGGACAGGGCATTCTGACCTTGCAGCAGAATTTTACGTCACAAGGCTGTACCCCGGTATGGGCTGCGCACGACAGTACCGGCAACTTTCTTTATGTTCTAGATAAATATGGACCGAATACGGCCTGCTTGCCGAATGGGCAGCCTGAGCCTGCATCTCCCGGACAGTCAGTGCCGTCTCCCTGCAACGGTGAGATCACGGTGTTTTCGGTTGACCCGGGCACGGGCCGACTCTCTCTGGTGCTGAACCAGCAGATCAAGAACCCCACTACCGGGGCGCAGTTGACTTACTTCCCTGTCGGGGCGATACCGAAGATGTTGACGCTGTCCGGTTCATGCGTGTTTACGCTGAATTCAGACGCGAATCAGACTGTCTTCCCCTATCTTGTGGGTTCAAGCGGACAGTTGACGCTGACGACAAATTCGACGATCGTCTCAGGGGCGGTACAGGCGACCTCGATTATCGCGGGTGGGACTGCAGTCTATATCACGGATGCTGGTCCGGCTAACACGAACAGTCCAGGGCAGATTCTTCCGTTCACGGTGGGGGGTTCGACGTGCTCGCTGAATACGATCACAGGCGGGCCTACGGCGAATCTTTCGCCTGCGGCGAACCCGGTATATACGCTGGTGGACAGCAAGAACAAGTATCTGTATGTGGCGAATCAGTCTTCGACGAATTCGACCACGCCGAACAGTTCGATCTCTGCGTTCAACATTCTGTCGAACGGGACGCTGCAGGAGATTCCGGACCCACCAAACAATCCTTATCCTGTTGGAGGAGGACCAGTGTGCATGGTGGAAGACCCCTCGAACCAGTATCTGTATACGTCGAACGGCGATGGAACGGTAACGGGCAAGGTTCTGTTCGCACCGTCGGGCCAGCTTTCAAATTTGACCCGAGGAACGACCTTTACGGCAGTGGGACAGGCGACGTGCCTTGCAGTGAGCGGAAACGTAGACTAGCTGGCAGGACTGCAGCTAGAGACCAGGACACAGGGTGTCATCAGGAATCCTGAGCATCGGACAGCAGGAGCGGGCGGAAACGATTTGCCCCGGAGTCAGGCAAGCATGAAGTGGAATAAGTTGGGCCGCGGAACATTGGCCTCGGTATTGTCTTTGGCGTTGGTAAGCGTAACGGCGTGTAGCCGCGACTATGTGCTGGCGTTTGTGTACGTGACGACGGCGAAACCTCTGACAAGTGCGTCGAATAATGGCGGCGTAAGCGCGTATGCGGTGGACTTTCAGATTGGGTCGCTGACACCGCTGGCGGATTCGCCGATCCAGGCAGGCCGGAACCCGGTAACGCTGGTGGCTTCGCCGAACGGGTTGAATCTGTATGTTGTGAACCATGATGACTCGACGGTAGGCGTGTATTCGATCGGCACCGATGGGAAGATTTTTCTACAGAGCACGGTGAACGTGACGGGAAGCAATGCAACCTCGATTGCAATTGATTCGGCGGGTAAATTTCTGTACGTAACCTTCCAGTATCAGCTGGGGCCGAATGGACAGCAGTTGTATTCGCCGTCCTCGCCAGGGCCCGGTGGGGTAACGATATTCTCGATCTCTGGAGCTGATGGCTCGCTTGGGTCTCCCCAGACCGTCAATGTCGGCAATACTCCGGTTGGGATTGTTGTGAGCCGCCCGACGCCAGGCACTTCGACCGTGTTCGTCTATGTTCTGGACCAAGAGACACCGACCACACCGAAGGCAGCGGTGCTCGGGTTCCAGCAGAATCCGACGACTGGAGCTCTGACGCCGACGCCGGGTACGGTGATTACGACCGACTCTACAGGCAAGACTGTGGCAACCGGCTACGGAGCGGGAACGACACCGAGCGCGATTGCGGAAGATCCTTCGTCACGCTTTGTGTACATCACTGACGAGGCTCAGAACGTGTTGTTCGGCAACGTCGTGTCGAACAATGGCGCGCTGGTGCCGATGGTCAACAGTCCGTTCGCTACGGGTATCCTGCCGTTGGGGCTTACGATCGACCCACGAGGCCAGTTTCTGTATGTCGCGAACTTCAGCTCCGGTACGGTAAGCGCGTATGCGATCAATACGGCGACCGGAACGCCGGTCGGTTCTGTAGGGTCGGCCTCGACATTGGTAGATACAGGACCGATGTGCGTAACGATCGAACCTGCGCTGGGAATTTACCTGTTTACAGCAAATAACCTAGCAAGCACGGTTTCGGCGCTACAACTGAATCCGAATAACGGTGGGTTGAAGCAGGTGCAGAATACGCCATTCCCTTCTAGCGGCTTGCCGACGTGCGCTGTCGCGGTGGCGAATGGATCGCATCCTACGCAGGTTATTGTCGAGTAGCATTCCAACGCTTCAACTAGTTGTCTGGTTATTCAGAAAGCCCCGCGATTGCGGGGCTTTCTGCTGCGCGGTGAGCGCTTCTATTGCGACGGAGTTCAGGGGCTCGATAGGACGGGTCTTATGGTGGATTCGCGCTGTTGCCGAAACCAGTTGCGACAGTGCTGTTGCGTGATTCAGGAGACTGGGAGGAGAGCGCGATGCTTGCGGGAGAAGCGGCGAAGGATGGCCTTGCGGGCTGGAATTTCGACGAAGCGGAAGACTGCCAGGGCCAGAAGGATCAGAATTACGTAGGAGAGCCAAGGGTCCAAGGCCGCGAGGTGAAGGCGCTCGGGCACCTGGTTGGTGTGGAGGAGCTGGAAGACATTGAAGTGGAGAAGATAGAGGCAGTAGCTGCTTTCGCCAATAAGGAGGATGGGACGCCAGGAGAAGACGGCAGAGATGGGATGGGGGCCGCTGAGGCCAAGGACGAGGGCGGCGAAGACCGGAGTCATGAGGCCGCCGTGCATGAGGAGGTAGGGAGTGTGGTGAACGAGGGTGTAGAAGAAGATCGCGACCACGGAGAGGCTGGCGATTGAGAGGATGAATCGCTGACGTTGGGTGAGGACGAGAGCATGCTGCAGTTTGCCCAGGGTTACGCCGCTGAGGAAGGTGCAGACGTAGGGAAGAGGCGTGTACTTGAGGAAACGGATGAGTTGGGTGGAGCTGTAACGATCGACCGGGCCAACGATGTGGTCCGGATTCAGATAGAGATAGAGCGAGTGTGGAATGAGGCCAACGATCCAGAGGGCGACTAAGAGAAGGATCAGCCGCGTGGGCTTTTTGGGCCAGGGCAGGCGGATGAGCCAAGGGAAGGCCAGATAGAGGACGCACTCGCTGGTAAGGGTCCAGGAGACAGTGTTCCAGAAGGTGGCGACGGAGGGGCTCCAGCCCTGGAGGACGAAGGGGGTAAGGATGATTCCCTGCCAGAATTCGGCGTGCGAACGAGCGTGCCACTCATCGCGCAACATCGGGATGGAGAGGAGGAGGACGAGAAGATAGACCGGGTAGAGGCGAGAGAAGCGGGCGAGCCAGAACTCGCGCTTGGAGAGGGATTTCCCGCGATCGGCATAGTTGTAGGTGAGGATATAGCCGGAGATGAGGAAGAATACCCCGACGAAGACGTAGCCGTTGTCGATAAAAGGATAAAGCAGGCCGAGGTGCGGCGGAGTGAAGTGAAAGAGGATGATGAAGATGGCGAGCAGAGTGCGGATTCCCGTGAGCGCGGGCAAGGGAGGCTTGCGCGCGGCTGACGATTGAGGGGCAACCAGAGGTTGCTCGATCGCGGGTTGGGACTCTGCTTCGAGGATGCTGGCGTTCACTGATTCGTCCTGCTAATTAGATGCGAGCCTTGCTCTATCTAACGCTACTTCAGGGAAGAAGACGTGACGATTTTGCTGCGGGACGCATATTTCCTGCGGATGGCCAAAAGAAAGGAATTGCGATCCGAACGATCAGGCGGTTACGAGGGAACCAATCTTTTCACCGCTGACGACGCGGACGATATTGCCGGGTTCACGCATGCTGAAGACCATCATGGGCATGTTGTTGTCTTTGCAGAGGGAGACGGCGGTGGTGTCCATTACGCGGAGATTGAGACGGAGAATGTCGGAGTAGGTGATTTGCTGGAGTTTGGTGGCTTTGTCGTCGATTTTGGGGTCGGCGGTGTAGATGCCGTCGACGGATGTGGCTTTGAGAAGGATGTCGGCCTTGATTTCCATGGCGCGAAGGCTGGCGGCGGTGTCGGTGGAGAAGAAGGGGTTGCCTGTGCCGGCAGCGAAGATGACGATGCGGCCTTTTTCGAGGTGGCGCATGGCGCGGCGGCGAATGTAGGGCTCGGCGACCTCGTGCATTTCGATGGCGGACATGACGCGACAGTGGAGACCTAGCTTTTCGACTGCGTCCTGAAGGGCGATGGCGTTGATGACGGTGGAGAGCATGCCCATGTGATCGGCGGCGACGCGGTCCATGTCGATGGCCTGCTGGGCGACGCCGCGAAAGAAGTTGCCTCCGCCTACGACGATGGCGATCTCGCAGCCGAGGGCGTGGACGGCGGCGATTTCGGCGGCAATTTTGTGGATGAAGACGGCGTCGATGCCGAAGCCCTTGCCTGCGGCCAAGGCTTCTCCAGAGATTTTTAGGAGGATTCTTTTGTACATGTCAGGTTTTAGTATCGCATGACGGTTGAGGGCCGGGCAGAGCCGGGCGCGAGGTGCCCTCTCCCTCCCCCGAAAGCGTGCAAAGTCTTCGAACGATGATGGTTACGTCTGGACTTCTCGTAATTTACTTCGCGGGGTTCGTCCGGTAGCCGCTCGGACGCGTCGAGCTGCAATCAAAGGCGCGAGTCTTCGGCGGCCTGGATTTGTCAAGTGAGATGTGCTTGATCTGTTGGTGAGGGAGCAGGTGCGTCCCTCGGAAGTTGCAGGGCGTTTAAGAAACTTTTGACATAAGAATGGGTATAGCAGGTTGCGTCCGGCAAAATGCCGACCAAGGAGAGACAAGAATGTTAAGCAAGACACGATTGATGATTTTAGGTGCTGGACTTGTTGCGGCGATTGCACCGATGACAGTGCAGGCGCAGGAGGTTCCTGGACCACACCCGCATTATTTGCATGCGTTGAGCGACTTGCGTGCAGCACGGCACTACCTGAACGATGGGTGGGCGTGGGCTCCGGTGCGGCATGATGACGATGCTGCGATTCGCGAGATCGACGCTGCAATCAACGAGATTAAGAAAGCCTCGATCGATGACGGCAAGGGATTGAATGATCCATTTACGATCGATACTCATCTGAGCCCGCATGACCGTTTCCGGAAGGCGAATGAGCTGCTCTGGTCAGCCCATAATGACCTGTCGAAGGCCGAGGATGTACCGGAGGCTCGTGGGCTGCGGAACCGGGCGATCGGACATGTGGATGCTGCACATCACATCGTGGATAATGCCCAGGCGACGGCTCGCTGGGAGTGATAGCTAGCGGAGTTAAGCAGAGGCCCGGACTCGTGTCCGGGCTTTTTGTTTGATTGGCATAAGACCTTTATCAGTTGATCCACCTCTGTGTGGGAGCGATTGGGCGTTGACTGAAGAGAGGAGTGGAGCGAGAATCGGCTGACAAGTTTCCGGATGTGAGACTTTGAAGCGTCAGCGAGCGAGACTGCAATAAGAAGTCTCGAAGGAATCGCTCTCTTTGAAACCGATTTGCTAAAAAATGCACCGGCTGCGGGTTAATTTTGTGCCTGGACAAGAGTGGCCACGAGATTGTCGAGGTCGGCTGGGTTGACGTCGCTGACGGCGATGATGCGCAGGTTCTGGGTGGTGGCGGAGCGAAGAGTGAAGCCGGCGCGTGCGCTCGGGAGCGCGGTGAGGGTGAGGCTGGTGGTCCGTTGCGCGAGGAAGATGGAGACCTCGTGCTTGTGGATGGTGAACAAGAGCAAGGCCGTGGGCTGGTTGTTGAGGTAGGTGAGGTCTGCGCCTTTGAGAGTGGTGTCGGGTGGCAGGGCTGTGGCGTCGGGGATGTTGAAGCTGAATGGGAGACGGCCCTGAAACCAGGGTTTCACCGTGTGGCGATCGGTGGAGATGACCTGTGGGGTTGCGGCACTGGAGAGAGTGGCGAGGTGCTGGTCGAGAAGTTCGGCGGCGAGGGTGTTGGTTTGGTGGAGTTGGCGCCAGCCAAGGAACGACACGCTGATTAGGATGGCTGCGGCGAGTGCCGCCCATGCCGCTGGGCGGATGGGGATGATGTGCGCTGGTGTCTTTTCCCTGGTCTTTATCTTGGTTTGCGTCTGTTGTGTTGATTGCGTCTGTGAGTGGAGCTGCGCGGTGAGGCGGGCGAGGGCTTCGGACGGTGGAGTGAAGCGTTGACCGGCACGGGCGGTGGCCCCTTTGAGTCGCGCGGCGGAGAGAACGCGCAGGGTGCAGGCGTGGCAGGTGGTGAGATGCTGCTCGATTCCCTGCTGCTCGACGGATGGAAGTTCGCCGTCGATGAAGGCGTTGAGAGTGTTGGGGCCGATGTGTTCGGTTGATGAATTGGATTGCGGCGTTTGATTCATAGGGATTCCCCGAACTGCGACTGCAGAAGCTGGCGGAGGGTTTGGCGGGCGCGGGAGATGCGCGACATGACGGTGCCGATGGGGACGTCGAGGATGACGGCGATGTCTTTGTATTTGATCTCTTCGACGTCGGAGAGGAGGAGGATCTCGCGATGGGACGGCGTGAGTTGGTCGATGGCTGCGTGGAGGGCGGCCTGGTTGTCGAGGCGGATGAGGATGTCTTCCGGGGTGGGATCGGATGTGATGGTGTCGAGTGTGTCGGTATGGTCTTCGAGGAAGACGGTGCGCGATGCGGCGATACCGGTGCGCGTGGTGAGGAAGGTGTTGCGCAGGATGCGAAAGATCCAGGCCTTGAAGTTGGTGCCGGGCCGGAAGGAGTCGAAGGCGCGGAGTGCTTTCGAGAATGTCTCCTGTACGAGGTCTTCGGCCTCGGCCTGATCGCGCGTGAGCCAGTGGGCGTGGTTATAGAGCGAGGCGAAGAGTGGGAGCGCGAGTTGTTCGAAGTCTGCGCTGCGGGTGGCGGACGGCATGATGCGGATTGCCTCTGTGGGTATGAGGGTGAGGAGCCGTGGCGATGCGGCGAAGACCGGAAAGGGTTGGGCGCTGAACATCCCTACCGTTAACTGAATCGCAGAGAGATTATTCCACGAATCTAATTGCGGGTGCGGGGGAATAAAGGGGAGCCGAGCCAGTTTGATGACATGCAGGCAATTAAATCAAATGGAGTTCGCTATGAATCGGTTAAAGAAAGACGAAGTGATGGAGGAGAGCCAAGCGGCTGCACAATCCGCGGGCGATGGCATCGACAGACGCAATTTTCTGGGATGTATGGCATGGGCGGGAACAGGATTGTTGTGGTCCATGGTTGGGGGGGTGCCGACGTCGAGGCTGCTGGCGCAGACGATGAAGAGTGGAGGTGCACCGGCGGCCGGAAAGATCGCGGACTTTTCGTTTGTGCAGATCAGCGATAGCCATATTGGGTTCAATAAAGGTGCGAATCCTGATGTGACGGGGACGCTGACCAAAGCGATCGACAAGATCAATACAGTTCCCGCAGGGATGAAGGCGCCGGATTTCATTATTCATACAGGCGATATCACTCAGAATTCGAAGTCGGCGGAGTTCGATACGGCCGCGCAGGTGATCAAGAGCGCGAAGGCTGGCGAGGTGTTCTATGTGCCGGGGGAGCACGATTTTATTGACGATGGCGAACAGTATAAGCAGCGCTTCGGCAAAGGCACCGTGGGCAATGGGTGGTACAGCTACAACCATAAGGGGGTTCACTTTGTGGGCTTGAATAACTGCGTGCAGGTGGATGCGATGGGAAACATGGGCGACGACCAGTTGAAGTGGTTGAAGTCTGATCTGAGCGGGTTGAGCCACTCGACGCCGATTGTGGTGTTTGCGCATATTCCGCTGTGGATGGTTTATGAGAAGTGGGGCTGGGGCACGAAGGATGGCGAGCAGGCGCTTGCGATGCTGAAGCCGTTCGGGTCAGTGACGGTTTTGAATGGGCATATTCACCAGGTGGTGCAGAAGGTCGAGGGGAACGTTGCGTTCCATACTGCGATGGCGACTGCGTTTCCGCAGCCCGCGCCGGGAGCTGCTGCAAACCCAGGGCCGATGATGGTTCCGGCGGGCAAGCTGGAGAGCGTGCTGGGTGTGACGCGGGTGAAGGTGGTTCGCGGGCAGAATCATTTGGCTGTGGTGGACTCTTCGCTTGCGGAGAGTGTTTGATGCGCCCGCGGATCCTTGCTTTCGTTGTTGTTGGCTTAGTGATGGGTCTGGGGTTTGTGCATCCGTTTGGCGATCCGCGTGTCGAGCCAGCGAAAGGGCTCGACACGCTGCTGCGGGATGCGAAGATGCCGGCGAATGCGAAGGCAGTGCTGGTGGCAAAGTGTGCGGATTGCCACTCGAGCGAGACACGATGGCCGGTGTACGCGCGAATTGCTCCGGGATCGTGGCTGATCGAGCGGGATATTGTTGAGGCGCGAAGAAAAATGGATCTTTCGCGATGGGAGGAGTTGCCGGAGGAGAAGCAACAGGTGTTGATGGCGAAGATTGTTGAGGAGGCAAAGACGGGGGATATGCCTCCGTTGCAGTATCTGGCGTTGCATTGGGGAGCGGATGTGTCCCCCGATGACGTGAAGGCGCTTTCGATGCTGGGCAAAAACGCTGGCGGTGGTGAGGCGACGCTTGCCGGAGATGGCGATGCCGCGCGAGGGAAGGCGGTGTTTGAGAAGAGATGCACGGGTTGTCATGCGATGGAGGCGGATCGCGAAGGGCCGAGGCTGGCGGGGGTTTTTGGCAGGAAGGCTGGTGGGGTGGCAGGGTTTAATTATTCGACGGGGTTGAAGAACTCGGGGATTACGTGGACGGAGGCGACGCTGGAGAAGTGGCTGAGCGATCCGGATCTTGTGGTGAAGGATAACAATATGAGTTTCAGCGTTCCGAAGGCGGAGGAGCGACGGGATTTGATTGCTTATCTAAAGCAATAAGCGCAGGGTATCGTTATAGGTTCAAATTTCGGGACACCTTCCCAGGTTCCCAGGCGACTACTGCTTTCTGACCAGGATTACCTGTAAACTCGACAAGTCGGCATACGACCGGCGAGGTCAAGCCGCCGCTGTTGGTGGCAAGATTCGAGAGGTCTAGAGCATGGGTTCGGTAGAGACGGTACAAAGTGAATCTGGCATCTCTGACAATTCACCTCCCAAGACAGACTTGAAGTTTTTGGTACCGTTAGTTATCGCACTCTCGCTGATCTATGCCCTCTTTGTGGCTGCAGCCATGCAGAGACGGGTTTGGTACGACGAACTTTTCACTCTGGACATTGCCAGTGCTTCAACCCCCACTCGGGTCATGGAGCTCATTCACAAATGGGATCTGAATCCCCCATTGAGTTACTTCCTAAGCCGCTGGTCTGTGCAAATTTTTGGCCACGGAAAATTTGGGTTGCGCTTGCCCAGCATCCTCGAATTTTACACGGCAAGCCTTTTCCTGTTTGCTTTCATTCGCAAGCGCATCGGAGATGCTTTTGCATTGTTTTCGATCTCGATTCTTTGGGAAGGCCCGCTGTTCTACTATGCGGTTGAGGCTCGCCCCTACGCTTTGCTTCTGATGTTCTTCTCGATCCTGTTGTATTGCTGGGACAGAGCTACATCTCCTGACCGACCCGCCTGGGCGTTGGCCGGAACGTTTTTCGCAACGCTTGGACTGCTATTGTCCCACGTCTTCGCACCGCTATCCTTAGCAGCTATTTTTGGGGCAGAGGCAGTGCGTTTCGCAAGAACAAAAAAGGCGGACATCTCGCTCTGGATTGCATTATTACTTCCCTGTTTAGCAATGCTCACCTATATTCCGCTTTTCCGGATTTACAGGCCGGTCATTTTTCCATATCCCGACCAAGCGTCCTTTACACGAATTGGAGGCTTCTTCAAGGAGGCTATTTGGGATAGCACCGCAGTCCTGTATGCGAGCATGCTTGGCTTTGCTATATTCCGGAGTCGCCGAGAAAAAGACCGCCTTACACCCGTGACTCCTGAACTGCTAACAATCGGGTGTGTTTTGCTGTGCACACCCGCTGTTCTCAATATGGTTCTCATGCATGGACACCGTGCTTTTTGGCCTCGTTATTGCATCACGGCCGCGGCCGCAACGAGCATTATCTATGTTTTTCTGTTTGCCTATCGGTCACGAGCAGGACGGGCAAGCGGATACGCCGCAGCAGCCTTGATCCTGCTTTATGGTTCGTATAACGCGGCACACACTATGCGGCGCGGCGCAGTTCCAGGCGACAGTTCGGCACTAATGACCATCAAGCCTGAGCTGCCTTTGGTCGTTGAGAACGGCCTGACCTTCTTTGAGATGAATCAGTTTGAAGATACCGGCCTACTTAGTCGCAGCTATTACCTGAAAGATCGGCCAGCCGCAGTACGCTACTCACACAGCACTCTTTTTGAGGATTTTGAACCGCCAGACCGGCTAGACTCAGAATTTCATATCCGCGCAAACGTCGATAATTACGCCTCTTTTATCTCCAGGCATCCGCAATTTCTTATGTTTACTTCAGGAAATGGCACCTACTGGCTTGTTCGCAAACTACGCGCTGACGGGGAGCAGATCGAGAAGATCGCCGACGTTAATGTGCCTTACTTAGACTCGGAGATTTATCTTGTGACTATTCGCAACCCCGAGACCAACTCACACGAATGAATTCCAGGGGATCTTCATGCATCTCGATTATTTCCAACACGAGAAGTCCATTGTCGAAAGCACGAAGATCGGGCAAGGCACGCGGATCTGGGCAATGGCTCATATTCTTCCGGGCGCGGTCATCGGCCGCGATTGCAACATCTGCGATCATACTTTTATAGAAAACGATGTAATCGTCGGAGATAGAGTCACCATCAAATGCGGGGTTCAGCTTTGGGACGGCATAACAGTTGAAGACGATGTTTTTATCGGCCCCAACGCGACATTTACCAATGATCCGTTTCCACGCAGTAAGAGGTATCCCGAAAAATTCGACAGGACAGTAATTCAGCGTGGAGCTTCGATCGGCGCAAATGCGACCATTCTTCCTGGAATTACGATCGGAGAGCGCGCGATGATTGGAGCGGGCGCTGTCATCACGCGCAACGTCCCTCCACTCGCAATTGTGGTGGGGAATCCCGGCCGCATAGTCGGATATGATGGCGCCCAGTCAAAAAGCGCACCTGTCACGGCGACCCAGGAGGGCGTGGGGGCTCGCGCAACCCACGTCGCCGGAGTTACGCTCCATCGGCTGCCTTTCGCTGTCGATATGCGAGGCAGTCTCTCCTTCGGGGAGATTCAACGGCAAATTCCCTTCTCTGTAAGCAGATTCTTTCTCGTCTATGGGGTACCCGGTAAAGAGGTGCGCGGCGAGCATGCGCATCACCGCTGCCAACAGTTCCTTATTTGCGCGCATGGAACGTGCAGCGTGATGGCCGATGATGGAACGAATCGCGAGGAGTTTTTGCTTAATGATCCGACCATTGGGGTCTATCTTCCGCCTCGTGTGTGGGGCGTGCAATATAAATATTCCGCAGACGCAGTTCTGCTCGTGCTCGCCTCGGACTATTACGATGCAAGCGATTACATTCGCAGCTACTCTGATTTCCTTGGGATTATTCATCGCGGAGATAAACATTGATATTGCTCAACGACTTCAAAAAGCAGTGGCAGGATATAGGCGATGACGCCGTCAAGACCTTCGCACAGGTTGGCAGCAGTGGCTGGTACATCCTTGGGACCGAGGTTGTTGCTTTTGAAAAGGCGCTGGCAGAATTCTGGCAGCTCAATCATGCTGTGGGCGTGGCAAATGGGCTGGATGCGATTCAGATTGCGCTTCAAGCGACTGGTTGCAAGGTTGGAGACCGTGTATTGACGACGCCGCTCTCGGCGTTCGCGACTACGCTCGCGATTCTTCGCCTTGGCGCGACTCCTATTTTTATCGATATCGATCCCTATGGGTTGATCGACCTCGACCTGGTCGAACAAGTACTAGCGTCCGACCCTACTATCCGCTTCTTTGTTCCCGTTCATCTCTTCGGCCACGCTTGCGACCTCGAGCGCCTGCACCACCTGCACGAGCGATTCGGCATAACAATCATCGAAGACTGCGCTCAGTCGATCGGGGCCAAATGGAAAGGGGCTTCAACAGGAACTGTGGGGGCGATCGCGTGTACCAGCTTTTACCCGACCAAAAACCTCGGCGTCCTGGGAGATGGCGGTGCGCTTCTTACCAACTCCGATGAACTTCACCGACTGGCGCATAGTCTGCGCGATTACGGACAGAGCAGCAAGTACAAGCATGACCTGGTTGGATGGAATAGCCGACTGGACGAAATACATGCGGCTTTTCTTTCTCATGTTGCAGTGCCGCGTCTGCAAACCTGGACCACGCGCCGTAAAGAGATAGCCGAGACGTATCTTGCGGGGATCGATCACGCCTCGATTAAAAGCTTGGGCCGTCCGGAGCACTCCGACTCATGCTGGCATCTCTTCCCTCTTCTGGTTGATCCTGCACGGAAGAAGGACTTCCGCAGTCATCTCCAGAATATGGGCGTGCAAACCGGAGAGCATTATCCCATCCCCATCCACGATCAGGAAGCACTCAAAGGAGTGAGGATAGAAGTGCCTTTGGAACTTTCCCGCACGGAAAGATTTTGCCAGTCGGAGGTTAGTATTCCCATTCACCCTTATCTGACAGCTTCGGAGGTGAATAGCGTGATTGCCGCCATCAACGGTTGGAAGGGATAAGCCTTGCTTTCACTTATTATTCCTGTCTATAAAAACGAAGAGAATCTGCCTCGCCTCCTGGAGGCGCTGACCGATTTGAATTTGCAGCTTAAGGGAGATTTCGAGGTTGTCTTTTCCATCGATGGCAGTCCCGATCGCTGCTACGAATTGCTAAGCGAGCAATTGCCGGATGTTGCCTTTCGATCTACGCTACTTCTGCTAAGCCGCAACTTTGGATCGTTCTCCGCCATTACCGCAGGACTTGAAGCCGCCCAAGGCGAATACTTTGCTGCCCTTGCCGCGGATCTGCAGGAGCCCCCCGAGCTTGCGATTCGTTTCCTGGAGATTCTCTCCTCAGGAGACGCCGATATTGTCTTTGGCAGCCGTGAGCGCCGCTCCGATCCTTTTTTGACAGAAATGGCCTCTTCCACCTTCTGGTCGTTGTTCCGGCGCTACATCATTAAGGACATGCCTCGCGGAGGCGTGGATGTCTTCGGCTGCAACGCCATGGTCAGGGATCGCATCCTGACATTCCGCGAGTCGAATACGAACTTAGTAGCGTTGCTCTTTTGGGTCGGTTTTCGCAGGTCGTACGTTGGTTATGAACGCCGCTCACGGCAGGAGGGCAAAAGCGCGTGGACCTGGCGAAAAAAATTACGTTATTCCGTCAATAGCATCTTCAACTTCACAGACATACCGATTACGCTGCTCTTCTACTGCGGAGGCTCGGCGCTTGCGCTGGCAATTCTAGGGATTTTGACGGTTTTGTTCGCTCGTATCACAGGGCGCATTCAGGTGCCCGGATACACCCCTATCGTGCTCAGTGTGATGTTTTTTGGGGCGCTTACCAGCATAGGGCTGGGCGTAGTGGGCCAGTATCTCTGGCTTACTTTGCAAAATACGAGGCAGCGGCCCAACTATATTGTCTACAAGATGAAAAAGTATAACGCCATCGAGAGCAGTTGATGAACGGCTCTCGATGGCGTTGTTTTGCACAAGGTCAATAGAACTTGCTCTAACACCCTCGGCTAAGAAACGCGCACGAGGGCCCAGCCGAAACAGGATCAGGCTGATGCTTCGTCTGTGGAGGCGGCTTTGGCCTGGGCTACCGTCCATTCGGGCGCGCCTACCTTGAATCTTGCAAAGCGGCGGACGCTGATGTTTTCGCCGAGTTTCGCGACCTTGGAGGCGATGAGCTGGCCGATGGTCTGCGACGCCTCCTTGATGAAGGGCTGGTCGAGGAGACAGAACTCTTCGTAGAACTTGCTGAGCTTGCCCTCGAGCATCTTCTCGATGATGTTCGCCGGCTTGCCGGTGGCCGCGGCCTGGGCGCGGTAGACGTCCTTCTCGCGCTCGAGGTCGGCAGCGGTGACGTCGTCGCGGCTGACAAAGCGCGGATCGACGGCGGCGATGTGCATGGCGATGTCCTTGAGCAGCTCCTGGAAGTCGTCGGTGCGGGCTACGAAGTCGGACTCGCAGTTGAGTTCGAGGAGGACACCGATCTTGCCGCCGGCGTGGATGTAGGTTCCGACCGCGCCTTCGTTGGTGGTGCGGGAGGCTTTCTTGGCGGCGGAGGCCATGCCGCGCTTGCGCAGGACGACGAAGGCGTCTTCCATGTCGCCTTTCGCTTCCTGGAGGGCCTTGAGGCAGTCGCCCATGGGGGCGCCGGACTTTTCGCGGAGTTCCTTGACGAGTTTTGCGTCGATCTTTACCTGGGTGTCAGTCATGATGATGTGTTCCCAATCCTTGTGTTGATGATGCAGTGTGAGTGTTAATGGGTCGTTGACGCAGAAAGAGCGTGGCGCCGAATTCGCTTTCGCGGGCTGCCACGCTCCACTGAGTGATGGTTCGTGACTGCCTTAGACGGCGGCGTGGGCCGAGATCGAGTCGGGCTCGGCGTCGGGCTCGGAGGCAGCGGGCGCCTTGCGGATGTTTCCGCCGAGGACGGCTTCGAGGTCGACGGTTTCGTCTTCTTCGGGAGCGGCTTCTACAGGCTCGGCTGCTGCAAGAATCTCGCCGGGCTCGTACTCACCGTCTTCGCCGATGTAGGACGAGGAGATCTCGGTCGGGGTGACGTCAGCTACCTCGGTGGCGAAGGCCTTGTCGGAGACCATCTGGACGCCTTCGTAGGCCGAGTCAGCGATCTTCGTGGTGAAGAGGCGGATGGCGCGGAGGGCGTCGTCGTTGCCGGGGATGACGTAGTCAACCTGAGTCGGATCGCAGTTGGTATCGACGACTGCGACGACCGGGATGCCAAGCTTGCGGGCTTCGGCGACTGCGATGGCTTCGTTGTTAGAGTCAACGACGAAGATGGCGTCGGGAAGGCGCTTCATGCTCTTGATACCGGCGAGGTTGGTCGAGAGGTGCTTGCGCTCGCGCTCGAGCTTGATGACTTCCTTCTTGGTGAGGAGCTCGTAGCGTCCGTCGGTCGACATGTCGTCGAGTTCAGCGAGGCGCTTGACGGACTTCTGCACAGTGACCCAGTTGGTGAGCAGACCACCGAGCCAGCGGCTGTTGATGTAGGGCATGCCGGCGCGGGTGGCTTCTTCGGCGATGGCATCCTGGGCCTGGCGCTTGGTGCCGACGAAGAGGACGAGCTTCCCGGTGGCGGTGAGGTCCGTGACGAACTTGGACGCCTCTTTGAACATCTTGAGGGTCTTCTGGAGATCGATGATGTAAATGCCGTTGCGCTCGCCGAAGATGTACTCCTTCATCTTGGGGTTCCAGCGCTTGGTTTGATGCCCGAAGTGAACGCCAGCTTCGAGCAGTTCTTTCATAGTGATGTTTGCCAATGTAGCTCCTTAGTTGAGGCCGATCGGGTGTGAGCACCGGTGACCTGGATTGATCCCTCGTGGACCCTGTGGGTCTAAACCGTAAGGGAGATTTGACTCCTTGCCTCAGGCAGCGACCGATGAAGGACGAGACGTGAGGGTGATGCGATGGGCGCCGGAGAAAACGCCGGCCCCCATTCAAACTGTGTTGGCCTGATTCTCGAAGAACAGACAAAAGCAACAGCAAAGGACTTTGCTGAAAAAGCTTTTTCTATCGCTTGGAGAACTGGAAGCGAGCGCGAGCGCCCTTCTGGCCGTACTTCTTGCGCTCTTTACCACGCGAATCGCGGGTAACGAGGCCTTGCGCCTTGAGCGCCTTGCGGAGCTCAGGGTTGAATTCCATGAGGGCACGGGCGATGCCGAGCTTGACGGCGTCGGCCTGACCCATGACACCGCCACCTTTGACGGTGGTAATGACGTCAAAGGTCTCGCCGATGCCCTCGATGCCGAGGGAGACCTTTGCGGCGGCGCGCTGCTGCGCGGTGACGAAGTAGGTGTCAAACTCTTTGCTGTTGACGGTAAATTTGCCGCTGCCCGGACGCAGGAAGACGCGTGCGATCGAGCTTTTACGACGGCCGGTTCCATAATACTGAATCAGATCTGCCATGGTGCTCCTTGAACTTGGTCCCTCAGGGGCTAAAGCCCCCGTCGCTTTTGGTTCCGTAGATGTCCGGGCTGAAGCCCGGACCTACCTAAAATCTCAACGTTTCAAGGACACGGCTGAAGCCGTGCCCTTGAGCAAAACTTAGCTGGCAAGCTCGAACGGCTGAGGCTGCTGCGCGTGGTGCGGATGCTGGGCGCCCTTGTAAACCTTGAGCTTGGTTGCCATCTGTCGGCCCATCTTGGACTTCGGCAACATGCCCTTGACGGCCTGCTCGACGATGGCTTCGGGGCGACGGGCGAGGAGCTTAATAAAGGACTCTTCGCGAAGACCGCCGGGGAATCCGGTGTAGCGGCGATAGAGCTTCTGGTCAGCCTTGAGGCCGGTGAGCACGATCTTTTCGGCGTTGATGATAACGACGTGATCGCCCATATCGATGTAGGGGGTGTAGAGGGGGTTGAGCTTGCCGGCGAGGATGGAGGCGGCCTGCGTGGCGAGACGGCCGAGCGTTTTGCCGCTGGCGTCGAGCACGAACCACTTACGCTTAATATCTTTGCCGCTCGGAATTGTGGTGGACATCGTTGTTGCTCCTTGATTCTGCCGTCTTCCTTGTTCGGCGTGGTTCGGAAGAAAGTGGTGCCGAGTTGGTAGTGCGCTTGAAAGCAAAAGACCCGTTTGCTCCAGAGCACGGCGGCGTGGCGAAGGAAGAGACGCGTTCTCTCTTCACAACGCGCGGGGAGATACCGCTTGAACTGGACTACGCACAAACCTATGGGATGGGTGCTTCAGGGGCGGCTATGATAAGAGCTGCCCCCCAGTGAATCCATCGTGAATCCACGGATGTCTCGCCTGACTGCCTGGGAACAAAGCGAACCACAGACGTGCAGACGCGAGACTGCGCGAGATTTAAGGATAGACGACCTTCGGGCGGGAAGTCAACGACGATCAGCGGTTGGGTGGAGTTTTAATAACTCCAAGGCACTTGGTGCGATAGAGGTCCCATCCGGTAAATTACTGTCTCTGATGGATTTGTCTGCCAAACTATCTGCCGGAGCTTTGTGGAACCCGGTTTGGATGGTGGTCAGTGGATAGCAATCGGTCGCGGCGGATCCGGAATATGTATTCGAATTAGATTTCGAATTCCGTTGTTGGTAACGGCAGTCCTTGTGTGGAAACGGGCGGATTGTGGTGGAGCCGTGTTTGTTGGGTGGAAGTGGGGCTTTCGCGGGCCAGGAGTTTGTTGCGGAGATAGTCCTTGAAAGCGTCGCATAGGCCGGCGAGGAGAATGCTCAGGGTGAGGGCGTTCGCCAGAAGGGCAAATTTGGCCCACACGCTGGAGTGAGAGTACGGAACGACCGTGGTAAGCAGGACGAAGAGCGGACAGTGAATGAGGTAGAGAGGAAAGGTCGCAGCGGCGACCTTGCGGATGATGCGAACGGCCAGGTGATCCTCTGAGATTTGAAGGTTGCGGAGCGCGATGCAGCATGGCGTGAGGATGAGGACGGTGGCGATGGCGACGGTGTCCATCCAGGGGACCATACGGCCGATATAGAACCAGTGAAGGTGGAAGTTGTCGATGAGGGCGCGGCTGCCATGGACAGAGGCGATGCTGAGCAGGCTTAGAGAGAATATTTTTGCGAGGGATTTTTTTTGAATGCCGTTCTGGTAGGCGTCGTAAGCGGCGCAGCCAAGGAGCCAGAGAGGGAACATCAGAAGGACGGTAGGGCCGATAAGGAGGAAGACGATGATGCAGGCGAGGACGCGCTTCCTGCCTCGGAGGTAGATGGCTATTCCGAAGAGGGCGTAGTAGACGCACTCGTAGCTGAGGGACCAGAAGGGGCTGTTGGAGAGAGGTGAGGAGTCATGGAACCAGGACTGCGAGAGCATGGTGAGACTGAGGACGACGCGGAAGAGGCCGCGCAGCCAAGTCTGCGAGAGGAGCGCGTGGGCGAATGAGATCGAGGCGGGGATACGCTGGGCGCTGACTCCGAAGTTTGCTGCATAGTATGCGGGATTGGCGTGAGCGGCGATCAGATCGAAGACGATGGTGAGGGCGATCGCGGGGATGGCCACGGAGTAGATGCGAGCGGCGCGATCGATGGTAAAACGGCGCAAGTCTCCGTACTTCACGGAGGTGACGTAACGGATCATGAAGCCGGAGAGGATGAAGAAGACGGCCACTGCGCCTTCGGCCCACTCCATAAGAACCGGGAACCATCCGGTGGTGAAGCAGCTGAGAGAGAGATGTCCTACTACAACGGTGAGGGCGGCGAGAAATCGGACAATATCAAGGAAGATAGATGGGCCAGGGGCAAGATATTGAGGCTGGCGTTGAGGATGCTGGGGGGAGGGTTGCAGCCGGGGCTTCGGCACAGGGTGATCCAGAATCGTGCTCTCCATCGTGCGGAGTACCTCTCAACGTGCCCCATTATGGGCGGACAAATTGATGATAAAGGCTGGTTTCGGTAGGCGGGCCAAAATTAGAAAGAGTGACTCAAGGTAGGAAAAGATGCCGGTCAGGGTTCGAGCGGCTTGGGAGCGGGCGGCTGGCCGAAGGCGGCTCGGACGAGGTGGGGGAGGCGAGGTTTGCGGCGAAGAGGGGCGGGTTGGCTGGGGGAGGCGGGATCAAGACGGTAGAGGATGAGGAGATTGCGCTCGGGGTCGTCAAATGCTGGAAAGGCGGCGATGCGCTGAAGATGATACGTGGGGGCGAGGGCGTCCATCTTGTCGTCTTCGACTTGGTTCCAGGTGACGTACCAGCCGGGATGATAGGCCTGGACGCGGACGGTGAGGTCGGTGGTGCCGAAGTCGTCGCAGATGGAGGGCAGGCCGGTCATCAGGGAGAGTTCGGAGCCGCTGATGGAGAGGATGAGGGGGTTGTGCGCGGGGTCAGCGGAGATGATGTTGTGGATTTGAGTGGCGGCGCTGGTGAAGGCGTAATCGGGAGTGCGGACGTAGTGGAGGGTCTGGCGGGCGTCGGTGATGGTGAGGACCGCGAGGACGATGGCGATGGATGCAATGGCCAGACGGTTGAGAGAGGCCTGGGCGGAGGTCCGGGTTTGGGTGGTTGAGGACCAGAGCGTAGAGAAGACTACGGGGATGAGCAGGGTGAGGGGAATCGCGAGGACCAGGTAATAGCGAGGCTGCAGATTGTTGTGATAGGCGAGGAAAGCGGTGTAGCCGGCAGCCCAGAGAAGAAGAGACGGAATGAGCGGGTTGCGGAGAAGGCGAGGGCCAACCAGGAACACAGCGGCAATCGCGAGGATGGCGAGCGGATAAAGGATGTTACCCATCCAGAGACCGTCAGAGATAGTGCTGGCGACGACGGTGACCAGATTGGATGGGGTGATGCCAGTATAGGAGTTGGCGCTGAAGAGGTAACGATAGTCGGGAAGGAAGTGCGGGCGGACAGCGAAGATGTAGTAGCTGAGCCAGATGGCGACGGCGATGAGGGCTGGTGGTAGTGCGAGACGGAAAAATGGGCTGAGGCGATGTCCAGCGCGAACCCAGAGGAGCCACGCGATGGCTGGAAGGAGAAAGATGGCGGTGGTCTTGGTGAGGACCATGAGGGGTACGAGCAGGCCGAGGGCGAGGAGCGGCAGCGTGCGCTGAAGACGGATTCGAAGTGAAACGGGGGAAATTTCCTGCTCCGACGGCGTTGCGAAGGACGCGGCGAGGAGTGCGAGCAGAGTGAAAAGGATTAGGAGAGGCTCGAGGATCGCCATGCGGGTGAAGACATAACAAAAGGGGCTAACGGCGAGCAGGAGGACGGCGATGGCGGGAGCAAGGGAGGTTTCGGATTTTCTTCCAGTGGAGAGAAGCTGCGAACGGCGGAGCAGCAGGTACGAGACTACGAGGATGAGACCGAAGATGGCAACGGTGAGACCGCGTGCGGCTGCGAGGTTGACTCCGGTGAAGCGAAAGAGGGCCGCTTCGAGCAGCGGCCAGACGGGAAGGGCGGCGGCTGGGTTGAAGTCTCCGGGAACATGCCAGTGGCCGCGCTGGAAGTAACGGATGGCTCCGTCGCCGTACCAGCCCTCGTCGGTGTATTTTGCCCAGTCCATCCAGGGGGAGTGATTGGGGAAGTCGGCGTTGAGATGGACCGCGTGGAGAGCTAGAAAGACTGTCGCGATGAGAAGCAGAATGGCTTCAACGAGTTTGATACTACGGGCCGAAATTGGGTGCGACCGGGTCATTGACTCAGGGAATTAAACGCAAGTGCAGGGCAAGAGTTTCCAGAGTATTACAGAAATGCGACCGCCTGCACTTTGTTTTTGGGCGTGGCGGAGGGTTACTCGTAGGAGAGAGCGTCGATAGGGTCTTTGCTGGCGGCTTTGAGGGCGGGGTAAAGAGCTCCAAGAATGGCTCCCATGAAGGCGATGAGGACGGCCTTCCAGACGTAGGGGAGGTTGATAACGAAGTCGAGGGTGGGAAAGCGGGCTTCGAGGGCAGCGCTAAGGGCGAAGCTGGCTACGATGCCGAGGATGATACCGACGACTGCGAGGAAGCTGGTCTCGCGGAGGACGATGCCGACGATGTAGGCGCGGGAGGCTCCCATGGACTTTAGGATTCCGATCTCGCGGGTGCGCTCCATGACGGCGGTGTACATGGATTGGAAGATGACGAGAAAGCCGATGACGACGGCTATGCCGATGACGACACGAAGGCCGATGTTGAAGCCGGGGAGCGCGTTGGGAGTCATGGAGGCGAGGTAGTCGTCGGTGGTAATGACGTTGTATTGCGACATGCCGGGAGTAGCCAGGATGGCTTTGCGGACGTCATTTTCGTATTTGGGCGGGTTCTCGGTTTTGAGGTAGAAGGCGGTGGCCTTGCCTTCGGTTCCGGTGAGGGTGCCCATGGTGTCGATGGGGATGAACTTGCGGCCGCCTTTGCCGTGTTCAACGATGCCGGAGATGCGGAAGGGGTGGTTGAGGAGGGTGAGGGTGTCGCCGATTTTTTTTCCGGCGCCGATGTAGTCGTCAACAATGACGTCGTAGGGGCCCTGGAATGGACCGCCGGCGAGGAAGACAAAGGGCAAAAGGCCGTCGTAGGTCTTGAAGTCGATGCCGTAGATGTTATCGAGGGAACTGGTGATCTGGATGTTGACGGGCGCGACGACTTTAATGTGAGGAACCTCGGCGAGAACATCGGCGACTTTGATCGAGGCTCCTGCGGGGCTCATACCAATGAAGTTGTTGGTGGTGCTGGGTCGGACGAACATGTCCATGCCGATACCGTTGGTGCGCTCCTTGAAGCCGTTGAGCTTGCCCATCAGAATCGCGGTGATGGAGAGGATCATGATGACTTCGATTGCGATGGCGAGGCAGCTGATGAGCGAGCGGAGGGGACGGTGGACGAGGTTGCCGACGACAAGTTTGTTCATGCTGTTAACAGTGTATGGGAGCGGGTTCTGCGAGGTGCCAGCCGTATCATCTCGAGATTGAGTTGGTGGCTTTTTTGCACGCTTCCAGATTCGCTGATGGGACCAGGAGGTGATGGGAGTCGACTGAGCTGACGTTCCTGAAGTCGAAGGTGTCGCAGGCCTTCCAGTCTTCGAGCGAGGAGTGTTGGCGCATTTGATCCAGGACTCCGGGGCTGAGGAAGAGGAAGTCGGGCTTCTCCGCGATGCACATTTTTATTCGGGTGTCGAGATCGAGACGCGCTTTGTCTCTTCCGTTGACGAGGTTGCCGAGATCACAGATGTCGGCGCGGGAAAAATATCCGATGTAGCCGATGTCGAGCGCGATGCCGCGCTTGTCCTGGAAGATTTCGAGGTGCTGGTTCTCGAATTTTCTCGCCAGGTCCGCGCGTTCGGTGAGGACGGGATACATTGCCTTGACCTCATATGGCAGCGCCAGAAGGAGGATGGCTATGAAGCCGTAAGCGGCCCATAGTTTTTGGGGTTTCTGCTGTTGGTTTGGGGAGACGCGGCCGAGGGCGAGGATGTTCCAGAGGATGGAGAAGACGAAGGTCCATGCGAAGTAGCGGGTTCCCTGGATGAGCTGCCCGCGCAGAGCAGCTGCAGCGAACAGGATTGGAAAGATGGAATTGGCTGACAACGTGGAGATGGAAAAGGAGTCGGTGCGCAGCAGGAGAATAAAGGTGAGTATCCAGAAGAGGAATAAACCTGCTCCAAAGATCGGCGCACCCGCGAACACGATTGCGGTCGAAATTACGGCGTCGTGCAGGTTTGGGATGCCTGAAGATTTTGCGAGGGCGGTATCGGGGAGCAGGAAATGCATTTCGATACGGATGAAGACGAGGGCGAGAATTCCACCGACGAGAAGATGGCTGCTGCGCAGGAGGGTCTTCGAGAATCGATCTTTGATTGAGGGATTTGCTGGATCGAAGAGGTTCGTTGCGATCAGCATGGCGAAGGCGATGCCGCAGAGCAGGATCAGCTCGATTCGCAAGAGAACGGCCAGGAACCCAATAGCGGCGAATGCGAGATAACGGGCTGGAGTGATGGAGTTTCGCGAGGATTCGCTGAATGCGGTCCAACAGATCAAGGCAACGAAGATGATGGCGATCCCCGTCTCCATGCCGTCGTCAAGCCATCGAACGGCCGAGGGTGAGACGAGGATAAAGAGCATGACAAGACCCAACAGGCGCGCGAGGTTCGATTTTGCCGGGACAAAGCGCAGGAAGAGCGTCACCAGTCCAGCGAAGAGCAGAAGGTGCGCACAGCTTGAGACAAGACGAGGCAGATTGGGGGAGTGAGAGAAGATGCGAAGGAAGGCCAGGAGACCGACGTAGAGGAGGCTGGAGGCTCCGTAGTTGGAATGGACTCCATCGTAGGTGATGTGGTGAGTTCGAAGAAGGTTATCAGCGTAACGAAGATGAATGAGGGCGTCGTCCTGCATTCCGGGCCAGGAAAGGATGGCCCAGGAGATGAGCCAAATCACAAAGACAGGGATGCCGAAACGATAAAGTCTGCTGATCTGGGAACTCCTCTGGGAACTCACGTAGAGACTCACCTCGCAATTCTAGAGCATAAGTCAGCTCTTGGAAGAGGCGGGTCGAAGTCGATTGGGAATGCTTTCGATCTTCGCTCCCCGGCGGAGGATGATGCCCTCGGGGCCGATGAACAAGGTGCCCATGACGGGCATGACATAGGCACCGACGATGGCCGAGAAGACAATTCCGAAGGTGACATAGCCATAGGTGTAGATGATGCCGCCCAAACCGCCTTCGGGCCCGAGATGGGAGTAGACCAGAGCGACGAGAATGCCCCATGGCGCTTGACGCAAATCACCGCAGAGAGAGTCAAAGAGGGTGAACAGAATGATCCATAGAATTGGCGCCAAGAGAAAGACGCCAGTAAATTCCATGTAGGTGTAGGCGTCGGCGGCTGCGGAGAAAGAAACTCCTGTAGTGAGGTCTTCGTCGGCGAGAGCTCCAACATCGTGGGCATATTCATTGCCGCCATGATACTGTGGCTTGTCTTTCCAGATGAAGTGCGGGACGAGGTTCTCGAAGGCGCTGATGATGGGATCTATACCGTCGAATCCATTCCGCCTCGCGTACACCATGATGGAGTCGTCTAACGCGATAGCCTGGAGGCGATCAAAGAATCCTTGAGGAGTGTTGAAGTAGCCATGGCCAGCCTGTTGGTTATCTTCGGAGCTTTTCAGGTATTGCTCGCGGACGTTGCCGAGATCCGAGAGCATCGAGACGACTACGGTGAAATTTCCCGATACGGTCTCCCTGCGAAAATTTCGTCCATACTGCGCGTAGGGAACGAGGTAGTGGAAGAGGAAGAAGGTTGCGAGGATTCCAAACGCAATCTGGGTCATCGAGACCTTGTAGCGCTGGGAGGCGGCAGCCAGGAGCCAGCAGATCGACGGAGCGATAATGCCTTGCTTGGAGAAGCCGTAGATACCAACGCCACTGGAGAAAAGGATGGAGATGAGGACGGGCAGATTGACGCTTCGTGTGCCACCGGAGCGGCGGATGGTGTGGATCGTACCCAGAATGATGGCTAGTGGAAAGAATTGGTTGATCTGGGCGAGCGCGCTGAGGACCGTGCCGTTTCCGCCACTGTTGGGGAAGGCAATGTTAATGAAAAAGAGCAGCAGGCCAGTGACCATGCAGCCTACTGTTGCTGTCTGCATGTTTGATTCGGTGACCGTGTTCCTGAGGAAGGCGCGTTTGGCAGTAATACGACGGCTGATGATAACCGCGACACACATGGAACAGATGCAACCGAGGTATACGGTTATGCCGAGAATCGGATCTTCGAGGTTGGAGTCAGCGGGTTCCCCGAGAATCGCCTTCCAGCAGAGGCCAACGATAAGAGTCAGAGTCGAGAAGAAGAAGACATAGGACCCTGTGGGCCTGGTAAAGCCGCCGGCGAAGTTGAAGGCCACCACGGATACGAGAATAAAAAATAAACAGCAGAGCGAGAAGAGCCCGTTGGTACCCTCAAGCAATTGGATGATGCAAAGAATTCCGGCGAAGTAAAAGGTGTAATCGAGGGGAATGCGTTCGGGAAAGGGTAGGCGCACTCGTTTTCTCTTTTCAGGCGGCCTGGTTGAGCCGTCCACATGCCCGCAGGTAAAGATTACGGACAGCGGGAAGTTGCGGCCGGGCGCACCGGTTACCCCGGAATCGTTATCGATTCAATGATAGCCGATGAAGGCGATAAGAACAGATATCAAAGGCAATTTGCTGCCCTTACCTACCTTTTGGGCTTAACCGCTTTGAGCACCATGCTCTTCCAAAGATAACGGACCCGGCCAGATTCTGCGAAATCCAACCTCAGTGAGTGCCATAGCGAGTGTCCGCCGCGACCAAAATTTGATGTGGCCATGATCCCACAACACAGTGAAGTGACTATCCATCTTCCCGAAGACCGCTAACATGAGGTTCTTCAGATAACCGTGGTAAGGAGTCGTAATCACAATGATTCCACCCGGCTTCAGCAACGCAAAGCACCCTGCATCCATCACCGCTGATCCGTCCGGTATGCGTTCTAGAAAACGAGACACCGCAGGGTACAAATATTGGTGGCTATTTTCGGAATTGCTTGTTCTATATTCATAGGAAATCCCATCCATGGCACCGATCATCCAGTTGAGACCTGGACGCTTTGAATCTATACGGCCTTGATGCACGGTAGCATGGCGAGAGATTGGAGACTTCGAGGGTGATACCAGGAATGCAAATCTTCTCGTCGCCGGTGGTGCGCAGGTGTCTTTTTGCCATGCTGGCCTTGTGTCTTGTGCTGGAGGCGCTGTTCGCTCCGTACGACATGAATGCGGATTCGGTGTCTTACCTGGACCTTTCGGACCTGATTCATGCGCATCAATGGCACTGGGTGGTGAATGCGTACTGGCATCCGGTTTATCCGGCGCTTCTGCTGGTGTCGCGGATGGTGCTCGGAAACTCCGTCCGGCATGAGTTGCTGGCAGCTCGGCTGCTCAACCTCGCGATTACTGGATTGCTTTTTCTTGCGGTGCGGTTTGCACTGCGCTCAACTTTGGAGTTGAGGCAGAGTCAGGATTCAGGAGCCGGGCGAACGGGATCGGAACCGCTTCAAGTTGGGACGCTCGACATGGCGGCTGCCGGGATTGTGTTGATCAGCGTGATGCGGGAGCTGACTCTGCGGTCGGTACGGCCAGACGTGCTGCTGGCTGCTTTGCTGATCTCGGGCGGGGCATTTCTGATGCGCGCGGGGGCGCGGAGGGATGTTGGATCGTTCGCCGGGCTCGGGGTTTGCTTTGGGTTGGGATTTCTGGTGAAGAGCATTGCGTTTCCGATATTTCTCGTGGCGCTTTTGCTGCTTTTCGCCGTGGCCGGTTCGGTGAAGAGCGCCGTTAAGGGCGTTGTGGTTGCGGGATTGATCTTTGCTGCACTGGCGGGGCCGTATATTGGGGCTCTTTCGAGGCAGAAGGGAAGGTTTTCCGCGGGTGATTCGGGAGGATTGAACTATGCGTGGTTTGTGGATGGGGCGGACCGGTTTGAGCTGCAGAAAGATGATCCGTCACGCTATGGTCTGGCGCTGGGTCAGTTGAAGCATACGTCGGTGCAGTTATTGAAGAGTCCGCCGGTTTACTTTTTTGGGGGTATGCCGGGAACGGAGCCGCAGTGGCTGGATCCTTCCTACTGGGACGATGGATTGAAGCCGCGTTTCAATCTGAACGCGCAGGTGCGGGAGACCGTGTCGGGACTGATGATTGTGGTGCAGTATTTCGTTTTGCGTCCGCAGTATGCGCTTTTATTTGGAGCGCTGGCGATGTTGGGCGGGCGTTGGAGAAAGAGCGACTTTGGACGCAGAGGCGCAGGGCCGGTCCTGTTGCTGGGCCTGGCGCAGGTTGGGTTGTACCTGGTGGTTTATACGGAACCGAGGTACATTGCGAATGCGATAATTCTCGCTTGTTGCGTGCTTCTGGCCCTGATGCGGCTTCCTAAATCGGCGTTCGGGCAGGACGCGGCTGCGCTGTGCGCGGCGTTATTTCTGATTATGCTGCTCTGCAATTCGTTTACGGATTCTCTGCAAAATATGAGCGCCGAAAAGAGGGTCGAGGGTCGGGCAATCGGGGCATACAACCGCGCAACCTTCACGGCAGGAGAGAGTCTGGCGAGCGCACCGGGCATTGCGCCGGGAGACACGGTGGCCTGTCTTGGAGAGGCCGCGTGCAGGGACGATTCCTACTGGGCCCGGCTGGCCCAGGTGAAGATCCGGACTGAGATCTTCGCTGATAAGGACTCGCCGCTTGCGGTTTGGCAGAAGGCGGACAAGGCAGCGACGCTGGACGTGGTGCGCTCCACAGGAGCGAAGGCTATTGTGGCCAACTTTGGACAGGATGTGCCGGGCGGCGAGTGGCGACGGCTGGGAAGCGACGGATTCTTTGTGTTGTATCTGTAATGGGAGGTTCGAGATGCAGCCTGAGCGCTGTATGCCAGGATACGGAATTTTTGGATAGAACAATTCGCTCCTAACTAGTCTGGTTCGGGGAGGATAACACGAACGTGTATCACTCGAATGGGGCTTTGACATTGATAAATGGACCGATCTATTCTGCGATGAGCCGGTGGCGGTACGCCTGATGAACGGCCGGCCTGTCTATAGGTTGACGGAGCGAATGGAACGATTCTGCGACGAACTGCGGAGGGAACGTGAACGACGCAAGATCTCGATCGAGAAGATCTGCGAAGAGACGAAGGTCTCTGCGCGTCATTTGCAGGCCCTAGAGGCGGGAGAGTACGGCTCATTGCCTGGGGGAGTCTTCCGGAAGGGCATTGTCCGCAGCTACGCGACAGCTCTTGGGTTGGACGAGACACCATGGATGGAGCGGTTTGAGGCGAGTTTGCGAGAGAGCGGAGACGCGGAGAACGTCGAGAACTGGGCTGAGTTCGCAGAGAACGTCCGCAGAAACAGAGTAGGGGCGGGATCCGCGACGGACTTTCGATGGATGGGCGTGGGTGTGATGGTGGTCTCGATTGCGGCGCTGGGGTGGAGTGTGTGGAAGTTCGCGCTGCACGGGCACCTGTTCTAAAGAAGAGGATTTTCTTGAATCGTGGTGTCTTGCAACTAACTACGATAGAGCGTTCTGTCTTTCTTCAGTGCCCATAATGGTGCGGGGCGATCTGCCATGCATGGACAAGATCCAAGACTGATAGATACCTTGTAACTATGACCGCGAAGAAAATCGTTATTACTGGAGCGGCCGGTCTTGTGGGCCAGAATCTTCTTCCTCTTCTAAAACAAAGCAATGTTGGTGAGATCGTCGCGTTGGATAAGCATCCAACGAATACCGCAACTTTGCGTCGGCTTCACCCTGAGATTCGGGTTGTGGAGGCGGATCTGGCGGAGCCTGGTCCCTGGCAGGATGAGCTTGATGGCTGCACTCAGCTTGTTATTGGCCACGCACAGATCGGTGGGTTGTATCACGAGGAGTTCGTTCGCAATAATATCCAGGCTACGGAGCGCCTTTTGGAAGCTGCGCTTCGCCATAAGGTTCGGTATGCCGTCAGTATCTCTTCTTCTGTCGTGAACTCAATGGCTGTGGATGACTATACGGAGACCAAAAAAGCTCAGGAGGCTCTCACTGCCGCTTCGGGAATTAAACAAGTCGTCTTGCGACCCACGTTGATGTTCGGCTGGTTTGACCGAAAACACGTCGGATGGCTGGCCCGTTTCATGCAAAAGGCACCAGTTTTTCCGATACCAGGCGATGGGCGCTATCTTCGTCAGCCTTTGTATGCGGGCGACTTCTCCGCAATTATTGCCTCGGCTCTTGAGAGCGAGATTACGGGAGCTTACAACATCACGGGGCAGGAGAAAATTGACTATATCGACCTGATTCGTGCGGTCAAGAAGGCGACCGGGGCGAAGGCGCGGATCCAAAAGGTTCCCTGCAATCTTTTTGGAGCCATGCTCAAGGTGAATGCTCTCTTCGACAAGAATCCTGCCTTTACAAACAAGCAGCTCGAAGCGTTGGTAACCCCGGATGTCTTCGAGGTTATCGATTGGCCGGGCATCTTCAGAGTGCGCGCGACACCGCTCGAAGAAGCTCTGGAAACGACTTTCCGCAATCCTGTCTACTCAAAAGTGGTTCTCGATTTCTAGCGGCCAATCTCCTGGTTTTGAGTTATCAACTATTATGGATTTTTATACTTGCCGAGGTGCCTTATCGCTCAGGTTGTGGTTATTGGATCAGGGGCAATGGGCCTTGCAGCCGCGTTTCATGCGGTCAAGGCAGGACACAGTGTTGAAGTACTGGAAGCGGCTCCGGAACCCGGAGGCATGGCTGCGCACTTTGATCTGGCCGGCCTGTCGATTGAGCGGTTTTATCATTTTGTATGCAAGAGCGATCTGCCGACGTTTGAGTTGTTGGGTGAGCTTGGCATTCGCGAGCAGTTGCGGTGGAGGACCACGTCGATGGGTCTCTATACCGGAGGGAGATTGCATGAGTGGGGAACTCCTGTTGCACTGTTGAAGTTTGATGAGATCAGCCTTCTCTCACGACTGAGGTATGGGTTCTTCGCGTTTTTATCCGTGCGCCGCGAGCGGTGGGACGCAATCGAGACGGAATCGGCACGATCGTGGATTACACGATGGTGTGGAACCGAGGTCTTCGATCGGCTTTGGAAGCCGCTTTTTGCACTGAAGTTTTATCAGTATGCAGATGACGTCTCGGCTGCGTGGATATGGACACGTATCAAGAGGATTGGGCGTTCGCGCAGATCGATGATGCAGGAAGAGCTGGGGTATATCGAGGGCGGAAGTCAGACGCTGGTCGATGCGCTGTGCGCGGCAATTGTCGCGCGTGGAGGCAGGATTCGCACGCGGTGTGCGGCGCAAAAGGTGGTTGTGGAAGACGGGCGTGTGACGGGCGTTGTGACTCCTGAAGGGACTGTTCAGGCGGATGCGGTGATTTGTACGGTGCCGACACCTTTTGTCTCGGCGATGGTGCCCGACCTGCCTGTCGATTGGAAGGCGCGGTACGACTCTATTGAGAATATGGGCGTCTGCTGCCTGGTTTACAAGCTGAAACGGTCGATCACTCCGCACTTCTGGGTGAATGTGAGTGAACCCGATATGGCTGTTCCGGGCATTATCGAGTTTTCCAACCTGAGGCCAATCGGCGGCGAGACGGTGGTCTATGTGCCCTATTACATGCCGAATGACAATGTGAAGTTCACATGGACCGACGAGGCTCTTCTGGATGAGGCGTTTGGATATTTGCAGCGAATCAATCCGAAGTTGACGCGCGAAGATGTGATTGCCAGGCATGTGGCGCGGCTTCGTTATGCGCAGCCTGTCTGCGAACCTGGTTTTACAGCGAAGATTCCTCCGGTCCAGACACCGATTGCCGGTCTGCAGATTGCAGATACTTGTTTTTATTATCCAGAGGACCGGGGAATCTCAGAGAGTGTCCGGTTTGGTCGCGAGATGGCGGCGTGTCTTCCAACCTTATAACGAATCGAAGAGCAGGCGACAGAGATTTAGCTATGGAGATGCAGAGAAAGACCGGAGTTCCTATTTTTCTCAAGCTTTTTCTGGCTTGTGGCACGCTTGTGATCTTCGGTTGTGTCCTCACTCCATATTTCACCGCCCGTCCTGGGCATGACCAATCGTCCTATCTTTTCGAAGCAACTCGGCTTCTTTCTGGAATTGCACCGTATGGTCCACATTTAACCGAAGTCAGTCCTCCGACGATCATCTGGTTTTCCGTGCTTCCCGTGCTGTTGGGACATTGGATGCATGGAGCTCCCATGCTTTTTCTCAGACTGATCGTGATCGCGCTGATCGCTGGCAGCGTTGCCTGGTGTGTCGGAATATTGCGCCGCGGCACCGCAATGACGCAACCCTACTCCATCGGGTTGCTCACTTGCGCGATTGTGGGGATTGAATTCTGCATCGGCCCCTACAACTTCGGCCAACGGGAACATCTCCTCATCATTCTGCTGTTACCGTATGTCGTGGCTACAGCGACCGAAGCCGTCTTCCGCCTTCCTTTCGCTGAGCGTTGCGGGCTGGGCGTTGCCGCCGGTATCGCGATTTGGTTCAAGCCGCAAGACACTCTTATCCTCGTCGGACTCGAACTATTTCTTGCTGTTCGCGCTCGTAGTCTTCGCCGGATTCTTTCGCCCGAATTTCTGAGTTTAGTTATAACCTGCTCAATTGTTCTCATGCTTGTGTGCATGACTCCCTACGTCAAGGTGACGCTTCCGCTTCTTTTCGATACGTATTGGGCGTTTGGAACCATGAGCGCACTTGTGCTGGTATTAAGTCACGGCGGCTACTTGTTGCAAGTGCTCGTAATGTTATTGGCTTGCTTTGTTTTTCACAGGTCTCTGCGGGATTGGGCGACGTCGGCGGTGTTGGTGGTCTGCAGCGGGGCCGCTTTCTACGCCTTCGCGATACAACACAACGATTGGTGGTATCACGCCTATCCGCATCAGGCATTGCTTCTACTTGCCTGGGCTTATCTCTTAGCCGACTTTCTTCGTCCCGTCATCGATAAGCTTTCGTCCGACTCGAATCTGCGCAGGCGCGCGGTGTTTGTCGCGTCTGGTGCTGTTGCTGTCCTGCTCTGCTCGATTGTCGCGAACCTTCATTTCGTAGCTACAGCAGGAACCCACTCCCAGATCGATCCACTGGACCAATTTCTTGCTCAGTACAAGCCTTCGACGACGGTATATGTCTTTTCAACAAGGGAAGCTGCTCTGTCCTCTACGTACAACGAAGGATTGAATTGGGGAAGCCGCTTCGCCCATCTGTGGATGCTGCCCGCGATTGTCCAGAATGAGCTAGGGCCGGAGCCGCCACCGGCACCCTTCAAACAACTTTCTCCGGAGACGAAAGCCAGGCTTGCGACCCTTCTGCGCAAGCAATCTGCCGAAGACCTGAATTATTGGCGGCCCTCAGTTGTTCTTGTTGAGCAATGCAACGTAGGCCATCCTTGTCAGGGCATCGAGGGTAAGGATTTCGATATGATCTCCTGGTTTCTGCGGAGCCCGGAGTTTGCAGCAGTGTGGTCTCACTACGAACGGCAGGCTGGGATCGATAATTTCGCCGTCTATAAGCTCGTTCCCTAGAAGCGCTATGAAAAGTTGGGTGAAATTGCCATTCAATGCAGAATTTTCCCGTTGAAGAGACTCTGGACGCGAGTAAGTGGATGACTTTGCAGAGCCTGTAGTTGCGGGTAGAATGAGAGATGTTGAATTCTGTCTGGGCTAGGGTTCGGGCAGTCACTTTGCGATGCAGTGAAGGAGTTTGTTTTGGCTAAACGCGACCGTTTTTTGTTTACGAGTGAATCTGTAACCGAAGGGCATCCTGACAAGATTGCCGATCAGATCTCCGATGCGATTCTCGATGCCTGCCTGGCGCAGGATCCCTACAGCCGTGTGGCGTGCGAGACGCTGACCTGCACCGGACTGGTGGTGATTGCGGGAGAGATCACGACGAAGGCTTATGTGGACTTTCAGAGCCTGGTGCGTGGAACAGTTGCCGCGATTGGCTATGACAATGCTCTGTATGGGTTCGATTCGAACACCTGCGCGGTGATCTCGACGATCAACAAGCAGTCGGGCGATATTGCGATGGGTGTGGATACGGGCGGCGCCGGCGACCAGGGCATGATGTTCGGGTATGCAACGAACGAAACTCCGGAGTTGATGCCGACGCCGATCTCGCTGGCACACCGGCTCGCTCAGAAGCTGAGCGAAGTACGCAAGAACGGCTTGATGTCGTATCTGCGGCCGGATGGCAAGAGCCAGGTGACGGTGGAGTATGACTCAAACCATAAGCCGGTGCGTGTGGATGCGGTGGTGATTTCGACGCAGCATGCCGAGACCGTGGGCAATGAAGAGTTGCGCGCGGATATTTTGAAGAATGTGATTCAGGCTGTGATTCCGGCGAAGCTGCTGGATGAGGACACGAAGTACCATATCAATCCGACGGGACGGTTCGTGGTCGGTGGGCCAATGGGCGATACGGGATTGACGGGCCGGAAGATCATCGTCGATACGTATGGCGGCATGGGACGGCATGGCGGCGGGGCTTTCAGCGGCAAGGACGCGACGAAGGTGGACCGTTCGGCGGCTTATATGGCGCGGTATGTGGCGAAGAATATTGTTGCCGCTGGGCTGGCTGATCGCTGCGAGGTGCAGTTGGCTTATGCTATCGGCGTGGCTGAGCCAGTGAGCGTGCTAGTGGATACGTTTGGCACGGGCAAGGTCGATGAGAACAAGCTTGAAGAGTTGGTGCGGAAGAACTTCTCGCTTACGCCGAAGGGAATTATCGAAGGGCTGGAGCTACGAAAGCCTATCTTCAAGGCGACAGCGGCGTATGGTCACTTCGGACGCAAGGGCGACGGCTTTACCTGGGAGAAGACGGACAAGGCTGCCGCGTTGGCTGAACAGGCCGGACTCAAACAGACTGCTTCCAAGTAACTTTCGAGTCAATCAGCAGTACAAGAGGCGGGCCTTCGGGTCCGCTTTCTTTTCGTTCAGGGCTTGGCTGAGTAGAAGGTGTAGGTCGCTGTGTAGGGAACGCGACTAGTTGTGTTGAGGCGTTGAGCGTCGCATCCTGTGGTTGGGGCGATGCCGCCGTGGGTGTCGGAGCGGCGGATGAATTCGACTTTGGTCATGACGCCGGTGCCTGAGACGCTTGCGGCTTTCAAGAGGAGCCAGGGGATTGCGGTTGGGTCGGGCGAGGCGGCTTTTTGCAGGAGTTCGCCCTTGACGGAGCTGCTATCTTTGGATTTCCAGGTGGGACCGGCGCCGTGGCCTCCGATGTCGTTGCCGGATGCGTCAGTCAGCACGGCTTCAGGGGCTTGAAAGACCCACTGTGGGCCGGTGGGAGATTGTTGGCAGACGTAGATCTGCACACCTTTGCCCGTAGCGGTGAGGATGGGGTGCTGCGAGGGCGGCGGGTCGGTTGGATTCTGGGCAATTGCGGCGACGGTGATGGAGAGCGACGCGGCGAGGATCAGTAGGAGATGGGTTCTGGGCTTCATCGGCGACAAGTCTACACCTCTCGGACTGCAAAAGTTTGAGTGAACGAAACGGAGTGCGCCGAGTTGCGGCTGGTGGGAGGATACTGGAATGACGATGACGAGTGCAGCAAAGATCGATACAGGCGCTATGGTGGTTCCGAGTTATTTTCCTGGAAAGCAGTGGCAGCAGGTGCTGGAGAGGGACGCGCGGGCGGATGGGCAGTTTGTGTATGCGGTGAAGTCGACGAAGATTTACTGCAAGCCGAGTTGTGCGAGCCGTCGGCCTGCACGGAGGCAGGTGAGCTTCTTCCCTACTCCAGCGTTGGCGGAGGCAGCGGGGTATCGGGCGTGCAAGCGGTGTGAGCCGGAACGGACTGAGGCGAAGGCGGATCCTCAGGCTGGGGCGATTGTCGCGGTGACTGAGTATCTGAAGGAGCATGCTGAGGAGCGGACGCGGCTAGAGGATGTGGCGAAGGCGACCGGCGTGGGCAGGTTGACGATTCTGCGTGGGTTCAAGCGAGTGTTGGGAGTGAGTCCGGCACAGTTTGCTAAGGAAGCTCGGCTGGAGAAGTTTAAGAACAAGGTGAGGGAGCCGAAGACGGGGAAGGCTCCAATTACCGATGCGATCTATGAGGCTGGGTTTGGATCGAGCAGCAGATTGTATGAAAAGGGGCCGGCTGCGTTGGGGATGAAGCCGCGCGCGATGCGGGAGGGCGGGCGGGGATTGCTGATTCGTTACACGACTGCGGCGAGTCCGCTGGGGCGGATGCTGGTGGCGACGACGGATGTGGGGATCTGCTCGATTGCGTTTGGCAAGGATGATAACGAGTTGCTGGAGGAGCTACGGAAGCGGTTTTCGAAGGCTCAACTGGTGCCGGCAAAGGGGAATACGGGTTGGCTTGCAGATGCGGTTGCGTATGTGACGAATCAGTTGAGCGAGCATCCGCTAGCGGCTACTTTTCCGCTGGATGTGCGGGCTACTGCGTTTCAACAGCGAGTGTGGAAGGCGCTGCAAGAGATTCCGCGTGGCGAGACGCGATACTATTCGGAGCTTGCAACGCAGCTTGGAGTGCCGAAGGCTTCGCGTGCAGTTGGGATGGCGATTGGGTCGAATCCGGTGGCGGTGGTGGTGCCTTGCCACCGTGTGGTTGCGAAAGGCGGTGGATTAGGTGGGTATCGCTGGGGAGTGGAGCGGAAACGAAAATTGCTGGAAGCGGAAAAAGGCTGACGGTTTCTTCGCCTGAACGGGTAGAGTAGGGCGATGGCAGAGACAGTCGTCGGAATGATCGGAGACGGGCGCGCACTGTATTCGAAGATCACGTGGAGGCTGATTCCCTATCTCTTTTTGCTTTATATCGCAGCGTATGTTGATCGCGTGAATGTGGGGTTCGCCGCGATGGATATGCAACGAGACCTGCACTTCAGCAACACGGTGTATGGAACTGGGGCCGGGATATTTTTTCTCGGATATGCGCTGTGTGATCTGCCTAGCAGTTTGATCCTGCGACTGGTTGGGACAAGGATTTGGATCGCGCGCATCATGATCTCGTGGGGCGTGGTTTCGGCGTGCATGGTTTGGGTGCGGTCGCCGGGGTCGTTTTATCTTTTGCGGTTTCTGCTGGGAGTAGCTGAGGCCGGGTTTGTGCCTGGAATGCTTCTTTATTTGACGTTCTGGTTTCCTTCGCATGAGCGGGCACGGGCCGTGGCTAAATTTATGACCGCCACTTCGCTTGCGGGAGTCGTTGGCGCGCCGCTTTCTAGCGCTCTGTTGCGGCTGGATGGCGTGGCCGGGTTGAGTGGATGGCAGTGGTTGTTTTTGTTTGAGGGTGTGCCGACGGTGCTGCTGGGGCTATCGGTGCTGTTTGTGCTGAAGGATGGGCCGGATGCGGCTGACTGGTTGACGACGGACGAGAGAGCATGGCTGAAAGGGGAGTTGCAGCGGGACGAGAAGTTGTATGGCGCTGCGGAGCATCACCATCTGCTCGATGCATTCAGGCTGCCCGCGGTTTGGGTGCTGGCAGGCGTGTATATCGTCATTCAGATTGGCGTTTATATCGTGAATCTGTGGATGCCTCTGATTCTGAGTGGACTGGCGCGTGGTGATGGGAGTATCGATGCGAGCTTAATTGCGCGGTATGCGACGGTGCCCTATTTGCTCGCAGCGATCTTCACTGTGGTTGTGGGGTGGAGTTCGGATCGATGGAATGAGAGGCGAGGACATCTGGCGGGCTGTATGGCGTTGGCGGCTGTTGGTTTTGCGTGGGCAGCGCGGGCACAGAGTATCCCTGTGGCGTTGTGTGCGATGTCGCTGGCAGCGATTGGGCTGTGGAGCACGATGGGTCCGTTCTGGGCGCTGACGACACGCATGGTTGGCGGTGCTGCAGCAGCCGGAGGGGTTGCGATGATTACGACCGTGGGTGGGTTTGGGGGATTTCTCGGGCCTTATTTCACGGGCCGGCTGCGCGATGCTACGCATAGTTTTGCGGGTGGGTTGTATTTGATGGGTGCACTGGCTTTGGGTGCGGCTGGATTGGCCCTGATTGCCGATGGCAGGCAGAGGCAGATGGCTTAGGAACTACGCCGCTCATTCTACAGGTGGCTTTCGGCGCGAGTGATTGCAGGATTCCGATGATATTCTGGAGTAGGTAAAAATTCAGCATTTTGAGGTTTGATAATGGCGACAGCGACGGTCGATAAGGCAGCTGCAGCGGCAGATTACAAGGTGGCGGATATTTCTTTGGCGGATTTTGGGCGCAAGGAGATCGATATCGCCGAGCAGGAGATGCCGGGGCTGATGGCGATCCGCAACAAGTATGCCGCGGGCAAACCGCTGGCAGGCGTTCGCGTGACGGGCTCGCTGCATATGACGATCCAGACTGCCGTGTTGATTGAGACGATGGTGGCGCTGGGTGCGAATGTGCGCTGGGCGAGCTGCAACATCTTCTCGACGCAGGATCATGCGGCTGCTGCGATTGCTGCGGCTGGCGTGCCGGTGTTTGCGTGGAAGGGCGAGACGCTGGAGGAGTACTGGTGGTGCACGAACCAGGCGCTAAGCTTTCCGGGCGGCAAAGGACCGCAACTGGTGATCGATGATGGCGGCGACGTGACGCTACTGATCCACAAGGGCGTGGAGTTGGAGAAGGGCGACAAGTGGGTTGATTCACCTTCGGGCTCGCATGAAGAGTCGGTAATCAAGGGCCTGCTGAAGGCGGTTCATGCAGAGACGCCGAAGCGTTGGCAGGAGGTTGCCAAGGAGTGGCGCGGCGTGAGCGAAGAGACGACGACGGGCGTCCACCGGCTGTATCAGATGCTGGAGAAGGGCCAGTTGCTGGTGCCGGCGATCAATGTGAATGACTCGGTGACGAAGTCGAAGTTTGACAATCTGTATGGCTGCCGCGAGTCACTGGTGGACGGCATCAAGCGGGCGACGGATGTGATGGTTGCCGGCAAGGTTGCTGTGGTTTGCGGATATGGCGATGTGGGCAAAGGCTCGGCCGCTTCGCTGCGCGGGCTCGGCGCTCGCGTGCTTGTGACGGAGATCGATCCGATCAATGCGCTGCAGGCTGCGATGGAAGGGTACGAGGTTACGACGCTTGAGGAGACTCTGGGGCGCGGCGATATCTATGTGACTTGCACAGGGAACGTGGACATCATCACGGTTGAGCACATGAAGCTGATGAAGGATCAGGCGATTGTTTGCAACATCGGCCACTTCGACAACGAGATCCAGATGGAGCCGCTGAATGCGCTGAAGGGCGTGAAGAAGCTGAACATCAAGCCACAGGTGGATAAGTACACGTTCGAGAGCGGCAACAGCATCTTCATTCTGGCAGAAGGCCGACTGGTGAACCTGGGTTGCGCGACGGGCCATCCGAGCTTCGTGATGTCGAACAGCTTTGCGAACCAGACGCTGGCGCAGCTTGATCTTTGGAAGAACAAGGATACGTACAAGGTCGGGATTTATATTCTGCCGAAGAAGCTCGACGAAGAGGTTGCACGGCTGCATCTGGAGAAGATTGGCGTAAAGCTGACTACGCTCTCGAAGAAGCAGGCGGATTATCTCGGCGTTGCGGTGGATGGGCCTTACAAGGCTGAACACTACCGGTACTAGTTTTTGCTAAAAGGAAAACGAAGGGCCGCTGAGGAGACTCCTCGCGGCCCTTTTTTTTAAATGTTATTTGATGGGGATTGCAACGCGATGGGACTGGATCAGTTCAAAGCGGCGGAAGGATCGAAGTCGCTGGCATTGATGACCTGCAGGGCGGGAGTGGTGACGAGCGGCTGGTCGATGAGGACGATGGTGCGGGCAGAGCCGGCCGCGTAGGCGACCTGGGGACCAGCGTACAGAGCGGCTGCGGGGCTGGGAGGGACTGTCCCAGCGGGTTCCATGATGAGGCTGTAGGTGTTGGCGGGAATGTTGAGGTAGCCAGTGCTCGCGCCGAGGGCGACTCCCGTAACGAGAGGACTGACCGCCGTGAGCCTCTGACCAGCTGGGACGAGGTAGATATCGACTGCGCTGGTGCGCGTTGCCTGATTGAAGAAACGGAGAGCGATCTGGCCGGAGGGCGCAGGCTGGTTCTGATCGACGAGGGTGAACTGCTGCGGGCTGGCGATGGAGTTGCCGATCAGGATGGTGTACTGAGTGGAAGGAGCGAAGGTCGCTTTGGCGGTTGAGAGTGTCTGCCTGCTCCCGGCGGTGTCGGCGTGGATGGAGTAGATGCCCGGAGCGAGGGGGATGTACGAGGTGACTGTGCCGAAGCCGAGATTGTAGGCGAGAGCGTTGGAGCCCTGATAGATGTCCAGGCCGGGAGCGTCGGGCGTGGCGTGAATGATGCGCACCTGTGCTTCGGGCGCAGTACTGACAATGGCCTGGCAGCCAGTTAGAACAAGCGTCCCAAGAAGAGCGAGCACCGCAGTGAGGCGCGTGAGGGGACGAACGAGATGGGAGGGCTCGGCGAACATGAATCGTCGACTCGCGGAGTCTGTTGAACGGACCCCTCTATGCTTCAACTCTAAACGATTTCGCGGCGATCCGTGTCGGTGGAATCGAGGGCGGCAATGGCTAAATAGTGGTATGAGGTTTCGATAGTGCCGAGGAAAGCGAACTCTCCGATCACAGAGGCATGTTGGCGATGGGGCTTCAGCGAATTGATGGGATTGGAGTTGACGAGGCGAAGAAATCGAGGAGATCGAGCCGCTCTACTTCCGCATCGGAGACGGAAAGGGAGTGGATGGTTGCCTCTGTCGCGGGGATACTTTAATCGAAGATTTGACCATTTTTTTACTTGAGACGGACGGGATTGTTGATTGTGCAGACGAGGAGGGTCATATCGTCGTGCTGGGGGGCGCCGGAGGTGAATTTGTCGGCGGCGATGAGGATGCAGTCCAGGAGTTGCTGCGCGGTGTGGGTACAGTTCTGCCGATTGAGGAGTTGTTGGGCTGTGGCGATCATGCGATCTTCGCCCCATTCTTCTTCGTTGTGATTCATAGCCTCTGAAATGCCGTCGGTGAAGGCGAGGAGGACATCGCCGGAGTGCATGGGGATTGTGGCCTGCGAATATTCGGCATTGGGAAGGAGACCGACGACCATACCCGTAGCCTCAAGCGGGATAGCTTGACCTTTGCGGAGGATGTAAGGCGGGTTGTGGCCGGCGTTGACGAAGGTGAGAAGACCGGCGACGGGATCGTACTCTGCGTAGAAAAAGGTCGCGTAGCGGTTGGTGGTGGAGGACTCGTAGACGAGGTTGTTGACGTGGCAGATGAGGCTGGAGAGATTGCTTTGCTGGAGGGATGCGATGCTGCGAAGGCTTGCGCGAAGGCTCGCCATGAGGAGAGCGGCGGAGATGCCTTTGCCTGAGATGTCGCCGAGGGCCAAGGCAAGACGTCCATCGTTGAGTGCGAAGAAGTCGTAGTAGTCGCCGCCGACAGCCTGGGCAGGACGGCAGTAGCCGGCGAGATCGATACCAGCGACTTTGGGGTAGCTTTGGGGGAAGAGGCGCTCCTGAACTTCGCGGGCAATCTCAATCTCGCGAGAGATGCGTTCGCGCTGCGTAATCTCGGTGGTGAGGTTTTCGAGAAGTTCGGCGTTTTCAAGCGCAAGTCCGGTTTGCGAGGCGATGGTCTGGAGAAGCTGACGGTCGGTTTTGGTGTAGGGCTCTTCGGAGCGCTTGGGACCGAGGGCGATGACGCCGGCAAGGCGGTTTCGTCCGGGGAGTGGGACGAGAAGTTCGGTGGAGAGGTCAGCGAGGGCTGTGCGTTCGGCGTCGGTGGCGTCGACGAGCCAACTGGATGGGTCGTCGCGATAGACGCTGGCCGGAGTCTTAGCGCGGGTAAGGGTCGTGATGGTTGTAGAGGCAGCGGGAAGAGAGAAGACTTCTGCGGTGCTTGGGAGTAGCGGCGCTCCGGTTGCAAGTTGCAGGCGGAAGGTATCACCGCTGCGCAGGAAGACCGCGATGCGTTCTATGTGGAGGGTATCTCCCAGACGTTGGGTGATGGTGTTGATGAGGGGAGTGACTTCAGTGAAGTTGCGAGCCTCATCCGAGATCTCCGAGAGAAGCTGCTCGGTGGAGTAGGCCTCGCGGAAAAAGCGCTGATCGATTTTTTGCTGGAGGCGCCTGGAGAGTCTAAACCGGAAGGCGAAGAAGATGACGAGAATGCCGAAGATACGGACAATATCGACGTTGCGCTGATGGCCGGGATGCTGGAAGAAATCCTTGAGGGAGAGAGCCAGCCAAATACCAAGCAAAAGCCGCAGGATGTTAATCGACTGGCGTGCAAGGGCGTATTTGGTGCCCTGGCGAATGAGGATGCGAACATCGACGGCGCGGTGAACGATAACGGCGTAGGCAAGGGAAAAGGGAAAGAGCAAAAGAATGAAAAGCGAGAAAACGACGATCCATTCTGGAGCGTCCTGGCCTACGTCCTTACTGCGGACAATGGAGATCAAGAGGAGAATGAAGAAAGGTGTAAGTCCAACGGCAGCGCCGTAGTAAAGAATCTTCAATCGGCGACGGGCATCTCCGGTAACTGTGCCGATCTTATAGCCGATGGCAATGAAGAAATAGAAGATGGCCAGCATGCTGAGGATGTTCTCGATCGTATTGATCTTGAATGCCCACGGATCGAGAAAAGCGTCGAGATTGAAGTTGTAGGTGTGTCCGAAGGTATTTAAAAAGTCGGCCGGAACGAGCGCGAGAATCGGAAGAATAAGAACCCATTTGATCCAGGGCGCGCGGACATCCAAAATGGACCGCTCGGGAAAGTAGATGCCAAACAACATGAGACAGATCGGCATCGCGGTCTGGGCAACAATGTTCCAAATCGGCGCGATAGGAGCGAGTGGGCCGTGAAATAGATTCTGCTGCATTAAAACCGCGGGCAGATAGGCAAGGACTCCGAGAATGAGCCACGCATGTGGGTTTCGAGGCCGGGCAAAGACGGCGTACAAGCCCACGAGCAAACAAAGGAAGGGCAGGAAGATAAAAGTACACTGAACGACCCACGCCCATAACGGGGGAATAGAGGAACGCTGGGGAGCGAGCGGGAAATTAATCGTTGCTTCGGACCCGTCGGGACGCAGGATAGTGAGAGACATGGGCTGACCAGGCTTGCTGTTCAGCAGTTCATCAAGAAGGACGTTACTTCCAGTAAACGGGCGATGATTAATGTCGACCACAGCATCGCCGACATGCAGACCGGCCGCCTCCGCCTCGGGCATGACGAGCGTGGCGGTAATTGCGGTATCGCCATAGTGACGACCTGCCTGAACAGCTTCTGGAGTTGAGAGTCGAACCGCATGACCGAGGCTCCCCTGAAAGAATGGGAAACGGGCGTGTTGGTCGCCATTGGCGAGGTTGTCTACGCTGTTCCGCGCACCTACGTAGAAGTGGGTGAGCGCGAAGAAGGTTACGAGCGCGAGGAGCGCGTACTGGAGACGGGCGGACCGCTGCGGCATAAGAAAGGCTGGCTGCATGGTAGCAGCCAACCTTTATCTTTGCAGCGGATTTCTTGACCTCTACTTCTTGGGGTGGCTGGCGATGATCTTATCCTTGATCTTGTCGTAGGTCGCCTGGGGAAGGATACCTCTGGTGACGAGTTGGTTCTTTGCGGTATATGGGCGGCCGTCGATGATGCGCTTCGAGTAGGCGTCGCCGATGCCTGGAAAAGCCTTGAGTTGGTCGGCGGTTGCGGTGTTGATGTCGAGCGGGGCTGTAGCAGCCGTTGCGGCGGGCGGTTTAGGGGTCTGGGCAATAGTCAATCCGGGGACGGCGGCAAACAGGAGGGCAGCGGCGAAGAGCTTGCGGCGAAGATTGATCATCTTAGGGTCTCCTTGTTATGGGCGGGATACGTTACTGCGGAAGAGTACGAGAGGAAGCAAGGCACGTCAATGATCATGTTGGTCGTTTGCTAAAATGTGAAACTTTGCAGGTAAGGCGAAGGTTGACTTCTCCAGGCTCGAAAGCTACTCTGAAGGAGAGATGAGCTTGCTGCACCTCCATCACGGGCATCACCATCATCACGCGGAGAGCGTGTTGGCGGCTGTGTCCCGTGTAGCGAAGTAACGAACGCTTACTCAGGATTTCGAAAGGCCCGCCAACGCGTATACCGCGAGCGGGCCTTTTTTCTTGCGTGAAGATAGACCCAGGAGAGATGAGAATGGTTGACATGGTGAAGATTAATTTTGCGAAGATGGATGGTCTGGTTCCGGGTATCGTCCAGGACGCGAAGACTGGCGAGATGTTGATGCTCGGCTTCTTGAATGAAGTGAGTTATGCGAAGACGCTTGAGACAGGGTTTGTCACTTTCTGGAGCAGGGCGCGGCAAAAGCTGTGGATGAAAGGCGAGATCAGCAGCAACCGGTTGCGCGTGATTGAAGCTGCGACTGATTGCGACAACGATGCGCTGCTATTCAAGGTCGAAGTTGAGGGTGATGGACTGGTGTGCCACGAAGGCACAGTGAGTTGCTTTACGAAGAAGATTGCCATGGAGGCGAAGTGAGCGATACGAAGAAATTGAAGCTAGGAATTCCTAAGGGCAGCCTGCAGGATGCGACGGTTGCGCTGTTCGAACGCGCGGGCTGGAGGATCTTCGCGAATGGGCGGAGCTACTTCCCTTCCATCGACGATACAGAGATTGAGTGCATGCTAGTGCGCGCCCAGGAAATGGCGCGGTATGTCGAGCATGGCGCGCTCGATGCTGGCTTGACTGGGAATGACTGGGTTCTGGAGAACCAGACGGACGTGGAGTATGTGACGAGTCTGACTTATTCGAAGCAAAGCCGGCAGAAGGTAAAGTGGGTACTTGCGGTGCCTGAGGATTCTCCGTTTCAGAAGCCGGAGGATCTGGCGGGAAAGATCATTGCTACCGAGCTGGTTGAGTTTACGAAGCGGTATTTTGCGGGGAAGAACATTCCCGTGACGGTGGAGTTCAGTTGGGGCGCTACCGAAGTGAAACCGCCTACGCTGGCGGATGCAATCGTTGAGGTGACGGAGACTGGATCGTCGTTGCGGGCGAATCGGCTGCGGATTATCGAGACGCTGATGGAGAGCGAAACGCAGTTGATTTCGAATAAGGTGGCATATAAGGATGAGTGGAAAAGGAAGAAGATCGATAATATTTCGCTGATGCTGAATGCGGCGATTGCGGCGCAGGGGCGAGTTGGTTTAATGCTGAACGTGCGGAAGACGGATTTGCAGAAGATAGTTAGCGTGTTGCCGGCACTGAATTCGCCTACGGTGTCACAGTTGAGCGATCCGGAATGGGTTGCGCTGAATACGATTCTGGATGAGGCTTTGGTGCGTGAAGTAATTCCGAAGTTGAAGGCAGCGGGTGCTACAGGAATTGTTGAGTATCCGCTAAGTAAGGTTGTGCTCTAGGAAGTTCAGGGGATTAGTGGATGAAGTTAGTAAAGACATTTGGTCAGGGGGCGAAGGCTGCGACTGCTCTGATCGAGTCACTGGAGCAACGCGGTGCTGTCAATACAGCGCGTATTGAGCCTGTCGTTCGTCGGATTATTGCTGATGTTCGCAAGAGTGGGGATGCTGCGTTGCTGAAGTATGGAACGAAGTTTGATGGGCTGAAAAAGGATTCGACATTACTGGTTTCGCGTGAAGAGATGAAGTCCGCGTGGGAGCGGACTTCACCGAAGTTACAAGCTGCAATGATGGTTGCGCGGGGAAATATTCTGGGGTTCGCTGAGGCACAGTTGCCACGGGATTGGGCCATCGCCCCAATGGCCGGAGTGAAGACGGGGCAGATTGTGCGACCTCTGGGTAATGTGGGTTGCTATGTACCAGGAGGGCGGTATCCGTTGCCCTCGACATTGCTAATGACAGTAACGCCAGCGCAAGTGGCCGGAGTGGAACGCATCGTGGTGTGTTCACCGAAGCCGGCCCAGGATACTTTGGCGGCGGCCTGGCTGGCCGGAGTAACGGAGTTTTATCGAGTTGGTGGAGCCCAGGCGATCGCGGCAATGGCGTATGGAACAGTAACAGTTGGGCGCGTCGACAAAATTGTGGGACCTGGCAATCTCTATGTGACAGCGGCTAAGATGCTGGTTTCGCGTGAATGTGCGATCGATATGCCGGCCGGCCCTACGGAGATTGTGGTGACCAGTGAACATGGCAGCGCGGTTGGAATTGCGGCGGACCTGGTCGCTCAGGCGGAACATGATCCGGAGACGCTAGCCGTATTGATTACGAGCAATAAGGCGCTAGGGCGAGAGGTTGTGGCTGAGGTGAAGCTTCGGGCGAGAGGGAATGCGATAGCGAAGCAGTCTCTTGCTGCTCAGGGTTTCGTGTTTTTGACTGCTACTGATCGTGATGCACATGAGCTGACGAACCGCCTCGCTCCCGAACATTTGACAGTAGACTCTGCGGCAGATTTGATGTGGGTTCGTAATGCTGGGTCCGTCTTTGTCGGAGATTATTCGTCGCAGTCGATGGGAGACTACGTCTCCGGACCAAATCATGTTCTGCCGACGGGACGTTTTGGGCGAGTCCGCGGCGGCTTGAGCGTTATGGATTTTGTGAAGATGATTACGGTGCAGCAGTACACGCGCTCAGGCTTGAAGCGGATGGGGCCGCATGCGATTGCACTGGCTGAGGCTGAAGGTTTGACTGGGCACGCGGAGAGCGTGCGAGTGAGGATGCAATGATTGTGACCGATACTGCTACGAATGTGAGTAAAGTAACGCCGCGCAAGGCGGTATTGGATATGCCGGAGTACCATCCTCCTCTGGCCGGACGTACGGTGCTGCGACTGGATTTCAACGAAAACACCTTTGGGCCTTCTCCGCGGGTTATGGAGAGGTTGCAGATTGTGACGGCGGAAGGGCTGACGAAGTATCCCGAACGAGAGCCGGTAGAAAGAATTGTTGCTGAGCACTTTGGATTGCAAGGTAAGCAGGTGCTGCTGACCAACGGGGTCGATGAGGCGATTCACCTGATGTGTTGCGCGTTTTTGGATGCGGAGGATCAGGCGCTGATTGCGACGCCTTCGTTCTTCATGTATGACGTGAGTGTGCAGATGATGACACCGCATCTGCGGAAGGTTCAGGCGGATACGACACTTGAGTTTCCGTTCGAGCGATTTATGGCGGCGATCAGCGAGCGCACGAAGCTGATTATTGTGGCTTCGCCTAATAACCCCACTGGCGCAGTTGTGAGCCGGGAGCATCTACTAGCGATCGCAGCGGCGGCTCCGCAAGCGGTATTGATGGTGGACGAAGCGTATTACCACTTTGATGGAGCTTCGGTGATGGAAGACCTGGCGACGGTGCCTAATTTGATTGTGGCGCGAACATTCTCGAAGGCATATGGGCTCGCGAATCTGCGGATTGGAATGCTTGCGGGAAATCCGGAGCTGTTGAAGTATGTGCGGAAGGTGAGTTCGCCGTACAACGTAAATGGCGTGGCGCTGGATTGTCTGCCGGTTGCGCTGGCGGATGAGGAGTATGTTGCGTGGTATTCAGAGCAGGTTCGGGTGGGGCGCAAGCGGATGATGGACGGGTTGCGTGAGTTGGGTGTTCCCTTCTTTCCGAGCCATGCGAACTTTGTGCTGATGAGGATCGGACCAAAGCATAAGGAGTTGGTGGCGGCGATGCGGGCGCATGACGTATTGCTCCGAGACCGGTCGACTGATCCGGGTTGCGATGGATTTGTTCGCATCACGATTGGGGTAGAAGAGCATGTGACTCGCGGATTGGCGGCGCTGAAGCTCTCGCTGCGTGAGATCGGTTGGGAGAGAGAGCAAGTTAGCGAGCTGGTTAGTCGGCAAATCAGCGACGAAACGCGGGAGTTTGAATAATGGCCAGGAGATCAACTGCTATTCGAACTGCTACGATCAAGCGCGATACGACGGAGACGCAGATCGCGTTGAAACTGGTCGTGGATGGACAGGGTATTTATAAGGTTTCAACGGGGATTCGATTCTTCGATCACATGCTGGAGTTGTTTGCGCGGCATGGCGGATTTGATCTGTCGTTAAAGTGCACGGGCGATTTGGATGTAGACCAGCATCACACCGTCGAAGATGTGGGGATTGCGCTTGGAGAAGCTTTCGGCAAGGCGCTCGGTGATAAGAAGGGGATCATGCGGGCAGGATATTTTGTGATGGCAATGGATGAGACTCTCGCGGTTGCAGCGGTGGATTTGAGTGGGCGAGTCGCTTACGTCGTCGATGACAAGGTGAAGGTAAGGCTGGTTGGGGATCTTCAGAGTGAGCTGCTGGCAGACTTCTTTGATGGGTTCGCTCGTGGGGCCAAGGCAAATGTGCATGTGAAGACGATGTACGGGCGCTCGAATCATCACAAGATTGAGGCGATATTCAAGGCGTTTGCGCGGGCGCTGCGTGGGGCCTGCTCTCGGGATGAGCGGATGCGGGAGATGCTGCCTAGTACGAAGGGTTTGCTGTGATCGCAGTCGTCGATTACAAAGCTGGGAATTTGACTAGCGTCGTGAAGACGCTGAATTTTCTTGGCGCGAAGACGCTTGTGACACAGAATCCGGAGGTGGTGCGTTCGGCTTCGAAGGTGGTGCTGCCGGGGGTGGGGCACTTTCAGGCTACGCAGTTGTTGAGCGATCTTGGGTTGACGGAGGCGGTGCGGGAGAGTGTGGCGGGGGGAGGCTGGTTCCTGGGGATTTGTGTGGGGTTGCAGTGGTTGTTTGAGGGGTCGACTGAGGCACCGGGGGTTGCTGGGTTGGGGGAGTTTGCGGGAGTGTGTGAGCGCTTCCCTGCCCGGTTTGAGGGGGCGGCGTTGAAGGCGCCGCATGTGGGGTGGAATTCGCTGGAGGGCGTGAGGGATTCGCGGCTGCTGCGTGGGGTGGAGGATGGCGGGTTTGTGTATTACACCCATTCGTGGCGAGCTCCGGTTGTAGGTTCCACTGTGGCGGTTACGGAGTATGGCGGGGCGTTTACCGCGGTTGTGGAGCGGGAGAATGTGATGGGGGTGCAGTTTCATCCGGAGAAGTCGAGTGCGGTGGGGTTGCAGGTGCTGCGGAACTTCGTGGAGTTGTGATGCTGGCCAAGAGAGTCATTGCGTGCCTGGATGTTCGCGATGGACGCGTGGTGAAGGGTGTGCAGTTTGTGGACATCGTTGATGCTGGCGATCCGGCTGAGCTGGCGCATCGTCATGCTGCGGCTGGTGCGGATGAGATCGTGCTGCTGGATATTACGGCTACGCATGAAGGACGCGGGACGCTGCTCGATACGGTGAATCGGACGGCTGCGGGGTTGTTTGTGCCGTTTACGGTTGGCGGTGGAATTCGGAGCGCGGAGGATGCTGCGGCGGTGTTCGAGGCTGGTGCGGATAAGGTGAGTATCAATTCCGCCGCCATCTCCAGGCCGGAGTTGATTGGGGAGATTGGCGGGAGCTTTGGGGCGCAGGCGGTGATTGTGGCGATCGATGCTCGAAGAGCCACTGGCGCGGCTCGTCACGGCGTTGAGGATGCTGAGGTTTATGTGAGTGGAGGGCGGAAGGCCACTGGTTTGCGCGTGTTGGATTGGGCTCGTGAGGCGGAGGCGCATGGAGCTGGGGAGATTCTGCTGACTTCTATGGATACGGATGGAATGCGATCCGGGTTTGATTGTGAGTTGACGGCGATGGTTAGTTCGGCGGTGCAGATTCCGGTGATTGCTTCAGGAGGAGCTGGGACTGCTGGGCATTTTGTTGATGTTTTTCGCGAGGGCCGCGCGGATGCCGCGCTGGCGGCTAGTATTTTTCACTTTGGAGTTACGGATTCGCGGGAGTTGAAGCGAGAGTTGCAGCGAGCTGGTGTTTCTGTGCGGCTGCCTTGCTAGATGTCCTGCCGGACGGGCCTCCTACGCGGAGGGCGGCCACTTCGTGGCGCGTATGCCTTGTTTTCAGTCCTCCCGTTGGTCGGATTCAGATGACTTCTCATGCGTCGATTGCTCCGGAGTAGACGGCCATTCCTGCTACGGCGTCGACTCCCATGGCGTCAAGGGCTTCGATTTCGCTGGGATCTTTGATTCCTCCGGCTACGATCAATTGTTTTGCGGTGCAGGCCCGGAGGATGGCGGCTACGTTGATGGGGAAGCCTTGCATGGTCCCCTCGGTGTCGACGTGGGTGTAGAGGAAGGCAGCGCAGGAGTCTTCGAGCCAGGTGATGGCTTCTTCCGGCGTGAGCTCCACGCTGTCTTTCCAGCCTTTGATTGCGACCTTCCCTGCTTTTGTGTCTACGCTGAAGACCAGTTTCTCTTCGCCGAGGGTTTTCTTGAGTTCTTCTGCGAATTCGAGGTGGATAAGTTTGTGGCGGCGGGGGCCGTCGGGGGGGCCGAAGAGGCTGGAGCCGTAGATGACTCGCCTTGCGCCGGCTTCGAGGAGTGCGCGGCCGTCTTCGGCGGTTTTCAGGCCTCCTCCAACCTGACAGGGGAGGCGTTTTGAGATCATCTCGATGAGGGCGCGGTTGCTGCCCTGACGCATGGCGGCGTCTAGGTCGATGAGCTGGACCATCGGGTACTTTGAGAAGCGATCGATCCAGTATTCGAAGTCGTCGAAGGCCAGTTTCAGCTTTTCGCCCTGGACGAGCTGGACGATTTGGCCGCCCATGAGATCGATGGATGGGATTAACATTTCTTCTCTTTCTTCTCCAAGGGTACCCCCCCTCCCCCCAGGGGTATTTTGGACGTAAAATCCTTGTTTTCAATAGTATGCGGGGTGGTAGTGTCGGTAAAATATTGCAGGTAAATAGGTTACGGCTAAAATACCTGTTATCAGTCAGTTAGCTTAACCTGCCTGATGCTGGCTGCTTTTTTCTCTCTCTATATAACAAGTATAGCGGTTTGGGTATAACTAATACGCCACGGGGATGTTGTTTATTGTCAATGAGTTAGATGGCTCTGGGGCTTGACATGCGATTTTTGGGCTGAATTTGGGGAAAGAAAAATGACCGCAACGGCAAAGGGCAATGGATTCAGTCGCTTCGTCCGTCGACAAGCTCAAAGGCAGTTGCGACGGCTTAGGTTCGTTTGCCGATGGGGACTTTGAGGGTGTTTACGGGTTGGCCGTTGCGGATGCGTTTGAGTTGGCGGTTGAGTTGGGCGAAAGGGTCGTCGGGATCGCCATTTTGTTCTTCGTCAGCGGCTTCGGTTTGGCGTTGTTCGAGGGCGTGGTGGAGGTCGGGTTGGGCGAGGGTCTGGAGTGAGAGGAGGGCAAGACCGAGGGCGGCGGTGGATGGGTATGGGGCGAGGTTCTTCCTGTTCGCTCGTTTGTTTCGTCTCCATCGGTAGCGTTTGAGAAACATTATGGCGATGACGAAGCAGATAAAGGCCAGACAGGCGCACTGGAGGGCGAGGTTGATGTCCATGGTTGTCCCTTTATGGCTGATGGATCGCAGGCGTGGATCGCCGCGCCAGGCAATGCCAATCAAGGCTGCGGCGATGCTTCTGATTGCGGAGGGATCAGGCTTGCGAGGGCGGGGGACGCTGGAAGAGGGTGGTCCTAACGTGGTGGTTAAGTGCAAAAACGTGGTTCTTACGTGGTTGGTAAGTGCAGGCTTGCTCGACTAAGGCGACGCAGAGAAAGATGGGGACGAGGAGGAAGAGAGTCGCGGTGTGATGGTTCGCTGCCTGCGGGAGCAGGAGAAGGATGACGGCGGAGATGGCTGCGAGGAGTGCGAGCGCTTTCCATCCGCGGATTTTTCCGGAGGCGATCATCGCTGCGATGAGTTTATCGCGTCGGTGGCACAATGAGCCTATCTAACATCACCTGCATTTCGATTTTCACAAACTGAAAACTGGCATTATTATTTATGGATACTCCGCAACCGTGTGGATTTTCGGAGTTCAGTCACGGCTTGAGGAGATGCAATCCAGTGATGACCGATGTTATTAGGCCAAGGGCTATTTTGACTGATGATCATCCCGCGATGCTGGACACGGTTTCAACTCTTTTGCAAAGAGAGTTTGAGATAGTGGCCACGACCAGCGACGGTATGCGGGCTTTAGACGCTGTCACTTCCTTCAAACCTGAGTTGCTCGTGCTGGACATATCGATGCCGGGATGGGATGGATTTGAGACTGCGCGACGAGTGATGGAGGTTAGTCCAGAAACCAAAGTCCTCTTCCTGACTACGCACGAGAACACCGCCTATATGGATGCGGCTCGAGAGATGGGTGCAGGGTGCGTCATCAAGGGTTTGATGAAGAGAGATTTGTTGCCGGCCGCGCGTGGAGCTATTGCAGGAGAGCTCTTCTACTCGGAAGTGAACAAGAAACTTTCCTGACTTAAGCTGCTCCTCCAACAAGGGCTGATGAAAAGAACGCGTCTTTATTGACGCGTGCTAGACTTTTGGCCTGCCTATGACTGCCTGAATATGTGCGTGTAGTAGCGATTGTGCCTCGGAGTTGTGACGCCGAGGTGCGTCTTCCTGCTTCCCTACCCTTATTCAGGAGATTCTAAAAATGTCAGTTTTGTCATGTGACGATATCGTTACGTCTCGTCTTTCGTTGATTGCTATTACGCCTGAGACGCTGTTGTCGGAGAAGAACGGCGATGGGCGTCTTGGCGAACTTATTCACAGTGTCATTCCTGCTAACTGGCCTCATAAGGACTGGGAGCCACATGTCTTCGATTATTTGCTGGCGCAGTTAGCGGAACATCCGGAGGAGCTTGGCTGGACTCGGTATGTCAGCTTTGTTTCTGCCGGTGGGCACCGTACTTTGATTGGGACGGTGGGCGGGGGGACGAAAGCCGCCAGACCGTCAGAGTGCGAGATTGGGTGGGGGATTTTGCCGCCTTATGAGGGACGAGGCTTTGCTACTGAGGCAGCGAAGGCTTTGATCGAATACCTTCGGGCAAGTGAGCGGATTGAGAGTTTGATCGCCCATACGTTTCCTTCGATTCCGGCTTCGGTCAGGGTGATGGAAAATTGCGGCATGGTCTTCGACGGCGAAGGCGAGGAGACAGGGACGATTCGGTACAGGCTTCGGCTGGGGAGGGTGGATTGACACTGCGCGATTGTTAGTCGTCTTTGTTGGAGTCGGCCATGGCGTAGTAGCCTTTGCGGGCCTGAACCTTCTGGTCTTTGCCGCAGGTGATGTTGAGCGTGCGGAAGGTGCCGTCGTCGACCTTGGGGTTGGTGGAGGTGTAGCTGGCGAGGTATTGGGTGCGTAACTCGTCCTGAATCTGGTCGAAGGCCTCCTCGAGCTTTTTGCCGTTGTTGCCTACGTTGATGACGCGGCCTCCGGTGTCGTGGGCGAGGCGCTCCATGGCGGCGGCGCCGGTGTCGGCTAGGTTGATGCCGAAGCCACCGCCTGAGTAGAAGCCACGGTCGGAGAGGAGAATGACGTAAATGATGGCGTTGGCCTTCTGGGCGGCTTCGGTGGCGGTCTTGAGGTTCTCCTGCGAGCCCTGGTCGCCACCGTCGGTGAGGAGGACGAGGATCTTGCGGCCGGCTTCCTGGCGGAGCTTGTCGTGGGCGGCGAGGTAGACCGCGTCAAAGAGCAACGTGCCGCGGGGGGTGCCGTTGCCGGTGACCGAGCCGGTGCCGGCTCCGGTGTTGATCTCGGCGGAGTCCATTGCGCGTTTGATCTCGCGGGGGCTGTTGGTGTAGTCGGCGAGTTCGTTGACGTTGATGTCGAAGGAGATTAAGAAGGCTTCGTCCTTGGGGGTGAGGACGTCCTTGAGAAATTCTGCGCCCGACTGCTTCTCGAGGGGCAGGACGTGCATCTGGCTGCCGCTGGTGTCGAGGAGGATGCCGATGGTGAGTGGGAGGTTTTTCTCCTGAGTGAAGTTCTTGGTGGTCTGCCCGACCTTGTCTTCGAAGATGTTGCAGTCGTCCTTGTGGAGATTGGTGATGAAGCCGTTTTTGTCGCGGACGGAGAAGTAGACGTTGACGAGGTTGACGTTGACTTTGAGGGTCTGGACGTCGCCGATGTCGACGGGTTGGGCTTCGGCTTTGCTGGCCGGGGGGGGACCGCCGGGGGAGGGTGCCTCCTGCGCGTGGAGGGCGGAGGCGAGAGCGAAAGCGGCAGTGGCGGCGAGGCGGAGAGAGCGCATACTGCATTAGACGACAAAAGTCGGGGCAGAGTTTGCGTAAAAATGTGGTAACGAGGGCGGGCGGGGCGCAACGGCAGGGGCAGGGGGTGCGTCCAAGGGGGATAAGCAGTTTTCGAACGGGGATGATGGCGGCCACACTGTGGCGCTGGTAGTCTGTTAGTTGGTATAACTCCGGCTAAGGCCTGGGTAGGTATTGGGGGGATTTTGCGTGGTGAGTAAGAGCGTATTGGCGGGGTTGTTGGTGTGCATGATGCTTGGACAGCCGGGACAGGAGCTGGCACAGCAGAGTGCGCCGCAGCAGCCGACGCTGCCGGATGGGCCGAAACCGCAGGCGATTCCCGATGCTCCGAAGCCGCAGACGCTGGGTCCGGTGACTCCGGGCAAGGGGACGGCGCTGGATTCGACGCCGCAGAGCTCGACCTCGGAGAGTTCGGCCTCGGATGATGCGGCGGTGCCGAACAAGCTGCCGCAGACCACGCCACAGAAGCCGGAAGAAGATGGGCCTCCACCGGATGTTGTGACGGGGGGCGAAGGACCGAAGGCGTTTACTCTGCGGGTGCAGACGAATTTTGTTGAGATTCCGTTCACGGTGAAGGACGGCAAGGGCAACCAGGTGGCAGGGCTGACTCCGCGGGATGTCCGGGTGTATGAGAACAATCTGCGGCAGCAGTTGAGCGTGTTTACCGAGGATCCGTTTCCGTTGTCGGTGGCGCTGGTGATCGATCAGAGCCTGACGTTCGACAACATGGCGAAGGTGAGTAATTCGCTGGAAGCGCTGCAGGGGGCGTTTACGCCGTATGACGAGATCGCGGTGTTTACGTACAACAACGGGCCGACGCAGGTGACGAATTTTTCGGCGGGGCCAAGTCCACTGGTGGCGGAGGGACTGCGACGGTCGAAGACGACAGGGCGCGAGCCGATGATGTATAGCTCAGGACCGCTTTCGCAGAATATCAATATCAACGGGGGACAGGATCGATATACGGATCCGAATACGAATTCGTCGCATGGGACCAGCCAACTGAGCATTCCGAATGTTCCGAAGGAAGTGCATACGCTGAATGATGCGATTCTGCAGGCGGCGACGGTGTTGGCGAAGACAGGGCCCGGACGTCGGCGTATTGTTTTCGTAATCAGCGACGGTAAGGAGTATGGGAGCAAGGCGAAGTTCAGCGAGGTGGTGACGTATCTGAACACAAATAAGATTGCGGTGTTTGGGACGCTGGTGGGGGATTCGGCGGTGTGGGGTGTTGGATTTTTGGACCGGATGCACCTGCCGCTGATGATGCGGGATAACATTCTGCCGGCTTATGCGAATGCCACGGGCGGAAACTTCATGGGCGAGTGGAGGCAGGGCGGGATTGAGCAGAGCTTTGCGAAGATCGCTGAAGAGGTTCGTACGCAGTATACGGTGGGCTACTATACGCATGAGCCGTTTATCGATGGCAAGTACCGGAACATTGAGGTGAAGGTGCTGCGGCCGAATCTGACGGTGATTGCGAAGAAGGGCTACTATCCGACGGCTGAGGCTGCGGCTCCGCCGGTGGTTACACCGATGGCCAAGTAAGCCTGCGATGGCCTGAGGCCGGAACGGAATTCGATGGAGATGCTGTTGCACGGAAATGCGCTGCTGGCGCTGGCGGCGGCAGTGTTGTGGGGTGGTGGGGATTTTTCAGGCGGCATGAGCGTGAAATACGCGGGCGGCACGATGGATGCTGCGCTGCGGGTGATTCTGCTGAGCCATGCGGTGAGTTTCGCGATTCTGCTGGCGGTGGCGTGGTGGCGGGGAGATGCGTTTCCGCATGGAGCGGCGCTGGTTTGGGGATTGGTTGCGGGAGTGACGGCGGGGATTGCGCTGGCTTGCTTTTATGTGGCGCTGTCGCGGGGGGCGATGGGGGCTTCGGCGGCGCTGAGCGGGCTGCTGGCGGCGGGGATTCCGGCGGCGGTGTCGGTGGGGTCGGAGGGATCGCCGGGACTGCTGCGGCTGGTGGGTTTTGTGGTGGCGGGGGTGGCGATCTGGTTGATTGCGGCGGGGCCGAATCCTGAGGCTACGCCGGCGGATCGCGGGACGATTTGGCTGGCGATTGCGGCGGGGGTGGGGTTTGGGATTTATTTTGTGGCGCTGAAGTTTGCGGGAAGCGCAGGGGTGATCTGGCCGCTGGCTACGGCGAGGATGGGAAGTTTGGCGCTTTGTTCGCTGCTCGTGGGTGGGATGTCTCTCCTGGGAAATAGTAGGGAGAAGGGTGGGACGACTGGCTTTCGGTTTACGCGGGTGGTGGTTGGGTGGGCTTTGGGTGGGGTGCTGCTGGATACTTCGGGGAATCTGCTGTTTCTTGCGGCTACGCGGGCGGGGCGACTGGATGTGGCGGCGGTGCTGGCATCGCTTTATCCGGCTTCGACGATTCTGCTGGCGGCCTGGATGCTAAGAGAGCGGCCTACGCTGCGGCAGGGTGTGGGGATGGCTGTGGCTGCGGCTGCGGTGGTGATGATTACGATTTAGGTGTCGCGCCTATCAGGTGGGATAGTGGCCGGAACGACCTTCCAAGGTGAAAAGGCAAGAACATAAAGCATGACGATGCTCACGAGTGGAACAAGCATCAACAGTGCAAGTGCTGGTGGGAAACCTGCCTTTTTGAATATTTGCCAAAAGGGAATAATTGCGAACACTGCAATCGCAACAAGGATGAGCAAATGGACGGGAGTAAACAGCTCTGGCACTCTTCACCTCCACGGCTTCGAGAAGTCGTGTCTACTTTGTCTTCGCATCATACCGAATTAGTCGGTACTCCCACGGCAATCTTAAGAGAAATAAAGCGGCGGATTAGAGCTTGATTTTGGAGGCGTCGAGGGTGGGTTGGGGGAATTTTAGTTTGAGGCTCTGCATCAGCTCGAGGATGATCGCAGAGATGGCGATGTTGCGGTACCACTTCTGGTCGGCGGGGATGACGAACCACGGGGCGTGCTTGCGGCTGGTGGTGGAGAGGATGTCGTTGTAGGCGTCGATGTATTGCGGCCAGAATTCGCGTTCTTTGAGGTCGGCGGCGGAGAGCTTCCAGTGCTTGTCTTTATCGTCGATGCGAGATTTGAGGCGGCGGGTCTGTTCGGCGTGCGAGATGTGGAGATAGAACTTGAGGATGAGGATGTCGTTGTCGGAGAGAAAGCTCTCGAACTCGTTGATGTCGTCGATACGCTTGCTGACGGTGTCGGCGGAGATGAGCTTGTGGACGCGCGGGGAGAGGACGTCCTCGTAGTGGGAGCGGTTGAAGATCTGGATCATGCCGCGGGGCGGGACCTGGGCGTGGACGCGCCAGAGGAAGTCGTGACGGGATTCTATGGGGGTGGGGGGTTTGAATTGAGCTACATCGCAGCCCTGCGGGTTGATGCCGGAGAAGATGTGGCTGATTGTGCCGTCTTTGCCTGCGGTGTCCATGCCCTGGAGGACGATGAGGAGGGCTTTGGACTGGGCGGCGTAGAAGACGTCCTGGAGGTCGGCGAGTTGGTCGCGGTGTTTGGCGAGGACCGCCTTTGCGGAGTCTTCGGATTTGAAATCGCCGGTATCGGAAGAGGAGATTTTGGCGAGCCGTACTTTGGTGTGCGGCTTAACCAGATGCGGCGACTTTATCTTCATGAGGCAAGGCTCGTCAGATCAAGGCTATGGTCAGGAATAGAAGAGGCTTTGAGTTTGGCTTACTTTGCTGATTCTTCAGGCTTGGGAGTGACGGCGTGCGAGGTTTCTCCGGGCTTGTTGATGTCGTCGGAGACGCCTTTGAGACCGTCTTTGAATCCCCGATAGCCTTCGCCAAGACCCTTGCCGAGCTCGGGCAGCTTCTTGCCGCCGAAGAATAGAACGACAACGATGCCAAGAATCAGAAGATGTCCAGGTGTAAATAGTTCGCCCATAATGTTTCTCCTGCAGCCGTATTATGCAGGCGGCTGCCACCCACTATTGTCGCACAAGGCCGTCTACAAGAGATACGTGTAACAGGACGAGGCAGATGTGGGCTGAACGTTATATCTTGGTTAGTAGGGAAATTGCTGGATAGAGGCCGGATGCTGGACAGAGGCCGGATGTTGGATAGTGGCTGGATGCTGGAAGAGGCTGGATGCTTGAAGAGACGTGGAGACGGATGTTGCGATTGAAGACGATTGGTAAGGCAGCAGGAAACGTGGCGCGGGTAACAGGATATCGCGCGGTGACAGCAGTTTTTGCAGTGGGCTTGCTGATGGCAGGTGCGACGGAGGGACAGGCTCAGGGCACGGTGGCGACGCCGCAGACACAGACGCAGATTCCGATTTCGTCGTCGAAGATCGCGCTGGCCGCGCCAGTGACGTACGACAATAAGTACGAGCTCTTTACCGGGTTTAATTTTCAGAACTTCCAGGCAGGGCAGGTTCTGCCGACCCGGATGAACCTTGGGGGTGGCGAGTTGCTGTTCACCTACTGGCTGCCGGGAAAGCGCTGGATCAGGAATCTGGGCGTGGCGGCGGACTATCGTTTTGATGCTGGAACGACGCCGGTTCTGCCCAATGCCGGAACGACCTCGTTCTCTCCTACGACGAATGGAACCGGAATCAATAACCGGCCGCTGGTCTGGCTGAATACGGGAATGCTGGGCGCGCAGTATCGCGGGCCGAGGAATCAGTACGCAGCGCTGAGCTTTCACGGGTACTTTGGCGTGTCGCATGGCACGTTCGATAAGAGCTTCCGGAATATAAATTCGAATGTTGACCCGTTCGCGGAGACGGGGCTATATACGAATCGTACGAAGCCGTTTGCGGCTCTGGGTGCGAGCGTCGATTTCAACCTGTCGAAGAAGTGGGCGATACGGCTTTCGCCGGATTTGATTTTGGAACACTTCGGGACGGAGACGCGGGAGTTTGTTGGGGTTTCCGGTGGGCCGATTTACCGCTTTGGGAAGAAGTAAGGCCGACCGTGGATTGCGTGGATAAGGCTTAACACGGATAAGCACGGATTACACGGATAAAAGCGGATTGAAAGACCTATTTTGGGCCTTCGATCCGCTTTTTTTGTTTTAATCCGTGGTCGATTTGTTTTCTACCAGGTGTTGCCTTGTTGAAGGAACTCGGGGGAGACGGGGTTCTCGTAGACGCTGTAGTCGCGGGTGACAACGGTTAGTCCGTTGGAGGAGACGAAGTAGTTCTTCTTGTCTTCGTTGGAGTCGTAGCCGATGACGGTGCCGTCGGGGATGTGGACGTCGCGGTCGATGATGGCGTGGCGGATGCGGCAGTGGCGGCCGATGTTGACGTGGGAGAAGACGATGGATGAATCGACGTCGGCGTAGGAGTTGACCCGGACGTCCTGCGAGAGGACGGAGTTGCGAACGACGGCTCCGGAGACGATGGAGCCCGCGCAGACGATGGAGTTGATGGCCATGCCGGTACGGCCGGGCTCGCCGAAGACGAACTTGGCCGGCGGGTACTGGTAGGGGCGGGTGCGCATGGGCCAGGACTTGTCGTAGAGATTGAAGGTCGGGGTGACGCCGGCTACGTCCATGTTGGCTTCGTAGTAGGCCTCGAGGGTGCCGACGTCGCGCCAGTAGAGGGCCTTCTGGCGATTTTCGTCGACGAAGTTGTAGGCCTGCATCTTGAAACGGCCGAGGATGTTGGGCAGGATGTCGTGGCCGAAGTCATGCTTGGAGTTGGGGTCTTCGGCGTCCTTGATGAGTTCGGGGAGCAGAACGTCGGTGTTGAAGATGTAGATGCCCATGGAGACGTCGACCATGTCGGGGTTGAAGGGGGAACGGATTTTGGTTTCTTTTGGCTTCTCTTCGAAGCCGGTTACCTCGCCGTTGCGGGCGACCTCGACTACTCCAAAGGCGGAGACCTCGGAGGGCGAGATAGGTAGGGTGGCGAGGGTGACGTCGGCGCCGGATTCGCGATGCTGCTCGAGCATCAGCGAGTAGTTCATTTTGTAGATGTGATCGCCGGAGAGGATGATGACGTGCTTTGGCTCTTCGGAGCCGATGGAGTAGATGTTCTGGTAGACGGCGTCGGCGGTGCCCTGGTACCAGGACTTGGAGACGCGCTGCATGGGGGGAAGGATCTCGATGAACTCGCCGAGTTCGTTGGCGACGACGGGACCCCAGCCCTCGCGGATGTGGCGGTTGAGCGAGAGGGCTTTGTACTGGGTGAGGATGTAGACGTGGCGGAGATCGGAGTTGATGCAGTTGGAGAGGGTGATGTCGATGATGCGGTACTGGCCGGCGAAGGGGACGGCCGGCTTGGCGCGATCGCGGGTAAGCGGGAAGAGCCGCTCGCCGGCACCACCGGCAAGCAAAACTCCAAGCGTATCTCTCATATTCTCTAAAGCTCCGGCACTGCGTGTAGCGGATAACGATGAACCACGTCAGTCAGATGCACAAAGTGAGACAAGCGCAACAGGAAACGCGAGTCTACCACGCGAGGTTGACTTTGGTTAATGCTGGGGTGTGAAGAGGCAAAGAAATGAGGCCCGGCAGATTGCTGCTCGGGCCTCGCGGGTGGCTGGGATGTGGTCAGGCTTCGGCTGAGTCCGAGGTGCCAGATGGCAACTGCCGGTGCGGCGGAAGAGGCAACTGGTCCGTCTGGGCCTCTTCTTCGGTAAGGCTGATGCGCAGGGACTTCAGGAAGGTGAGATCGTTCCGGGTGAAGGGGCCGTCTGCGTCTTCGTCGACGGCGGAGGGTTGTTCGGGCTCTGCCTCGACCTCATTGAGGCCGATGGTGGCCTCGAGCATGAGGAGGACATCAAAACCCTGTTCGCGGATGTTTTTGACGACGCCGGCTATGTCTTCCGACTCCGAGACTGACTCGTGAATAGCTTCGCCAAGTTTCTGGATAAGGTTTTTGACCTTTTGATTCAATGCCACCTCCGGACTGCCCTGGTTTGGAACCTCACCGCGCATCGGGTATTCCAGCCCAGATCAACCGGCAGGAACGGCATTGCGGGTACTTCAGGCGTACCTAGTTACTCTTAAGAGAATACGCCCATCGCTTGGGACGCTGCAATGACATTTATGTGGGAATCAAATGATGGGACTTAGGGGGTTATACGACGGTGTGGTGATCGGCCCAGGCGGTTTCGAGGCGGTGGGCGAGGAGCTCGATGGGCTTGATGCGATTGGTGTTCCAGACGAGAAAGCCGGTTGCGGCGGCGCAAAATCCGGCGACCAATAAAAGAATATTCTTCATGGCGCTGACTCCTCCTCGTGTTGCGTTTGCGGCTCTCCGGTGGTCCGCCGAGGCAACGTATGTGGGTTGGATGCGAGGAAGGCATCGTTGGTTTTGAGTTGTATCCTTAGAGTTTTGCGGGTTGATGAGGAACGACTACACTTTGAGGTATGGATTCGGTTCGATTCGGCCGGGCGCTTGGAGTTGGGGCGCGCGCGGCGGCAAAGACGGTGGTGACGGCGATGGATGCGGCTACGGCTCCGAATCCTTCGGCGAAGACATCGGCGCCTGAGAAGGCATCGACGCCTGAGAAGCCTGCGGGAACGGGAGTTCGGCGGGGGCAGCAGGCTTCGCGGGCCGCGGCCAAGGCGACGCGGACCGGAGAGGGATTGAAGCAAGGCAGGAAACGGTTTGGCGCGGCCATGGGCGGGCGGGTCGGACGGCTGTCGATGGCGCTGTGGCTGGAGGTGACCGGGGTTTTCTTCGGGATCTTTGCCGCGTTCGCCGCGGGAGGTGCGTGGAGAATGCGATGGGCGCTGCATGAGACGAGCGTCAACCATGATCCGCATGTGCGATTTGTGGCGTCGCTGGTGATGGCGGTGGTGTTTGGGTATTTCTGCGTCAGCAGCTTTGTGAAGGCGAACCGAAAGACGAAGGGACGTTAGTTGCCTGTGGATGCGGGTACACTTGAGCGGCATGTCTGAGACGAAAGAAGCAAACGCGGGGACTACGAAAACGCGTTCCAGTACGACAAGGACCAGTTCGGGGATTCCGGTGGAGGTTGTTTATCGCGCCGAGGACCTTGATGGCTTTGATGCTGCGGCTGCGGTGGGCGAGCCGGGGCAGTTTCCGTTTACGCGCGGGATTCAGCCGACGATGTATCGGGGGCGGCTATGGACGATGCGTCAGTATGCGGGGATGGGAGACGCGGAGGAGTCGAATAAGCGGTATAAGTTTCTGCTGGCGCATGGGACGAAAGGTTTGAGTGTGGCGTTCGATCTGCCTACGCAGATTGGGTATGATTCGGATTCGCCGCTGGCGTTGGGCGAAGTGGGGAAGGTTGGCGTGGCGATCGATTCGATCGAGGATATGGAGCGGCTGTTTGATGGGATTGCGCTCGATACGATTTCGACTTCGATGACGATCAATGCTACGGCTTCGATTCTGCTGGCGCTGTATGTTGCGGTTGCGAAGCGGCAGGGCGCGGAGACGAAGAAACTGAATGGGACGATTCAGAACGATATTTTGAAGGAGTACATTGCGCGGGGGACGTATATCTATCCGGTGAACCATGCGATGCGGCTGGTAACGGATATCTTTGCGTGGTCGGCGGATGAGGTGCCGGAGTGGAATACGATTTCGATCTCCGGGTATCACATGCGCGAGGCTGGGTGCACGGCGGTGCAAGAGGTTGCGTTTACGCTGGCGAATGGCATGACGTATGTGCAGGCCGCGATTGACGCGGGTCTGGATGTGGATGCGTTTGCTCCGCGACTGAGTTTTTTCTTTAACTCGCATAACAATCTGCTGGAGGAGGTTGCGAAGTTTCGCGCGGCGCGGCGGATGTGGGCGCGGATTATGCGGGAGCACTTTGGCGCGAAGAAGGAGCGGAGCTGGATGCTGCGGTTTCATACGCAGACGGCAGGGTCGACGCTGACGGCGCAGCAGCCGGAGAACAATATCGTGCGGACGACGTTGCAGGGGCTGGCGGCGGTGTTGGGTGGGACGCAGAGTTTGCATACGAATGGGTTTGATGAGGCCCTGGCGCTGCCTACAGAGAGTGCGGCGAGGATAGCTTTGAGGACGCAGCAGATTCTTGCGCATGAGAGTGGCGTGGCGCAGACGGTCGATCCGCTGGCGGGGTCGTTTTATGTGGAGTCGCTGACGAATGAGATTGAGCGTCGGGCGGATGAGTATATGGCTACGATTGCCAGGTTCGATGCGACCGGCAAGTATGGGGTGCTTCGGGCGATTGAGCGGGGGTATGTGCAGCGCGAGATTCAGAATGCAGCGTATGAGTATCAGCGGGCTGTGGATGCGAAAGAGGCTGTTGTTGTTGGGGTGAATGAGTTCACCAGCGAGGATGCCGCGGTGCCGATTCAGAGGATCGATGAGGCTTTGGAGGGGCGACAGGTGGAACGTTTGCGAGCGATGCGGGGGCGGCGGGATGTGGGGGTTCATGCTGCGGCTCTGCGTGGGGTGGAGGATGCGGCTCGCGGTGGGGAGAATCTGATGCCGCGGATTCTGCATGCCGTGGAGAGCTATGCGACTGTGGGGGAGATTGCGAATGTGATGCGGACCGTGTTTGGGGAGTATCGCGAGACCGTGACGGTGTAGGTGCTTGAGGCGAAACAATTGTCCGATTTGTTGCGTCTGCAACTGCGGATGAGCGATGACAATTTACTCATTCGGTTTAGGAGATCGATATGAGAGTTTTTCGGTTTGGATTGATTGCGTGCGTTGGTACTGCTGCTTTGATGTTTGGGAGTGGTTTGGTTGCTCAGCAGGCTGCTGCGCCTGTTGCTGTGGCACCGGTTCCTCCGCAGTTGCTGAATGCGAAGAAGGTATTTATCTCGAATGCCGGGGCGGATAGCGGGTTGTTTCCTCATCCGTTTAGTGGCGATCCGGATCGGGCTTATAACGAGTTTTATGCGGGGGTTGTGAGTTGGGGGCGGTATCAACTGGTGGCTTCTCCCGCGGAGGCTGATCTGGTCTTTGAGCTGCAACTGACCGCTCCGAACGGGCCTTCGAATGCGGATAAGGAGAAGGGTGCGTCGGATCCGCTGCCGATGCTTCGGCTGGTGATCTATGACCGGCCGACGCATTATGTGCTCTGGGCGCTGACAGAGTCGATTTTGCCGGCGGCGCTGCAGAAGACGCATGACCATAACTTCGATGAGGCGGTTTCGGATCTGGTGCTCGATGCTGGGAGGTTGACGAAGTCTTTGCCTAACGGGATGCATTGATCTTGTGAAAGCGCGAATGGACGCGAGTGGTTGGAAGCGGCTTCCGGGTGCTATCGTTTTAGGGCGGCAGTATCGACGAGACAGATAGAGGAAGCATCGCTATGACAGAGACTATGACACCACTTCGCAAGACAGCATTGAACGCGGTACACCGGGCGGCTAAAGCCAAGATGGTCGATTTTGGCGGATGGGATATGCCGGTGGACTGCTGCGGTTTGATCGCGGAACATATGGCGGTGCGGACTGCGGTGGGGGTGTTCGATGTGTCGCATATGGGCGATATTCAGCTGCGCGGGCCGGGATCGCTGGCGGCGGTGCAGCGGCTGACGATGAATGATGCCTCGAAGCTACAGGTGGGGCAGGCGCACTATTCAGCGATGCTTTATCCAAATGGGACGTTTGTCGATGATGTGATTGTGCATAAGCTTTCGGATAACGATTATCTGATTGTGATTAATGCGGGGACTCGGGAGAAGGACGTTCAGTGGGTGCGTCAGACGGTGGGACATATGCCGGGCGTGCATGTGAACGACTTCAGCGACTACTACACGCAGATTGCGATTCAGGGGCCGAGGGCGGCGGAGACATTGCAGAAGCTGACTACGACGGATTTGAGCACGATTAAGAACTACTGGTTTACGTGGGGGCAGGTGTGCGGGCTGCACAATGTGCTGATCGCGCGGACGGGGTATACCGGCGAGGATGGGTTTGAGATTTATATTCCTTCGGATGAGGCGACGAGTGCACGGGTGTGGTCCGACGTGTTGGCGGTAGGAGCGGAGTTTGGGATTCTGGCTTGCGGCCTGGGCGCGCGAAATACGCTGCGGCTGGAAGCAGGGATGGCGCTGTATGGGCATGAGATTTCGGACACGATCAATGTGTTTGAGGCAGGGCTGGGGCGGTATGCGAAGCTCGACAAGGGTGATTTTGTTGGGCGCGATGCTCTGATGAAGGTGCAGGAAGAGGGCGGGCCGAAACGGAAGCTTGTGGGTCTGGAGATGATTGAGCGTGGGATTGGGCGGGATGGGTATCCGGTATTCGCACTGGATGGGAAGCGGCTGGGGGAGATTACGAGCGGGTCGCCTTCGCCGTTTTTGAAGAAGAATATTGCGGTGGCTTATGTTCCGGTGGCGAATAGCGCGCTGGATACGGAGGTTGCAGTGGAGATTCGCGGGCAGATGGTGAAGGCGAAGATTGTGCCGACTCCGTTCTATAAAAGGGCGAAGAAATCCACTTAAACCGGGTGGTTCTGCGGCGATTGCAACATCAACACATCTACAATGGAAGTTCTGGATTTTTATACGGAGAACATACGAATGGCTTATCCGGCGAACTATCGCTATACGAAGGAACATGAGTGGCTTCAGGTTGACGGCGGCATTGGCACCGTCGGGATAACGGACTACGCGCAGAACTCGCTGGGCGATATTGTGTTTGTCGATCTGCCGAAGGTGGGGGAGACGATTGAAGCTGGCAAGAGCTTCGGGTCGGTAGAGTCGGTGAAGGCTGTGTCGGATTTGTTTGCCCCGGTTTCGGGCAAGGTGACGGCGGTGAACGATGCTTTGAAGGATGCCCCGGAGAAGATCAACACGGATGCGAATACGACCTGGATGTTGAAGGTGGAGTTGTCGGACGCCAAGCAGGCCGATGGTTTGCTGAGTGCGGCGGATTACGAAAAATTTATCAGCGAAGAGACCGGACACTAAAGAGATGCGCTATTTGCCGAAGTCCCCTGCGGACCGTAAGGAGATGCTCGCCGAGATCGGCGTGGCGTCGATTGATGATTTGTTCTCCACGATTCCTGCCGAGTATCAACTGAAGCGCGATTTGAAGGTTCCGCGACAGCATGGAGAGTCGGAGATTCTGGACCGGTTTCGTGCGTTTGCGGAGAACAATGCGGTTGGGTATGCGAGTTTTCTGGGCGCTGGGGCTTACCGGCACTATCGGCCGGTGATTATTGATTCGCTGGTGCAGCGCGGGGAGTTTTTGACGAGCTACACGCCGTATCAGCCGGAGATCTCGCAGGGTACGCTGCAGGCGATGTTTGAGTTTCAAACGATGATCTGTGAGCTGACGGGGATGGAGATTGCGAACGCGTCGATGTATGACGGGTCGACGGGCGCGGCTGAGGCGATCATGATGGCGGTGCGCGTGACGGGCCGCGATAATGCGGTGATTGCGCGGACGGTGCATCCGGAGTATCGCGAGGTGATTACGACGTATGCGCAGCACCAGGAGATTCCGACGGTTGGGGTTGGGTATGGGACGGATGGGCGCGTGGATATGGCTGCGCTTGATGCTGTGATTACAGATGAGACAGCTTGTGTGCTGATTCAGTCGCCGAATTTCTTTGGGACGATTGAGGATGTGGCGGCGATTGCGGAGTTGGCGCATAAGAAGGGCGCCCTGCTGATTGTTTCGATTGCGGAGGCGGTGTCGCTGGGGATCGTGAAACCGCCTGCTGAGGCGGATATTGTTTCGCTGGAGGCACAGTCGTATGGCGTTGCGGTTGGTTACGGCGGGCCTTACTGCGGTGTGATTGCCTGCAAGGAGAAGTTTCTGCGGCAGATGCCGGGACGGCTGGTCGGCGAGACGAAGGATGTAAACGGCAAGCGCGGGTTTGTGCTGACGCTGTCGACTCGTGAGCAACATATTCGGCGGGAGAAGGCGACCTCGAATATTTGTACGAACCAGGCGCTGGTTGCGATGATGACGACGATCTTTCTGACTGTCTATGGCAAGCAGGGGATGAAGGATCTGGCGGAGCAGAATCTTGCCAAGGCTGCTTATTTGAAGGGCGTGCTGGGGAAGGCGGGCAAGGTGTTGTTTAATAGCGCGCCTCGGTTCCATGAGTTTGTGCTGGATTTGCCGACGTCTGCTGAGAGCGTGAATGCCAGGTTGCTGGAGAAGAAGATTATTGGCGGGTTGCCGCTGCAAAAGTGGTATCCGGAGCTTGGGCCGAATGCTTCGCTTTGGTGCGCGACTGAGTTGACTACGCGGGCGCAGATGGATGCTGTTGCGATGGCGCTTGCGGGTGCGAAGGCTTAGCGATGGATGTCTCGGCGGTTATCGGCGAGGAGTTGAAGGCGGTTGAGTTCGTCGAGGATTTTTTGCAACTGCGATTCGATGGTCCGCTTTTTACCCTGTATGCCTGGCCGCATGTTTTGTTAGCAGATTTTTCGCTGGCGTATGGCGAGCCTGAGTATCGGAATGCGCTTTGTGCGCAGATTGGCGAGAAGGTTGTACAGGCTTCGTTGGAAGAAGGCGATGCACTGACGATTGAATTTGAGAATGGTACGGTGTTTGGGCTTTCGTTGCGGGAAGAAGATTTGGATGGGCCGGAGCCGGGGAGTTATTCGGAGACCGGTGACGGAAGCGATGCGCAGGAGTTTTGATTTTTGCCGCTAATGAGAATTCTCGCGGCACGTGAATAGAATGCGGGGTTTCTTCGCTCCGCTCAGAATGACAAGTTTTAGAAGTGAGGCAAAGATGGCAGATAAGAAGTTCGAAGGGACGCCGAAGAAGGCGACGACGCATGTTAATCAGAATGAAGATTTGATCTTTGAAAAGTCTTCGCCTGGGAAGAAGGCTTACCGGTTGGCGGAGTTGGATGTGCCGACTGTGGATGCCGCTTCCCTGCTTGGCGATTCCGTGCGTAACGACCTGGGTGTGATGCCGGAGTTGAGTGAGATTGAGATCATTCGGCACTTCACGCGGCTTTCGACGTGGAACTATGCGATCGACCTGGGGATGTATCCGCTGGGGAGCTGCACGATGAAGTACAACCCGCGGGTGAATGAGGCGGTTGCGCGGTTGGAAGGAATCGCGGAGGCGCATCCTTATCAGCCCACCGCGCTGTCGCAGGGTTGCCTGGGGATTATGAAGATGCTGTCGGATTGCCTGGTGGATATTACGGGCATGGACACGATTACGCTGCAGCCGGCGGCGGGGGCGCATGGGGAGTTTACGGGGATTCTGCTGGTTCGGGCTTATCACGAGTCGAAGGGCAATCCGCGGAAGAAGATTTTGATTCCGGACTCGGCGCATGGGACGAATCCGGCGACGGCTGCGGTTTGCGGGTATGAGGTTGCGAACCTGAAGTCGAATGCGCAGGGGATGGTGGATGTGGCGGAGCTGGAGCGGATGGTGGATGAAGATACCGCCGCGCTGATGCTGACGAATCCATCGACCATTGGCGTGTTTGAGAGCGAGATTCATAAGATCGCCGATGTGCTGCATGCGAAGGGTGCGTTGCTGTACATGGATGGCGCGAATATGAATGCGCTGGTGGGCAAAACGCGACCGGGAGATTTCGGCGTCGATGTGATGCATTTGAATTTGCATAAGACGTTTTCTACTCCGCATGGCGGGGGTGGTCCGGGGTCGGGGCCGGTGGCCTGCAAGAAGATCCTGGAGCCGTTTTTGCCTACGCCTGTGCTGGTTGAGCGCGGCGGGAAGCTGGCTCTGGAGTACGACCGGCCGCAGAGTGTGGGGCGTGTACGGATGTTTTATGGGAACTTCGGGATGTTTGTGCGGGCGCTGGCTTATATTCTGGCGAATGGACCCGATGGTCTGCGGCAGACGACTGAGGATGCCGTGCTGAATGCGAACTACCTTCGTGCGAAGCTGCAGGATACATTTGAGCTGCCGTATCGCGCGCCTTCGCTGCATGAAGTGGTGTTTTCTGATAAGCGGCAGGCGAAGAATGGCGTGAAGACGGGCGACATGGGCAAACGGCTGATCGACTATGGCTTCCATGCTTATACGGTTTCGTTTCCGCTGGTGGTGCAGGGCGCGATGATGATTGAGCCGACGGAGAGCGAGAGCCGCGAGGAACTAGATCTGCTGGTCGATGCGTTGAAGCAGATCGCTCGCGAGGCGGAGGAGAATCCGGAGTTGGTGCAGACGGCTCCGCATACGACGCGGGTGCAGCGGCTGGATGAGACGACGGCTGCGAGAAAGCCGGTGCTGCGTTGGAAGGCTCCGGTTGCTGCGCATCCTGTGCTGGTCGATACGGCCGCTAAGGAGTGGTGAGCCGTGTCCGTGTTTTATGACCGGAAGGATGAGCTCGAGAAGTACGAGTTCATGATGGGTGAGGCTCGCGGGCGGCTGGCGGTGACGCTGGATGTATTGACCGATGCGCTGATTCTGGTGGGGCAGCATGGTGTGTATTGCACGAGTACGCGGAATCCGGCTGTTCCGGCGCTCGATTTGCAGGCTGTAATGGCAAACCTGACGGGGGCAAAGGAGCTGGTGGCTTCGGTGATGGAGAAGCTGCGGTTGGAGAAGGACGCTGCGAATCGATAACAACTTTTGACAGGTGCGGACCGGATTGCAAACTGCTAGGCTGCGTCTCAGGCCGGGTCAGCGGTCGAAAGGAATTGTCTATGAGGCAGCGGATACTTCGAGTGGCTTTCGTTCTTGCCATGGCATGTTTGCCGGCGGTGTTGCGGGGGCAGCAGGCAGCCTCTCAAAATGATGTTGGCGGGAATGTGTCTGCACTGAAGAAGTCGATTGCGGCGAATCGAGCGCAACTGCAGCAGTATCAGTGGCTAGAGACGACGACTACCACGGTCAAGGGCGAGAAGAAAAAAGAGAAGGACCAGATGTGCCGGTACGGTCCTGACGGGAAGGTGGTCAAGACGCCTGTCGAAGATACGCAGGGCACTCCTCAGCAGCAGATGCCTACCCGCGGATTTAAGGGGAAGATCGTTGCGAAGAAGGTCGACGAGATGAAGGACTATACCGACCGGGTGAAGAGCCTGATCGGCGACTATGTTCCGCCTGATCCGGAGACGATGCAGAGCGTTCAGCAAGCGGGTAATGCGAGCTTGAATGTGGCGAGCGGCGTGGCGACGATTACGTTTGCGAACTACTACAAGCAGGGCGATAAGGTGACGGTGGGGTTCGACACGCAGGCCAAGAAGCTGCGCAGCTATGACGTAGCGACGTACCTGGATGATCCGGTGAAGGATGTGATTACGCTGACGACGCAGTTTGCGAGTCTGCCGGATGGGACGAATTATCTGCAGCAAACAGTTCTGGATATGAAGGCGAAGCAGGTGCAGATCACCAGTATCGACTCGGGATACAGCAAGGTACCCTAGCAGGGTTCGGCGTCTTCGCGCGGTGCGACGTGCAACGAAGACGCCGGGGATTTTATTTTGCGGTTACGGTGACGTACTGGTCCGTTGTGCCCCATTTGACGTGGAGTTCGGTGCTGCTGCCTTTGGTGTTCTCGAAGGAGATGGACATGTTCTCCTGAGACGACGCCACCGGCTTGCCGGTCATGGGTGTGCGGCCGAGATCATTGCCTTCCGGGTAGGGAACGCCCCACTCGCCGGTCTTCTTGCTGACGATGAAGAGCCACTTGTCCTTATTGGGCAGGGTGAAGAGGGTGTAGGTGCCGGCGGGGATGTCGAGGGTGCCGATTTTGAGATTGGTCGGGGTGATGAGGGTGGTGGCTGGGTTGGCTCCGGTGCGCCAGACCTCACCGTAGGGGACGATGTCGGCGCCGATGGTGCGGCCCTTGAGACGCGGGGAGTTGTAGTTGATGGTGATGTCTTTGCTATTGAGAGTGACATGGGCGTTCGCGGGTGGGCTGGCAGGCGGCTGCTGGGCATGCGCTGCAGGAACGGCGAGTAGAGTGCAACAAGCGGCGGTTGCCAGGGAGCGGAGGAACATGAACAAGTCTCACTTTCTAGATGGATTGCGCTGAACGTTGGATGGTACGGGAAGAGTTGCGAGTTGGATAGGACGCCCGTCATGATGCTCAATGGGAGCAGCGTGGGCTGTCAACCGGCAGCGATCATGCTAGGCTTAAGGTATGCGCCCGTAGCTCAGCTGGATAGAGCGGCAGCCTCCGAAGCTGTAGGTCAGAAGTTCGAATCTTCTCGGGCGCACCATTAAATCGCATCTCTCACACCCTGCGAGGTTTTCGAGATGAGCGGTCGAGTCGGCATACAGCCCATTCCAAACACAATTGTGGGAACAAGCAATGCAACCGCGGATTCTCAAGGACGGATTTCGTGGATGGCACGCTCCTACTATGGCGTCAAGATGGCCGACGTACTTCGGGCTTTCTCCCTCGGCAAAGCGACACCGGGAAAGTTTTCTACCGGCGGGTGAGTGTACCAGAGCGGCCAATTAGTATTGTCTTCGGAGGCAAGGATGGACGAACACTCTTCATCCTTGCTCGAACATCACTTTATTCGGCGGCACCCATCGGCAAAACGAAATGAAGGGACTCGATCTGTGATTCGGCGAGCATCCGTGGATGGTCAGGTTCTCTTTGACGAAGTTGATTTTGGGCCGAAGAATTCTCTTGCGCTGCTCACCTTTCCAGCCTCGCGGTAGTCTCATTCGACAGTCAACACAATTGCAAGGTGAAAACGCGAAGGAGCAGAGCATGCGATTTGCGCCTATCTTCATTTTAAGTCTTTGTCTCATCCTCAGCGGGTGTAATAAGTCTTCGCCGGCGAGTGGCACCGTCGAACTCTCCGCGCCAGCCCTGTCACTAATTGCAGGGACGTACGCCGGACCCCAAACGGTTGCGATTACCGATTTTGGCGCGGCCATCTACTACACGACCAACGGGACCACGCCGACATCCGCCTCGACGGTATATAGCGGCGCGATCACGGTGTCGGCTTCGGAGACGATTACGGCGATCGCCGTCGCTGGCGGAAGCAATAGAAACAGCGCCACGGTAAGTGCGACCTACGTGATTACTTCAGGCACCACTTCAGGCGGCATCATCTCCACTGTCGCGGGTGATGGAACACTCGGATTCAGCGGGGATGGCGGAGCGGCTACAAGTGCGGAGCTGAGCAACCCTGGTGGTTTTGTACTAGATAGTAGCGGCAATCTGTATATCGCGGACTCACTCAACAATGTCGTCCGCAAGGTGACTGCGGCGGGCATCATCTCCACCGTCGCGGGTGATGGAACGAAAGGTTACACCGGGGATGGCGGAGCGGCCACAAGTGCAGAGCTGAACCTCCCTAACGGCGTTGCCGTGGACAGTAGTGGCAATCTTTATATCGCGGACTCACTCAACAATGTCGTCCGCAAGGTGACGACGGCGGGCATCATCTCCACCGTCGCGGGTGATGGAACGCAAGGGTACACCGGGGATGGCGGAGCGGCCACAAATGCAGAGCTGCACCTCCCTAATAGCATTACGATGGATAGTAGTGGCAATCTTTATATCGCGGACTCACTCAACAATGTCGTCCGCAAGGTGACGGCGGCGGGCATCATCTCCACCGTCGCGGGTAATGGAACGCAAGGTTACACCGGGGATGGCGAAGCGGCCACAAGTGCAGAGCTGAACCTCCCTTATAGCGTTACGATGGATAGTAGTGGCAATCTGTATATCGCGGACACCGGCAACGATCGCATTCGCAAGGTGACGGCGGCGGGCATCATCTCCACCATCGCGGGTGCTGGAGCGCAAGGTTACACCGGGGATGGCGGAGCGGCTACAAGTGCGGCGCTGAACCAACCTAACGGTGTTGCCGTGGACAGTAGTGGCAATCTTTATATCGCGGACACCGGCAACAACGTCGTCCGCAAGGTGACGGCGGCGGGCATCATCTCCACCGTTGCGGGTAACGGAGTGGGAGCCTTTAGCGGAGACGGTGGAGCTCCTACCGGCGCAGAACTGAATCAACCTTGGGACGTGTCCGTAGACAGCAGCGGAAATCTTTATATCTCGGACAGCGCCAACCATCGCATTCGCAAGGTGACCTACTGATTGCGTTCTGAGGGAGCGAGAAAGGCGATGCTAGTGCATCAGTGCGGCCTCGCCGGTTAATAAACACGTTGGTCCGCGCTGCGGCTACTCGGAAACGGTTTGGAGGGGATCGGGGGCCTCCCTTGGCGACGACGAGCGCGACCCCGAGTCGGGCACTGTTGTTGGTGCGTGGCCAGGTGCTAAATACAGGGCTTCTGTAAATCTTCGAGCCGCCCGGCCGGTTGAATACTGACTATCTCAAGAGCCTACTGGTTATCCGTCGAGTTGGCTAATCGTGGTGTTGGGGTAGAAGTGGGCGAGAATCGGATCTGCGGTGTGGCTGTGGGCCGCCATTGCGGCGGCGCCAAGCTGGCAGAGACCAATGCCATGGCCGAGGCCTCGGCCTTGTTGGGTCGGGCCCTCCTGTTTGAAATTGTTAGAGGGAAGCGTGGACCAGCCGTGGATACGATTGAAGGCGAGGCGTTCGCGCTCTGAGCGGGGTACGTTGTCGATTTCGCGTCGCCACTGTTCGGGGTGCTCCAGGCAGAATGGACAATCTACGGCGTAGTAAGGGTAGTTAGCGGAGCGAAGTCCGAGATCGGCAAGGGTGTGGGTGCGGCCACCGCAACTGCGGCTGTACATAGCGGCAAAGGGCCGATCTTCAAAAGTCAGATGGAGATCCGTAGTTGCGCGTGTGGCAAGGAAAGCGGGTGAACCTTCAGGCGGCGGCTCGCGGAGAAACTGGCAGTGGGTGGTGTCACAGAAATCAAAGCCGTGATGGCCAGTGTCGGCTGCCAATAGGAAAGAGCGAGAGACGATGGCCTGGACTTGAAGATAGGCCATGGGAGCTTTCGGCGGGCTCTCGGCATGGACGATTGAGGCCGTGGCGGCCTCGGTGTCCATGGTGAGAATGGCCTGAAGCTGGTTGAACGCCGATTGAACTTCGAGCGTCGCCTGAAACTGCCGATGGCTAGTTCCGTGGAGCGCAGGGGGTGGCACGGCGAGGGTGAAGGCGGCGTCTTCGCCCGAGGCTGAGGTGAGGCGAATTGTGTTGGCTGTGATCGTGAGGTTGTCTAAGACGATCTCAAGCCGGGTTCCGGAGAGGGTGCGGATCTGCATTAATGTGTCGGAAGGAATGCGGTGGAATCCTGGAGCCGCATCGGTCTGGTTGAGATGGAGGATGAGGGGCGCCTCCGACTGAACTGTAAGACGTTGCGGTTGGAAGAGGGAAAAGACGCTGAAACGCGGGCGGCGCAGTGAGGGGCGGAAGAGTGTGGTTTGCGAGTTGGCAAGGCGTGGCAGGGCAAACGCGGCTGCGAGAGTCCGAGTAAAGTGGCGGCGGGTGAGTTTAGTGGTTGGCAGCATTCTGAGCCCTGAGGGCATGAAGCATCTGAGCGGCGATGATGGCGGTCGCGGCGCCTGTGGTTCCGTGCTGACGAACCAGGAGAAGGATGCGCGGATTGGCAGCGGGAGTCAGCGCGAGGACGAGACCGTCTCCAGTGGCGAGGCCGTGGTGGAGACAGGGAGCGGTTCCGGTTTTTGCCAGTACGTCTTCGGCGTTGAGTGCGCGGGCCGTGCCTTGCTGAGCGGCAAGGCGCATGCCGGTGAGGATCGCGTGGTTATCCGGTTGGTTGGCGAGTCGAGCGTAGGCCCGGGCAAGTGTGACGGGAGCGATCTGCCACGTGGGCTGGAGGCCGATGAGGATTTCGGGTGTCGCATCCGGGGGAGCTGCCGGAAGGTTATAGAGCTGCGTGATGGTTTGCAGGGAGGTGGGTTCGAGCTGACGTGCGAGCGCGAGGAAGTAGGCGTTACAGGAGTGGGCGAGAGCCTGCTCGATGTCCAGGGTGCCGTGACCTTTTGGGAGCCAGCAGAGGTCTTGCGTGCCTTGGCAGCGAGTGTGAGGGAAGGTGTCATGCGTGCGGGCATAGGCGAAGGCCAGGAAAGGTTTGGTCAGGGAGCCAACTGGTATGGGATCGTCGAGAGAGGGCCATTGCTGGGCTAGTACCTGGCCGCTCGCTGTGTCCAGGACCAGCCATGAGAGATGGTCCGAAGGCGGCCAACGACGAGAGAGCGTGCTTTGGATTGTTTGCGCGAGGAGGGAGTTTGAAGTAGCCGTTTGGGCAGCGGTGACCGGGACAAACAGGGCCAGCGCCAGGGCGGTGCAGATCGTGCTTAAGCTGCGGGTCAGGGGCGCCATTTGTAGATGACTTTCTGATTCACGAGGTAGGCAGCGTTGGATTGGGCCTGCACAGTTTCTGTGAATGACTCAGAGTCAAGAGACTGGAAGGTTTGGCTGAGGCTGCCTAGGTTGCGGGAGAAGAACGCGGGAGCGCTGTCGCCGGATTGGGGAGAAGCGTTGGTACGATCGAGCAGAGTGCTCAGGCGGTTGAGGCCGGGACGCTCCGCAGTGTGGTTGAAACCGGCTGCAGTCGAAGCGATGAAAGGTTGCGGGCTTTTCTGGTGAGCGCTTTCCATGATCTGCAAAAGAGTTTCTGAATCGGAAGCGAGGATGCAGAAGTTTCCTTGCACGCTGAAGGCGAGGGGCTCAAGGCCGGAGAGTTGGAAGTAAGCCGCGCCTCCTTCCTGGCGAGTCTCCCAGTAGAGGCTGGCAGTCGAAACGGTTAGGCGGGCACTCAAGGCCTGAGTGAGAGCTGACTGGATTGCGGATGGCACGAAGGGGGTGGACGCAGAGAGGATAACGGCGGTGTGGATGGGAAGGAAGAGACCGTCTGCGCCGTGCTGACTCGTGGTAGTGGAGGTGTAGAGGAGAAGAGCATCGAGAGGAGCGGCGTCCAGGAGAGAGCGCAGCGGGGCGAGAGCTGCGGTGATGGGTTGCTCCGGGATAGGCGGGGTGTCGATCCTTGTCTCGAGATCGGTTGCGCTGCCGGTGTTTTGGACGCTGAGGTCGACGACGGGGGCGAGGTGCTGGTCGCGGAAGGACGACGCGGTACGGGCGAGGAGCTTGTCGTTGAGAGCGTCAAGAGCTTGATCGGTCGTGGGGTGCGCCGTGGCGCGGTAGACTCCGGCATTGAGCGGCAGATACTGCAAGATGGGGGCAAGATCGGCGGTGGGAACCGTGGCCGCTGCCGCGATTGGCAGAAGAACACGCTCTTCGCGGAAGTCCTGATTGGTGAGGTAGAGGTCCGAGAGCGCCGCGGAGTAGTGCTTGAGTTCGGTGATGTTCTGCTGTATCCAATAGCTGCGGAAGTAGGGCGTAGGGAGGATGCGGGTGAGGTTCAGGGCCATACGCAGAGCCGGCTGGTCCGAGGAATGAATTGCGTTCGCAGCCATGACCGAGGAGTACCAGGACTCGTTGTGGAGCGAGGTTTCGTCTGGGTGCTGCATGAGGAGAAGCGCGTTGGCGAGGAGATCTTCGCGAGTGGCGAGGAGGAGATAGTCGCCGTGGACCGCGAAGGCTACCGTACGCTCTGGATCGCCCTGGGCGCGGAGATAGAAGGAATCGTCACCGGATTTGCGGAGTTGGAATTTGCCTCGGAGTTGGAGCAGGGGCGTTTGTTCGGCGGCACCGGGGGGCAAGCGGGTGATGTAAAGGAACTGGAGGTTGCCGATGTCATACCAGGCGAAGATCGATTGCTTTCCTGCAACCTGCTGGAGGAACTGCATGTCGGGCGGGAGACCGGCGGAGGTTGCGAATTGATCCTGGGCCTCGTTGAGGCGGGCGAAGAGACGGGAACGGGAGAACGCGGCGTAGTTGTCGCTGGCGAGCCAGGCGCGCTGCTCGGAGGACGCGGACCAGGACTTGAGGAGCGCGGCGAAGTCGGGTGATTCCATTGCGAGGAGCGAGCCTTGCGGGACAAAGCTGGACAGGGCGGCGGGAGCTGGGGTGAGAGCTTGAAAGGCGGCGTAGAGCGCGGCGGTGGAGGTGGCTGCTACGAGAATCAGCAGTGCGATGCGTTTGCGAATCGGGGTGATGAAATGGCTCATGGCTGGACCTGCTTTGCGGCGACGGGTTCAGGTACGATACGCGGGCGGACCATTGCGGTTTGACTGAGGCCGGGCTGGATTAATGGGCGGCGATTGGCGTTTTCTGCGTCGATACGGAGACGCTCTTCGATGGCGGCGATTCGCTTTGCGATTGCATTGCGGCGAGCGGTATCCCGGTTGAGAGTTGCGGCGATTCGCAGGTAGTTGATGGCGTTGGCGAGATCGTCTGTCTTCTCGTATACGGTGGCTACGGCCAGCGAGAATACGATTTTTTCTTCGCGGGTGCGAAGGAGGATGGGTAGATTGACGAACTCGCCAGGCACGTCGTCGTACTGCGAGGGTGGAATCGCTTGATTAAGATCGGGGACGGTGGGGTATTGGTTGTAACCACTGGGGGAATTCAGCAACGGCTGGATTGCGGTAAGGGCACGGTCGTTGTGGCCAAGGACGAATTCGGCACGGAAGATCGCAAGGCGAAGATTGTCGCTGGGAGCGATGGCGATCGCTTCGCCGAGGAGCGCTGGCCTGGCGTCAGCAGAGGCTGAGGCTGCAGCAGCAACGCGGGCAGCGAGGAAGTAGGGCTGGCTGGCTTGTTGCGGAGTGACAGGGTTTCCCGAGGCGAGGAGGTTGAGTTCGGCGCTGTCGAAGGGCTTTGTGCCTGACTTGGAATTGAGGGATTTTGCGGCCTCGACGCGGGTGGCATACGCAGTGGTGCTGGCTCCCGCCATGGCGGTGAGAGTTGCGTTAGCGTCGACCGATCCGCGCTGGGCTTTGAGTTGCGCCTGGGCGAGGCGGAGACGGTAATCAGGGTTCCATGGAGTGGAGGTAGCGAGGGTGGTGAGGAACGGGATGGCTTCGGCGGTGTGGTTGGTCTCGATGAGGAGGGTCGCGGCGGAGTCCAGGTTGGCGTAGACATTCGAGGTGACGCCTGAGGTGGCGCTGTCTGGGAGCATGATCAGACGATGGAGAAGGTCGAGTGCGCCGGCGGTGTCGGCGGCGGTGTTTGCGTCGGTGTTTGCGGCGAGGCGCGCCTGGGCTAACGCGAGGAAATCGGGTGGGGTGAGTTGGTGCTGCTCGAACTTCTGCTGGAAGACGTATTCGAGGAGGAGACGATTGGATGACTTGTCCCCTGCTCTCCAGAGGTTGCTCGCGGCATTGGAGATGATTTGCAGGTTTGGCGCGCTGGATGGATCCGCGAGGAAGCCGGCGAGGAGTTGCGGGACTTGATTCTGGTGGGCGGCTAGTTCAATGCGAATCGATTGGAGGTCATCCTGCTGGCGCTGGCTGACTGGGATGGAATTGAAGACATTCTGGGTCTCGGCATCGCTGGCGCTGTTTTTTTGTTGGAGGAGATAGTTGAGGAGCTTAATGCGGGTGCGGTTGAGATCGGTGGCGTCGATGACCGATGTGCCGGTTGGGTCGTGCGGGCGCTGGGCGGCGGCGGATTGCTCCAGCTCAAGCTGGCGGCGATAGAGCCGGCCACGTTGATTGCGGGGAAACCAGTTCGCGTCGTCGAGTTGAGCGAGGATCGATGACGGGGAGCGTGAGGCGTCCGCCAGCGAGAAGATCCAGTCGATTGCGGCGGCGTCTGGCGAGGCCTGGGCGTCGAGAGCGGACTGCAGGAGCTCGCCGCTGCGGTAGTTGCCGTTCTTGGCAATATAAGCGCGAAGCAGGGCATCCATATCGGGTCGAAGCTGGCTGCCAAGATCGCGGGCGTGGAGGTCTGTGGCAATGCCGGCGAAGTCGATCCAGAAAGACTCGGGTACGACACGAGTGTCGACGAGGGCGCGGAGCAGACTGAGGGCTGCTTTCCACTGGTTTAACGCCTCCGACTTGTCCGTAGCCGGCTTGTCGAGCGGCCAGAGAGTGGCGGCGATGGCGCGATGGATCGCGGCGGCGCGTGGAGTGATTTCAAGAGCGTGGTGGTACTCACGGACTGCGGCTGCAGGATTGTCGGAGTTGGCATAGGTCTCGGCTAAGTTGAGGTAGCTGGCAGTGGCGGTGGGGCTGGCTTCGAGACTGGCGGGAAGATAGTCTTCGGGATCGTCCGACGGGCTGGTGGGCGCGAGGGTGCGGAAGACGCCATAGCGGGCGGCGTAGTAAAACCAGTCGTGTCCGACAAGTTGCCGAGTGCGATCTGCGGGGCGGGTGATGCGATCGGCGATCGTAGTATCGGCAAGCGCGGTGTGGAAGGCAGCTTCGGCGCGGGGCGATTTGTCGCCAAAGAAGAGACTGGCGAGCGCGGTGTTGGCAGCTCCCCAGACAGGTTGGCGGACGTGGGCGCGGGCGTCGACAGCAGCATAGGCGAGCGACTGCGATGCGTGGGTGAAGATGTAGTTGGCCGCCGCGTCGGCGTAGTCTTCGTTCGAGAAAGATGCCTGGGCGAGGAGGGATCGCTCGTCCATGGCTAAGAGGAGACGGAAGTAGCGCTCGCGTAAGGCTGCATCCTGGCCGGTCTGAAGATTGAGAGCGCGGAGGATTCGCAGCTCGGCGGCGTGGTTGGCGTCGTCCGACCAGGCGTCAGCGGCCATGGTGAGGATTGGCGTCGAGTTATTGGCGGGGCGGCTCGCGGCATAGAGTTCGAGGGTGCGAGCGAGCGTGGCGTAGTCCATGCGTTGCTTTTCCAATGTGTCGAAAGGAGAGAGCTGAGACTCAGCCGCTTGGCCTCTGGAGAGGAGCATCGATCTGCGCCAGTCGGCTTCGCGGTCTTTGAGTCCCGCTGCTTCGGCAGCCGGTATCCAGACGGAGGCTACTTCGACGTTGGACTTTCCGGCGCGCTGCGTGTCGAGGAGTTGAGCGTAGGTGAGCTTTTCTTCAGGAGTGTAGAACTCGGCTACTGTAGCGCTCATGACACGGACAGCGTTTTGATAGTTTTGTTGGGCCTGGTTGCGGCGCTGTTCGATTCGGTTGCGACGCCATTGCTCGTCGCCGACGGAGGCGATGCCTTGTTTTTCCGCTTGCTGGACGATCAGACCAGGGGAAGACGGGGAGACGTTGGTGGCTTCGAGAGTTTTTTGTAGCACGGCGAGGGCGTCAGCGGGGTGGCGCTGGCGGGTGAGGATACGGGCGTAGGTTGCGGCGGCTTCACGGTCTTCCGGGGCAGCAAGCAGATCGTCAGGAGCTTTATCCGACGCCAGTTTGATTCCCTGCTCGGCGAAGGTGCGGGCTTCGGTCAGGAGATTCCATTTTTCGAGTTGAGCGGCGATCTGGAAGCTGTTCTGGGGAGAGATGGGCCGGCCGTCGATCCAGGCAGCCTCCAAGGCGCGGACGGCGAGGCCGGTCTTGCCTTCGCGAGCACGGGCCTCGGCGGCTTTGAGCATCCACTGGGGGTCTTTGTAGGTGAGAACGTAGAGGCGGTCGTAGTCGGCGCAGGCTTCGTCGAATTGCTGAAGGTGTTCTTCGAGGTCGGCTCGGGCGATGTAGACATCGGAGCGGTCTTTGCGGATGGCGATGGCCTTGTTGTAGGCGGCGATGGCGCCAGGATAGTCCTCGAAGATGGTGTCGACGCGAGCGAGGGTAATGGCGAAGCGGGAGTCGCGCGGCGAGTCGGCGACCGTTTTGTTGAGGAAATCGACGAGTTGTTGTCTGCGGTTGTAGCGGAGGGCGTAAAGGGCTGCGCTTTGCGCGATGCTCGAGTCTTCGGGGAAAGCGCTGATGAGAGCAATGTGCTGATCGACAGCGCCGGGGTAGTCTTTGAGTCGGGTAAGGGCTCCTATGAGACCTT
>Ga0116129_1000002_pt1 | contig 181014 bp, 165 predicted proteins | sample June2015DPH_17_2_FD_89732 | JGI IMG/M metagenome (GOLD analysis project Ga0116129, IMG submission 89732) | Peatland microbial communities from SPRUCE experiment site at the Marcell Experimental Forest, Minnesota, USA - June2015DPH_17_10 | ecosystem: Environmental > Terrestrial > Soil >... | reverse complement strand
GTTCGGCTATGGCAACTTAATTAGATCCTGAATTAGCCCTTTGCCGTTGACATTTACTATCGCAGAACTTGCCGCCTTCTTTGGCACAGGTTGCCAAGCATTGGTCGTAGGCCGAAGCTTTTTGCTTGGAGGCATTTTGTGCCTGCGCGGTTGAACCGCCATCTATCCCCATCAGCATCAATACGGCGATGGCTGCTGAAATCCGAAGCATTGGAAAATCCTCCCGAGATTTGCGACCCGCTTCAGATATGTCTGGAAGTTTTACCTGATTCAGGGATTCGTCTTTTAATGACATAGTGGCCGTAAACTGGCTTCACCCGAACGGGTGAATAGTCAACCGTCGCCCGGGCGTTGGACCAGCGACGGTAATCCCGGTGATTAAAGCGGTTTTCGCCAAGACCCGCGTGAATAGGCAGTCCGACCTTGTTTCCCTTCTGGCCAATGTGAAAATCCCTGATTTGTATGTATCCGAGCCAATGAAGCGACACTTCCAGCCGCTCAAGGATACGCCTCATCGCGCCTGATGCCACTTCGGAACTCTTACATTGGCCAGGAGAGAAACGAGATCGGCCTGCCTTGCCGTGCCTGTCTTTGCGAACACCGCCTTCATTTGGCTTCTGATCGTTTCACGAGATAAGCCGAAGGCAACCGCGAGTTCTTCGATGGTTTTGCCTTGAATGATTCCGTTCGCAGCGCGCACTTCGGCAGGCGATAGATCGAACAGGCCGTTGAGCAAATCCTCGGGGAGCGTTTCCACCGATCCCAGTGGCGTAACAACTAAGATACCCATCGCCGAACCGAAGACATCGTGCGCGGAACGACGGACCGGGATCAAATGGACAACAAAGGCTTCGTTCTCACCATCGGCGGGCACGGCAATGGATTTGGCACTGACCTCGGATTCGACAGAACTCAGGTTCTCAATCGCCTGCGAAAGCAAGGCATTTGCGCCGGCGTCCGCCAACGCAACGCCACCGAATGCCTTAAAGATAACCTGAGGTCCGATCTTTTCAAACAACGGGCTGATGGCGACGACTTTTCCACTTCCCAACAAAACAGCGGACGGAAGGCCCATCGTCGTCAGAGACTCAGTCATGCCCTGCGCACGCTCCAGCCGGAGGCGGGCAGACATCAGTGCGGCCCGCGCAAGGTGCGGTCTAAGCGCGTCCAGTTCGACAACGGCTTTGTCCTCAACCGGACCGTCAACCAGCCGGCGTTCGATACTGAAAGCGAGCATGTCGTTCATCGGAGCCCGTATCATGGTTCCGACTACCCATCCAAAACCTCGCGGACGGAGCAACTCCGTGAGAGCGACATCAGCATCCATCTCCGCGGCCGTGAGTCTGTCGATCTCTCGCGCAAATCCGCCCCGCTGCTGCATCAAGACTTTCATCCTGAAGCTACGCTCAAGATAGCCGCCTGCAATGAAATCGTGACCCAGTTGCCTGACCGAATCTGAAGAAGTCCAACGAAAATCACGGGTGTCGGTGGTGATCAAAAACGAACCGACAGCCCCCGCTATTCGGGCGAGGCTATCGAGAACGGTTGGCCATTTTTCCGGGATTGCCGCCGCTTCATAAATCAGGTCCAGCAGCTGTTCGGACTCGCCAACTGACATTTCGATCCAGCGCCTAATGTATTTTCCGGGATATCGACAAAAGACGTCGCGGCTGTTGAAAAATTATATCGTTCACCCAAGGGGCTGCGTACCATAACACCGCCAATCTTGAAACGAGTTGGTTAGACGAAATATTCTCGGCCCCTGCGGGAATAACCTCATAGCTTTGGCTCCGATCTCCGATAGAGGCTGTCATTCTTCGGGCTGGAACGAGCCGTCCCGCCCCATAATCGACCCTTGAATTTGGCCGACGTCCATGGTCTCAAACGGAACTGCCGGGCCGAATTTGGGGCCGGCAAGCTCCAAAGACCCGGCAGAAACCAAGACCATGGCCCGCAGGTTTTCCGCTCCCTATTTATCGGAGCCCGTGTCGGGCCTGGCGACATGGTCACGCAACCTCGCGATATTCGCCGTGGTGGCGGTGCTGGTCTCGCTCATCATCGTCCGCTTCGGCTTTCTCGAAATCAAGCCGGCGCTCGCAACCTTCTTCGGGGCGCTCGCCTGCGCCGGTCTCTCCATTCTGCTCGGCCTGATCGGTGGGGCTGCGATCTGGCAGAGCGGTGCAAGCGGCGTGAGCCGCATCCTGTTCGCGTTCCTGATTGATGCCCTGCTGCTCGCCTATCCGGCCTATCTCGGCCTGCAATACCGCAAGCTGCCCGCGATCCACGACATCACCACCGACCCGATCGACCCACCGCGCTTCGAGGCCTTGGCGCGGCTGCGCAGCGGCGACGGCGCCAATCCCGCCGTCTATGCCGGCCTCTATTCGGCCGAGCAGCAGCGCATAGCCTATCCCGATATCGAAACCGTCGAACTCGAAGTTCCCGTGCAGCGCGCCTACGAGATCGCCTTGCAGCTCGTCACCAAACGCAAATGGCTCGTCATCGACGAGCGTCCTCCCCAGCCGCCGCGGCGGATCGGCCGGATCGAGGCGGTAGCGCGCACGCCGATCATGGGATTCCGCGAGGACGTATCGATCCGCGTGACCCCTGATGATGAGGACTCACGCGTCGATATCCGTTCCGCCTCGCGCTATTTCGAGAGCGACCTTGGCAGCAACGCCGCACGCGTTCGCAAGCTGATCGACGACCTCAACACGGCCGCCGACGCCGACGCACTGAAGCCGGCCAAGAAGCCGGCAGCGCCGGTGAAGGCGCCGCCGAAGGTGGTGAAGAAGTGAAGGGGCGAATAGCGAGTAGCGAATAGAAAAACAGGGCAGCGCCCCCGAATCTTCATTGCCTATTCGCTATTCCCTACTCCCCAACCTGTACGTCCCGCCGATCACCGGGTCGCCATCCGTCACAACGATGCCGCGGCTGACCAGATCCTCCAGATGCGCCAGCACGGAATAGCCAGCCGCATTCATCAGGCGCGGATCGATGCCGATATAGATGGCGCGAACGATGGTCGGAATATCCGCCTCGCCTTTCGCAAGGCGATGCAGGATCGAGGCTTCGCGGGCCTGGCGATGACGGATCAGGAAGCGGACGTAACGCTGTGCGTCCGGAATTTCCGGGCCATGGCCGGAAAAATAGAGGTCCTCGTTACGTCCGGCGAGTTTTTCCAGCGAGGCCATGTAATCGACCATCGATCCGTCGGGCGGCACCACGATCGACGTCGACCATCCCATCACGTGATCGCCGACGAACAGGAATTTCCGATCGGGCCAGGCGAAAGCAAGATGATTGGCGGTGTGTCCGGGCGTCGCAACCGTTTCGAGCTTCCAGCCATCCCCCTCGATGATGTCGCCATCCTTGACTTGAATGTCGGGCCGAAAGTCACGGTCCGCGCCTGACTCGGGATTGTGTTTCTCGCTTTCAAAGCGCGGCCGCGATGCCCGGTGCGGACCCTCCGCATAGACGGGCGCGCCGGTTGGCCCCTTGATCCGGGGAGTATTCACCGAGTGGTCACGGTGGGTATGGGTGACCAGAATATGCGTCACGGTTTCGCCGCGCACGGCATCGAGCAGCGCGGCCGCATGGGCTGCATCGTCGGGGCCGGGATCGATGATCGCGACCTTGCCGCGGCCAATGATGTAGCTCATCGTTCCCGTGAAGGTGAACGGACTTGGATTGTTGCAGAGGATACGCCGGACGCCGGGCCGGATTTCCTCGACCACGCCCGGCTGAAGCGGAAAGTTGCGGTTGAACGGGACGTCGGGTTCGGCCATAAGGCTTCCTGCTTTGAAGCGGGCTCCGTCCGCCCTCATGCTGAGGAGGCCCGTAAGGGCCGTCTCGAAGCATGAGTGAAGCTCGCTCCTGCCGTCCTTCGAGACGCCCGCACAACGCGGGCTCCTCAGGACGAGGTCGGTTATCTTACGAAAACGCCTGGATGCCCGTGATCGCTCGCCCGAGGATCAGCGCATGAACGTCGTGCGTGCCTTCGTAGGTATTCACGGTTTCCAGGTTCGCGGTGTGCCGCATCACATGATATTCGATCTGGATGCCGTTGCCGCCGTGCATGTCGCGCGCCATGCGGGCGATATCGAGCGCCTTGCCGCAATTGTTGCGCTTGACGATGGAAATCATCTCCGGCGCCATCTTGCCCTCGTCCATCAACCGGCCGACGCGAAGCGAGGCCTGAAGGCCGAGCGCGATGTCGGTCTGCATGTCCGCGAGCTTCTTCTGCACCAGTTGAGTCGCCGCCAGGGGCCTGTTGAACTGCTTGCGGTCGAGCGTGTATTGCCGCGCGCGTTGCATGCAATCTTCCGCAGCCCCCATCGCGCCCCAGGAAATGCCATAACGCGCACGGTTGAGGCAGCCGAACGGACCCTTGAGGCCGGAGACGTTGGGCAACAGCGCGCTCTCCGGCACCTCGACCCCCTCCATCACGACTTCGCCGGTGACGGAGGCGCGGAGCGACAGTTTGCCGCCGATCTTCGGCGCCGAGAGTCCCTTCATCCCCTTTTCGAGGATAAAGCCGCGGATCTGGTTGTTGTGTTCAGGCGATTTCGCCCAGATTACAAACACGTCGGCGATCGGCGCGTTGGAAATCCACATCTTGGAGCCGGTCAGCCGGTAACCGTCGGAGGTTTTCTCCGCGCGGGTCTTCATCCCGCCGGGGTCGGAACCCGCATCCGGCTCGGTCAGGCCGAAACAGCCTACCCATTCTCCGGTCGCGAGCTTGGGCAGGTACTTCTTGCGCTGGTTCTCGTCGCCATAAGCATAGATCGGATGCATCACCAGCGAGGACTGCACCGAGTTCATCGAGCGATAGCCGGAATCGACGCGCTCGATCTCGCGCGCCACCAGGCCATAGGCGACGTAGCTCGCATTGGCGCAACCATATTCTTCCGGCAGCGTGATGCCGATCAGGCCGAGTTCGCCCATTTCATGGAAGATGTCGCGATCGACCTTCTCTTCCAGATAGGCCTTGGTGACCCGCGGCAGCAGCTTGTCCTGCGCATAGGCTCGTGCGGTATCACGGATCATCCGCTCGTCTTCGGTCAACTGTTCGTCGAGCAGGAACGGATCGTCCCATTGAAAATTGACAGGAGACGGTTTGTCCTTGGCCTGGGGGCGCACGCTCATGGAAAATCCTTTCACAACATTATTTTCATTTTAAAGCGGTCGGCGCGGAAGCGCAATTGCGTTAGTTTTCCATTTCGGGATGCGGAACGATCGAGACCGCCGCTCGCGCCCTCCAAGGCCACTCGCAATGATTTGGCTGTATCAGCCCTCAAGCTGCTCGTTCGAGACGATCTCGATGCCGAATCCGGAAAGCCCTTTGTAGTCGTGCAATGACGAGGTCAGATTCCGGATCGAGCTAACGCCGAGATCGCGCAGGATTTGCGCACCGACGCCGACTTCGCGCCATTGCCTGTTGCGGTCAGCCTCCGCGGTCTTCTCTTCAGGCAGTGGCGCCACGGGAACGCCGGCGGCGCCGTCGCGCAAGTAGACCAGAACGCCGCTGCCGTTCCTCTTGAAGTGCTCCAGCACCGACTTCATGTGTTTCGGCCCGGTGAAGATATCTCTTACAATATTGGGCTTGTGAAAACGCGTCAGTACGTTCCTGCCGTCGCCGACGCTGTTGTAGACGAAAGCCACATGGGCGATGGAGTCGAACGGCGAGCGGTAGGCAAAGCCATGCATCGGTCCGATCGGGCTGTCGGCCGTAAAGGTCGAGACGCGCTCGATCAGCTTCTCGCGCGCCTGGCGATAGGCGATCATGTCAGCGATCGTGACATGCTTGAGCTTGTGGTCTTTGGCGAATTGGACCACCTGTGCGCCCTTCATCACCGACCCGTTGTCGTTCATCAATTCGCTGATGACGCCGACCGGCGGCAGGCCGCTCAATCTGCACAAATCGACCGCCGCTTCCGTATGGCCGGAGCGCAACAGCACGCCCCCATCCCGCGCGATCAGCGGAAATACATGGCCGGGCCGGGCGAAATCGTTGGCGCCGGCATTCGGGTTGGCCAGCGCCCGGCAGCAGGAGGCGCGTTCTTCCGCGGAAATCCCTGTGCCGCCGTCGGGCTTGTAATCGATCGAGACGGTAAAAGCGGTGGTATGGCTGGAATCGTTATGCGCCACCATGGGATCGAGCCGCAGGCGGCGCGCGTCCTCCTGCGTGATCGGCGCGCAGACGATGCCGGATGTGTGCCGTATGATGAACGCCATCTTCTCCGGCGTGCACAGCGAGGCGGCGACGATCAGGTCGCCCTCACCTTCGCGGTCGTCGTCATCGGTAACGACGACAAGCTCGCCCTGGGCGAAGGCATGCAGAACTTCCTGAATCGGGTCGGCCATGAGATCTCTCGTTTTGCAGGGCGAGCATTAGCCCGACACGTTTAGCTACGCCAGCTTCAATATGCAGGGCAGAAAGGCTCCCCAAGCGTGGCGACAAAGCCTCCTTACTTGAATAAGGTCGAACGTAATCAAGAACAAGGGAGCGAGGCATCCATGAAGGCCGCACCATTTGACTTCACGCCGCTGCTGCCGGCAGGCACCCCCGCCGCTGCGGCAAGATGGACGGGACTAGCGAAGTACAGCTTCGTCGGCGGCAACAACGATCCCGAGCAGGTCCCGCTCGATGGCCTGATCGATGCGGTTAACGCTGTGATGAAGCGCGAGGGCCGCAACCTTGCGACCTACGGGCTGGAGAGCGGTCCGCAAGGCTACCGGCCTTTACGTCAATTTCTCTCTGCGAAACTCCAACGCGACGCCGGCATCTCGTGCGCCGCCGACGATATCCTGATCGTATCCGGTTCGCTTCAGGCGCTCGATCTGGTGAACGCCACCTTGCTCGCGCGCGGCGACACCGTCATCGTCGAGCGCGACACGTATCAGGGCACGCTGAACCGGTTGACGCGGCTCGGCGTCAACACGATTGGCATTCCGCTCGATCAGGACGGCATGCGGATGGACGTTTTGGCCGACACGCTGGCCGATCTCAAACGCCGTGGCGTCACGGCGAAATATATCTACACCATCCCGACCGTGCAGAACCCGACCGCCACCATCATGCCGGAGAAGCGGCGTGTCGAACTTCTGGGGCTCGCCGAACGATATGGCGTGCCGGTCTTCGAGGATGACTGTTACGCCGATCTGGTCTGGGACGGCCAACGCCCGCTTGCGCTCCATGCCATGAGCAAGACCGCCAACGTCATTCACATCGGCTCATTCTCCAAATCGATCGCGCCGGCGCTGCGTGTTGGCTTTATCGCGGCGCCATGGGCTGCAATGTCGCGCATGCTGGCGCTGAAGACCGATGCCGGCAGCGGCGCGCTGGAGCAGATGGTGCTCGCCGAATACTGCACACCGCATTTTGAGACGCATGTGCCCGCCCTGAGGCGCGGCCTGCGCGCCAAGCTCGATACGCTGATGGAAGCGCTCAACGAGCACTTCGGCACCACGGCGGAATTCGAAGAACCGAAGGGCGGCATTTTCCTGTGGGTCAAGCTCCCCGACCATGTCGACACGCTGAAGCTCTATCAGGCAGCACTCGCCGCCGGCGTCTCGATCAATCCGGGCCCGGAATGGTCGACCGACAAGGCCTATGCCGGCTGCCGTTTGCGATTATGCTTCGCAAGCCCCACGCATCAGCAAATCCGCGAAGGCATCGCTGTGCTTGCCGAAGTGTGCCGAAAGGAATTCGGCGTGCCAACACGCATCGGCAATGTCGAGATGAAGGCCCGGAACTGAATTCGAGCTTTGGCATGGGGCCACCGCTCTGACCGTTGGCGAGAGCTTTGGATAGGTGAAACCGGATCAATACCATGCAAATTGATCGCCCCGCAGCTCTGGCTTTTGAAAGACATCGCTCAAATCCAGCCAACCAGGTAAGATCCATGACAACTTCCCATCTGGCGCTCGCACGCGCCGAGGCGTTTGCCAAAACCTACCAGCTTCGCGTGCCGATCCTGCTCGGGCCGATGGCCGGCGCGTGTCCGCCGTCGCTGTCGATTGCCGTTGCCAATGCCGGAGGGCTCGGAAGCTGCGCGGCGCTGCTGATGCAGCCGGCGGCCATCAAGGCGTGGGCAATGGATTTCCGCGCCGGCAGCAATGGCAGCTTTGCGCTCAATCTCTGGATTCCCGATCCCAAGCCTCATCGCGACGCCGAGGCGGAAAAGGCCGTGCGGACATTTCTGCGCGATTGGGGACCCGAAGTCGCCGCCGAAGCCGGCGATGCGAGGCCGCCGGATTTCGAGGCACAATGCGAAGCCATGCTGGAAGCCGCGCCGCCGATCATCTCGTCGGTGATGGGGCTCTATCCGCCTGCTTTCGTCGAACGGATGAAGGCAAAGGGGATCAAGTGGTTTGCCAATATTTCCACGGTGACCGAAGCCCGCGCCGCGCAAGAGGCTGGTGCCGACGTGATCGTGGCACAGGGCATGGAGGCCGGCGGTCATCGCTACGCCTTCGATGCCGCAACCGCTGAAGCCAACATGGTCGGCCTGTTCGCGTTGATCCCAGCTGTCGTCGATGCCGTCCGCATCCCGGTGGTGGCGACAGGAGGCATCGCCGATGCACGCGGCGTCGCAGCCGCTTTGCTGCTGGGTGCATCCGCCGTTCAGGTCGGGACCGGCTTCCTCCGTTGCCCCGAGGCAAAGCTGCCGCCGGCCTGGGCTGATGCGATCGGAAAGACGTTACCGGAGCAAACCATGGTGTCTCGTGTCTTCTCGGGCCGCCCCGGCCGAACCATTGCCACCCGCTATGCCCGCGCCGCCGCATCGTCAGGGGCGCCGAATCCCGCTCCCTACCCGGTGCAACGCGGGCTGACACAGGCCATGCGCGATGCGGCCGTCAAAGCCAATGACATCGACCGCATGCAGGCTTGGGCGGGGCAGTCGAGCGCGCTCGCGTCCACTCGGCCCGCCGGCGAAGTGGTCAGCCTGTTGTGGGAAGGTGCTCAAACGCTTTTGGGTTGAGCACCTACCTCACTGCAAACGGGGCCTGATAGGGCCGGCCGAAAGGCACGCCGTTGATCACGGTCTGCACCGGTTTCAACTGCACGTTGCCGTCGCGCTTGTTGTTGCGGGTATCGACGAAGGTGACGGGCCCTTCCACCAAGTCCATGATGGAGACGTCGCCGGGCGCGCCGATCTGAAGTGTGCCGATCTTCGGCGCGCGGTTGATGATCCTGGCGGGCGCGATGGTTGCCATTGCCACCACCTGCTCCAGCGAAAAGCCCATCGCCATGAACTTGCCCATCACGTTGGGCAAATAGGGCGTGCCCGGCGTATTGCCGGAGAAGACGTGGATGTCGGAAGAAATCGTATCCGGCGAACAGCCGGCGGGGATCGCGACTTCCGCCACCGTGAAATCGAAGCTGCCGCCGCCATGGCCGACGTCGAAGATCACGCCGCGCTGCTTGGCGGCGAGCGCCGCCGGCAACAGCTTGCCGTCCTGCACGATGTTGGTGAAGGCGCCGGCCATATTCGGCGCGCCGGAATAGGCATGGGTCAAAACGTCGCCCGGCCGAAGCAGGTTGAGAATGTCGGTCATCAATTGAGGGGTTTCGACGCCGCCAATATGCACCATCATCTTGGCCGGCCAGCCGCACATTTCGCAGGCCTGGATGCCGCGCTTGAGTGGCTCGACGCCGTGCTTGAAGATGACGTTCTCCGACATCCGCACCTTGACGCCGATCAGGAAATCCTGGTTTTCGGCGAGCCCCATCGCGCAGGCTTCCACTTGCGCGTTGTCAATGTTGTAGAGCTCGGCCACCGGGAAAGCCGACAGGCCGTTATTGGCGATGTGCAGGAACGCATACATCCGCGCCCGCGTTTGCGCGACGATGAAGCGGCGCAAGGCAGCAAGGTTGTTGACGCCGGCATCACCGGCCGAAACGACCGTCGTGGTGCCCTGGAATTGCACGAGTTCGTCGGCGGGAATGCCAATCGCCGAACCATAGGGATAGACGTGGCAATGCAGGTCGACGAGACCCGGCGTCACCAGCTTGCCGGACGCATCGATGGTCTTGGCGGCTCGCGCCGCCGGAATTTCCGGCTCGACCGCCTCGATCACGCCCCAGCGAATGCCGATATCGCGTTTCCCACGCAGCGACTGGCTCGGATCGAGCACGTCGCCACCCTTGATCACCAGATCGAATTTGTCGTTCGGCCCCATCGCGGCCACGGCCGGTGAAGTCGACAGTGCGGCAGCGGCCGTTCCGGCCAAAAAATGACGGCGCGATAGTTCAGACATGTGGCGTTCTTCCCCAGAGATCAGACGTTTTTTATGATTCAATCATGCGATGGCTTGAGCGTTTGCGCAAGCCGCAGACGCATCTGCGTCAAACGCGGCTGGTTCGGAGATGGTCGTTCGCGTAGTCTGGCCTGAGGGCCGTTGAGAGCCCGAACGGGAGACGTTCCATGATCGGCGTTCGATACTTCACTGCGATACTCTGCTTTCTCACCTCCAGTGCCGCCTTCGCGGCGGACTTGCCGCGCGCAAAACCCGAGGAAGTCGGGATGTCCAGCGAGCGGCTGGCGCGTATCGGCGAAGTGCTGAAGGCCGATATCGCCGCGGGCCGCATTCCCGGCGCAGTGATCGCGATCGCGCGGCATGGCAAGCTGGTGATGTTTGACGCCTATGGCTGGCGCGACAAGGCCGCAGGCGTGGCCATGACCACCGACACCATCTTCAACATCGCCTCCATGACCAAGCCGATGACGACGGTCGGCGCGCTGATGCTCTACGAACGGGGCCAACTCCTGATCGGTGATCCCCTGTCGAAATATTTTCCGAAATTTTCCAATATGCGGGTCGCCGTGCGTGACGCCAGCGGCGAACCGACGAGCGAGACAGTACCGGCTAACAGGCCCATCGCGATTCAGGATCTGATGCGTCATACCTCCGGGATCATCTATGGCGGCCGCGGCAATACGCTGGTGCACAAGATGTATCCGGCCGGCAGCGGCGACGCTGCGCGCGAGTACGACGGCGCCGCATTCATTGACAAACTGTCTTCGCTGCCGCTGCTCTATCAGCCCGCGACCGTCTGGGATTACGGCTTTGGCCTCGACCTGCTCGGCCTCACCATCGAACAAATCTCCGGCCAGACGCTTGGACAATATCTCAAGGCCAATCTCTTCACGCCGCTCGGCATGAGCGATACGGGTTTCTCGGTTTCCGCCGATCAGGCCGCGCGCTACGCCAAGCCGCTGCCTAGCGATCCCGATACCGGAAAGCCGCAGAGCCGCAGCCCCGAGTTGACGCAACCGATCAAATTCGAATGCGGTGGCGGCTGCGCCGCTTCCACAGCCTCCGACTACCTGCATTTTGCGATGATGCTGATGAATGAGGGCCGCAGCGGCGAAGCGCGTCTGCTCGGTCCCAGGACAGTCGCCTATATGCTGTCGGACCAGCTCGGGGCGAACATCAAGAATCTGATCGGCAACGCCGATCCGACCCGCGCCGACTTCGGCTTCGGCCTTGGGCTGGCGGTGCGCACGACGCCCGGCGTCGTCAAGATGATGGGCTCGGTCGGGCAATTTACCTGGCCCGGCGCCAGCGGCACCGACTGGTGGGTCGACCCGAAGGAAGAACTCGCCGTGGTCTATATGTCGGCAGCGCCCGGCCCGCTTCGCTGGCACTATCGCCAGACCATCAACGCGCTGGTCTATCAGGCGATCGTCGACTGACTTCGCGCTGGCGCATCAACCTTAATATCAAGGTAACGTTTTCGAAGCTGAACAGCCGTTCAGAATTCTCTGTCGACTCGTGCGGAACGTTCCCTCCTGCTGTGAGGTTTAATCTTCACATATATCTTCACATATGAAGGAGAACAACATGAAGAAATTTGCTTACGTTCTTGCCGCATTCTGCGCGATGGCCATCGCGGCGCCGACCATCGCTAGCGCTGAAACACTCGTGATCAAGCATGGCAACCAGATGCATCGCGACCACGGCTTGCATCGTGATCATGGCTGGCGCCATCACGACAAGATGGTGATAATCAAGCATCGCCATCACGAAGGCTGAAGCCGGCACAAAAGGGTGATCCAAAAAGGCTCACCGAGGAATGGTCCCTTACGGGGCCATTCCTTTTTTAAGCGTAAGCCGAGTGAAGGATTAATCCCACACCGGCGCAAAGCCGGGATTGACGTAGCGCTGGTTTTTCGGAAGGCCCGCGATCGCCTGCCGGTCCTCGTCGTCGAGCCCGATGTTTAGCGCATCGAGATTGGCGCGCTGGCTCTCGGTGCGCGAGGCTTTCGGGATCGCCGATACGCCGTCCTGATCGAGCAGCCATTTTAACGCAACTTGCGCCGCACTCGCGCCATGCTTTTTGCCGATCGCCACCAGCGTTTCGTTGGATGCCGCCCGCCCTTGTGCAAGCGGACAATAGGCGACCAGCGGAATCGATTTGGCCGCGAGATATTTGCGCAAGGGTGTCTGATCGAGCATGACGTGATACTCGACCTGGTTGCAGGCGATCGGCGCCTTGATCTCTTCGACGACCTTTTTCAGGAGCGCGACATTGAAGTTGGCCACACCGATCGCGCGCGTGCGGCCTTCCTGCTTGAGCTTCATCAGGGTCTCGAACATGGCCGGCAGGTTCATGTTCGGCGCCGGCCAGTGCACGAGATAAAGATCGATCTGATCGAGCTTGAGCTTCTTCAGGCTGGTGTCGAAGGCGCGGCGGATCGCATCCGGCGCCAGATTTTCGTTCCAGACCTTGGTCGTGATGTGCAGATCCTTGCGCGCGATCTTGGAGGCCGCAATCGCGGCTCCAATCGGCTCCTCGTTGCCGTACATTTCGGCCGTGTCGATATGGCGATAACCGAGCCCGATTGCGCTTTCGACCGCGGTGCGACAGACGTCGCCCTGCATGCGAAAGGTGCCGAGCCCCAGGCGCGGCAGGCTGATGCCCTGGGTTTGCAACTGTTCCATTGACATGAACTCCGAAGAAGAACCGGTCCTTGCATGGGCAACGGAGCCAGCGTTGAAATGATTGAAATGAAGCCCGGGGCGAGTAAAGCGTCCCGCCGCTGATAGCGTGCCCGAGCGACCGCGTTCAAATCAAGATGGCGTCACCGCTATCGTCTATCGCTTCCAGTTGCAGATGCCGCCCGATTTGCAGGGCCAGACCTGAACTGTCATCTCGCGGGCTTGCGCTTCCACGGGATTGCGTCCGTGAAGAGCAACGAACGCGCGCGGCTTATGGGCCGCACGTATGCCGGAAGCAGCGGTCTTGAGGGTGGTCCTCGTCGAGGGCTTGTTCTCGGCATGGACCGTGGCCGTCGTGGCAGCGGATTTGGGCTCGACCACGGATTCTGTATTGGCCTGCACGGCGTTGCTGCCGCGATCGATGGTCACATCAAGCGGGCCCGGCGTAAAGCTCGTGGCGGGGCCGAGCGGCTTCGGCGACAGCACGGCGCGCGAAAGGTCGAGACCAAGGAACTCATCGGCGCGATATTGCTGCGCGGCCGAGAGGCCACTCCAGGCGAGGGCCGCTACGCCAATGACAGCGATGAAAAGGTTCTTCAGGACCATCAAGCCCTCCTGAAATGCGTAAAACGGCAATTCCTTCTTATCTAGGAAGCCCCGCTTGCAATACCAGTCGATATTGCCGGCAAGTTTACCGCTGGAACTAACAGACGGCCGGGCTGGGGAGTTTACCGGGTTTCCCATCCCGTTTAACAAAGTGCGTGCGCTAGGTCGGACCGGGAGGGCTGTTTGCGACTTCTCACACTCGTGGCTGGCGGCCTGTTATTGCTGCATGCGCCAATGGCCGCGCATGCCCAGACGGCCTGGGACATGGCGACCGAATACCCGCAAACGGCGATGCCCGGGCTCGGCATGACCGCTTTGCCGCGCATGTCGCTACTTTGACCGACGGAAAAGTTGTGATTCAGCCGAGTTTCGATGCCGCCAAGGGCATACGATCCGCCGACATGCTGTCAGCGATTGCGGAAGGCCGGGTGCAAGCCGGCGACGCGTTCGCTGGTTCCCTGGAGGGGGAGGACGCGATCTTTGCACTGCCCTCGCTGCCGTTTCTGGTGACCTCGATCGCTGATGCGCGCCAGCTTGCCGATCTGGCACGGCCAACTATTGCAGCGGCACTGGAGAAGCGCGGCCAGCGGCTGCTTTATCTGACGCCCTGGCCACCCTCCGGCATCTGGTCGAAGATGCGGCTACGCACCGCCGCCGACCTGGCCGGCCTCTCGATCCGCACCTATGACAGAACATCGCGCGAGGTCTTTTTCCGCGCTGGCGCCAAGGCCAGTTCGATCAGCTTCGCCGAACTGATGCCGCGGCTGACTGATGGCAGCATCAACGCGGTGCTGTCGTCGGGCGACGGCGAGATCGGCCGCACGCTGTCGGAATATCTGCCCAATTTCACCGAGATCACCTATTCGATGCCGATATCGGTGGCGAGTGTCAATCAAGCGGCCTTCGATCGTCTGACACCGGAATCGAGGGAAGCGATCGACACCGCCGGCCGGCTGACCGAGACCGGGTCATGGATTACGCTCGCCAGCCGCCTTGAACAAAATCACCAACGAATGCGCGAGCGTGGCGTCACGATCGATTCAGATCCTGCACCGGCCCTGATCGCAGCGCTGCGACAGGGAGCCGCATCGGCGCGAGAGGCGTGGTGCATGAGATCCGGACCGGCCTGCGAGAGTGTTCTCGGTGTCTTCAAGGCCGGCAAGCCGTAGATGGCGAAACCTGAAAATCGCGGCAGATGCAGCTGCTCGCAAAAGATGCAGACGTTGCTGCATTTCTTTGCTCAATCGATAGTTCATCCGATTTGACGCGTGCTATAGGGTGACCTCATCGGGTTACCATCCGAGAATATCCCGTTCCTCGAAAGGATCACTATGCCTGCCGCGCCGCGTTCGCCCTTGTCCCGTCTGCTGTTTGCCTCGCTCGGCGCCCTGTCGCTTCTCGCGGCCGCGCCACCACAGGCCCACGCCGACGACAAGGTGCTGCGGGTGGGGACGCTGAAACTCATTCACGGCATCACCCCTTATTTCTACGAGAAGTTCGCCCCACCCGGCTACAAGGTCGAGGTCATCCCCTTCGAGACCCCGACCGACGGCAAGAATGCGGTGCTGACCGGCACAGTCGATACCTGCATCCACGGCATTGCCGCGTTCCTGCTCGGCGCCGCCGCCGGTGAACCGGTGGTGATCGTCGCCGCCGCGACCAACCGCGGCATGGGCATCATCGCCGACGCCAAATCCGACATCAAGACCATCAAGGATTTGAAGGGCAAGCGCGTTGCGATTACCCCCGGTTCAACGCAGGAGGTGGTCATCCTCGAGCGGCTGAAGGCCGAGGGCATGTCGATCAAGGATATTCAACCGATCCGGCTGTCATTCAGCGACATGCCTGGCGCGCTCGCCCGCGGCGATATCGATGCCTATGTCGGCGCCGAGCCCGGACCTGGGATCAGCCTCGCCAATGGCACCGGCCGCCTCGTCGAATATCCCTATTCGACGTCGATCGGCTCGCTGAACATGATCCTCTCGGCGAGCGAAAAACTGATCAAGGAGAATCCCGAGCGGCTCAAGATGATCGTGGAGATGCACAAGAAGGCGACCGACTACGCGATGGCGCATCCCGAGGAAATGGTCGAGGTCGCGATGCAGAAACTCGGCCAGCAGCGCGCATCGATCGAAAAGGCGGTCCCGAATGTCGAACTGACCTGGAAGATCGACGAGACCTTCATTGAACGCGCCAAGGCCTATAGCGAATTGATGGTCGAGAAGAAGCAGGTCCGGCAGGCGCCCGACATGGCGCGCGCCATATCAGAACAGTTCATGTAAGCCGGCCGACGTGAGCGACCACGCCACCACGTTACCCGACACGCGCGAAACGAGCCAACCTGCAACCGCCGCCTCCGTTCGCCGCCGCAAGCGGCAACGGCTGGAGATGTTGCGCGCCATCGTTCTTGGCGCCGGCTTTCCGATCCTCCTGATCCTGATCTGGGACCGCGCGGTCGCCATGTCCGGCACCCGGCTGATCCCGAGCCCGTATCAGGTCGCGGTGATGATGTACGACTTCACCTTCGGCGGCATCTATGACGACGCCTTCAGCGGCACGATCCTGATCCATGTCTGGAAATCGATGCAGCGCGTCTATGGCGGCTTCCTGCTCGCCGCCGTGATCGGCATTCCCTTAGGGATGATGATCGGACGCATCAAGGTGCTGCGGCAACTGTTGGATCCCACGATCTCGCTGCTGCGTCCAATCCCCGTCACCGCGTGGCTGCCGCTGTCGATGATTTTTTTCGGCTTGGGGCCGAATGCGGCGATCTTCCTGGTGTTCCTTGGTGCTTTCTACCCGATCCTATTGAACACCATGTTCGGGGTGCGTTCGATCGACCCAAAGCTGTTTGAGGCGGCTTCCATGCTCGGATGTTCCGGCGCCGGCATGTTTCGCCAGATCGTGTTGCCGGCCTCGCTCCCCGCCATCGTCAGCGGCTTGCGGATCGCACATGGTTTTGCCTGGATCCTGATCGTGGTCGGCGAGATGACCGGCGTCCCCACCGGTCTCGGTTCGGTCGTGATGGATGGCCGAACGCTGTCGCGTACCGATCTCGTCATCACCGGCATGATCGTGATCGGCGCCTGCGGCTTTGTCACCGACCGCATCATTGTGGCGATCAGTAACCGCCTGTTGAGCTGGAGCCCGCAGCACCGTGAGTAATGGGCATCAGGACATTCTGACCGTCCACGGCGTGACGAAGCGCTTTACGGTCGGCGACGACGAGGTCGAGGCGCTGGCGCCGGTCGATCTCGCGATTCCGAAGGGCGAATTCGTCTGCATGATCGGCGCCTCCGGCTGTGGAAAATCGACGCTGCTGCGCATCATCGCCGGATTTGAAGAGCCGACCACCGGCGAGGTGTCGATCGACGGCCAGCCCGTCACCGGACCCGGCAGCGATCGCGGCATGGTGTTTCAGGACTATGCGCTGTTCCCGTGGATGACGGTGCGCCAGAACATCAGCTTTGGACCACGGCAGCGTCATCTCCCGCGCGAAGAGATCGAAAAGACGACGGACGAGTTTGTCCGGATGGTCGGGCTCGAGCGCTTTGCCGATCGCTATCCGAACCAGTTGTCCGGCGGCATGAAGCAGCGCGTGGCGATCGCGCGCGTGCTCGCCAATAACGCCAATATCCTTTTAATGGATGAGCCGTTCGGCGCGCTCGATGCGCTGACCCGCGAACAGCTTCAGAATGAATTGCTGCAAATCTGGAAACGCACCGGGGTGACCACGATTTTCGTCACCCACTCGGTCGAGGAAGCCGTGCTGCTGGCCGATCGCGTGCTGGTGATGAGCGCCGGACCGGGGCGGATCGACAGTGACTTCCGCATCGAGCTGCCCCGCCCGCGTGATGTCTCATCACCGGAGTTCAACGCACTCCGGCGCGACATTGCGCGGCGGCTGACCAGTCATTTGGTTCTTGCACGGGCTTAAGCAATTGCCGGCGATTCCGGCAAAGCATCGAGATGGCAGGCCGCCCACTGGCCTTCCTCGGCCTGCCGAAGCTCCGGCTCCTCGGTTCGGCAGCGATCGAACACAAACGGGCATCTCGTATGGAAACGACAACCGCTTGGCGGATTGATCGGGCTTGGGACATCGCCCTTCAGAAGCAGCGGCGTACGGCGGACAGTCGGGTCCGGCACCGGCACCGCCGACAGCAGCGCCTTGGTATAGGGATGTTTGGGGCTGGCGAATATCTGCTGCCTTGGCGCGATCTCGACAATCTTGCCGAGATACATCACGGCGACGCGATGCGTCATATGCTCGACGATCGCCAGATCATGGCTGATGAAGAGCAGTGCGAGGCCGAACTCGGCTTGCAAATCCTGCAACAGGTTGACGATCTGCGCCTTGACCGAGACGTCGAGCGCCGAGACCGCTTCGTCGCAGACGATCAGATCGGGCTCGGCCGCCAGCGCCCGCGCGATACAGATGCGCTGGCGCTGTCCGCCTGAGAATTCGTGGGGCCGGCGGTCGAGCGCATCGCGCGGCAGGCGTACGGTATCCATCAGCGCCGCGACTTTGGATTCCAGCTCGGCGGAGGATTTGGCGAGGCCGAAATTGCGAATCGGCTCAGCCAGGATATCACGCACGCGCAATCGCGGATTGAGGCTGGAGAAGGGGTCCTGAAACACGACCTGCACGCGCCGGCGCATCTGACGCAGGCGATCGGGTGAAAGATTGTCGATGCGCTGGCCATCGAGCACCACCTGGCCCGCGGTAATATCGAACAAACGCAGGATGGCGCGGCCGACCGTCGATTTGCCGCAACCGGATTCACCGACCAGCGACAGCGTCTCGCCGCGCGCAATCTCGAAAGACACGCCGTCTACCGCATAGACGCGGCTCGCATTGCGCCTGAGCAGATGGCCGCGAACCGGGAAATGTTTCTTGAGGTCGTTGACCTGCAACAGGGGCGCGTTCATGCCGCGACCGCCTCCTTCAGCGCGAAATGACATGCGGCGAAATGGCGGGAAGACTTTTCCTCCAACCCCGGCGCGACCTCGCGGCAGAGATCGGTGGCTAAGGGACAACGCCCGGCAAAAGCGCAGCCCGTGATGCGCTGCTTGAGGCTCGGCACCTGGCCGGGGATTTCGGCGAGGCGTCTGGCCGTACCGGTCAACGAAGAACCGAGCTTTGGCACCGCGCCGAGCAAACCTTGCGTATAGGGATGGCGGGGGCTGCGAAACAGCTCGGCCACCGGCGCCTCCTCGACCTTGCGGCCGGCATACATCACCATGACACGCTCGGCGACCTCGGCGACCACGCCAAGGTCATGCGTAATCAAAATCACCGCCGCACCGACACGGCGTTTCAGATCGAGCATCAGTTGCAGAATCTGCGCCTGGATGGTGACGTCGAGCGCCGTCGTCGGTTCGTCAGCGATTAGAAGTTTTGGATTGCAGGCGAGCGAAATCGCGATCATCACGCGCTGGCGCATGCCGCCCGACAATTGATGCGGATATTCCCGCACTCGCCGCGCCGGCTCCGGGATACCGACCAGTGTCAATAGCTCGACGGCGCGGGCTTCGGCGGCTTCCTTGTCGAGCCCCTGATGCAGCCGCACCGTCTCGCCGATCTGACGGCCGACGGTCAAAACCGGATTGAGGCTTGTCATCGGCTCCTGAAAGATCATCGAAATATCGTTGCCGCGGATCGTGCGCATCTCGCGTTCGGAGAGTTGCAGCAGATCCCTGCCCTGGAATCGAACCGAACCCGCGATCTTGCCCGGCGGCTCAGGAATCAGCCGCATCAGCGACATCGCCGTGACCGACTTGCCGCAACCGGACTCGCCGACGATCGCCAGCGTCTCGCCCTCGTCGACATGAAAGGAGACGCCGTCGACGGCGCGGTTGATGCCGTCGGGGGTGCGGAAGTGCGTCTGAAGAGACTCGACTTCGAGCAATGCCATCGGATCACAAGCTCTTGGCCATGCGCGGATCGAGCGCATCGCGCAGGCCGTCGCCGACCAGATTGACGGCAAGGACCGTGAGCGAGAGGAATGCGGCCGGAAAGAACACGATGTACGGCTTCACCTGCCACAGCGCCCTGCCCTCGGCCATGATGTTGCCCCAGGACGGAATCGTGGGCGGGGTGCCGGCGCCGATAAATGAGAGAATGGACTCGACGATCATGGCGCTGGCGCAAACATAAGTGGCCTGCACCAGCATCGGCGCCAGCGTGTTCGGCAAAATGTGGCGGAGAATGATCATCGGCGTTCGCGTGCCGCTGGCCACCGCCGCGTCCACATAGGCTTGCTCGCGCAACGACAGCACGACGCCGCGCACCAGGCGCGACACGCGCGGAATCTCGGCCACCGTGATGGCCATGATGACGTTGCCGACGCTGCCGCGCGTCAACGCCATGAGCGCGACCGCCAGCAGGATCGGCGGGATCGACATCAAGCCGTCCATGATCCGCATGACGATGCTGTCCGCCCATCGCACAAAGCCCGAGACGAGGCCGATGGCCAGACCGACCAGCGTGGCCAGCAAAGCCACCGACAGGCCGACCGTGAGTGAAACCCGCGTTCCATAGAGCACGCGCGAATAGACGTCGCGGCCCAACGCGTCGGTTCCGAACCAGAAGTCCGCGGACGGCGGTCGGGTACGTTTGGCGGGCGCAAGCGCGGTTGGATCGACGGTCCAGAGATACGGCGCAAAAATCCCGATCAATACCAGGCACAGCAGCAGCGCCGCGCCGATAGCGACCGTTGGATTGTTGCGCAGGAAACCGAGCAGACCGTGCCGGATTTTTACCGGCTGCATCAGGTCCGGCAACGGCTGCGCGATGACGAGGCCGGGCGGTACGATCGCGGTGGTGGTCGAGACGCTCAATAGCGGATCCTCGGATCGATCAGGGTGTAGGTGACGTCGACCATCAGATTGACCAGCGTATAGAGGAAGCTGAACATCAACACGACTCCCTGGATCACCGGATAGTCGCGGCGCAGGATCGCATCGACCGTCAACCGGCCCAGCCCCGGAATCGCGAACACACTTTCCGTCACCACCGCGCCGCCGATCAGCAACGCCACGCCGATGCCGATCACCGTGACGATCGGCACGGCGGCATTCTTCAGCGCATGGACAAACAGGATGCTGGGCTGGCCCAGGCCCTTGGCGCGGCCGGTGCGAATATAATCCTGCTGCAACACCTCGAGCATGGAAGCCCGCGTAATGCGCGCGATCAGCGCGATGTAAACGCAGCCGAGCGCAATCGACGGCAGGATCAGGTTTTGCAGCCACGGCCAGAAACCGGTCGCGAACGGCGTGTAGCCCTGCACCGGAAACCATTCGAGTTCGAGCGCAAACACATAGGCCAGGATGTAGCCGACCACAAAGACGGGCAGCGAAAAGGCCGACACGGCGAAGGCCATGATGACGCGATCGATCCAGCTTCCCGCCTTCCAGGCCGCGATCACGCCGAGCGGCACGGCGATGAGAATGGTGAGCACGAGCGTGAGCGCCATCAACGACAGCGTCGGCTCGATCCGCTGCGCGATCATGGATGCGACCGGCAGGTTGGTAAAGATCGAGGTGCCGAGATCGAGATGCAGGATTTTCCAGAGCCAGCTTCCGAACTGGATCAGGAACGGCCGGTCGAGACCGAGGCTCTGGCGGATCCGTTCAACGTCGGCCGGGCTCGCCTGATCGCCGGCGATGACCGCCGCCGGATCTCCCGGCGCGATATAGAGCAGGCTGAAAACGAACAGCGCGACGATCGCCATCACGGGGATGGTGACCAGAACGCGCCTGAGGATATACGAGCCCATATGGCTTTACTGCAATCGTCAGGCGGTCTTCGATACACCCCAGAAGAACGGCAGCGGTCCCTTCACGATCCCGGAGACGTTCTTTCGCCACGCCGTGTAACTCAAGAAGAAGCCGGTCGGCGCATAGATGGCATCTTCGAACGCCGCCTTGTTGAGACGGCCGATCGCGGCCTTCTCTTCGTCGAGGTTCTTGGCGGCGAACCATGCGCTGACTTCAGCCTCGACCTTCGGGCTCGTCGGCCAGCCCCACCAGGCCTTGTCGCCGTTGCCGCGAATGCCGTTATAGCCGGCGGGACTGAGGCAGTCGGCGCCGGCGTGCCAGGTATGAAACATCTCCCAGCCGCCCTGGCCCGCAGGCGCTTTTGAAGCACGGCGCGAACCGACCGTCCCCCAGTCGGTCGCGACGAAATCGACATTCATGCCCATGCGCTTCAGCAGATCGGCGGTCACGTCGCCTTGCGCCTTGGTGATCGGCTGATCCTGAGCCACGATGCAGGAGACGGGCTGGTTGGTGTAGCCGCTCTCGGCCAACAGCTTCTTGGCGGCATCGAAGTCGCGTTTGCCCTTGAGTATCTCGCCGCCCTCTTCCGAATAAAGCGGCGTATTTGGCGTGAAGTAACCCGGCAGCGGCTTCCACAATGCATTGTCGTCGCCGACCAACGCGCGCATGTAATCTTCCTGACTCATCGCCGCGAGCACCGCCCGCCGCGCCCGCACGTCATTGAACGGCGGATGCAGATGGTTCATCCGGAACACGCCGATATTGCCGAGGGGGTCGGCAATATCGACACCGACATTGCGGTTCTTCTTGAGCACCGGCACGAGATCGGGAAGTGGATTTTCCCACCAATCGATCTCGCCGTTCTGCAGCGCGGCCGCTGCCGTAGCGGGGTCCGGGATCACCACCCATTCGATCCGATCGACCAGCATCTGCTTGCCGCCGGCGAGCCATGAGGCCTTTTCCTGACGCGGCACGTAATCGGCGAACTTTTCGAATACCGATTTGGCGCCGGGGACCCACTCGCTTTTGACGAACTTCAGCGGCCCCGAGCCGACATACTCGCCGATCTGTTTGAAAGGATCGGTCTGCGCGATTCGCTCCGGCATGATAAAGCAGCACGGCGTGTTATTCTTGCCCAAGGCCAGCAGCATCTTCGGATAGGGCTCTTTCAGGACCCATTTGAAGGTCCTGTCGTCGACGGCAACGAGCTCATTCTGGGTAGCCTTGATCATCTGCCCCATGGAATCGCGAACCGACCAGCGCGCCAGGCTCGCCACCACGTCCTTTGCCAGCACCGGTTCGCCATCGTGGAACTTGAGCCCCGGCCTCAGCCGGAAAGTCCAGGTCAGACCGTCGGCCGACACCTCTTCCGCCTCGACCATCTGGCGTTGCGGCTGCAACTTGTCGTCGATGCCGTAAAGCGTATCCCACACCAAGGCTGCGGCATTACGCACGACATATTGCGTCCCCCAGATCGGATCGAAATTGGCGAGGTCGGCCTGCGGCACAAAGCGCAAGGTGCGGGCGGCGGCGCCTTGCGACAACGCCGGCATCGAAAGACCGCCCGTCGCGGCGAGGCTGCCCGCCCCCGCCAATCCCTTCAACACCGTCCTGCGATCCATCGAGACCTCCTGATTCCGAAAACAGCCGCCGCGATTAGGCTCCAAACGGACCCTTCAGGCAATGGCGCGAATAGCCTCATTTGCTTGCAAACGGTGTGCCAGCGATCTGCCCTAAAACCCCAATCAAAACAAACTGATCACGGTATTTTCAGCCGCGTTTAACCAGCGAGCTTCTTGAATTTCGGCGACTCCTGCGGATGCCACCAGCGGCCGCCAATGACGACACCCTCCGACACGATCTTGCGATCCCCGATCAGATGCTCGCCGACGACGTCGACATAATCGAACTTGCCGTCCTGGATCGAGATCAGGGTTGCATCGCCGACGCTGCCCGGCTTGAGGCTGCCGAGTTCCGGACGCCGCAGCGCCATCGCTGCATTGACCGTCGAAGCGGCAACCACGTCGGAAAGCGGCATTCCCATGCACAGGAACTTGGACATCGTCGTGACCTGATCGAAGGCCGGGCCGTTGATGCAGAGGATATGGACGTCGGAGGAAATCGTGTCCGGATAAAAGCCGTTGGCAAGCATGGCGCGCGCGGTCTTGAAGGCGAACGAACCCTTGCCGTGGCCGATATCGAAAAACACGCCGCGCTCGCGCGCTTCCAGCACGACTTTTTTCACCGTACCCTGGGCTGTGGCCGGCGAATTGGGGAACGGCCGGAAGGCGTGGGTGAGCACGTCGCCGGGACGCAGAAGAGACACCACCTCCTCGTAGCTCGGCGGCGGATGATCGATATGTGCCATCAAGGGCATGCCGACTTCGTTGGCAACCTCCAACGCGATCTGAAGCGGCACGATGCCCGAGGCGCCTGAGGAGTTGCGGCCGACCCGCACCTTGATGCCGACGATGAGATCGCGATTGGCGTCGGCGACCTCAACGGCATCAATCGGATTCATCAGCCGGATTTCCTCGCTTTCACCAACCATGACGCGATGCGAGTAACCATAGATGCCGGCATGCGAGACGTGCAGATAGGCCAGAATGCGAACCTGACTGGGCTCGATCACATGCTTGCGAAAGCCTGCGAAGTTGCCGGGGCCGGCGCTGCCGGTATCGATCGCGGTGGTCACACCGGACGTGCGGCAAAATTCTTCGGCGTCGATGCCGATCGACGTGCCGCCCCAATACACATGCGTATGAAGATCGATCAGGCCGGGCGTGACGATATAGCCCGACACGTCGCGCACCTCGGTGCCCGGGTCCGCCTTGAGCGCATTTCCAACCATGGCGACCTTGCCGCCGGCAAAGGCGACATCGGTGACGGCATCGAGTTTTTGGGAGGGGTCAACCACGCGACCGCCGCGCAGGACCAGATCGAAAGGCATGGATTTCTCCGAATGACAGGTGAAGGGCGCAATGGGAGGGATTTGGCTGCGCCTGAATAATTGAGCAAGTATTTGATAATTGAGCAAATACCTGGACCACTGTCATCCCCTAGCGTCGTGGGTCTGACATTCATATTCTATCATACCATCTGGCGGCGGGGCTCTCGTGCGGATTGGAGAGGAACATGATCAGATGGATTGCCACATTTGCCGCAAGTCTGTTCGTCGCCTGGTCATCCGCGGTGTCAGGTGATCCCGTCCTCAAAACCTCGGATGCGGGTATCCGCATCGGCAACGTCATGCCGTACACCGGAGCCCTGGCGGCGTTTGGCGCCATCGGGAGGGCAGAGGCGGCCTACTTCCAGATGCTCAACGAACACGGCGGAATAAACGGCCGAAACGTCGAATTTATTTCATATGACGACAGTTCCGACCCGCTGGAAGCCATGGATATTACGCGCAACCTCATCGAGACCGAGAACGCGCTTTTCGTATTCGGTTCGTTTGGGACGCCGAGCAACCTGGCGGTTCGAAAATATCTCAACGACAAACATATTCCGCAACTGTTTGTCGCTTCCGGCGACGACCAGTGGGCCAATCCAAAGGACTTTCCATGGACGATGGGATGGCCACCGGCGTTTCGTATCGAGGGACGGATCTATGCGAATTACATCCAGGCCAACTACTCCGAAAAGAAGATCGGCGTGCTTTGGCAGAACGACGAGTTCGGCCGGGACCTTTTCCGGGGCCTGGAGGAAGGTTTAGGCGACGCGGCCCGGATGATCGTTACCGATACCGCCTTCGATGCGGCGGACCGGTCGCTCGACCAGCAGCTGGACATCCTTCACAATTCGGGCGTGGAGCTTCTGGTATTCGACGGTGCGCCGGCGATGGCGGCTCGGGTGATCCGGCATTTGAACGAATTCGATTGGCACCCTGTGCTCATTCTGGACAATGCGTCGGCCTCGATCGCCAATGCGCTGCGGCCAGGCGGCCTTGAAAATTCCATCGGTGTTATATCGACGGCCTTCCTGAAAGATGGGAGCGATCCTGCCTGGAAAGACGACACCGCCATGAACGAGTACTTGTCTTTCATGGACAGATATTATCCGGAAGGAGACAAAGAGGATAGCTACGCGGTCTTCGGTTACGCCGTCGCTCAAACCCTGGCGCAGGTCTTGAGGCAATGCGGCGAAGACCTCTCCCGCGAAAACATCATGAAGCAGGCGCAATCGCTCAAGAACTTTCGTAGCTCGGTCACGCTGCCGGGAATTACGATAACCACGAGCCCGACGGACTTCCGTCCCGTCAAGGACATGCGATTGGTGCAGTTCGACGGCAAAACCTGGCAACCTATCGGGCAACTGTTCGATAGCGCGTTTACGAGCGGCGCGGGGAATGCTCGGTAGGTTCCGGCGAGTTTTCCAGGTCAGCGACCAACTCAGCCCATCTACCGATTCTAAGCATGGCAATGCGCCGCGGAAGGGCTTCCCGAGCCACACAACGGCCCGCGACATTCCTGATTTCGCTTTGGATGAGGGTGTGGTTGTAAGTCTATCATCGCAGAGTAAGCTACGACGGCTTCGTCAATTGCCGACCTCGTCCCGATCAAAGATGGCCGGAGCGCTTCGGTTCCAGTCCGGCCCTCTGGCCGTAGCCGATCCTGTCCCGCCGGTGCGGGACGTGCTTGATCGCGGCTAACCTTGCTTGAAAGCACTCGGGAAAAGGGGCAAATACCCCCAAAAGGATTTCTGGTCGGAGCGGCAGGATTCGAACCTGCGACCCCTGCGTCCCGAACGCAGTGCTCTACCGGGCTGAGCCACGCTCCGACAAGAACGCGGCTTATAGCCTTGGCTTTCGCGCACCGCAAGAAGTCGATTTTGAGGATTTGATCCCTGTGAAGCTGGGCCTGAAAACGCAGATTTTGCCGGCCGCCGATGCGGCCGCCGTGGCCTCGGCCGCGAGCTGCCTCCGCGAGGGCGGCCTGGTCGCGTTCCCGACCGAGACGGTTTATGGCCTTGGCGCCGACGCCGCCCAGGCCCCTGCCATTGCCCGGCTTTATGAGGCCAAGGGACGACCCTCCTTCAACCCCCTGATTGCCCATGTCGCTGATATCGCAACCGCCCGGCAAATTGCCCGCTTCGACGCGACGGCTCTCAAGCTCGCGGAAGCCTTCTGGCCGGGGCCGCTGACGCTGGTTTTGCGGAAAGCACCCGACTGCCCGGTCGCGGAACTGGCGACCGCGGGCCTAGATACAGTGGCGATCCGTGTTCCCGCCCACCCGGTCGCGAAGGCCCTTCTGCGCGCCTTTGGAGGTGCGGTGGTCGCCCCCTCCGCCAATCTCTCCGGCCATGTCTCGCCGACCACGGCCGCCCATGTGGCGGGCGACCTCACGGGGCGGATCGATTTGATCGTCGATGGCGGCCCGGTTACCGTCGGCGTCGAATCCACGATTGTCGCTTGCTTCGAGGAAACGATGCTGCTCAGGCCGGGCGGCCTGCCGCGCGAGGCGATCGAGCGCGTGTTCGGTCGCGCCTTGCAGCGGCCGCCCGAAGACACGGTCACCGACAACGCCCAGCCGCTCGCGCCGGGCATGCTGGCCTCGCATTACGCGCCGCGTACGCCGGTTCGGCTCAACGCCAGCCACGTTGATCCGGACGAGGCGCTGCTGGCTTTCGGTGCTGCCGTGGTGAATGGCGCCCATGCGGCAAAAGCGGTGATGAATTTATCCGCCGCGGGTGATCTCAATGAGGCCGCCACCCATCTTTTCGGCTATCTTCGAGCGCTCGATACCAAAGACGCCCGCGCGATCGCGGTCATGGGCGTACCGCATCACGGCCTCGGCGAAGCCATCAATGACCGGCTGCGCCGCGCGGCCATGGGCAGATAACGAAATAGAGAAGAGCCGATAAAAAGAAGCCAAGAGACGCCCAAGAGACGCCAATGAATATGGTCCAAACACCGATTGCTCCGCTTTCATCCGAACTGATCGCGCGGTTTCGCGCCATCGTCGGCGACAAGTATGCAATGACAGAGCCTGCCGATGTCGCGCCCTATGTGACCGAGGAGCGTGGCCTGTTTCGCGGTCACTCACCTTTGATCCTGCGGCCGGGTTCGACGGCGGAAGTCTCCGCGATCTGCAAGCTCGCGACCGCCGAGAGGATCGCGCTGGTGCCGCAGGGCGGCAATACCGGTCTCGTCGGCGGCCAAACCCCGCACCGGGGTGAGGTCGTCGTCTCGACGCGACGGCTCGACAAGATCCGCGACATCGATCCGGCGTCCAACACCATGACCTGCGAGTCCGGCGTGGTGTTGCAGGTCGCGCAACAGAAAGCGGCTGAAGTCGACCGGTTGTTTCCGCTGTCGCTGGGCGCGGAAGGAAGCTGCACCATCGGCGGCAATCTCTCCACCAACGCCGGCGGCACGGCGGCGCTCGCGTTCGGCGTGGCGCGCGAAATGGCGTTGGGCCTGGAAGTGGTGCTGGCGGACGGGCGGATTCTCAATGGTCTCTCGAAGCTGAAAAAAGACAACACCGGTTACGACCTGCGCAACCTCTTCATCGGCGCAGAGGGCACGCTCGGCATCATCACCGCGGCAACTTTGAAGTTGTTTCCGAAGCCGCGCGCGATTGAGACCGCCTTTGTCGGGCTCAAATCGCCTGATGATGCGCTCAAGCTGTTGGCGATCGCACAGAACGAAGCGGCCGGCAGCCTGACAAGCTTTGAGTTGCTCGCCGATATCGCGGTCGATTTCAGCGTGCGCCATGGCATCGATATCCGTGAGCCGCTCACCGGCAAGCATCCCTGGTTCGTGCTGATGGAACTGTCGTCGTCACGCGACGACGCGCGGGTGACACTGGAAGCGATCCTGGCGCAGGGGATGGAACAGGGCATCGTCGACGACGCCGTGATCGCCGCGAATTTGAGCCAGCGCGCAGGCTTCTGGAAATTGCGCGACGAAATGTCGGCGGCACAAAAGCCCGAAGGCGGCTCGATCAAGCATGATATCTCGGTTCCGGTCGCAGCCGTCCCCGCTTTCACCGCAGAAGCGAATGCCGCCGTGGTGAAGCTCATTCCGGGCGCGCGGCCGGTGCCGTTCGGCCATCTCGGCGACGGCAATATCCATTATAACGTCAGCCAGCCCGTGGGCGCCAACGCGGCCGATTTCCTCGCCCGCTGGCACGACGTCAACGCGGTGGTGTTTGCGATCGTGCTGCGGATGGGCGGATCGATCTCCGCCGAACACGGCATCGGCGTGCTCAAGCGCGACGAACTGCCCGAGGTGAAGGACAAGGTCGCGATCGAGCTGATGCGGTCCATCAAGGCACTGCTCGACCCGCTCGGGATCATGAACCCCGGCAAGGTACTCTAACTCCTCATGGTGAGGAGGCGCGCACGCGCCGTCTCGAACCATGAGGCCTGCCATCCTTCGAGACGCGGCTAACGCCGCTCCTCAGGATGAGGAGAACACGGCAAGGAATTCTTATCGTGACCCCGTCCTTTCCGCTTGCGATTACACCGATCGGCGACGCTGATGTTGCCGGCGTCATCGCGCTCTGGCAGGCCTGCCAACTGACACGGCCATGGAACGATCCGGCCGCCGACATCGCGCTCGCTCGACGAGGGTCCAACGCGACGGTGCTGATCGGGCGCGGCGACGGTTTGATCGTTGCCACGGTTCTGGTCGGACATGACGGTCACCGCGGCTGGGTCTATTACCTTGCGGTCGATCCCGATCACCGTCACAAAGGCTATGGACGCGTCATGATGGATGCGGCGGAAGATTGGCTGAGCGAGCGCGGTATCGAGAAGTTGCAGCTCCTCGTCCGAGCCGACAACAGTCAGGTGAAAGACTTTTACCAATCGCTGGGCTATTCGATGCAGGACCGCATCATTTATGCCAAATGGCTCGACGGGCGCGAGCCGACGCCCTGATCGAAATTCTGGAGGACCGAGGTGACCGTCGCCGACCGCATCCGCGTCAAGGACGAACGCGTACTCTCCGACAATTACGGCACGCTCAAGAGCACCACCTTCGAATGGCGTCGCAACGACGGCAAATGGCAGACGATGACGCGGGACGTCTTCGACCGCGGCAATGCGGCGGCGATCCTGCCCTATCATCGCAAGCAGCGCATGGTCTTGTTGGTGCGCCAGTTCCGCCTGCCAGCCTATGTTAACGGCTATGACGGCCTTCTGATCGAGGCCGCCGCCGGTCTGCTCGACAATGCAACGCCCGAAGACCGCATCCGCGCCGAGGCCGAAGAAGAGATCGGCTATCGCTTGCGCGATGTGCACAAGGTGTTCGAAGCCTTCATGAGTCCGGGTGCGGTAACGGAAAAGATTCACTTCTTTGTCGCCGAATATGAGCCTGAGATGCGCATTGGCAACGGCGGCGGTCTCGCCGATGAAGGCGAAGACATCGAGGTACTCGAACTCGCATTCGACGAAGCGCTTGCCATGATCAAGGACGGCCACATCGTCGATGCCAAGACCATCATGCTGTTGCAATATGCGGCGCTCAACATCTTCAAGTGACAACCCACTGCCCTGCTACGAGAATCAAAACATGCGCATCACTCTTATTCACGCCCTGAAGCATTCAATCGTTCCGATCGAGGCCTCGTTCGCCCGGCTTTGGCCGGATCCGACCTTGATGAACCTGGTCGATGACAGCCTCTCGGCGGACCTCGCACGCGATGGCAAACTCACGCCTGCGATGACCGACCGCTTCCTTGCGCTCGCAGGCTACGCTGTTTCGACCGGCGCCAATGCGATCCTCTTCACTTGCTCGGCTTTTGGCCCCTGCATCGAGGCGGTGGCGCGCGAGCTTGCGCCGATGCCTGTGCTCAAGCCCAATCAAGCCATGATCGAACAGGCGGTGGCTCGCGGCCACCGAATCGGCCTGCTCTCGACCTTTCCGCCGACCTTGCAGTCGATGCCGCCGGAATTTCCGGGAACGGTAGAACTCGTACCGAAACTGGTGGAGGGCGCGATGGCCGCGCTCGATCGCGGTGACCGCGCGGAACATGATCGCCTGGTCGTGCAGGCCTCGCGCGATTTGCGTGACTGCGACCTGATTGCGCTGGCGCAATACAGCATGGCGCCAGCCGCGGCGCTGGTTGCAGAAGCCACCAAGCTGCCCGTGCTGACCACCCCCGACAGCGCTGTCGCCAAGCTGAAGCAGTTGCTCAACGGCTAAGACAGTCTTTTCAAAACAAACTTCCCTGCCCGCCGTCGGAATCGGCGGCAGCCTTTTTGCGCGGGATTGCCTTCTTCGCCGGCCTTGATTGCTCGGCCTCACGCTGTTCATCCGTGATCGGCAGGATCAGCTGCGCATCGTCGTGAGCGACGTGATTGACCCGCAGTGAGATCTCGTGCCAGACGAATTCACCGACTTCGGGTCCGCGCATCAGCGGCGTCACCGTGTCGGCCTCATCCGAGCGGCAATCGAGCCAGCGTTCGAAATCGGCTGTCTTGATCGCGACCGGCACGCGATGATGAAGCACAGCGAGGTCGGCGCTCGCGGGCGCCGTGACAATCGCAACCGTGTCGACTTCCTCGCCGTTCGGCCCGATCCAGGTCTCGGCCAAGCCCGCGAACCCGATCGGATGGCCGTCGCGGCGGTGGATGAAATACGGCCGCCTGCCGCCTTCAGATGAATGCCACTCGTAGTAGCCATCGGCCGGAATCAGACAGCGCCGCCGCCTGATCGCATTTTTGAAGGCAGGTTTCTCCCTCACGGTCTCCGCGCGGGCATTGATCAGGAGCGTAAATTTACGGGGGTCTTTCACCCAGGCCGGCCACAATCCCCAGCGCATCAAGCGAAAATGCCGGCCGCTTTCGTCCATCACCACCGGTATCGGTTGCGTTGGGGCAACATTATACCTTGGCGGGAAATTCGGTTGTTCCAAATAGCCGAAAAGTTGCCGTATCGCTTCAGGCGCCGAGGTTATAGCAAAGCGTCCGCACATTATTGGTATCCGAATAAGTATTCTTCAGTAACTTTTTACCCCCAACCCTAACAGTGCGAAAGATGACGTCATCTGCTGCCAAGCCAGTGCAACCGGCCTCCGAGACCACTGCCGATAATTCGGCGTGGGCGGACGAATTGCGCGCAGCCAATATCAACCCGCGCACCGGGCTTGCCACCGACTATCTCAATCACTTCAACGAAGCCGTCATGCTGCTGGAGATGATTCCGGATATGCCGGAATGCACCGAGGATTTTCTGACCTGGAAACCGCTATCCTACGCCGAACATTTTACAGCTTCCCATTTCAAGGCCAGGGATCTTGCAATCGAAGCCTATAACGCCGCCGACACCCGCATTCGCACTGACTTCGACAACATCACGAGCGCCATCACCTCGATCCTGTCAGCGGTGAGCGAAGCCATGCGGGAGGCGCAACAGGACAAAACCCGCGCCAGATTGGCCGAACAGGCCTCGGGCTGGGTCAAGCCGCTGATGATGCTGGCTGGCGGCGTCATCAATGGCGACGGCGCTGCCGACGTCGAATACATCATGACCCATTGATCGTAGATGCTGCTCTTCTAAACTGAGCCAAGTCCCCGACACGGGCGATCCAGTCTCGAGATCATTCCTTGGCATCCTCTCCTCAGCCGTCCCATCCCCAGATCGCCGTCAGCGCGGCGATTTTCCGCGAAGGCAAGATCCTGCTGGTGCGGCGTGCGCGATCCCCCGCGAAGGGCTTTTACTCACTGCCCGGTGGACGCGTCGAATTCGGTGAAACCCTTCACGCTGCGCTACATCGCGAGATCGCCGAGGAAACCGCGCTCAGCATCGAGATCGCAGGCCTTGCTGCCTGGCGCGAAGTTCTCCCGACGGCCGAGGGAAGCGGGCATTTTGTGATCCTGTCGTTTGCGGCGCGCTGGAGCGCGGGCGAGCCTCGCCTGAACGAGGAACTCGACGACTATCTCTGGCTCGTGCCCGACGCGCTGGGCGACCTCAAGATCACGCCGGGCTTGCAGGACGTCATCCAACAGGCCCGCCGCGTTTTGGGCCTGTAAGAGAAAGATCGGCGGCTTGCGGAACGCACCCTGAGCGGGCATATCACATTCCTTATGCCAAGATTTCCAGCCCTCGCCCTCCTCGCTCTGTGCTGCCTCGCGACGCCCGCGCGCGCGCAAGAGACCGCCGCGCCGTTCGACAATGATTTGCAGCGCTTTGCGGAGATTCTCGGAACCCTGCACTACCTCCGGGGCATCTGCGGCAGCAATGAGGGCGGCAAATGGCGCAATGAGATGCAGGCGCTGCTGGATGCCGAAACTCCCTCCGGCGAGCGGCGCGCGCGCATGATCGCCGGCTTCAACCGCGGCTATAACGGTTTCCAGCAGACCTACCGGACCTGCACGCCGGCGGCGACACTCGCCATCCGCCGCTATATCGACGAGGGCCTGAAGATTTCGCGCGACCTGACCGCGCGCTACGCTAATTGATGCCGCTTTGCAGACTTCCTTTACCCGCGTTAACCTTTCCTAAAGAACTGGTCTAGGCGGCCTCGCCTGGCGTGCTACACCACGATCGTTCCTCTCCTCAAAAGATGCTTTCAATTTCATGAGCCATCCCGCGCCCTTCACTGCCCGCGACCTGTTGCCCGATCAAGAACAGAAGCAGGCCGCACTCAGCTATCTCAGCGAAGCCTGGGCGGAAGCGCGGCATGATGGGGTCGACGGCGATTGCCTGGCGCAGGCAAGCCTGTTTGCGGCCTTCGCCGAACTGGTCCGGACCTATGGCGAAGACGCGGTCGCGAAATTCGTCGAGGGCCTTGTTGTTCGTGTTCGCAACGGCGAGTTCTCAACCGCACTCGCGAGACAATAAACGCAACCCCTTGCAAGCCCTTGTTGTCTAGCCCTCGGCGGCTTACGTTCTCATGTGAGATGTCACCTGAGAAGCTTACATGAAGGCTGCGTTTTTACCTGACCGGGGCGTGGTCAAGATATCGGGCGAAACCGCCCGTGATTTCCTCAACGGCCTGATCACCACCGATACCACGCGGCTCCAGCCGGGATTGGGCCGCTTCGGTGCGCTGCTGTCGCCACAGGGCAAGATCACCGTGGATTTCCTGATCACCGAGGCGCCGTCAGGCCATGGCGGCGGCTTTCTGATCGACTGTCCAAAGGCGCTCGCGCAAACGCTTGCCGACAAGCTCGGTTTCTATCGGTTACGCGCCAAGATCGGAATCGAAAATCTCTCCGACAGCCTTGGCGTGCTCGCCGTATGGGATGGCGATGTGGCATTGAAGCCAGATCTCACCTTCGCCGATCCGCGTAACCCCAGCCTGGGCCTTCGCATTCTCGTTCCCGGCGAACTCGCGCCAAAAGCCGCCGACCTGATCGGCGCGGAGCTTGTCGACAGTTCCGCCTACGAGGCGCACCGCATTGCCGTGGGCGCGCCGCGCGGCGGTCTTGATTTCATCTATGGTGATGCCTTCCCGCACGAAACCAATATGGACCGGCTTCACGGCGTCGATTTCGACAAGGGCTGTTATGTCGGCCAGGAGGTCGTGTCGCGCATGCAGCACCGCGGCACCGCGCGCACCCGCACCGTGCGCCTGCTGCTGGATGGACCTGCACCGGAGGCGGGATCGGCGATAACAGCCGGCGACAAATCGGTCGGCACCATGGGCTCCGCCGCCGATGGTCACGCGCTGGCGCTGATCCGGATCGATCGCGCCGGTGAGGCATCGGAGGCCGGTACGCCGTTGACGGCAGGGGGGCTCTCGATCCGCATCGCCGATCCGGACGAGTTGCGCTTGCAGCCCAAGCAGACGGTCGCATGACGAGAGCGGCGCGCCTGCATGCCGACGGCAAGACCCGCTGCCCGTGGCCGGGCGAAGACCCCCTTTATGTCGCCTACCACGACACCGAATGGGGCGTGCCGGAATTCGATGACCGCGCGCTTTACGAAAAGCTGATCCTGGACGGGTTCCAGGCCGGGCTGTCGTGGATCACCATCCTGCGCAAGCGCGACCATTTCCGGAAAGCCTTCGACGACTTTCAGCCGGAGATGATCGCGCGCTACAACGCCAAAAAAGTCCACGCGCTGATGAACGATGCCGGCATCGTCCGCAATCGCGCCAAGATCGAGGGCACGGTCGCGGGCGCCAAATCCTATCTGAAGATCATGGAAGAAGGCCCTGGTTTCTCGAAGTTTTTGTGGGACTTCCTCGACGGCAAGCCCAAGGTCAATCAGTTCAAGACCACGGCCAGCGTTCCCGCCTCCACGCCGTTATCGATCAAGATGTCGAAAGAACTCTCCTCACGCGGATTCAAATTCGTCGGCCCCACCATCGTTTATGCCTTCATGCAGGCAACCGGCATGGTCAACGATCATCTCGTCACCTGCTTCTGCCACGAGAGCTGTGCCGGCAAGCGCCGCAGCCCTCGCCTCCAAGTGAAATGACAACCGGAAAATCGCCTGCGCCACGCGTCTGGCAGCGCATGCTGTCAGGCCGCCGGCTCAACCTGATCGACCCCTCCCCGCTCGACATCGAAATCGCCGATATCGCGCACGGGCTTGCGCGGGTGGCGCGCTGGAACGGACAGACCAGGGGTACGCATATCTTTTCGGTGGCCCAACACACCCTGCTGGTCGAGGCCGTGATGCGCGAGCAAACCCCGCGGATCGACGTCACTTGGCGGCTCGCTGCGCTTCTCCATGACGCGCCCGAATACGTCATCGGCGACATGATCTCGCCGTTCAAGGCCGTGCTCGGCGAAGACTACAAGGCGGTCGAGAAACGCCTGCTGTCGGCGATCCACATCCGCTTCGGCCTGCCGGCTGTGCTGGCCGACAAGATCACGCAGGCGATCAAAGCGGCCGACAGGGGCGCGGCGTATCTCGAAGCCACGGAATTGGCAGGCTTCGAGCAGGCCGAGGCGAAACGCCTGTTCGGCCGCGACCCCGGATTGTCGGAGGCCGCGCGTGAGGATTATTTGACGCCGTGGAGCGCGGCCAAGGCCGAGAAGCGGTATCTGGCAAGGTTCAAGGTGTTGGTATCGTAGTTGTCGAACGCCGCACGGCGGCGCCTGTTCCCGCTCGATCCGGGGCGAGTTTCAATCTATGATAGCAAGAAACCCCGGACGAAAGACGAGGGAGCGTACCGATGCCTTTCAGGATGCTGATGCTTGCAGCTTTTGTCGCAGGTGTTCAGTGCTTCGGCGCCAGTTCGTTTGCTGCCGCAGCAGATGATCGGGAATCGAAGGAAATCCTCTGGCCGACAACCGCCTGGCCAGTTTCGACCCCAGAAGAAGAAGGCATGGACTCGGCCGCCATTGCACGGCTGGTCGAAACGGTAGGCACCTTCAGGCAGGACAGTCTCACGATCATCCGCCACGGCAAGATCGTTGCCGATGTCTACTATGCTCCCTATGTCGCCGGCATCAGCCACGACTTGAGGTCCGTGACGAAAAGCGTGGTCGGCACACTGACCGCGCTTCAGTTGCAAAAGAGCGACCTCGACAGCGTGGATCATCCGGTTGTCGATCTGTTTTCCGACAAGTCCATTCAAAATCTGGATGACAGAAAGCGGACGATGACGGTCCAAAGCCTTCTCGACATGACGTCCGGCATCGAATGGAACGAGGGGCTGTATACGCCCGAAGAGACCATCATGAAGATGTATCAGAGTCCCGACCGGACGGCCTTCGTGCTTGACCAGCCGATGGCTGCGGCGCCCGGGGACCGTTTCAATTACGCTGGCGGCAACCCGTATCTGCTCTCCGTGCTCATCAACAGGAAGTCTGGTCAGAATGCGCTCGATTTCGCGAAAAAGGAGCTGTTCGGGCCGCTTGGCATCAAAAGCGCCAAATGGGGAGAGCCGGACGCGCAAGGCGTGACGGATGGCGAAGCTGGTCTCTCGCTATCACCTCACGACATGGCCAGGATCGGGTACCTCTACCTTCATGACGGGCAATGGGAAGGCAAGCAACTCATCCCGTCATCCTGGGTTGAGAGGGCAAGGTCTGGACCGGTGGTCGCGACGTCCGGATATCACTATGGAAACTTGTGGTGGTCGCTTCCCGAAAAGGGAGCCTATATGGCTCGCGGCCGGCATTCGCAATTGATCCTGGTGATTCCAAAATTCGATATCGTCGTCGCCATGACCGGATATCTGCGAGACACCGAGTTCTATTCGCCTTCCGGATTGATCGACGACATCTTCAGCGCCGTCAGATCCGATCAGCGGCTACCCGACAATCCCATCGCAAAGGTGTTGCTGACGAATGCGATACGCCAAGCTAGGGCGGAAAAGCCGGTGGCCGTCGGCGGTGCGCCGAAACTGGCCAGAGCGGTTTCGGGGAAGATCTACAATTTCCCGGACAACGAGCTGCGCGTGAAAAGTTTCACGCTGAATTTTTATAAGCAGGATTCCTCATGGGTCATCACCACCTATACCGACAAGGGCAGCGGCCGGCTTACGGGACTGGTCGGGCTGGACGGTGTCTATCGCAAGAGTCCTCCCGCGCCTTACGGCATCAATGCGACAAGAGGGCGTTGGACCAGTGAACATACATTTGTGATGGAGCGCCGGATTTTGGGACACAGCGAAACCCAGACCTGGGCACTGACCTTCGACGGCGACAAGGTGACGGTGAATTTCGAAAATACGGATGGCTTCAAGGCCGAGCTTCGCGGCAAGAGCACGGAGGCTGAAAATCTCCGTCACGCATCGTCCGCTCCGGCGTTGGCCGCGGCCTTCTGATCGCCCGCCGCCATCGGTCATTTGCCCTCAAGCCTGAGCCGCCGATACACATCATTTGCAGGAGCAAGAACGAATGAAGCGGATCGTCATCAGCGTCGTTATTATGGTCGGTTCAGCCGTGCTGGCAGCCGCCCAGCCGGCAGCAGCGCCTTACGAACCTGGCCTCGGCGAGTTCATGATGGCGACCCAGATTCGCCACGCAAAACTTTGGTTTGCCGGCAAGAGTCGCAACTGGGAGCTCGCGGCCTATGAGATCGACGAGATCAAGGAAGGCCTGGAGGACGCAGCCAGGCTTCATTCGACTGTTGACGGGGTTCCTGTCGCCGACATGATCAAGACCATCATTGATCCCCGGATAGAGCGGCTTGAAAAGGCGGTTGGAGCGAAGAACAACAACCAATTTGTCGCCGCCTTCGACGAGTTGACCGGCGGCTGCAACGCCTGCCATGCCGGCGCCGGCAAGCCGTTTATCCGCATTCAGCGCCCGAGCGAGCCTCCATTCAGCAACCAGAATTTTGCGCCCATGAAGTAAAGGCATTCGCCTACGATCCGCATCCGCAAAATCCAACGAGCATCAGCCGCGATGAGTCCGATCTATTTTGACCTTGATGGAACGCTGACCAATCCAAAACCCGGAATTACCCGTTCGATCCAATATGCGCTTCGTAAGCTCGATTGCGAAGCGCCGTCAGAGGATGAACTGACGTGGTGCATCGGTCCTCCGCTTCGCGCAAGTTTCAAAAAGCTGCTTGGCACCGATGCACTGGCGGACGCTGCGATTTTGCTTTATCGAGAGCGATTTTCCGATATCGGCCTCTTCGAAAATGAAGTCTACCCCGGCATTGAAGACACGCTGTCAATGATTGCCGAACAAGGCCGACGCCTGTTTGTTGCAACAAGCAAACCCGTTGTCTACGCCGATCGCATCGTCGATCATTTCAAGCTGAAGACCTATTTTGAATGCGTCTTCGGTTCTGAACTGGACGGCACGCGTGCCGACAAGACCGAGCTTTTGGCCTACGCCCTCAAGGTCGCGCGCGTCGACCCGGCACGGGCCATCATGATCGGAGATCGAAGCCACGACATGATTGGCGCGAGAAATAACGGGATGACCGCCGTGGGCGTCCTTTACGGTTATGGCAGCAAGCAAGAATTGCTTGGCGCGGGAGCTCATCACCTCTCGGCTACACCGCAAGGGTTGCTCGATCACACGGGTTAGACTGTTCGGAGATCAGCGATCGGGCTGGCGTATGGTCAGGATCGGCACCGCCGTCTCGATCCCGCGCAGAATATGTTCGCCGCAAGGATGCCACGGAGCCGCGACGGCCTCCGCGAAGGAGCTAGTCGCAAGCATGGGGTAGCCGAGTTGCTTGGTCAGATCTTGCACCCGGACGACCTCGTTGACCGCGGCCCCGACCACCGTGAACTGCAACCGCTCGGCTATTCCGACATTGCCGTAGATCACTTCGCCCAGATGAAGCGAGATGCCGAAGTTGAGAGCTGGATGGATCGCACGTGACGATAAGGAACCAAGCCGCCAGCGGGCTTCCTTGGCGGCAGCGAGCGCGCGGCCACAGGCATCTTCAGGTGAACCCTCGACACGAAACAGACCGAGCACCGCGTCGCCGATCAACGAGACCACCTCGCCGCCATGGTCGAGCACCGTGGCTGCGGTCATTTCGAAATAGCGTCCAAGCAGCTTGAGGAAATCTTCGGTCGAGAGCTGGTGCGCAAGCTCCGTGGAGCGGCGAAGGTCGCTGTACCACAGCGCGGCCGTGATCTTTTCCCCGTCACCCCGCCTGATCAAGCCGTTGAGCACGGCCTCGCCCGCGCGCTTGCCAAGATAGGCGTGGGCGACATTCCGGGCGACGCTCCGCTCGATCTTCGACTTCAGCGCGATAGCGAGGTGGCGGGTGATGCGCTGGAGCGACGCAATCTCGTCATCGGTAAATCCTTCGGGCCGGTCTCCAAGCCATGAACAGATGATTCCTTTCCGCCCGATCTGGTCGTACCCGATGAGGAAAACAAGATAATCGGTGCCTCCCAATGCGCGAAAGTCCTTCAGCACATCGAAATCAAGGAGCGCCGTATCACCCGTCAACCGGCGCCGCAGGATCGGCAGCCGATGGGTCAGGGTATGGCCGATGGGGCTCAGCACAAACCGATCCTGCGCGCTATCCTCGGCGCTGAAGTACTCGACGTCGATCCCTGTCGCGGCGGTCCAGTTCACCGTGCTGGCGGCATAGAGCGGGTGGAGGATCCGGAAGGCCACCTGGCCCCGCAAGATCGGAATTCCGACACCGCGCAACCGCCGGCACAACTCCCCATAGAGCGCGGCGGACTCGGACTCGATCAACGCCTCATGGGCCAGCCATTCAATAACGGTGTCGCCCAGAACTGTCGACGCGGTTGCCTGATTATCCATGCGGCATGACCTTCGCTTTCCGCCGCGTCGCGGGCGCCGATATTGATTTTGCCACTGCGCGGGCGGAGCCAATGAACAGCTCGGCTAGCGGGCTGATGGTGCGATGCTTGACCGTGATAATACTGACCCAGGCGCGCAAAGCGGGCACTTTCACCGGCAGCAACTTCAGTCCCACACGCTTTGCGCTAAGCTGTGCAACAGAACTCGGGAGAATTCCGACGAATTTCCCGGTCGCGACGAGGGTCGTTGTCAGTTGAACGGACAATGTGAGGATGCTTGGGGCCGGAGGCGTGAGGCCCGCAGCCTGAAAAATCCTGGCAATGAGCAGTCCCGGCGCGCTATCGCAGGGCGGAAGAACCCAAGACTCCTCTGCAAGTTCGGCAAGTTCGATATGCCGCCGCCGGGCCCATTGGCTGGACATTCCGGCGACCGCAACAAAAGGTTCGTCGAACAATTGTTCCGAAACCAGGTCATCTTCCGCAAACGGCTGCGGCATCCGCCCGATCAACAATTCAACGTTGCGCTCGCGCAGTTGGCCTAATTGCATGAGCGCGGTATCGGCATGGATCACCCGCAACTTCACGCCGGGATATTGCTGATGGAACCGTTCTGCGATAGCGGGCAGGATGCCGGCAATGATGATCTCCGGGCAGCCGACCGCTAATTCCCCGGACGTCGGATCGGTCAGGAATTCGATTTGCTTCAGTCCCTGACGCATCTCGTCGAACACGTTTACCCCACATTTGAGCAACGCCCGACCATATGCGGTCAGTTCGACACCCTGAGGGTTGCGATCAAACAGTTTGACGCCGAGTGTATGCTCGAGATCGGAAATCGTCTTGGAAACGACGGGATGCGAGATGGCGAGCTTTGTGGACGCCTTCGCCATGCTGCCCGACTCCGCCACTGCCAGCACGATATGAAGGTCCCGCAGCCGGACCCGGCGGCCGATGCGATCCGACCAATCCATTTTTGGCCCTTAGTCAGGAGGCTACAGGGATGCCGCAAAATAGAACTTTTAAACTACTACGGCAGCAGGCAATCATTCAACCGCAAATTGGAGACGGTTAATTTGCAGATGTTGAGCACGTTCGAAAAACGCATCCACGACGACCTAGCGGAGGATAGCCATGCTGAGCAGATGCATCGCCCGAACCATTGCAATTTTAGGGATTACCGCCTCTGCCGCGGGTGGCGCCAGCGCCCAGAACACTGTCAAGGTTGGCATGGTCATGCCGATGACCGGCGCACTTGCAGCCGCGGGCCGTCAGGTCGTCGCCGGTGCCCGCCTCTACATGAAACAGCACGGCGATATGGTCGCCGGACGGCAAATCGAACTGGTGGTCAAGGACGACGCCTCGTCCGGTGAAACGGGAAAACGTCTTCTGCAAGAGCTTATCGTCAACGAGAAGGTAGACATCATCGGCGGCGGTCTTACGGCAGACCTGCTGGCCAGCGCGTCGCTGATTACGGAGGCTCAGAAGCCTACGGTCATCATGCTTTCAAGCACGACGGCCGTGGTCGAGCGATCGCCCTACTTCGTCCGGACCAGTTGCACTCTTGCCCAATCCTCGGGGATCATGGCCGACTGGGCGATCAAGAGCGGCCTCGGCAGAGCCGTGACTTTGGTGTCGGAGTTCGCTCCCGGCCTAGAAGCGGAGGAGACCTTCGCCAACAATTACAAAGCCGCGGGTGGTCAGATTGCGGAAATGATCCGCGTGCCGTTGCGCAGCCCTGACTTTGCACCGTTCCTGCAACGCGTGCGAGACGCGGCGCCGCAAGTCCTGTTCGTGTTCATTCCCTCCGTTCAGGCCGCCACTTTCGCCAAACAATTCGTAGAGCGCGGGCTGGATAAGGCCGGCATCAGGCTCGTTGGACCTGGCGATCTGACCGACGACGAAGCGCTGCCCGGCATGGGCGATGCGATGCTGGGCGCCGTTACCTCACACTTTTACTCAGCCGCGCATCCTTCTGCGCTGAACAGGGCGTTCGCCGACGCCTATCTCAAAGAGAACAACACCCGCGCGAATTTCATGGCAGTCAGCGGGTATGACGGGATGCAAGTCATCTATGACGCCTTGAAGAGGACCGGCGGCTCGACGGAAGGAAAAGCACTGATCTCCGCCATGAAAGGCGCCGCCTGGGAAAGTCCGCGTGGTCCGATGTCGATCGACCGGGAAACCGGCGAAGTCGTGCACAATATCTATATTCGAAAGGTTGAGAAGGCGGACGGCGAACTTCGCAACGTCGAATTTATGACGTTCAGTAACGTCAGAGACCCGCGGGTCGCGGCAAAATGAAGAACATGGAAGTCATCATTGCCGGTGGTGGCATTGGTGGGCTGAGCCTGGCGCTCAGCCTGCATCAGGCCGGCATCGCGGTCCGTGTGTACGAGGCGGTGCGCGACCTTGCTCCATTTGGCGCAGGCATCAATCTGCAACCGACGGCGGTGCGTGAACTTACCGAGCTTGGACTCGCGGACGCGCTGGCCGAGGTCGGCATCGCAACGCAGGAGTTGAGCTTTTTCAACAAATTCGGGCAGTTGATTTGCAGCGAGCCAAGAGGGCTTTTGGCCGGATATCGATGGCCACAATACTCGATCCATCGCGGCAAGTTGCAGATGCTGTTGCTGCGTGCCTTGCGCGAACGCATCGGTCCGGAAAATTTTCGCAGCGGGTTGAGATTCACAAAATTCGAGCAGGACGGCGAGCGGGTACACGCCCGGTTTCGCGACAGCGACGGTGCGGAGTTGCTTGATGAAGCCGATGTCCTGGTCGGCGCTGACGGCATCCATTCCGCCGTCCGGCATCAGCTCTACCCGACCGAAGGAGAGCCTCGTTTTGCCAGGCAGCTAATGTGGCGTGCCGCCCTTGATGCTGAGCCTTTCCTTGGCGGTCGCACCATGATCATTGCGGGGCATTTCCATCAGCGGATCATCGCATATCCCGTTGGCAAAGCCGCAACCCCCGGCAAACTGCTAACGAACCTGATTTGTCAGATGACCGTGGAGAATGCGGCGCCGCCCCGCGAGGACTGGAACAGGCGTGTCGCGAAAGAAAGGGTGCTCGAAGCATTCGATGGGTGGCGGTTTCCATGGCTCGACGCTCGGGCGCTGATCGAGCAATCGCCCGATTTCTACGAGTTTCCGTTGGTGGATCGAGATCCCGTCTCGGCATGGACGCATGGCCGGGTCACGCTGATCGGCGATGCCGCGCATCCGATGCAGCCGGTCGGAAGCCAGGCAGGTTCACAAGCGATCGTGGATGCCCGCGCGCTGACCGGAGCGTTGATAGCAACCTCCGATCCCATCGAGTCGCTGGCGCAATATGATGCGGAACGCAGGCCTGCTATGAACGACGTTACATTGCGTAACCGCGGGTTCGGTCCGGAAGCCGCCATGCAGTTGGCGGAGGAGCGCGCACCTCACGGCTTTGCTCGGATAGAGGACGTCATTTCGCGCGAGGAACTCGATTCCATCGCTCGTTCGTTCACCACCGCGGCGGGTCTTGATGTTGAGACGGTCAACAGCAGACCGTCCTTTGTGCGACCGGCCCAAGTAACGTCCTTGGCGGTATGACGGCGGTCACGGACGAGTGGCGGATGTCCGTTCGAGGTCATTCGCGTCGCTTTGACGTGCTGGCCGGATGCTCTCACTCGCGCCCCGGAATGACGGCATCCTCTTGACACATCATCAAACCGCCTCAAGTGATTTGCCCGTCGCGCCAACATGTCGCAGGCATTTTCGCTTGCCCCGTCGGGCAAATCAAATCCACAACTCCGCGCGTCCCGCGCCCGCATGAGGGGCGTATCGCGATCGTCACGGACGTTGGGCGCGGGATGCGGTGGACGCGGCGGTGCGCGAGACGAAGCGCACCGGCGCGGACGGCAAAGCCGTGTGGTCCTGATATCTCGACGCTGATATCAACCGGTCGATGATGCCTAGCGCATCACGGCGGGGATGGTGGCAAGAAAGCCCGATCGCCAGGGAGATCACGGAATAAGCCGTTAAAACCATTGCGCAGGGAATGCCGGCGTTATCCGGTGAACCTGTGGTGACTTACTCGTGTGCTTTCTATTTTTGCACGCGAGGCCGCGGGCGCATCGAGCGCCCGGCATTCCCTGCGCCCTCTGTTCGAGGGTACTTATGCAACAACCCGGACGCATTGCGCCGCGGGAAGGCGGAGGCGCGACCCATCCTTCGAGACGCGTACTTATCTACACCATTCGCGACGGCTTCGCCGTTGCTCGGCCTGCTCGGGTGTGCACGCTCCTCAGGATGAGGTCCATTTTTCCTCATGGTGAGGAGCGCGCCGTAGGCGTGCGTCTTCGGACGACGCTTTGCGTCACCTGGAGAACCATGAGGCCCAGGCTGTTTGACATTTGAATCGGAAGCGCGCGGCTCTATAATCGGGATCGAGAACAAGGAAAAAAACATGATCCACGTCTGCTCGCTCGCCGCCCTTCCCTCCACCGTCAAGGCCATCGGCGCGAGCCATGTGCTCACCGTGATGGCAAATGTCGATCAGGTGCAGCGTCCTGTGTCGGTGCTTCCCGCCAATCATCTGAAGGTGCAGATGGACGACATCACCGAAGCGATCGAAGGCTTTGTCGCGCCTTCGGGCGCGCATATCGAGCAGGTGTTGAATTTCGTGCGCAGCTGGGACCGCCGCGCGCCGCTGGTCGTGCATTGCTACGCCGGCATCAGCCGCTCGACCGCAAGCGCGTTTACCGCGGTATGCGCCCTCAACCCGCATCGCGACGAAATCGCGATCGCGCGTCAGATACGCGCGGCTTCGCCGATGGCTGCGCCGAACCGCCTGATCGTCAGCCTCGCGGACAAGGCGCTGGGGCGGGAGGGACGGATGCTGCGCGCCCTGGACGAAATGGGACCGGGGAGCCTGACGACCGAAAGCCGGCCTTTCCGCCTCGATCTGGAATGATCACGCGCGGCCGAACCACGCTGGTTTGAACTTGTGCCGTCTGAGGGGACACTCAGTTAAATGGGGCCGGCTGCTAAGCAATTCGGACCACTAGTCGTCGGGAGGGCGGATGATGTTCGAGCTGTTTGCGGTTGTGATCGCCGTCGTCGCGCTGGCCATCGCGCGCAAGGCGATGGATCAGGCCGCGTCCTTGCGGGCGCGGCTCGACGCGCTCGAGGCGAGCGGACGGCTGACGCAGCCCACTCCGCCGCCGCTCATGGTCTCCAGGCACGCCGAGCCGGCCGGCGTATCCGAGAGTGCGATCGTAGCTGCCCCCATCGAGCAAACAGCGCCGCTTCACGAAGCTCCGCCTTCCGTTCCCGACGATGCCGCCGCAGATGCTCCGAGCGCGACACCGGCGATGCCCCCACCGCCTCCTCCCGCCTCGCCCGGCTTTGAGGAACGCGTCGGCACGCGATGGGTGGTGTGGCTGGGCGGACTGACATTGGCGCTCGGCGGGTTCTTCATGGTCCGCTATTCGATCGACGCCGGCCTGCTCGGGCCGGGCGTGCGGACCTTGCTGGGCGGCGCGTTTGCGCTCGCTCTCCTTGCCGCCGGCGAATGGACGCGGCGCCGGGAGAGCACCTCCGCGATCGAAATGCTGCCGATGGCCAATATTCCGGCGATCTTGACTGCGGCCGGCACCGCGGTCGCGTTTGGAACGGTTTACGCGGCCTATGCGCTTTACGGCTTTCTCGCGCCGGCCTCCGCCTTCATCCTGCTCGGGCTGGTCGCGCTCGGCACGCTCGCCGCAGCCCTTCTGCACGGGCCCGTGCTGGCGGGGCTCGGCATTGTCGCCGCCTTCGGCACGCCATTATTGGTCGCCTCGGAGAAGCCCGACTATTGGGCGCTCTATGTCTATCTCGCCGTCGTCACCGCGGCGGCTTTCGCTCTCGCGCGGATCAGGCTGTGGAGCTGGCTCGCGGTCACCACGGTCGTGCTTGCGCTGGTCTGGATTTTCCCGGCCCTGACGTTCCCCCTGATAGGTCCGACGGCATTCCATGCCGTTGCCGGATTTGCGCTCGCGGCCTTACTGGTGGTGTGCGGTTTCCTGTTCGGCCCATCGGCGGAAGATGATCGTTTCGAGCCGATCTCGTCGGGATCTCTCGCGGCCTATCTGTTCGGCGCCATGCTGATCGTGCTCGCAGGCTCCCATGCGGATGCAGCCATCGTGGTGTTCGCCGTGCTGACGGCGGCCACGTTGCTGGTGGCATGGCGCGCTCCCGCCGCCACTGGCGCGGTTGCGCTCGCCGCAGCTTTTGCCGGCTTGGTGTTTCTCGAATGGGCCGTACGCGCCAATCCAGACATGCTGGTATTGCCGGGCGGGCCGCTTCCGGGCATGGGCTCTTCACCGACCGAGAGCTCGATCTCCCTGCATTTGATCGTGGCCGCGTTGTTCGCGGGCGGTTTTGGCGCCGCGGGATTCTTCGCGCAAGGCCGCAGCTCGAACGCGCTGGTCCCGGTGATCTGGTCGGCATCGGGCGTCTTCACGCCGCTGGCGCTCTTGATCGCGCTTTACGGGCGCATCGCTCATCTCGATCGTTCAATACCATTTGCGATTCTGGCGGTGATGCTGGCAGCAAGCTTTGCGACCGCGACCGAAATCCTGACGCGGCGCGAGCCGCGTCCAGGACTGGCAGCCACAACCGCGCTGTTTGCGACCGGCGCATTGGCCGCGCTGGCGCTGGCGCTGACCTTCGCCCTCGACAAAGGCTGGCTCACCATCGCACTCGCGCTGATGTCGGCAGGCGCCGCGTGGGTGTCGACGCAGCGGCCGATTCCGTTTCTGCGGGTGCTCTCCTCGATTCTGGCTGCTATCGTGGTGCTGCGTATCGGCTATGAGCCGCGCATCGTGGGCGCCGCGGTCGGCACGACGCCGATCTTCAACTGGCTGTTGTGGGGATACGGCGTTCCGGCGCTGTCGTTCTGGGCGGCAAGCATCTTCCTGCGGCGTCGCGGAGACGACGCCCCGTTGCGTTCAGTGGAAGCCGCCGCGATCCTGTTCACGGTTCTTTTGGTATTTATGGAAATTCGTCATGCCGTGAACGGCGGTGACGTCTATCGCGAGATTGCTGGACTGACCGAGACGGCTTTGCAGGTTTGCGCCGCGCTCGCCATGGCGATCGGGCTGGAGCGGCTGCGGGTGCGAAGCGGCAGCATCATCCACAATATCAGCGCCGTCCTGCTGACGCTGTTCGCGGGAGCCGCGGCCTTGTTCGGATTGCTGTTCTGGGACAACCCTGTCGTCTGGCGCATCGTCATCGGCGGCGAATTCATCAACGAGCTTCTGCTCGGCTATGCGATCCCTTCGGTCTTGGCGCTTTTGTTGTCCTATGCGGTCGCCGGCCGCAGGCCTGCCGCCTATGGCAACACCGTCGCCGCCGGTGCGCTGATCCTGGCGCTCGCTTATGTCAGTTTTGAAATCCGAAGGCTCTATCACGGCCCGGTACTGGCCAACGGCGCGACGTTTGACGTCGAGCAATATACCTATTCGATCGCCTGGCTCGCGTTCGGCGTATTGCTGCTCGCGATCGGCATCGTGGTCAATTCACAACGCGCCCGGCTTGCATCGGCCGCCGTGATCGCGCTCACGATCGGCAAGGTGTTTCTGATTGATCTGTCGACGCTGACAGGCGTTTATCGCGCGCTGTCGTTCATGGGCCTCGGCCTCGTGCTGGTCGCGATCGGCTGGTTCTACCAGAAGGTTCTGTTTCGCAGGCCAGCCACACCCGCGGCGCCTGTCACGCCGGCGGGCGCCTGACAGATGCCGGCGTCAGGCCGCCCTGACCGAGTTCAGGAACCTGCCGACCTCGAGCTTGAGACGGCTGGAATCGCCGGAAAGCGACTTGGCCGCCGACAGAACCTGCGACGACGCCGATCCGGTCTCACTGGCGCCGCGCTGCACGTCGGCGATGTTCGAGGAGACCTGCATGGTACCTTCCGCCGCGCGCTGCACGTTGCGGGAGATTTCCTGAGTGGCGGCGCCCTGCTCTTCCACCGCCGCCGCAATGGCGGACGCGATCTCGGAGAGCCTTTCAATGGTGCCGCTGATTTCCTTGATGGCGCCGACGGACTCATGCGTCGCCGCCTGGATGCCGTTGATCTGCTGGCCGATCTCGCCGGTCGCTTTCGCGGTTTGCTCGGCGAGCGCCTTGACTTCAGAAGCCACCACCGCGAAACCGCGGCCCGCTTCGCCCGCGCGCGCCGCCTCGATGGTGGCGTTCAGCGCCAGCAGGTTGGTCTGCCCGGCGATGGTGTTGATCAGTTCGACCACGTCGCCGATGCGCCCCGCGGCCTTGGACAACTCGCCGACCCGGTCATTGGTCTGGCGCGCTTGCTCCACGGCCTCATTGGCCATGCGGGCGGATTCCTGGACCTGACGGCTGATTTCGTGGACCGATGACGACAACTCTTCCGTTGCCGAAGCCACCGATTGAACGTTGCTGGAAGCCTCCTCGGAAGCGCCCGCGACTTTTGTCGCAAGCTCTTCCGACCGCGTCGCGGTCGAGGTCAGCATGCCGGCCGACTGTTCGAGTTCGCCGGAAGCGGAAGATACGGTTGCAATGATCTGTCCAACTGCGCCCTCGAAATTATCAGCCATCCGGTGCATGTCGGCCTTGCGCTCTTGCACCTGCCGCTGCTCGGTCTCCACTTGTTCGGCGCGCAGCCGGTTGGTTTCGACCATGGCCTCCTTGAACACCTCGACGGTCCGCGCCATCTCGCCGATCTCGTCAGGCCGGCCGGCGTCGGCGACAGGAAGGCTCAATTCACCCTTGCTGAGCGCATCCATGCGCAACTTGAGACGGGACAACGGCTTGATCACACTGCGCGCCACCAGCCAGGCGATGCCGATCGAAGATAACAGGAGAACAGCGATGAGGACGCCAGCCGTCTGCGCCATATTCCAGAACGTGACGTCAAGATCCGTCATGTATTCGGCGGAGGCGATCATCATATGCCACGGCGCAAACCCGCGGACATACGCGACCTTTTCGAGCGGGGTCTTCGCGCCCCCTCTTGGAAACGTATACCGGATCGTTCCCTCGCCGCGCCGGGCCATATCGAGCATCATCTGGGCAAAGGGAAGCCCGGCCGAATCCTTCAGCTCGCGCACGTCCTTTCCGACCAGCCCGGGATTGCCGGTGTTCATGACGCAGAGCCCGGTCTCGGTGTCGTAGATGAAGACGTAATTGGTATGGCCTTCGAACCAGACGGCGCCGGAGGCGGCATAGAAACGCACTTTCGCTTCTTCCTCGCTCATCGCTCCCGATTCGGCGGCGTGTTTGAAGCTTTCCGCCATGCTCCAGACCGCATCGACGATGGCGTGGGCTCTTTCCGTCCGCTCGGTGGCGAGTTCGCCGCGTGCAATAAAGAGAACCGTCAGAGCGACAAGCATCATGAAAAGCGCGCTGGCTGCAGCCATGGCGGCGAGCTTGGCGGCGATCGAATGTTGAGCGACGAGTTTGAGCAATCTTTTCACGGCGATCCACCCCGAGGACGTGCCGCGCGATCGTTTCACGGCACACTATGATTTATTCCGACGGCCTCTTCGGCTCTCTCGAACATAGCTACCAATTCGTAAATTAAGGGTTCAGCGCAGACGGCGGCGCATGGCAGGACATATGAGGCTCACCATCATGACATGGCTTCTCCCCGAAGCATCGCAGACGGATGCCGGCGGCAAAGATTCGTCAGAAAGATCGGTAACGGTGGCGCGCGCTTTTCGACCGTCAATCGGTCGAGTGACGCAGTTCCAGCGCGGGCTCGGATTTCGCCGGCGCGGGCTTCGGCTCGGAAGCGACCGGTTCGAGTTTGGCGCTTTCGACCGCAGGCGTTTCAACCCGCGTGGAAACTTCAACCGAGCCGGTTTGCTCAACCGAGTGCCGCGAACGCGGGTGGACCACCGCGCGGGCCATCAGCATCTGCGCTCCGCCCTGGTTGTGGAAGTCGCAGTAAGCGAAGCTCATGCCGGACACCGATCCGCGGAAGCTGACCTCGTCCTGCTTGTCCAGGTTGAAGCACGGCTCAAACGGAATACCCCGGAGCGATGCACAGACGGCCTGTCCACGGATTTGCAGCGTGTTGCCGGGCAACCTCACGTGGCGGATGGGACCGGAGCCGCTGAACTGTACCGAGCCGAGCGCCCCCATGTCGTCGAGGATCCGGCCCGCGCCGCGGGTGCCGTCAAAACATGTGAAGGTGAATACCTTGCCGGTTACGAAGCGCTTGGCCTCCTCGGCATTCATCTGCCCGGCCACCGCGGGCACGATCGCCGCAACGGCCACCACTGCCCCCAATACAAAACGCGCAAGCATGCTCTAACTCCGACTTTATACCCAGCCGCGGGTGATGCCTCTTTACCCGCTGCTTACCATACTAACCGTGGCAACATTGGCGCAGCTTCGTTGGTAAAGTCTGAACGCGGTCAGGAAATTTTTACCACGATTCGACCACGAACCTGCCCGGCGAGGATCCTGGCGCCCGCCTCGATCACCCCGCCCAAGCCGATTTCATGAGTAATTTCAGCAAGTTTTCCCGATTCCAAATCGGAGCCAAGGCGTTTCCAGGCGATTTCACGCAGCTCAAGGGGACACATCACGGAATCGATGCCCAACAGACACACCCCCCGCAAAATAAACGGCGCGACCGAGGTCGGCAGGTCCATGCCGGCGGCAAGCCCGCAGGCGGCAATGGCGCCCCGGTATTTCGTCATCGATAAAAGATTGGCCAGCGTGCTCGAACCGACGCTGTCCACCCCTCCCGCCCAGCGCTCTTTCGCGATCGGCTTGGCCGGTCCCGAAAGCTCGTTGCGGTCGATCACCTCGGCAGCACCGAGATCCCTGAGGTAGCCGGCCTCCGACACCCGCCCTGTAGATGCGATGACGTGATAGCCAAGCTTCGACAGGATCGCGGTTGCGACCGACCCGACGCCGCCAGCTGCGCCGGTGACCACGACAGGACCATGCGCGCGGGTCAAGCCATGCTGCTCCAGCGCCAGCACGGCCAGCATCGCGGTATAGCCGGCGGTCCCGATCGCCATCGCATCGCGCGCCGAGATACCGTCAGGCAGACGCACCAGCCAGTCGCCTTTGACGCGGGCCTTCTCGGCATAGGCACCCAGATGGGTCTCGCCGAGGCCCCAACCGTTGCAGATCACGCGATCGCCCGCTTTCCAGCGCGGATGTGAGGACTGCTCGACGGTGCCGGCAAAATCGATGCCTGCGATCATCGGAAAACGCCGGACCACCGGCGCCTTGCCGGTGACGGCAAGACCATCCTTGTAATTCAGAGTCGACCATTCGACACGGACCGTGACGTCGCCTTCCATCAAATCGGCTTCGTCGAACTGGACGAGGGCAGCGGTCGTACCCTTCTCCGCCTTGTCGATCCTGATCGCTTTAAAGGTGGCCAACGCAACCTCTCCCGGCTTTTGTTTGGTCAGTAGCCCATACTCAACAGAAATCGTGTCTGCAAGCGGGCACGCCTGAGCCTAGCACTCACAAAATGAGGCTGCGAGAGAGATATGACACGCCATCAGGCTGGTTGGGCCACGGCACGGCGGACCGGTTCCTCGACGATCGGCAGGTTGATCAGGGCCGACAGCACGCCAAAGAAGACGGAAATCCACCAGATCGGCGTATAGGATCCGAATTTTTCGAACACGATTCCGCCGAGCCATACCCCGAGGAAGCCACCGACCTGGTGGCTGACAAATGAAAACCCGTAGAGTGTTGCGAACCAGCGGGTGCCGAACATCAGCGCGATCAAAGCCGAGGTGGGCGGCACCGTCGACAACCAGGTCAGGCCGCTGATCGCGCCGAACGCGATCGCTGAGAACGTGGTGATCGGAAATGAGATGAACGCAATGATGGAGAGCGCCCGCGTGAAATAGATCACCGAAAGGATGTAGCGCTTCGGCATCTTGTTCTGGAGCCATCCGACGCTAAGCGAACCGATGATGTTGAACAATCCAATCGCCGCGATGACCCAGCCACCCGTCGATGCAGATATGCCCTGATCAGAAAGATAGGCCGGTAGATGCACAGTGATGAAGGCAAGCTGGAAGCCGCAGGTGAAGAAGCCGAGCACCAGAAGCACGTAGGAACGATGACCGAACGCTTCCGCCAGCGCGGTCTTGAACGATTGCTGGTCCGCGACAGGCACGTCCGTCGCGGCGGCTGGAGCCGCGGGCGGCGTCGAGAGCGCGAGCGACAGCGGCAGGATTAGCAGCATCAAGGCGGCAAATACCAGGAGCGCCGTCTGCCAGCCGAAATTGTCGATCAACGCAACGCCGAACGGGGCAAACAGGAATTGCCCGAACGAACCGGCAGCCGTTCCGGCACCGAACGCGACGCCGCGTCGCTCCGGCGGCAGCAGCTTGCTGAAAGCGGAGAGGACCAGATTGAACGAGCAACCGGAAAGTCCAAAGCCGATCAAAACGCCCGCGCCAATATCGAGCGAGAGTGGTGTGGTGGCATAGCTCATCAAGAGCAGGCCCGCGGCATAAAGCACGGCACCGACGCAGATAACGCGCAACACACCAAACCGGTCGGCGATTGCGCCGGCAATCGGTTGCCCCAATCCCCACAACAAATTCTGCAAGGCGAGTGCGAGGCCGAAGATATCGCGGCCCCATGAGAACTCGCGGGCCATCGGCTGAATAAAAAAGCCAAGCCCGGAGCGAGGCCCAAAGCTCAACAGCGCGATGGCGCAACCGCAGACGATAATCACCAGCGGCGTACGCCAACCCGCCGTGCCGGAAAGCCGACGCTGGTCAACCTCGATCGAAGCCATACAAATCTCCTGAAGGCGCTCGCTGGACTGCTTCCAGCATGCGAAGCGCGCACGATGCCGATGGGTGTCCCGGCGGCACGAAAAACTAACGCAAGGGCGTAAAGTCCAAAACGGACTATTCAGTATACATATGGATCCGCAATGCAGCCCTGCAAGTTTTTGCAGGCAGCGCCAACGGTGATTACGCGGACAACGCTGGACCTTTATCGCCGGGAAGAACTTTCCGACATTTCGGCCGAGCTCTTGGCGGCCTCGGCGAGTTGCGCCGAAATCTGCGCCGTCCGGGCAGGCGTACCCCAGCTTGGCGCTTCGCTGCCATCACCCCAGGCGCGCGGGCGGTAGAAGGTGTGCACGCCGAATTTATACATTTTCTTCATTTCGCTGACCCAGGACGGGTGCACCCAGTAAGCGTGATAGTGCGTCGACTTGCCGACTTCCGGCAACCAGATTTGGCCGTCGAGCATTGCCTTCGCGATTCTCTTGGCGCGGTCCCACATATCAGGCTCGCGAACGACATCGGCGACGTTATCGCAGGCGAAGGTGAACTGGCAGGCGAAGTGCCGGTGCTTGTTCTGGTAAACCACTCCGCACACCGTGGTGGGATAGAAGCCGGAGAAGGCGCGGTTGAGTACGACCTGCGCCACCGCAATCTGGCCACGTACGGCCTCGCCCCGCGCTTCAAAATATATCGCTTCCGCAAGACACTTTTCCGATTTGGCCCGCGACTTCTCATCGAGCAGGCCGAGGCGCTCCGCCGGTGTCGTCTCCCGCTGGTCGTCCGAATTGACTTCGCCCTTGGGCGCGATGCTCTCGCCGCTCTTGATGGCACTGGAGGCTTCGTCCGCGGTTGCCGGCAGCGACGCCATCACCTTCATATCGGGATCGACCCGTGCCTCTTGCATCACGACCACGGGTTCTTCACCGGGTTGCCAGCGCCCGATGGTCTCCAGCGGCGCGCCGAGCGATTGACTGCCGAAAAACAGGCTGGCGGTCTTCACCGAAAATCCTTCATGCGACGGGCTGCTCTCGAACGTGGCCGTATCGGCGCCGGGCGAGCTTTTCAGATCCTGAAGTGGCTGCGCCTCGTGTGACAGCGAGACATCATATTGCGGCAACGGCGGTGCGCTCAGCGCCTCCGCCAACTCGGGATCGAGCGGTGCGCGTACGGCCGGCGCCGGTCCCTCGGCGGCCTTGGTACCCTTCACGGGGGAATTGAAGGTCGCGGGATCTTCCTTGGCCGGAGCGGCGTCAGTGGGCGCGGCGGCTTCCGGAACTGGAGGCGCCACGATGAGACGGTCGCCTTTCAGCGTACGATCAACCGTGGGGAAATCGGAAGCCTGATAGCGGGGCGGCGTCTGAATCGCCTGGTTGCGCGGAATCGAACCGGTAACTTCAGTGCCCTGATTGAAACTTGCGCGCTGATAGGTAGGGGGCTGCGGCGCCGCCGTTCCGATCGGCCAGCTGAAGCTGTAGGCTGCGACGTGGATGGTGTCGACGGCGGCGAACACGTGGTTATGCCAGCGCTCGGCGACGCCCGGTTGATGCGCCAACCGCGATGCGACGTCCTGATACCCGATTTCTGTCGGGGTCAATGTGAAACCGCAAAGACCGAGACCGAAGAACGCAAATTGTGCGCTCCTCGGCCGGCTACGCAACTGTGACATCATTACGCTCACGCAACGCAACACGACGCTTACGCGATCGAACTCAGTACATCCGTGCAATTCGATCTTTTTGGGTAATAACTAATTTAGGTTGCGAGGGAGTTAATCGGCGTGTCGCGCGCGACACACACAATCCTTCACCGGTTTTGCACCAATCACATCGGGAGCGTTGGTAAACAGCGGCTCCAGCAAAGTGGTAAATATCACGTCAACGAAAAGGGTGAAGAAATTGTGCGAGTTCCGTGGTGACGCGGAGGAAGGCGCACGATCACGCTTGGTTACCAACAAAACAAACGGGCCGCGCATTGCGCGGCCCGTCCGATCCTCGAAAACGATGACGCAAACTCAGGCCTGGCTCGTGGCTGCCTTGCCGAGCGCGGCTTGCGCCGCGGCGAGCCGGGCAATCGGCACGCGATAAGGCGAGCAGGAGACATAGTCTAATCCGATCTCGTGGCAGAATGCCACTGAAGCAGGATCGCCGCCATGTTCCCCGCAAATACCGACCTTAAGACTCGGGCGCGTCTTGCGGCCGCGTGCGACCCCGATCTTCACCAGCTCACCGACGCCTTCACGGTCGACCGAGATAAAGGGATCAATCTCCAGAATGCCCTTGGCGACATAGGTGCTGAGGAAACTCGCTGCATCGTCGCGGCTGATGCCGTAGGTGGTCTGCGTCAGGTCGTTGGTGCCGAACGAAAAGAATTCCGCGGTCTTGGCGATGTCGCCCGCCATCAAGCAGGCGCGCGGCAACTCGATCATCGTACCAACCTGATAGCTCAGCTTGGCACCGGTTTCCTTCACTACGGACTGCGCCGTCAGATCGATGCGTGCCTTGACCAGATCGAATTCCGCCTTGGTCGCGATCAGCGGAACCATAACCTCCAGCCCTACGGCCTTGCCTGTTCGCTTGCCGGCTTCGACAGCAGCCTCGAAAATGGCGCGTGCCTGCATCTCCGCGATCTCGGGATAGGCAATGGCGAGCCGGCATCCGCGGAAGCCGAGCATCGGATTGAATTCCGCAAGCTCGCGCACACGGTCGGCAAGCCGGCGCGGATCGGTATTCATGGCGCGTGCCACTTCCTCGATCTCGGCCTGCGTGTGCGGCAGGAATTCGTGCAGCGGTGGGTCGAGCAGCCGGATCGTCACCGGCAGCCCTTTCATGATTTCGAACAGTTCGACGAAATCCGCCCGCTGCATCGGCAGCAACTTCGAGAGCGCGACACGGCGGGCGCGTTCATCCTCGGAGAGGATCATTTCGCGCACGGTGCGAATGCGGGTTTCCTCGAAGAACATATGCTCGGTGCGGCAAAGGCCGATTCCCTCGGCGCCGAATTTTATCGCCGTGCGCGCATCATCCGGTGTATCGCCATTGACGCGAACACCAAGCTTGCGCACCGCGTCGGCCCAACCCATCAGCGTGCCGAATTCGCCCGACATTTGCGGCTCGATCATCGGCATACGCCCGGCCAGTACCTGGCCCACCGAACCGTCGATGGTGATGACATCGCCGGTCTTGAAGGTGCGCGAACCGATGCTCATGGTACCGCGCCCGTAGTCGACGCGGATGGCGCCGCAGCCGGACACGCAGGGCTTGCCCATGCCGCGCGCGACCACGGCGGCATGCGAGGTCATGCCGCCACGGGTGGTGAGAATGCCTTCGGCCGCATGCATGCCGTGAATGTCTTCCGGCGAAGTCTCGATCCGCACCAGAATGACCTTGCGCCCGTCGGCCTGGAGCTTTGCAGCTTCGTCGGACGAGAACACGATCTCCCCTGATGCCGCACCCGGCGAGGCCGGCAGGCCGGTTGAGATCACGTCGCGCTTGGCGGCGGGATCGATGGTCGGGTGCAGCAATTGATCGAGCGAAGCAGGATCAATCCGCAGCACCGCGTCCTTTTTCGAGATCAGCCCTTCATTGGCAAGTTCGACGGCGATGCGAAGCGCGGCCTTGGCCGTGCGCTTGCCGCTGCGGGTCTGCAACATCCACAGCTTGCCCTGCTCGACGGTGAACTCCATGTCCTGCATGTCGCGGTAGTGCTTTTCGAGCAGCGTATAAATCCGCGTCAGTTCGTTGAACGCTTCCGGCATCGCCGATTCCATCGATGGCTTGTCGGAGCCGGACTCCTTGCGCGCATCTTCGGTGATGTCCTGCGGCGTACGGATGCCGGCCACCACGTCTTCGCCCTGCGCGTTGATCAGGAATTCGCCGTAGAGCTTGCTCTCGCCGGTCGATGGATTGCGCGTGAACGCAACGCCGGTCGCCGAGGTCTCGCCCATATTGCCGAACACCATCGCCTGCACATTGACGGCGGTGCCCCACGATTCCGGAATGTCGTGCAGCTTGCGATAGGTCACCGCACGCGCGTTCATCCAGGAGGAAAACACTGCGCCAATCGCGCCCCACAACTGATCGTGGGGATCTTGCGGAAAATCCGATCCGGTTTCGCGCGCGAGGGCTTCCTTGTAGCGGCCCACGACCTCGATCCAGTCCTCGCCGCTGAGATCGGTGTCGAGCGAATAGCCCTGGCCGTCCTTGAAGGTATCGAGGATGTCTTCGAAATGAGAGTGCTCAAAGCCGAGCACCACGTCCGAATACATGGTGATGAAACGGCGGTAGCTGTCATAGGCGAAGCGGCGATCGCCGGACAATTCCGCCAGTGCCTCGACAGTCACGTCGTTGAGGCCGAGATTGAGCACGGTATCCATCATGCCCGGCATCGAGGCGCGGCCACCCGAGCGCACCGACACCAGCAGCGGATTTCTGGAATCGCCGAAGGATTTTCCGGTGATCTTGCCGACATGATCGAGCGCCTTCTCGACCTGCGCTTTCAGCTCCTTCGGATAGGTCTTTTCATGCGCATAGAAATAGGTGCAGACCGAGGTCGGGATGGTGAAGCCCGGAGGCACCGGCAATCCGAGATTGGCCATTTCAGCAAGGTTGGCGCCCTTGCCGCCGAGCAGATCGCGCAAGCTCGCTTTGCCTTCGGCCTTGCCGTCGCCGAATGTGAAGACCCACTTGCCGGCTTTCACAGGCTCTGCTGCGGCTTTGCCGGGCACGAGCTTTTTCGCCGGCTTGACCGGGCTCTTCTTCAGCGCCTTGCGGGCACCGGCCGATGGCGCGGGCTTGGCCCGGACAGCCACTGATGGCTTTGATTTCGCAGCAATTTTCTTCGGTTTAGCGACGGCTTTGGCCATGACAGAAAATAACCCGCTGAAGATTGAGGAGATGGGGCCTTACACCACTTTGAGCGTCCCGGCGCAAGCCGAGGTTACATGTGAAGCCACTTCAAAAGCCCGAGCCCGATCAGGCCGTTGACGATGAGAAAGATTGCGACGATCAGATTGAGAAGTCGCGGCATGATCAGAATCAAAAGGCCGGCGATGACAGATATGATCGGCGAGATATGGGCGACGGTGAGGGTCATTTAAGGGGATCTCCGCTTACGTTCGTGCATCCGAATCGAGGAGTGCCACCTTACCATTCCCCAGTCTTGTGTTGTTCCACGACAGGAGACGCTTTGCACTGCAACCGGTTCCCTGCCGCTCCCAAAAAATGACCGAAATGTGCAGCGATGCGCCGTGCTTTTTCTCGGGAACGATGCCGCGCGCGATGAATTGGATCGCTTTGCAAAGCCGCCATACCCATACCGGCATGCAAATCCAGCGAAGGAGCAAAAAAATGCGAAACCATCTATTGGCCATCGCAGCTGTCATGACCACCATGAGCGCACCCATCGCAGCGCAGGCCCAGAACACCGTCGGCGTTGCTGGCCCCGTCAGGGTCGATGACGGCACCGTCGGCATCGCGATTGATCAACGTCCGGCGTTTCGCGAATATATCGTGCGTGAACGGGTGCCGAGCTACACGATTCCCGATCGCGTTATTGTCGGCGGAATCCTGCCGGAGAGCGGCGTGACTTTCTATGATGTGCCGCAAACATTCGGCGCCTCGCCCTATCGCTACACCGTGGTGAATGGCGAGACCGTGCTGGTCGAACCGCGCACACGCCGGATCATTCAGGTGATCGACTAAGCAATTGGCGTATGTCCGGCCCAAGGGTCATGGCTGCCGGACATCAAGGCCCCGCCCGGCCTCCCCCCGCCCGGGCGGGGCTCTTCTTATCAAGAGAACGTGACTCCGACCTCATCCTGAGGAGCGCGCTTTTGCGCGCGTCTCGAAGGATGGCTTGACGCTCGCTTCTCATCCTTCGATACACGGCCGAGAGGCCGTTCCTCAGGATGAGGTTACTCTTTCCGAACGACAACGCGATGGATTGTCTTTCCCGAAGAGGCGCTGACGACCTCTTCATCAAGCAGCATCGTTGCCGCGGCCAATTCCGCCAAAACCAACGACGCCTCAAAGGCTGCATATAAACGATCATGCTTGTCGCGCTGATTTTCACCCGCGGTAACCCGCCAGCTTAGATAAAAGATGCCGCCGGGCTTTGTGATCTCAAGCATGCGGCGCACCGACGGCGTGATCTCGGCGCGATCGAGATGCATGATCACGGTTTCGCACAGTACGTTGTCATAAGCGCTGGCTGCGATGCCGCCCAAATCGGGCAATTCCGCATGCACGAATTCGAACTGCGGGTAACGTACCCGCGCCTCAACGAGCAGCCCCTCCGACGCATCGTATCCTTTGGCCGGAAAACCGCTCGCATTCAGCCACGCGACCTCGCGCCCGCTGCCGCAGCCGATATCCGCCGTCATTCCGCCTTTGATAAAGAAGCGTTCGAGGATCTCGTGGAGATCAACCGGCGCCGGTTGCTCGTGCCAGTCCTTCGCAAACGCCGCAGCATCCTTGTCGTAAGCCGCAAGCGTATGGCGATCCATGAGACGGCTAATCCTGTATCTTGGAGAAGTCAGCGACCGCGCGGGTCGCAGCGCGGATTTCATTGAGCAGCTTCAAGCGATTTTCGCGCACTTTCGGATCGTCGTCATTAACTTTGACCTTATCGAAGAACGCATCGACCGCCGGACGCAATTTCGCGGTCGCGCTCATGGCGCTTTCGAAGTCCTCGTTCATGACGGCAACGCTTGCCTCGACCTTCGCGAGATCAATCGCGTCGGCGAGCGCCTTTTCTTCCGCAAGACTATAGAGCGCCGGATTCGGCTCGCCTTCGAAGATTCGCTTGTCCCGCTTCTCCTCAATGTTGAGAATGTTGCTTGCCCGCTTGGTGCCGGCGAGCAGGTTCTTGCCGTCGTCGGTATCGAGGAATTTCCCGAGGGCCTCGACGCGGCGAACCACCATCAACAGGTCGTCCTGTCCATCAAGCGCAAACACGGCATCGACGAGGTCGTGCCGCGCGCCCTGCTCCCGAAGCTGAACTTTCAGGCGATCGGCGAAGAAGGAGAGGAGGTCGGCGATCGTTGCCTCCCGTAACGCAGATGGCATTCCCGCAGAAATCATCTTTTTCGATGGATCAATGGTGACCTCTGGCGTAGCGAAAAAAATAGGGCCGTCGAACGCCGCAGCGGTTTGTTCTGTCGAACTATTACCGGCGTCTACTCCACTCTGAAGCCGGGCAAGAGCAGTCTGATAATTTGGATGTTTACTTATTCGCGCGCTCAAATAATGCCCAAGGTGTGCCGAAAGAAGATTGTGCAGACCGACTCGCAGTGAATTTTCCAAGATAATTCGAATAGTGCCCAGCGCTGCGCGGCGTAGCGCGTATGGATCCTTCGATCCAGTCGGCTTCTCTCCAATGCCCCAAAAGCCGATCAGCATATCGACCTTGTCCGCGATTGCCACGCAAACCGAAACGGGATCCGTCGGGACACGATCACCTTGCCCTTGCGGTTTATAGTGTTCCTCAATGGCGTTAGCTACTGCTTCGGGCTCGCCCTGCTTCAGGGCATAATATCTGCCCATTCGCCCTTGCAACTCAGGAAACTCGCCCACCATTTCGGTGACTAAGTCGGCTTTGGCGAGTGTAGCCGCTCGCTTCGTTTGATGCACGAGATCGCCGAGACTCTCAGCGCGAGCGTCGATTTCCCGTGGCCCGCGCGCCGATTGATGGCTGAAATTGACGAGTTGGGTAATATCATGCGCAAGCTGCGCGATCCGCTTGACACGCTCGCCTTGCGTACCAAGCTTTTCGTGAAACAGAATATTATCTAACTTCGGCAAGCGATCTTCCAGCCGGGTCTTCAAGTCCGTTTTGTAGAAAAAGTTCGCATCGCTCAGCCGCGCGCGGATCACGCGTTCGTTGCCTGCGATGATCGCGCTGCCGCCGTCGGATGCCTCGATATTCGCGGTAAGGATGAATTTGTTCGCGAGTTTCTCCGTTTTGGGGTCGCGCACCACAAAACACTTCTGATTGTTGCGGATAGTGGCGCGGATGACTTCGCCGGGGATCGACAGGAATTCCTCGTCGAACGAGCCCATCAGCACGACCGGCCATTCGACGAGGCCGGAGACTTCATCGAGCAGCACCTGATCCTCGACCAGTTCAAGGCCCTGCGCGAAGGCTAGCTGCTTGGCATCGGTCAGGATCGTGTCCTTGCGGCGCTCGGGATCAAGCACGACCTTCGCTTCCAATAGCTTCGCTTCATAGTCCTCAAAGCGGCGCACGGAGATCGCCTGTGGCGCCATGAAGCGATGGCCGAACGTGGTCTGGCCGGTCTCGATGCCGTCGATAGCGAACTTCACGACGTCGGGTTCTTCGGTCTCAAGACCGAAGGTTGCGGTAATCGCGTGCAGCGGCCGCACCCAGGACAACGCGCCGGACCTTGCGGAGCGCGCGCCCCATCGCATCGATTTCGGCCATGGAAAGGTTCTGACAATCACCGGCAGAATTTCGGCGAGCACGTCGAGCGTGGCGCGGCCGGGCTTTTCGATCAGTGCGATGTAGAAGTCGCCCTTCTTCGGGTCCCGCTGGATCTGCGCCTGGTCCAACGAGGACAACCCGGTAGCTTTCAGAAAGCCCGCGATCGCGGCCTCCGGCCCGCCGACGCGCGGTCCCTTGCGCTCCTCTTTCAGATCGGCTTGACGCGCGGGAATGCCGTGCACGGTCAGCGCGAGGCGCCGCGGCGTCGCAAAAGCTTTCGCGCCTTCATAGACGAGTCCTTCGGCGACCAGTCTGTCGGTGACCATGCGGCGCAGATCGTCCGCCGCCTTCGCCTGCATGCGCGCGGGGATTTCTTCGGAAAACAATTCAACCAGGAGATCAGGCATCAGCTTGCCCTACCCGCTTCGGTATGTATCCAGGCCTCGCCACAGGCTTTTGCAAGCTCGCGCACCCGCAGGATATAGCTCTGCCGTTCGGTGACCGAGATCACGCCGCGTGCGTCGAGCAAGTTGAATGCGTGGCTCGCCTTGATGCACTGGTCGTAGGCCGGCAGTGCCATCAAATGCTCTTTGCCGTTACCAGCGTCCTTCCAGCCGGCCGCGAGATATTTCCGGCAAGCAGATTCCGCCATCTTGAACTGCTCGAACAGCATTTCGATATCGGAATGCTCGAAATTGTGCCGCGAATATTCCTGTTCGGCTTGTAGGAATATCTCGCCATAGCTGACCTTGTCGGCGCCCTCGCGGCCGTTGAAATTAAGATCCATGATGCGATCGACGCCCTGCAAATAGCAGGCGAGGCGTTCGAGCCCATAGGTGAGTTCGCCGGCGACCGGCGCGCATTCCACACCCGCAACCTGCTGGAAGTAGGTGAACTGCGAGACTTCCATGCCGTCGCACCAGCACTCCCAGCCTAGCCCCCACGCGCCCAGCGTCGGGCTTTCCCAATCGTCCTCGACGAAGCGGATGTCGTGCAGGCGTGAATCGATGCCGATCGCGGCAAGCGATTTCAGATAGAGTTCCTGAAGGTCAGGCGGCGAAGGTTTGAGGATCACCTGAAACTGGTAGTAGTGCTGCAACCGGTTTGGATTTTCGCCATAGCGGCCATCCTTCGGCCGTCGCGACGGCTGCACATAAGCGGCATTCCACGATTTCGGGCCAAGCGCGCGCAGCGTGGTCGCGGGGTGAAAGGTGCCGGCACCGACCTCCATATCATAGGGCTGCAAGATCACGCAGCCGTAGTCGGCCCAATAACGCTGGAGCGTCAGGATCAATCCCTGGAACGAACGTTCCGGGCGCATATGCGCGGGCAAGGCATCCATCGTCGGGTCAGGTCTTCGCGAGGGTTGGTCAGGAGCGCGGGACCGTATCGGCGGAGGCTTTAGGAATCAAGGCGATGGGCGTCCCGAATGGCCCATTCCTCATGGTGAGGAGCGCATCTTGCGCGTCTCCGGACGATGCACGGGCATCGCCGGGCGAACCATGAGGCCCATCCTTCGAGACGCAGGCTCACGCCTGCTCCTCAGGATGAGGCGATCGTTATCCCGGCCGGTAAGCGCCGGTGTTGGGGTCCCGCCGCAGCGTCGGAATCTCGCGCGCTCGGGCGGCTTCCACGGCCCGCGCCAGACGAGCTTCCTCCAATTCGTGGCTGAGCCGGATGGCAGTCCGGTAAGCCCAGCGAACCACAGCCAGCCCTCCAAGGGCGCCAGCGAATGCGACAAGCGGCGGCATCGGTCGATCCTCGTCCATTGGTCACGCGCCCCTTGAGCTATTTTCTCCCAAGCCAAACCACCCCGCAAGCCATATCGCAGAGACCAAATGGCGCGGGGATCCCTGTCTAAAACCCGAATTTTGCCCAAATTGCCCGGGTCTCGAAGGCTGAAATGGCCTCTTCCGGCAGGCTGGACAAACCCTCCCATACGCTCCCGGCTCCTGCCGACCGGCGTCCGAGCAGGCCGGACAGCATGCCGCTCGCCGGTGCAATCAGCGGGGTCTGCACTTTCTCGCCATAGCGGGCGCGCAGGATCGAGCGCAGGTCGCCGATGGCGTCCGCAAGGCCAAGCGATATCGAGGTCTCGCCCGCCCAATATTCGCCGGTGAACAGCACGTCATCGGCACCTTTGAGACGAGTGCCCCGGCTCCCCTTCACCAGCGCGATGAAGATGTCGTGGATCTCGCGTTGAAGCGCTTTCACCCGTGAAACGTCGTCGGGATTTTCAGGCAGGAAAGGATCGAGCATCGCCTTATGCGCGCCCGCCGTATAAAGCCGCCGCTCGACGCCGAGTTTCTTGATCAGTTCCTGAAAGCCGAAGGAGCCGCCGACCACGCCGATCGAGCCGAGAATCGATGAGGGGTCGCAGAAGATCTCATCGCCGGCGCAGGCGATCATGTAACCGCCGGAGGCTGCGACATCTTCCACGAACACCAGAACAGGAAGCTTCTTCTCTTCGGCGAGTTGTCGGATGCGCAAATAGATCTGGCGCGACTGCACCGGAGAGCCGCCGGGCGAGTTGATCACCAGTGCTACCGCCTTCGCATTCTTGACGGCAAAGGCGCGTTCGAGCATCCGCGCAACACCGGCGAGCGACATTCCCGGCCGCAGCGGCGTTACCGCTCCGATTACGCCGGATAAACGCACCACAGGGACGACAGCCTTGTTTCGCCGCAGCCGCGCCGGAATCCAGCTCATCCATTTCTCGATTCCGACCGGCCACTGCCGGGCCTCGCTGGACTGTTCCGTCATGCCGTTACCTCAAAATTAACCGTTTGTTATCACGAGACTGTCATTGAACCGAAGGAACGCCTTTGTAGTTCGATCGTATCGCTGAAGAGGCCCACCAATCCCTCAGGATACAGCGGAGCACGCCATGAAGATCTATTTGCTAATGACGCTGTTCGGTATCCTTTTCACCGCGATTCATCTCACGTCCGCGCCGAAACAGGACACGAAGCCGGTTTCGCAGTAAACCCCCAGCTAACGCCTCTTCGGAAATCAAGGTATCGCCAGGGGCAATGGCCTCTCGCCAGCCAGAATAGTCTGGACAGTTGGCATTGGACGGTTCGCCTCATCGTTCAGCACAAGCCCGGCAAGCAGGCAGGTCGGCGCTCGTCCGCCTTTGGTGGCCCTCACCAGCACGCGGATTGCCGGCGACGCCGCGTCGGCATGAACCGGCAAGATCATCAAACTGCCAAAGCCGCGACCGAGCGCCGTCAGCACGTCGGCTAGTCCGTCCGCACGCCAGATCATCACCAGGTTGCCACCTGGTTTGAGGATTCGCCTGGCGGCATGAATCCACCCCTCCAGCGTTTCCGCGGCCGCCACATGGGCCATCGCCCGCGCGCTGTCCGGCGAGGCGCGGTGCCGCGAGGCATCATTGAACGGCGGATTCATCAGCACGACGTCCACGCTGTCGGGCGCAAGGCCCGCGGACGCAAAGCTCTCCGCGCCGGAGGTCACGTCGAGCACGAGGGTTTCAGCCGCAATCGCATTGGCTGACGCGTTGGTCCTCGCCAACTCCGCAAGCCCCTTATCGATCTCGACCAGAACCAGCTTGATCCCGGCAGCGCGTTTGGCAACCGCAAGACCCGCGGCACCTATGCCGGCGCCAAGGTCAACCACACGGTCGCCCGAACGAGCGGGCGTGGCGGCCGCCAGCAGCATCGCGTCGTGGCCGGCGCGGTGACCGGATTTCGGCTGGCGCAGGCGCAACTTGCCACCGAGAAAGGCATCCTCGGTGACATCGCCCACGAGCTCAATCATCGGCCCGCAACTCGTGCGCCAGCCCGGCATCGCTGAGAAGCTGGCGAGCCTGGCGGTTATCGTCCTCATGGACCAGAATCCGGCGCGGCAAAGCGCCAATCGACCCGTCGAGAATGCTCATATTCTGGTCGAGCACCAAATGATGGATATTGGCGCCATCGAGCAGCGCACCGATCGCCGAAACCAGCACGATATCGTTGGTCCGAACCAATTCCCGCACCTTGCTTTCTCCTTATATTCCCGCTGACCTGACAACATCTTGTTGCCCGCGGCCTTGCCGCGCCAACCAGCTCTTTCTATGGTTATATCCGAGGATATGGCCGAATAGGCAAATCCGGCGGTTATCTGGAGACTGACGTGGCGGTTATTGTTCCCTTCGAAAGCCCCTCTGACGCTACCATCGATCGGCTGGTCGAACTGGTAGCCTCCGACATGGCGCGGGTAAACGCGACCATCCTGTCGCGAACGGGCTCTGAAGTCACCATGATCCCGGAGGTGGCCAACCACCTGATTTCATCGGGCGGCAAAAGGCTTCGCCCGATGCTGACGCTGGCGATGGCCAATCTGACCGGCTATTCCGGCGACGGCCATATCAAGCTCGCGGCGTCCGTCGAGTTCATGCATACCGCAACGCTGCTGCACGACGACGTGGTCGACGAGAGCGAACTGCGGCGCGGCAAGCTGTCGGCCCGCATGCTATGGGGCAACGAGGCAAGCGTTCTGGTCGGCGATTTCCTGCTCGGCCAGGCCTTCCGGATGATGGTGGAGGTCGGCTCGCTACGCGCCCTCGACATCCTGTCATCGGCCGCGGCCACCATCGCCGAAGGCGAAGTCATGCAGCTCGCCGCAGCAAAGAACACCGCCACCACCGAAGACGAATATCTCGCCGTTATCCGCGGCAAGACGGCCGAATTGTTCGCGGCCGCCTGCGAAGTCGGCCCCGTCATCGCCAACCGGCCGAAGGACGAACAGACCGCTTGCCGCTCGGTCGGCATGAATCTCGGGATCGCGTTCCAGCTCGTCGACGACGTGCTCGACTACGGCGGCAAGTCGGCCAAGCTCGGCAAGAATGTCGGTGACGATTTCCGCGAAGGCAAGATCACGCTGCCGGTGGTGCTGGCGTTCCGCCGCGGCAATGACGTCGAACGCGAATTCTGGCGCAGGGCGCTGGAGCGCGGCGAGATCGGTGACGGCGACCTCGATCACGCCGTAGGCCTGATGACCAAGCACCGCGCGCTTGAGGACACCATCAACCGCGCGCAGCATTACGGGGCGATGGCGGTCGATGCGCTGGCGCTGTTTCCGGCCTCGCCGATGAAGTCGGCGCTTGAGCAGGTGGTGGCGTTCTGCCTCGCAAGAACGCATTAAAGAGCTATAGCTTCCAAAGAGCCTTAGCCTCACGATGTTCATTGCATCCAACGTCATTCCGGGATGGTCCGCAGGACCAGACCCGGAATCTCGAGATTCTCAGATGTGCAATTGCACATCGTAGCTCGCGCTGCGCGCGCCCCGGAATAACGCGAAAGCGTCAGCTCAACACGCCCGAATGCACCCACCACCGCGGGTGATCGCGGCGAATTTTTTCGGCCGCACGGCCGGCTTCGGCGGTGTTCTCGTAGATCGCAAAGCAGGTGGCTCCAGAGCCAGACATACGCGCCAGCCACGCACCGTCGGTAGCGTTCAGCGCCGCGATCACCTCGCCAATGACGGGTTGAATCCGCAAGGCGGGAGCTTCCAGATCGTTGGAACTGACGGCGAACGCTTCAACCCATTCCTCAAGCGAAGCGCCCGCTTCCGGCCAGGCGATGGCCTGGATGACGTCGGCAAAGCCTACGAGCAATTCGCCGCTGCGCAGGCCCAACGCTGCGAAAACATCCTTGGTCGCGACCGCCACGCGCGGATTGACCAGCACGCAGGGAAGCTTCGGCAAGTCGAGCGGCATCAAGCTTTCGCCGACCCCCGTCATGACGCAGGCATGCGACGCAAGGCAGACCGGAACGTCGGCGCCGGTCAACCGCGCAACTTCTGTCAGATGGCCATCGTCCATCGCAAGGCCATTGGCCTGCGCAAGCAACCGCAGCGCTGCCGCTGCATCCGCCGAACCGCCGCCAATTCCGGCCGCAACCGGCAACGCCTTGTGGAGCGTGAACGTGCCGCTTTTCAGGCCCGGCACGCGTTCGCCTAGCAAACGCGCCGCCTTGAGCACGAGATTGTCAGCCACCTCGCCACAGGCGTCCGCCAAGGGACCGGTGGTCGCAAGTTGCAGTTCTGTGCCGGGAAGAAGGGTGAGACGATCGGCGCAATCGGCAAACGCGACCACGCTTTCCAGATCGTGGTAGCCATCAACGCGCCGCCCCACCACCCGAAGGGTCAGGTTGACCTTGGCACGCGCGTATTCAACAAGCTCGAAGGCGGAGGATTTGGCGGCCGGATCGGTCGTTTCACCCGAAGTCATAGCGAATGCAAATCCAATAAAATCGGGGCAAACGATCCAGAAAACCGCGTCTCGAATATCCGGATAGCCGACAATGGCAGGCGGAGAAACGCCAAGGCCGCCATCGGCCTCGAGCCGCGCCTTGGCTCAACCGCCCTTGTCATCCTCTTTTTTCTTGTCGGCGGACGCCGCCGAAGATTTGTCGTCTTCCGGCATGCCATTTGCGATCTTCGCCTCGATCTTCGGCAGATCTTCCGGCTCCGGCTTCAGGTCACGAGCGTGCGCCCACTGGAATTTGGCTTCCAGCGTGCGGCCGACGCGCCAATAGGCGTCGCCGAGGTGATCGTTGATGGTGGGATCCTCGGGCTTGAGATCAATCGCACGTTCCAGATTCTTTACCGCATCTTCGTAGTTGCCGATGCGATAATAAGCCCATCCCAGTGAGTCCACGATGTATCCGTCATCCGGACGCTGATCGACGGCACGCTTGATCATCCTCATGCCTTCGTCGAGATTGATGCCCTGATCGATCCAGGAATAGCCGAGATAATTGAGCACGTGCGGTTGCTCGGGTTGCAGATCGAGCGCCTTGCGCATGTCGGCTTCGGCCTTGTTCCACTGCTTGGCGCGCTCCTCGCAAATGCCCCGGTAATAGTAGTAAACCCAGGTGTTCTTGTCGGTGGCCGCCGGCAGGATATCTATGCCTTGCGAGTAAGTGGCAACGCAATCGGCGAATTTCTTGCGGCCACGCTCGATATTGCCGAGCGCCATCACGGCCTCGATGTCCTTGGGATCGTCCGCCGTAACACCCTTCAATATCTTGATCGCTTCGTCGGTCCGGTCGGCCGCATCGAGATCGATGGCGAGCTGGATTTGCGCGTTGCGCTTCAGCGGCGAACTCGCCGGCACGCGCTCGTAGGACTTGATCGCCATCTGCGGCTTCTTCACCGATTCATAGAGATCGGCGAGCGACAGCAGCGCCATAGGATGGTTCGGCACCAGATAGAGCGCAAGCTGCAAGTACACCAGCGCGAGATCCTCGCCGCCACGGCGGGTTAGCGTCGAGCCAATGCCGTACAGCGCCTCCGCCGCGCCGGCCTGCGGCGAATCGACGATCGGCGGCAGTTTTTTGCCGGCCTGAACTTCGCGCATCGCATCCTGAACCAACGGATGCCGCGGCAATTTCTTGTCGAAGGCCTCATAGACCGCCGCTGCGGCCGCCGCATCCTTGTTGCGCGACAGCCAGCGGGCATAGTCGTCCGAAACGCGCAGCATGGAATCTTCGAGCTTGTAGGCGCGCTCAAGCCGGACGCCGGCATCCTTCTCCTTGCCCGCCAGTTCGAGAATCATTCCGGCATGCAGGTCCTTGAAGATCGGATACCACTCCGGACCGGCGAGCTTGTCGATTGTGGAGACCGCGCCCTTGGCGTCGCCGGCACCATAGGCGGCCCAGCTGGACAGCAGCGTGGCGACGAGGTCCGTGATCGGCCCGCGGATCGACTGGTTGATGTTGGTCTGTGCGCTCGCGTATTTCTTCTGCTTGAGGTCGCGGACGCCGATCACAAGGCGCGCCACGCGATTGGTCTTGTCGACGGCGAGAATACGATCGGCGAGCTTGACGGCCTCGTCGATATCGCCCTCCGCGAGCGAGGAAATGAACGCCCGATCCAAAAGCTCGTTATTCTTCGGATCAGTGCGGAGCGCCGACCGATAGAAGGCCGCGGCCGAAGTGGCGTCCCGCTCGACGCTGGCGTGACGGGCGGCGAGATAGCTGCCGGACGTCGTCAGCGACTTCAGGTCGTGAATGGAGGGGAATTGCGCGGAGTTGTCGGCCGGATGCTCGGGCGTCTGCGCGGCAGCGGCAACCGGCAGTGCGAGCAAAGCAATGGCAGCAATCGCCGCGCGATTGAATTGGAAAGAAAGCATCACGGTTCGCCTTGGCTCCAGGATTCAGGGATCATGTGATCAGTCTAGAATGCACTTCGCAGCGACACCGAAGCGAATGTCAAATCGGCGCATTAAGGATTGGGACAATGCCGCTTTTGGTGGCCAACCGCAAGGATACGGGGTGGCAAATCGATTGGTGACGCTACCCCGGTGATGCCACAGCGCCTCAAAAGGCTTTCAGTATGGCGGTATCGTGGCCGAGTGCCACCACCCGGTCACGCAATCGTGGTCACATTGCCTCGTAATTAGGCCCGCCGCCGCCCTCCGGTGGAACCCAGGTAATGTTGCCGTTCGGGTCCTTGATGTCACAGGTTTTGCAGTGGACGCAGTTCTGGGCATTGATCACGAATCGCGGACCTGAGGTTTCCTCCACCCACTCGTAGACGCCGGCCGGGCAATAGCGGTTGGACGGACCTGCATAGACGTCGTGCTCGGAGGTCTTTTGCAGATTCATGTCGGCCACCTTGAGGTGAACCGGCTGGTCCTCCTCGTGATTGGTATTCGACATAAACACCGAAGACAGCCGGTCGAAGGTCAGCTTGCCATCCGGCTTTGGCGCGGCAATCGGCACGTGGACCTTCGCCGGATCGAGCGTCTTGCGGTCGGGCTTGGCATGCGACTGGGTTCCGAACAACGAGAAGCCGAGCGTATTGCACCACATGTCAAAGATCCCGAGTCCGGCGCCTAAGAAGGTACCGAACTTTGACAACAGCGGCTTGGCATTGCGGACGGGGTAGAGGTCCTTGCCTACCACCGACGAGCGCCATGCATTTTCGTACTCGACAAGCTCGTCATTCGTGCGCCCCGCGCCAAGCGCAGCCTGGACATGTTCGGCCGCAAGCATGCCGCTGCCCATCGCATTGTGCACGCCCTTGATGCGCGGCACGTTCACAAAACCCGCCGCGCAGCCGATCAAAGCACCGCCGGGGAAGCTCAGACGCGGCACCGACTGATAGCCGCCTTCGGTGATCGCGCGCGCGCCATAGGCCAACCGCTTGCCGCCTTCCAGCACGGAACGAACAGCGGGGTGCATCTTGACGCGCTGGAACTCGTCGAAGGGCGACAGATACGGATCGTCATAGTTCAGGTGAGCCACAAAACCGATCGACACGAGGTTCTCGTCATAATGATAGAAGAACAGGCCGCCACCCGTGTCGTTCTTCAGAGGCCAGCCAACCGCGTGCTGAACCAGGCCTTTCTGATGCTTGGCCGGATCGATTTGCCAGACTTCTTTCAGGCCGATGCCAAATTTTGGCGGCTCGCTTTTGGCGTCGAGCGAAAATTTCGCAATGAGTTGCTTGGTCAGGCTGCCGCGCGCGCCTTCGGCGAACAGCGTGTATTTGCCGCAAAGTTCCATGCCGCGCGTGAAGGAAGCCTTGTGCGAGCCGTCCTTGGCGATCCCCATATCGCCGGTCGCAATCCCGCGCACCGCGCCTTTGTCGTCGTAGAGAAGCTCGACCGCCGCAAAGCCCGGATAGATTTCAACGCCAAGCGCCTCGGCCTTGCCAGCGAGCCACCGGCAAAGTTGGCCGAGCGAGCCGATGTAGCAGTGATGGTTGTTCATCAGCGGCGGCAGCACGAAGTTCGGCAGCTTGATCGCTTTCGTCTCGGTGAACCAGAAGAACCGGTCGTCCTTGACCTGTGTCTTCAGCGGACAATCGGCATCCTCGCGCCAATCGGGAATGAGCTTGTCGAGCGCGACGGGGTCCATCACCGCGCCCGACAAAATATGGGCGCCGACTTCTGATCCCTTCTCGACCACCACGACCGAAAGTTCTGACTTGAGCTGTTTCAGCCGGATCGCCGCACCGAGCCCCGACGGCCCGGCGCCGACGATCACGACATCGAACTCCATGGATTCGCGCGGCGGCAATTCTTCGGTGCTCATGGTCTGATCTCGGGCTTGGACAAGGACGTCTCACGTTGTTTCTGATTTTTGTGGGAAGAACAACCATGGAAATGCCGCATCGGACGTTTCGTTGCAGCCCGATCCGGTTTAGTGTGGCACTGCAAAAATCGTCGTTGAGGCTGCGGCATTTTCGGCGTGCGGAATTGCCGACCAAAGCCATACGAGATCAACAAGTTGACGCCTGAGTCCGCGCCCACCGTTTCGCAATTGCTCGCCTTCTATCTGGAGGCCGGAGTCGACTGCGCGCTCTCCGAAGAACCCGTCGACCGGCTGTCCGAATCCGAACGGCCAGCGGAGCCCAAGGCCACTCCGTCCGGCGACATCAATTCGGCCCGGGCGATCAGACCCGCACCTTCCGCATTCGTGGCACCCGTCTCCGAAGCACTGCCGGCGCCCGACGCCGCGATCGCGACGGCGAGGGAGGCGGCCCGCACCGCAGCCTCGCTCGAAATCCTGCGCGAGATGCTCGAGAAGTTCGACGGCTGCGCGCTGAAATCCACCGCCACGCGCCTGGTATTTGCTGACGGCAACCCCAAGGCCCGCATCATGTTCGTCGGCGAGGCGCCGGGACGCGACGAAGACATCGAAGGCCTGCCGTTTGTTGGACGTTCGGGCAAGCTGCTTGACCGGATGATCGCCTCGATCGGACTTGATCGAACCAAGGTTTACATCGCAAACGTCATTCCCTGGCGTCCGCCGGGCAACCGGACGCCGACGCCGCAGGAAACCCAGATCTGCCTGCCGTTCATCCAGCGCCAGATCGAATTGGTCGATCCGGATATTCTGGTGACGCTCGGCAACCCTTCGACGCAGACGCTGCTATCGACGCGCGAAGGCATCATGAAAACGCGCGGGCGCTGGCTAAACTACGATACGGGCACGCGCTCGATCCGCGCGATGGCAACTTTTCATCCGGCGTATCTGTTGCGCTCGCCGTCCTACAAGCGCCTGTCCTGGCAGGATTTGCGCGCGATCGCCAAGGCGCTCGACGCTAACCCCTCATCTTGACGGACGCGGAGCATATTGGGCGGCCTCGGCGGCCGTTCCCGAAAGCGCCTGTGTCAGCCCGTAACGCTTTGCCAGCAGGCGGGCGAGCCATTCGCGCTCGACTTCGCTGGCTTGCGAAGCGAGATCGATACGTTGAGCGCCAAGATCGACGGTCAGGCGATTGCCCGCTTCAGTTTCGCGCAGGCGTAATGTTTGAAGCTCTGCTCGATTGAGATCGGCACGGATTCTTTTTGAAAACAGGGAATTCCAGTACTGCTTGGCGTTCCTCCGCTGATAGGTGTTGAATTCAAGCGGAGGTATTCCGGAATCATAGGCGACGTTGCCATATCGCAGTTGCAGCGTTTCGGGCACGGCGGGTCGAAATATCCGATAGGCCGAGAACGCCGCGACGATGCCGCCGATGGTCCAGCCGCCGAGCCAGAAGACCATGAAGAGGTTGCCCTTGCCAGACATCAGCTGCGAAGAAACCGTGGCGAAGCCGAACGCCCAGCCGCCGAGCCAAAACAGCAGGAACACGCCACCGAAATAGCGCGAGGCACTTCCCTTGGCCGGAATAATGATGGTCGGATCACCGTCGTCGTAGTTGATCGATATCCGGGAGCCCGCAGGCGGCGTCATATCCATCGGGTGCATTCCATTGGAGTTACGGCCCCTTTGGCCGCACGATCGCCCAGCCGACCCGCAGCGAAGGTTGCCGGCCGTTCACCAGCCGCTCGAAGACGCGCGGCACTTCCGGTGCCAGACCGGGAAACAGCCGGGCGATGTCGGGCGGAGGCGTGCCGTCCGTGTCGGAGGCGCGCCAAACCACAACGCCACCGGTTTGATTGAACTTGTCCAGATTGAGCCACGGCGTTAGCTCCGGCTTGGCTGCCAGAAACAGATGCGGACGCGCCGGACTCAAGCTGATCAACGTCGCCAATTGGGCATCGCCGCTCACGGCCGACAGGCGCTGATTGGTTCGCCGTTCGAAACTGTCATCAAAAAATTGTCCGATGGCAGCCGCTGGTAACGATGTCGCCACTTCGCTGGTCGTGGTCCAGGGGACAAAGAGCGTCATCAGGATCACCGCAAGCGCCGGCACAAGAATCACGGCGGCCCAGACCGTGCGCAATATCCGCTGGCGCCGCAGATAAATAAGATCGCCGCAGGTAATGACGGTCGCCAGCCCCGACATCAGAAGTACGATACCCGCCCCGCCCACGACCCGATCCAGACCATACAGGCCGGATATCAGGCATCCGAACAGCGCAGGCGCGAAGGCAAAGAAATAGACGAAATCGCGCGCCGCCGTATCGACCGGGGGCCGGAAAATGACAGGCGCTTCGTCCTGGGCACGGTCGAACCATCCGGAATTGAATGCCGACACGATCGCTATTCCCAACGAGGCCAATAGCAGCCCGCCGAACAATTCGGCTCCGTGCACCGCCTGGCCGCTCAGGTCTGTAACCGGCGGCAAATGCGGCAAGACAAGTGCGCCGGCGCGGATCAGCCAGATCAGATAAGGCAGCGCCAAAACGGCGATCACCAGTAGGGCGAACAGCGCATCGAACGACATCAGGACGCGCCGGCCTCGCGCAGTCGCCAGCGCAAATCCGACTACAAGGGCGAGCAGCGCGATTCCAGCCGACGTCGTGAGCAGCAGGAGACCGGCTTCGATGGACCAGGCGAACCAGGCATTACGCCGGTTTTGGGCGATCAGTTGCCAGGAATGCAGCAGAAGCAACGCCCACAGCGGACGTGCCAATACCAGGGGGCCGAACTCAAGGCCGGGCGCGCTGAACGCAAACACCGTCATCGTCAGGAGGACCGCCAGCACTGCCTGCTGCCCGCCAACAGTCGCGCGCGCCAAAAGGTACAATGTCCAGAATGTCGCGATCGAGCAGAGTTGCGCCAGCAGATAGACGCCGAACATGTGATTGCCAGCGGCGCGAAACGCAATATCGGCGAGCCAGAATGCCAGCGGCGGACCGAGATCGGTTCCAACCCGATATTCACGGCCAAGCGCGAGCACGGTGGCCAGATCGCCGGGAGGGCTGCGGTACAGAATGAGCGATACCAGCAGCCACAAAAGCGCCTGCAACACCACCACGAGCCACACGACCAGCCTCGGCCGGGCGCGGATCAATTCAATAACCAGAGAGGTGAAGCGCATGTGGCGGCCGGGTCGCCTGTAATGGAGCGGACTGGCGATAACGCCACATGGCGGCGGCGCACACTCAGGTCAGAACATGGTCTTAAAGTGCGTCAAGCGTGGAGGCAACTCTCACAGCTTCAAGTCCGAACAGATCGGCTTCGCGTTTGACCGTACACGGCTGGTGCTTTTCCCGAGCGGCCACGACGGGCGCAAAAAAGCTGCGGTGGTGAACCGAGGGACCCAGGCGTTCAAGCGCCTCGAGATGCCCCGGCACGCCGTAGCCCTTATGGGACTCAAAGCCATAACCCGGGCATTCCTCGGCCAGCGCACACATCAGACGATCCCGTGTCACCTTGGCGATGATGGACGCGGCTGCGATCGATACGACAATCCCGTCGCCACCGATCACGGCCTCGCTGTCGCACGATGTGTTGAGCCGGTCACGGCCGTCGACGAAGACGTGCTTCGGCACTTCCGGCAAACCTTCGACCGCGCGCTTGAGCGCCCACAACGAGGCGCGCAGGATATTATCGCGGTCGATCCGGGCCCGAGAGGCGAAAGCGACCGAAAACGATGCGGTCGCGCAGATTTCCTCGAACAGTTCCTCGCGGCGTTCCGCCGTCAAACGCTTGGAATCGTCGATTCCCTTCGGAATCCGCTTCGGATCGAGCACGACGGCCGCCGCGACAACCGGACCTGCCAACGGTCCGCGCCCGGCCTCGTCGCAGCCGGCGACCGGCCATATGCCACGCTTGATCAGCGCCCGCTCACGCCGAAAGCTCGGCGGCGCAACCGCGATCACGCCCTTCGGGAGTTTAATTTGCTTCTTTCCAGACTTGTCTCGAATCATACGCGGATCGTGCGCAAGCGTCAGTCACCGCACAACCGAAAAATCCAGCTATGCCCGCTGTTCACGGACGCGCTGACGCCACTCTTCGGCCTCCAAGCAAAAGACGCTGCGGTTGGCGCGGCCAGGTTCCATGACGTCGTTCAGAAACCTCATTCCGAGTTTCCTGAGGGCATGAATGGAGGGCCCATTTTGCGGGTCGGCCAGACCAAGTAACCGCGTGCAGTTGAGTTGATCGAATCCGAACGCAAGTTGCGCTTCGCCGATCTCGGTGGCAATGCCCCTGCCCCAGGCTCGGCGCGCGAGCACAAAACCGATCTCGAAGTCGTCTGCGCCAAGAGCGGCGCAGGGAAATAATCCCGCGAAGCCGATGACTTTATCTGCCGGCTTCTCGGTCAAAACAGCAATGCCCGTGAGGGTGTCGCCGAAAGTGAAAAACTTCCGCATCACTTCGCCGGCTCGCTCAAGCGTCATCGGCACGCCTTGAAAGACATAGCGCATCACGTCGCTGTCGCCCAAGACCCGCTCCCACAATATTTTGATGTCCGGCTCGGTCGCGGTGCGCAGAATCAAGCGTTGCGTCGTCAAAATGACGCGCGGTTGTTTTTCGAAGACCGATGTGGGCCCGTCTTGCATCGGGCCGCGATACTACAATTCGCCGATCGGAAGAAGCGCTCCTGCCGTCCAACGATTGGCCATACGCCACGCAACATTAGAACAGGCTGAGTTGCTGTCCGCTACGCTTGGGCCGCGCGAAATGATCTGTCGTCAGCTTTGACCGGCGCTTGTTGAGCCCGAGCTTTTCGCAGGCGATCTCGAACCTCCGCCCGATCATCCAGGCCATCGGGCCGGTACCTTTCATCCGCGTTCCCCATTGCGAGTCGTAATCGCGACCGTCTCGCATGTCGCGGATCAGGGTGAAGACGTGACGATAGCGATCCGGATAATTCGCCATCAGCCACTCGCGAAAGAGATCGCGCACCTCGAGCGGCAGGCGCAACAGGACATAACTTGCTTCCCTGACCCCGGCGTGGGCTGCCGCATCGAGAATGCGCTCGATCTCGCTGTCGTTCAGCGCAGGAATCACCGGAGCCACCATCACCGTGGTCGGAATTCCCGCTTCCGACAGTCGCCGTAACGCTTCCAGCCGCCGTGGCGGCGTCGAGGCGCGGGGTTCCATCGTGCGGGCCAGTTGCGCATCCAGCGTCGTCACCGAAATCGCCACCTTGGCGAGATTGCGCTTGGCCATCCGCGCCAGGATATCGATATCGCGTACCACCAGCGCCGATTTCGTGACGATGCCGACCGGATGCGAGGCGCGATCCAGTACTTCTAGAATACCGCGCATGATCTTGTGGTCGCGCTCGATCGGCTGATACGGATCGGTGTTGGTGCCGATCGCGATCATCCGTGGCTCGTAGTTCTCTGCCGCGAGTTCCTTTTCCAGGAGCTGCGGCGCATCGGGCTTGGCCAACAGCTTTGATTCGAAGTCGAGCCCGGGCGACAGGCCGAGATAGGCATGCGTCGGCCGCGCAAAGCAATACACGCAACCATGCTCGCAACCTCGATAAGGATTGATGGAGCGGTCAAAGCCGATATCGGGAGAATCGTTGCGCGCGATCACCTTGCGGGATGTATCGAGCGTCACCGTGGTCTTGAACGGCGGAAGCTCTTCGAGACTCTGCCAGCCGTCGTCGAATGCAACCCGCGCCTCGGCCTCATAGCGGCCGCTGGCGTTGGATTGGGCGCCGCGGCCGCGCCGCCGTCCACGTTCGATGACGACCGCAAGCTCCGGAAAGGCCGAAGGTGCACCCGCCGGCTCGGAGGGCGCCGTGACCGGCGGGTGCTTGAGCGCATGTGAGGATGCTCTGCTCATGGTGCGAACATAGCATCGATATAGAACAAATCAAGAACAAGATGATTTGATCCACAACACGACGATTGGAAAACGTTCGCCAGGACTGTCCATGCCCGCCTGCCACAAAAAGCTGCAAGGCACTGGGCTGATTTGAATATGACAAGGTGGTAACGGTTCCGTCGTTTTGGGCCATTGAGAGCATGCTGAGCGTCATTATTCCGACCGAAGGCGTCGAGGGACCGGCCGTTGCCACGCTTGCCGCGCTGGTGCCGGGTGCGGCTACGGGCGTCATCCGCGAGGTGCTGCTGGTCGATCGCAGCGACAACGGCGTGATCGAGCGGGTCGCGGATGTCGCCGGCTGCCGGTATCTCGCCTTCGAGGGGTCGCACGCGGCAGCGCTGGCGGCAGGCGCGCGCCAGGCGCGCTCGCCCTGGCTCATGTTTCTGCACGCGGGCGCGGTTCTCGATCACGGCTGGATCGATGAGACCATGCAGTTCATTCAGCGGGTTTCCAACAGCGACCGTCCCCGCGCCGGCGTGTTCCGGTACGCGCGCTCACCCTATTCCGATCACACCTTGCGCGATCGCTTGCGGTCCATCGCACGGGTAATAGCGGGCCCGTTCGCCGACCAGGGTTTGCTGATCGCGCACGACCATTACGAGCGGCTCGGCGGCCATGCGACGAATGCCTCCCGCGCGGAGGCACGGCTGCTTCGCCGGCTCGGCCGCTCCTCGCTGACCCTGCTGCGCAGCCGGATCATCATGTCGTGAAGCAACCCCGATATAGTTGCCAAAGTCAAATAATTATTTGACAATGGCAAGTATCGCAGGTGCGCCATGCCGATCCAGACTTTGCTTGCCCCGCCCGAGCCTGAAATCGCAGCCGTTCGTGCCTTCAACCGCTTTTATACGCGCCAGTTCGGGGTGCTCGGCCAAAGGCTTCTCGAGAGCCCGTTCTCACTGAGCGAGGCGCGGGTGTTGTACGAACTGGCGCACCGCGATGGCGCGGCCGCCAAGGAGATCGGGGCCGAACTCGATCTCGACCCCGGTTATCTCAGCCGCATCGTCCAGAAATTCGATGAGGACGGGCTCGTCAGCCGCAAGCCGCTCGCCTCAGACCGGCGGCAATACCAGCTCGGCCTCACAGCCAAAGGCCGCGCCGCCTTCGCCAAGCTTGAACGCAGTTCGCAGGATCATGTCGGGCTGATGCTGGGCGCGCTGGCGAGCGAGGACCGCAAACGGCTGCTCGGCGCCATGGAGATCATCGAGCGGCTGCTCGGCACAGCGCGCCCGCCCTTGCCAGCAGCGATCCTGCGCGATCCGCGGCCGGGCGACATGGGTTTTGTGGTGCAGACCCATGGTGCGCGTTATGCGAGCGAATATGGCTTTGATTCCTCCTTCGAAGCGTTGGTGGCGGAGATCGCCGCGAAATTCATCGCCTCCTTCGACGCCTCGCGCGAGCGCTGCTGGATCGCCGAAATCGACGGCGCGCCGGTCGGCTCGGTGTTTCTGGTCCGGCACAATGACGAAATCGCCAAGCTGCGTTTGCTGCTGGTCGAGCCCGCGGGGCGCGGCCACGGGCTGGGGCGAAAGCTGGTCGGCGAATGCATTGCGTTTGCGCGCGCCCGCGGCTATCGCAAGATCACGCTCTGGACCCAAAGCATCCTGACCGCGGCCCGCACGATCTACCAGGACGCGGGCTTTATACTGGTGTCAAGCGAACCGCACCGCAGTTTCGGGCAGAACCTGATCGGCGAAACCTGGGAGATGAAGCTCTAGTGTCCCTCTTCGTTCGCCTGTTATCCGCCGTCGCTATCGTATGCGCGACGCAAGCAGCTTCTGCCGCCGACATCCACGTGATGATCTCGTCCGGCTTCCACGGCGCCTATTCCGAACTCGGCCCGGCTTTCGAACGCGCAACCGGTCACCATCTGATTACGACGCGCGGCCCCTCGATGGGAGATTCCTCCGAAGCGATCCCGGCTCGGCTTTCGCGCGGCGAGAGCGCCGATGTCGTGATCCTCGACGGCGGAGCCGCTGACGAACTCGGCAAACGCGGCCTGGTGCGTGCGGACAGCAAGGTCGAACTGGCGCGATCGCTGATCGGCATGGTGGTACGCGAAGGCGCCGAAAAACCCGACATCAGCAGCGTTGCCGCGCTTCGCAACACATTGCTTTCGGCCAAATCCATCGCCTATTCGGATAGCGGCAGCGGCACCTATCTCTCGACGACCCTGTTCCAGAAACTTGGCGTTGCCGACCAGATCGCGGCCAGGAGCCGCAAAGTGCGGGGACCGCCGTCCGGCGAGCCGGTGGCCGCGGTGGTTGCGCGCGGCGAGGCGGAAATCGGTTTCCAGCAAGTTGCCGAGCTCATTCATGTTCCCGGTATCACCTTCGTCGGCGCATTGCCGGCCGAGGTGCAGCCGATGTTTTCCTTCGCCGGCGTTCTCACCAAAACGGCGCAGGAGCCGGAGGCCGCGCGGGCGCTGTTGATGTTTCTCTCCTCGCGCGAGGCAGCCCCCGCCATCACGAAGGCTGGATTGATGCCGCTGTCGGATCGGTAGAAGGCGGCGTGACCTCGTCGAGCAGCGTGAGGAATTTGACGCCGTAAGTCTTGCCGCGCCGCCAGACCACCTCGCATAGCTCGCGTTTGTGATGGCCGCGAACGAGCGTCAACTCGAAGCGATCCCTCACATCCATCGCATCGTCCATCGCGATCCGCGCGCCGCCCGCCGACAAGTCCATGACATGGCACTCGTGCTCGGCCACGCCGTCGCCGACGCTGATCCAGGCCAACCGCTTGTGCAGTTGCCGTCGCTCTTCGCGCTGTATCTTTGCCCTTGGCTCAACAACAGTCATCAAATCACCGGTCGTCGCACGCCTGATCGCCCCGGCAATATCGGGACGCAGGCCCAGTTTCGCGGTGACCTCGTAAGGTTTCGTTAGGACATTATTTTGGAATTTAGGCGTTATCGATTGACCTTTTGTGGAAATGCCCACCGGTCGGTTCTCCCGCTCACGATCAAACCGACGCTCCCTTGGCCTTCGGCCGGCGCAGATGCTCATCGAGCCGCGGCATGATCTCGACGAAATTGCAGGGCCGCGTGCGATAGTCGAGCTGGGCCGCGAGAATGCCGTCCCAGCCATCGCGGCAGGCGCCCGGCGAACCCGGCAGACAGAAGATGAAGGTCGCGCCCGCCACGCCAGCCGTCGCACGGCTCTGGATCGTCGACGTGCCGATCTTGGCATGGCTCAGCATATGGAAGGCGATGGAGAAGCCGTCCATCCGTTTTTCAAACAACGGCTCGATCGCTTCCGGCGTCACGTCGCGGCCGGTAAAACCGGTGCCGCCGGTCGTGATGATCGCGTCGATGCCCTCGTCCGCGATCCAGCGTTTGACGATGACGCGGATCGCCTCGACGTCATCGACGATGATCTCCCGCGCAGCGAGCTTGTGACCGGCGGCAACGATCCGATCCGCCAGCGTCGCGCCGGATTTGTCGTCGGCGAGCGAACGTGTGTCCGAGATCGTCAACACCGCGATGTTGAGCGGCACGAACTGTTTGGATTCGTCGATCGAGTTCATGTGAAGCCCGGCAAATGCTTAAAGCGACGGAGCGCTAAACGTATCACACGCCTCCAAGGTTCCCTTCGTATAGCCGGTCATGAACCATCGCTTGCGCTGTTCCGCCGAGCCATGGGTAAATGAATCCGGCACCACGCGCCCGGTCGCCTGCCGCTGCAACGTATCGTCGCCGATCGCGGACGCGGTGGCGAGCGCGCCTTCGATATCGCCGGGCTCGATGAAGCCCGGCCGCTTCTGTTCCTCCCGGTTGGCCCAGATGCCGGAAAGGCAGTCCGCCTGCAACTCCACCTTGACCTGTAGCGCATTGGCGGCCGTCTTGCTGCCGACCGCCTGCTGCTGCGCCGTCACCCTCGGCAGGATACCGAGCAGATTCTGCACGTGATGCCCGGCCTCATGCGCAATGATATAGGCCGCGGTGAATTTGCAGGCTGAACCCTGACAACCATGAAAACGGGTTTCGACCTCGCGGAAGAAACCGGTGTCGAGAAAGATCTGCCGGTCCGGCGGACAGTAGAACGGCCCCATCGCCGACTCGGCCCTGCCGCAGCGCCCGCCGTTGGTCACGTTGCGGAACAGCACGATGCGCGGGCCGGTATAGGTTCCGCCCCTGGCGCGGAAAATCTCGGTCCAGCGGTCATCGATCTCGCCGAGGATGCCTGAGATCATGTTGCCCATGTCGTCAGTGGGCACGCCCTTCTTGACCGTCCCCGGTCGCCGATCGGTCTGCACCTGACTCTGACCATTGCCGCCGCCGGTGAGGATCTCCGCCCCACCGATCAGGATGCGCGGATCGATGCCGAAAGCATATCCGACAATGCCGAGCACGATGATGGTGCCGATGCCGAGACCACCGCCGCCTCCCATCGGAAGCCCGATACCACCGCCGCCCATCCCGCCGCCGCTGTCGTCGCGGCGGTCCTCGATGTCGTCGCTGCGGCGAAAATCATCGTAACGCATGGTCTGGTTTCCTTATTGCGGGTTGCGGCGGCTATCGCGCCGCACACGAGCCAGGACGGCAGAATTTTCTTTGTTCTAACTCATAACCTGCCCGGCAAAAATTGCCTAGTACAGCTGCTTTTACATCGGCGACGAACTTTTCGGCGAGAAGAAGCGGCGAACGCCAAAACTCAAATCCCCTTAAAATTCCGTAGCTACGGCTGAACCACGATTCCCGCATTGGAAAAATATCGCTGCTTGCGACGACGAATTAATCGGATCATCGCCGTGAAAGAATTGCCCGGTTAAGTCGATTTTTACTTTGCCCCGTCAAAGTGCCTCCAGTCGGTTGTTTAGTCCCGCGTCGCCGACAGCGTCGCCTGAGTCAGAGTATTTGAGTCATGGTTGTGTCGCGTCGCGGGGCGTCTGCAAGGGCGCCCCGCACTAAATTTGAGTCGCATCCGGACAGCCGCATCATCCTTGGCGATTGCGTCGCCGAGATGTCAAAATTAACGGCCGGCTCCGTCGATCTGGTATTTGCCGATCCGCCTTACAACCTTCAGCTCAAGGGCGATCTCAAGCGCCCCGACGAATCCCACGTCGATGCCGTCAACGACGACTGGGACAAGTTCTCCTCCTTTGCCGTCTATGACGACTTCACCCGCGCCTGGCTGCTCGCCTGCCGCCGCATCATGAAACCGTCGGCGACGATCTGGGTGATCGGCTCCTATCACAATATCTTTCGCGTCGGCGCTATCATGCAGGACCTCGGCTTCTGGGTGCTCAACGATATCGTCTGGCGCAAGTCGAACCCGATGCCGAATTTCCGCGGCCGCCGCTTCACCAATGCGCACGAGACCATGATCTGGGCTGCGCGCGACGAGAAAGCCAAGGGCTATACATTCAATTACGAAGCGTTGAAGGCCGCCAACGAAGACGTGCAGGCGCGCTCGGACTGGCTGATCCCGTTGTGCACCGGCGAGGAACGCCTCAAGGGCAAAGACGGCAAGAAGGTGCATCCGACCCAGAAGCCCGAGGGCCTCCTGGCGCGCGTGCTGCTGTCGTCGTCCAAACCCGGCGACCTCGTGATCGATCCGTTCAACGGCACCGGCACCACCGGCGCGGTCGCCAAGCGTCTCGGCCGCCGTTACATCGGCTTCGAGCGCGACAAGACTTACGCGGCCGCGGCCGAGGCGCGCATCGCGGAGATCGAACCGTTGCCGGAAGCGACGCTCGCACCCTTCATGACCGCGCGCGACGCGCCCCGCGTCGCGTTCTCCGAATTGATCGAGCGCGGCATGATTTCGCCCGGCACCAAACTCGTCGACGCCAGGAAGCGTCACGGCGCGCTGGTCCGAGCCGACGGCGCCATCATGTTGGGCGACAAGGTCGGCTCGATCCACCGCATGGGCGCGGTGGCGCAAGGCGCGGAAGCTTGCAACGGCTGGACCTTCTGGCATGTCGAGACCAAGCAGGGCCTCAAGCTGATCGACGAACTGCGCGCCGAAATCCGCAGCCAGATGGCGGTGGGCTGAGTTTCTGTTCGCGCCTTCACGTTGCGAATTTTCCAATTCGAACCTCAAACAGCCACTCCGACGTCGTCGCCCGGCTTGACCGGGCGATCCAGTATTCCAGAGGCCGCTCGTGCTTGACGAGACGTCACGGCGTACTGGATGCCCCGCCTTCGCGGGGCATGACGACCGAGAACATGGCTTCGTGCTCCCGCGACGCAAAACGCCCGAGTCGGTCAAAGAGAATTCCCACCCTCTGTCATTGAGGGCGCAGGGAATGCCGGGCGCTCGATGCGCCCGCAGCCTTGTGTGCAAAGTAAAAAAGCACACAAGCATAGTCACCACGGTCGCGCCGAGATCACCCGGCATTCCCCGCGCAATGGTTTTAACGGCTTCCTTCGCGCTCTTCCCGGCGATCGGGCTTTCTTGCCACCGTCGCCTGCAAGATCATCGCCTCACAGGCTTGATATCAGCGTCGAGATATCAGAACCACACGACTTCGCCGTCCGCTTTGACGTGCTCGTCTTGCGCGTCAAGGCGTCCATCGCATCCCGCACCCAACGTTCGTGACGATCGCGAAGCGCCCCTCTTGTGGGCGCGAGACGCGCGAAGAGGAACCACTGATTTGCCCGTCGGCGCAAGCGCGATATTTTTGCATGAGGGCTGGATGACCAGATCAGCTTGAGCGGATTTTCGAATTTTCGTTTTTGGCGCGGCGATGGAGATGACGACCTCAACGAGGTCAGCCGCTTGATGCTCCAAATTCACTTCCGCGCGATCAGTTCCCCGCATCACAACCAAGACCACGGTCACGAATTTTTAAGGATAACCACTTTCCACCGCGACGTATCGGGTCGCACAACCCTTTAATCACCCTTTTTAATCACCCTTGGGGCGATACGCTTTTCCACGAAGATGGCGTTTCCTTTGTTGGCGCATGATCTTTTGGAAAACCGCTACACGCTTTTCCGGATCATGCCTTGGCGGGATCAATCCCTTGATGTCCGTGCACGACCGACCTCTCGTAGAAAGTACCGACGTCCTGCTGGCCGCACTGGAGCGCGCCAACGATGCTGTCGTGATCATGGATCAGGATCATCGCATCACGCATTTCAACGCGTCGGCTGAACGGATTTGGGGGATAGACCGGGCCGAGATTCTGGGCCGGCCCGCCGGCGCGCTCGGCCTCAATAACCTCGATGAAGACCGCAGGGGCGAACTCACGATCACACGTCGCAGCGGCGACCGTCTGCGCGTTGCGCTGTCGCTCTCGCATATCGGATCCGGCGGGGTGCGGCGAACGATTGCGCTCGTACGGGACATCACGCCTGACCTGGAGTTACGCGAGCGGCTGGCGCTGCACGTGATGATCGCCAACGGAACCAATCGCGCGGTGATCATCGTCGACCGCAACATGAAGGTCGTCTACGTGAATGCCACGTTCGTCGGCATGTTCGGCCACAAGACCGAGCAAGCCGAAGGCAGGCAGATCGCCGAGCTGCTCGCCGGGCCCCACACCGATCGCGGGGTATTCAAGCGGTTGCAGCGCTGTGTCGCCAGCGAAAACGGCATCGACGAGGAAATCCTTGCCTATGACTCCGGCGGCGAAGAGATCTGGCTGGGCGCCCACGTCAAAGCGTTCCGCAATGCCCGCGGCAAGGTGAAGTATATCGTAGCCCTGCTGGCCGATATCACCGAAAGCCGGCAATTATGGTCGTTGCAGCAATTGATCATGACGGCGCTCGCCGACGAAATTCCAATTACGGAAATCGCCGACCGGCTGTGCCGCCGCGTCGAGGAGATTGCGCCTGACGTTGTTTCCTCGCTGCTCCATATCGACGCCGAGGGACTGATTCATCCGTTGGGTGGCCCGAGCCTTCCCGATGACTATTCCCGGGCGCTGGACGGGATTGCGATCGGACCCGATGTCGGCTCCTGCGGATCGGCCGCCTATCATGGCAGGGCGGTGCTTGCCATGGACATCGACAGCGATCCGCGCTGGCAGCCCTACAAGACGAGGCCGCTGGAAGTGGGCTTGCGCGGGTGCTGGTCCTCGCCGATCAAGGCCAAGGACGGTCGTGTGATCGGAACCTTCGCCTTCTATTTCAGGGAGTGCCGCGCACCCTCACGCTGGCATGAAAGGATCGTCGAGGCCTGCGTTCAACTCGGCGCGCTTGCCATCGAGCGCAAGGAAGCGCGTGCCCAGATCGCGCAGCTCGCCTATTACGACACGTTGACCGGCCTGCCCAACCGTGCGCGCTTGCGTCATCTGATCTCGGAAGCGATCGCGCAGGTCGCCGACGGGAAGAGCGTCGCGCTGGCCTTCCTCGACATCGACAATTTCAAGGACGTCAACGATTCACTTGGACATTCCGCCGGCGACGAGATGCTGGTCGAGTTTGCGCAGCGGCTGCATAAGCAGATCCAGCCGGCTGACGTGCTGGGGCGTCTCGGCGGCGACGAATTCGTGATTCTGCTGCCGGATCGCGACGCCGCGGGAGCCTCGCTGGTGGCTTACCGGATCATGGAAGCGCTTAGCCCACCGCTCAAGTTAGGGGCGAGGCAAGTGCCGGTTTCGGTCAGCATGGGTATCAGCATCTACCCGGATAACGCGACCAACCTCGATACGTTGATACAGCAGGCCGACGCGGCCATGTACAAGGCAAAACAGGCGGGTCGCGCCACCTATCGTTTCTTCAGCGCCGACATGAACCGGCTCGCCGAGCAGCGGCTGGCCTATAGCGCGGCGCTGCGGGCCGCGCTCGCTGCCGGCGCCCTCTCGCTGCATTATCAGCCGCAGATCAAGACAGGCGACGGCTCGTTGCATGGCGTCGAGGCTCTGGCGCGCTGGCATGATCCGGTGCTTGGGGAGGTTTCGCCGGCCAGGTTCATTCCGCTCGCCGAGGAATGCGGGCTGATCGAGCAGATCGGGTTGTGGTCGATCCGCGAGGCCTGCCGGCAAATGGCAGAGTGGCGTGACGCGGGCCTCGACATTCCCTGCGTATCGGTCAATCTTTCTCCGATCAATTTCCAGAACGCGGCTCTCGCTTCCGTCGTCGCCGAGATTCTCGGCGAGCATGGCTTGCCGCCGGAAGTTCTGATGCTCGAGGTCACAGAAGGCGTGTTCATGAACGAGCACTCGGTGGCGATCGAGACAATGAGCGCCATCCGCGAACTCGGAATCGGGCTGTCGCTGGACGATTTCGGAACGGGTTATTCAAGCCTGAACCGGCTGGCGCATTTGCCGATTCGCGAATTGAAGATCGACCGCAGCTTCATGCGTCATGTCGAGAGCGATACCGCGGCGCGGGCCATTGTGACGACCGTGGTGCGCGTCGGACAGAGCCTGCAGCTTACCGTCGTCGCCGAGGGCGTCGAGACCGAAGGGCAGCGAAATCTCTTGTCCGAACTCGGCTGCGACGTCATCCAGGGATTCCTCTACGCACCCGCGCTGTCGCCGTCTTCCTTCGGGCGCTGGCTGCTTGATTATAGTGCCGACCAGGCAAGCGCCATGCTGCGAAGCGTCGGCCGTTCGATCTCCGCGCGACCATCCGGCGGCGCTCATGCGCTCAAGCGGCCGGATCAATCGGCGGCGGTGTAGTTTTCGGATCCATATCCACTTGAATGGATCTTCGAATGGGCGGCTTTGACGCGGTCCATCAAGATCGTGATTGCGTGGATGGGAGCCCAGGACGGCTTTCGCGCGGCGCCAAAATTCGCCATTGTCGGCCTTTGCCGGTTCGGACCTCGTGGAGTGGATCTGACATTCGCTAGCCGCCTGGCCGCGAGCTCGAAAGCGAATGTCAAATCTCAAAGTCCACCAGGAAAATATATTTGCCAGTGGTCCTGTGATTCCAACATTCGCAATGGGGCCGCCGAGAAAGGATGCGAATGTCAGGATCGGACCACTGGGACATGTTTCGAAAATCCATCAAGCAGAAGATTGTCGGCATCGCCGCCGGACTGATCGTGCTCGCGGTGATCACGTCGGCACTATCGATGATCATGGCTGCGCGCGTCGGCCATCTGCTCGACGAACTGACCAACCGCTACATCCCGGCCTATGGCAATCTCACACGGGTCAATGTGAGGTCGCTCAAGCGCGCGGTGGCGGCGCGGCAGATGATCATCGCCAAAATGGAGAACCCGCCGGATGAGGCCGGCTACGCGGCGAATCTGAAGATCTTTCAGTCCATCGATCCCGAGATTGTTCGTGAGGCGCAGGCGGCGCGCAAGCAGATCGCCGCGATCATCGATGACACGTCGACACCCTCCGACAACGCCGCGCTCGGCCGTCTCGATGACCGCATCGAGACGGCTATCAGCGATCTCCGTGAGCGCCTGGACGAACAGGGCGCAACCCTGCTGAGACAGTTCGACGCGCATAAATTCGATGAAGCCAAATCGACGCTCGTCAGCGCCGAGGCATTGCGCGCCGAGTTCGATCGCAAGATCGACGGCATCCGCGCCGACATGTTGAATCAGGTCCATGCGAGCGCCACCATCGTCATTCGCGAACAACGGCAAGCGATCTGGGTGTCGGCAGTCGTGACCGGCATCGCGGCGGTGCTCGGTTTCGTGTTCGCGATGATGGTGGGCAGCGGCATCACCGGCCCGGTTCTGCGTCTGCTGGAAGGCACCCGCGAGGTCGAGGCCGGCCGCCTTGACGGTTCGATCAGCGTGACAACACGCGACGAAATCGGCCAGCTCTCGGCGGCATTCAACCGTATGATCGAGCGGCTGCGCCAGAACCAGCGCGTCCGGGAGACATTCGGCCGCTATATCGATCCCCGGATTGCCGAGAGCCTGCTCAGCCAAACCCCAGTTGCCGCCGAAGGGCAGCGGCGGGTCATGACAGTGATGTTCTGCGACATGAAAGGCTTCACGGCGCTGAGCGAGGGCTTCACGCCGCAAGGCCTGGTCAAAATCATGAACCGCTATCTGTCGACCATGTCCGAACCAATCCATGCGTATCGCGGCGTCATCGATAAATATATCGGCGACGGCATCATGGCCTATTGGGGTCCGCCCTTTGTCGAGGAGGCGGAGCAGGCGAAATGCGCCTGCTCCGCCGCCATCGACATGATCAGCTGCCTTGCGAACTTGCGTAAGGAACTGCCGGAATTGCTTGGCGTGCGCGTCATCCCGGCCGAGTGCGATCTCAGGATCGGGATCGCAACGGGCGAGACCCTGGTCGGCAGTATTGGCTCGCAATACATGATGAGCTTTACCGTGATGGGTGACACCGTGAACCTGGCTGCCAGGCTGGAGACCGCCAACAAAGCCTATGACAGCCGTTGCCTGATCTCGGAGGCGACCGCCAATATTTGCGCGGCCGATTTCGAACTCCGCGAGATCGATCGCGTGGTGGTCGTGGGCCAGAGCCAGCCGCAAACCGTCTATGAAGTCATGGGCAGGAAAGACAGCATTACACCACAACAGACGCTGGCATGCGCGCGCTATGCTGCAGGACTGGCAGCCTATCGGGCGCGGCGCTGGGACGAGGCCCGCGCGGCATTTGCTGCAGCGATCGAGGCTGCGCCCAACGACGGCCCTTCGATTGCATTGCTCGCCCGGGTCGACGACTTGAGACGAGATCCGCCGGCCGAAAATTGGGATGGTTCGTGGCGTATGGAGTCCAAATAATCGCAGGCCCCGCGTTGGCCGATAGCGGACGAGCGTTCGGTGCGACGGCTAATCAATTTGGTGGACCATTGGCCCTCCACGGCCTGGATTTCAGTCGCTTCCGGCATCCCCTCACAAACTCGTCGCTTGCCCTTCACCCCAATATTTGTGCAAGAAGTGCCTGTCCGCGGCCACCCTCGGCCTGCGTCCTCGATGTGCGGCAACAAGGAAAAAGGGAGATCTGAATGCTCAAGTTCTACTTCAACGGCGCGCCGAACCCGAACAAGGTCGCGCTGTTTCTGGAAGAAACCGGCCTGCCTTGCGAACTCATCCCGGTCGATACCCGCAAGGGCGATCAGTTCAAGCCTGAATTCCTCAAAGTGAATCCGAACGGCAAGGTGCCGGCGATCGACGACGACGGCGTGTTTGTCTTCGACAGTAACGCGATCCTGCTTTACCTCGGCGAAAAGACCGGCAAGTTCATGCCCGCCAATACGGCGCAAAACCGCGCTCAATTGCTGTCATGGCTGATGTTCATTGCGACGGGCCTCGGCCCCTACTCGGGACAGGCCGTGCATTTCAAGCACGCGGCGCCCAAGGACCTCGAATACGCGCACAACCGCTATCAGTATGAAGCGCATCGCCATTACAAGATCCTCGACGACCACCTTGCCAAGAGCAAGTACATGGTCGGCGATACCTATACGATCGTCGACATGGCGTTCTGGGGCTGGGTTCGCATGGCGCCGTTCGTGCTCGGCGACGACGTCTTCACCAAATATCCGAACGTCAAGCGCCTGCACGACGAAGTCTCGGCGCGGCCGGCAGCGGCGCGGGCGATCGCGCTGAAGGACAAGTTCACCTTCAAGGCCGAGATGGACGACGAAGCCAAGCACATCATGTTCGGCCATCTGAAGACCAAAGTGGCTTGAGCAGATTTTCAAACAACAAAACGGCGCCCTCACGGGCGCCGTTTTTCGTTTCAATCGTCAATCGCCGCGACCGCCTCGATCTCGATCAGCCAGCCCGGCCGGGACAGGCGGCTGACGACGAGGAACGTGCTGGCCGGCGGATTTGCAACATTGATGTAGCGATCGCGTATCGGACGAAGCTTCGGCACGGTGGCCTGATCCACCTCGGGGACGATGTAATAATTCAGCTTGACGATATCGGCCATGGTGCCGCCAGCCGCTTCGACCGCGATCTTGAGATTGGCGAAGACCTGCTCGACCTGCGCCTCGAAATCACCTTCGCCGATCAGTTTGCCGGTCGCATCGACCGGAACCTGGCCGGAAAGATAGACGATCGTCCCTCTGACGACCTTGGCGACATGCGAATAGCCAGCCGGGCCCGGCGCTATCAGGGCTTTGGGGCTGATGAATTCCTTCGACGGTTTGGGCATGGTCTTCTCCTGATCGCGGCTGTCACGCGCCGTTTGCGCGGCTGCCAGTGTCAAGCTCACTGCTGCGAACGCGGCCAAGACGGCTATGCCCATTCTGAACGATGTGACCATCCTGGGCTCCCAAAGAACAATAAAAATCCGTCCGGGCTAGCGACGATCTCACAACCCCATTGAGGTCGGCAATATTCCCGTTCCCGGATGAAAGCATTACGCCCTTGCCTTCATGTCCTTCCAGAACGGCCTGCCGATCTCGTCCGCAATATCGGCCCGGCAGACACCCATATCCTGCAGTTCGCGCTCACTCATGACAGCGAGGAGACGGCGCGCGTGGCTGACGTTGTCGCCCTTTTAAGCCTTGGCTCAACGCAGGCCTGCTGACAGCGTCCTGTCAGCAGCGGGCAAGACGCGGATCGGCCTGCTTTTCGCTGTTGCCCGCTACTGCCCCTCATGTCATGACGCTTGTCATAGAGGGCATCATGACAGTTCTTATTGCCGGCGGCGGCATTGGCGGCCTGACGCTGGCGCTCAGCCTGCATCAGATCGGTGTTCCCGCCAAAGTCTTCGAGAGCGTCGCCGAGCTGAAGCCGCTCGGCGTTGGCATCAACGTGTTGCCGCACGCCGTCCGTGAGTTGATCGAGCTTGGCCTGTACGACCGGCTCGACGCCGCCGCCGTGGCGACCAAGGAATTGGCTTATTTCTCCAAGCGCGGCCGGCCGATCTGGAGCGAACCGCGCGGGATCGAGGCCGGCTACAAGTGGCCGCAGTTTTCGATCCATCGCGGCACCCTGCAACAGATCCTGCTGGAGACGGCGACCGAACGGCTGGGCAAAGAGAATATTCTCACCAGCCATCACCTGAGCGGCTGGACTGAAACGGCGGATGAAATTCGTGCAAGTTTCGTCGACAAGGCAACCGGAAAACCGGCAGGCCATTACGACGGCGCGGTTCTGATCGCCGCCGACGGCATCCACTCCGCCGCGCGGGAAAAGCTTTACCCGAAGGAAGGCCCGCCGATCTGGAACGGGCGCATTCTCTGGCGCGGCGTCACTCCGGCAAACGCCTTTCTTTCCGGCCGCACGATGATCATGGCCGGTCACGAGGTGCTGAAATTCGTCTGCTATCCGATTTCAAAAGAGCCCGATCGCGACGGCAAATTCAAAATCAACTGGATCGCCGAACGACACATGCCGCCGACCTATCAATGGCGGCGGGAGGATTATAACCGGACCGCCCACCTGGAGGAATTTTCGCCGTGGTTTGCGGACTGGACCTTCGATTGGCTCGATGTCCCCGGCCTGATCCGCGACTGCTCGCAGGCGTTCGAATATCCGCTGGTCGACCGCGACCCGATTCCGCAATGGACGTTCGGCCGGGTTACCTTGATGGGCGACGCCGCGCATCCGATGTATCCGGTCGGCTCCAACGGCGCGTCGCAGGCGATCCTCGATGCCAGGGTTCTGACGCGCGAGATTTTGGCCTTTGGAGCGACCCACACCGCACTCAAGGCCTATGAAGCCGAGCGCCGTCCCGCGACCACCGATCTGGTGCTGCTCAACCGCCGCAACGGGCCCGAGCAGGTGATGCAACTGGTCGAGGAGCGCGCGCCCGACGGCTTCAAGGAAGTCACCGACGTGCTGTCGCGGCAGGAGCTGGAAGATATCGCGGCCAACTACAAGCGCGTTGCGGGCTTCCAGGTCGAAGACCTCAACGCCAAGCCGCCGATCGTGCCGCGGCCAGGCGCGAGCTAGTCAAGCGCCCTAACCAAGCACCTTCGCCGCCTCGATCAGCCGCGCCGTCGCGCTGGCGGTTGCCAGCACGGCGCCATTATCGGCCATCAGCTTGCCCTCCATGAAAGCAACGCTTTTGCCGAGCTGGATGACCTGAGCCTCCACGATCAACGGTCCCGGCTTGGCGGGCGCCAGGAAATTCACGGTCAGGCTGATGGTGGTCGTGTAGAATCTTCCGTTACTGGTCATCAAGGCCGCCGGTCCCATGGTGTCGTCCAGCATGGCCGAGAGAATGCCGCCCTGGATGAATCCGGCCGGATTACAAAATTCCGGCTTGCCGTCGAAGCCGACCTGGAGCCAGCCCCGGTCGGGCCGGGCATCAAGCAGCCGCCAGCCAAGCAACTTGGCGGAGGGTGGAGCGGGAATATCGTCGAGCGCGGTTCTGAGCATCGTGTGCCTCCATTTCAGGCAAGCTAGCCGAAGCCTGCTGCCAGCATGGTGTCAGCAATATCAGTTACCCAAGCCCGTGCGCGATTACCTTGCGCATCACATTTGGGAGCGCTTCGCCCGCAAGCGTCGCGATCGGCACCCAACGCATGCCCTTCGGCGCGCGGGTGCGCGGTGGCACCTGCGCCGTATAGACCACCAGCTCGAGCGGAAAGTGCGTGAAGACGTGGGTGACCACGCCCACCTTGCGATGCCAGCGCGAAACACCGCTGAGCCTGGGCGCCTGCTTCAATGCGTCTTCATCGTCTTGCGCCGCGCGCCAATCCGAACCCGGCACTTCGGTCATGCCGCCGAGCAAGCCTTTTTCGGGACGGGTACGCACCAGAAGCTCGCCGCCGCGCGTGACGACAAAGGCTGCACCCCGGCGCAATTCGCCTGACTTCTTGGGCGCTTTGCGCGGAAAGCTCTCCTGATCGCCGCGCTCGCGGCCTGCGCACCCTTCAAAGAGCGGACACAGGCTGCATGCCGGTTTCTTCGGCGTGCAAATCGAAGCACCGAGATCCATCAGCGCCTGCGCACTATCGCCCGCGCGAGTCTTCTCGTCGCCTGTGCGAGCGGCGCAGAGCAGCGTCGCGGCCAACTGTTGAATGGCTGGCTTGGCCTGCGGCAGCGTTTCTTCAACGGCAAACAGCCGCGACACCACGCGCTCGATATTGCCGTCGACCGGCATGGTCCGGCGATCGAACGCGATCGCGGCAATGGCTGCCGCCGTATAGGGCCCAATCCCCGGCAAGGACCGCAAACCTTCCTCGGTATCGGGGAAAACCCCGCCATGATCGCGCAGCACCGCGACCGCGCAGGCGTGCAGATTGCGGGCGCGCGAGTAATATCCGAGCCCCGCCCACATCCGCAACACGTCGTCGAGCGAGGCGCGGCCGAGCGCGGCCACATTGGGCCAGCGCGCCAGGAACTTCTCGAAATAAGGCCCGACCGCCTTGACGGTGGTCTGCTGCAACATGATTTCCGACAGCCACACCGCGTAGGGGTCGGGGCGCTGGCCTGCCGGCGGCCGCCAGGGCAACACCCGGCGATGACGGTCGTACCATGCCAGAAGCAGCGCGGGGCGCGTTGCGCCTAGCCCAAACGCCGGCTGGTGCATTTCCTTGATTGCTGTCGATCGGGGCACGTCTTCTTCTAGAATCGAATGAGACCGATAGCCAGAGCTTGCTATAACGTATCGCGTTATAGTAGGCCATGATTCAGAGTTTCGCTGATTCCGAGACAGAATTGATTTGGTCCGGCCGGCGAAGCCGAAAATTGCCAACGGACATTCAGAATGTGGCTCTCAGAAAGCTTCGTATTCTAAATCAAGCCCGCGTTATCGGCGATCTTCGGATTCCGCCTTGGCAATCACCTGGAGGCGCCAAAGGGTGACCCGGCTGGGGCAATACTCGATCCGGATCAATGACCGGTGGCGGATATGTTTCGTTTGGGATGAGGGAGGGCCGGCGGATGTCGCGATCGTTGACTACCATGGCTAAGGACAGGCTGCTTCGGAATCCACATCCGGGCGAAATCCTCCTTGAAGAGTTTCTGAAGCCGATGGGTCTCAGCCAGAATGGATTGGCGCGTGCGGTTCACGTCTCGCCACGCCGTATCAACGAAATCGTGCTTGGCAAACGCGATATTACCGCGGACACCGACCTTCGGCTCGCCCGCTATTTCGACCTGTCGGAAGGGTTTTTCCTCGGTCTACAGATGGACTATGATCTAATGCAGCGGCGGCGAGAAATCGGCCGCGATCTGAAAACGATCCGCCCGCGCGCGGCCTGAGCATATCGCTGCAAAGTGACCCGTGAGATGTCATGCCCAAGCCCGGTCCGATCTCGGCCAAGCCGTTATCCGTCCTGCTCAGCGACGTCTTTTCCGACGCCTATGCCAAGCAGGGTTTTGCCGCGCGCGAACTCGTCACCCGCTGGGCCGAAATCACCGGCCCCGAGCTATCGGCCCATTGCGAGCCGCTGAAGTTGCAATGGCCGCGGCCTGTGGAAGGCCAGCCGCAGGAACCGGCCACGCTGGTGCTGCGGGTGGAAGGCCCGATGGCGCTCGAAATCCAGCACGCCTCCGACCTCATCCTGCAGCGCGTCAACCGTTACTTCGGCTGGAGCGCCGTCGGCCGGCTGGCGCTGCGGCAAGGCCCGTTGTCACGCCGGGAACGGCCGCGTCCGCCGAGCCCGCCAGCGGCCAGCGAAGTCGAGCAAGTCGCCAAAACCCTGTCTTCGGTGGAAGATGAACAATTACGGGCGGCGCTGGCGCGGCTGGGGGCCTCAATCAAGCGAAATTGAGCCCATCGCCAATGCACCGCCTCGCGGCCCGCCATTGCCACATTTGTGGTTTCCAGCTAGCCAGACCTCGCTTAGTGTCCCGGCGCCAAAGCGCCAATTCGGGAGCCGATCTTGATCATCACGCGTCGTGCCTTTACCGCCGCCCTGTCGCTGACCGGACTTGCTGCTCTGGCCGGGCTGTCGCCATTCCGCCTGATATCAGACGCGCTGGCCGACAGCGTTACCGACGTCGCCAAGCCGCAGTCGCTCCCCGACATGGCGCTTGGGCCCAAGGACGCGCCCGTCACCATCACCGAGTACGCGTCGATGACCTGCCCGCATTGCGCGGCGTTCAATGAGAACGTATTCCCGAAGATCAAGGCCGCTTACATCGATACAGACAAGATTCGTTACGTGTTCCGCGAATTCCCGCTCGACATCAAGGCGGCCGCGGGTTCGATGCTGTCGCGCTGTATCGCCAAGGACGATGCCGCCAAATACTTCGCGGTCACCGACCTCTTGTTCAAGCAACAGGGCGACTGGGTGATGAAGAACACCACCGAGACGCTGACGCGGATCGGCAAACAGGCCGGCCTGAGCCAGCAGCAGGTCGAGACCTGTCTCAAGGATCAGGCCCTGCTCGACAAGATCGTCGCCGACCAGAAATACGCCTCCGAGGTTCTGAAAGTGGATTCGACGCCGACCTTCTTCCTCAATGGCGAGAAGATCAAAGGCGAAACCTCGTTTGAGGAATTCGACAAGCGGATCAAGGCGCTGCTCAAGAGCTAAGCTGTCGGGTTCCCGATTTAGCGAAGTGCGGCTAACAATAACCCCCAACCGCCGTGCCAAAGCGCCAATTCGGGAGCCGATATTGATCTTCACGCGTCGCGCCGTCACCGCTGCAGTGTCGTTGGCCGGCGTCGCAGCTCTGTTCGGGCCGTCTCCCTTTCACCCGATTGCCGAGGCCATGGCCAACGGCACGGCCGGCAACGTGACAGAGCCGGAGTCATTGCCGGAAATGGCGCTGGGGCCGGCCGATGCGGCCGTTACACTGACCGAGTATGCGTCGATCACCTGCCCCCACTGCGCAGCGTTCAATGCAAACGTGTTCCCGAAAATCAAGGCCGCCTATATCGACACCAGCAAGATCCGTTTCGTCTTCCACGCATTCCCGCTTGACCCCGTGGCAGCGGCTTCAAGCGTGCTATCGCGCTGCATCGCCAAGGGTGATCCCGCAAGATATTTCGCAGTGACCGACGTGCTGTTCAGACAGGAGTGGTCGAAGGTCACGAAACCGCGCGAAACACTCAATCTGATCGGCAAGCAGGCCGGCCTGGACGAGCAAGAGGTCGGAACCTGCCTGAAGGACGAGGCGCTCTTCAACAAGATCGTCGCGGAGCGGGTCTTTGCGGCCGCCAAATTGGGTATCAATGCGACGCCCACATTCCTCATCAATGGCGACAAGATCGTAGGCGAGACCCCGTTTGAGGAATTCGATAAGCGGATCAAGGCGCTGCTCAAGAGCTAAGCGATTAAATGGGAACTTGAACGGTTCCCGATTCGCGATAAATCCTGGGATAAATCCCTCATAATTCCCTCGTAATTCTCTTGGGAAAAGCCGGGTGCGCCGGTTGCCCTATTCCCACCGCCTCGCCATTGTCGGCTCCTCAAGAGCCGCAATAAGCGACTCACGCCACACACCGACATTGCCTTCTATGGTATTGTCCAGGCAGGGAGATTCGCGCCCCGCCAACAGAGAATCTGTGCCTATGAAGCTGACCCGCCTTCGCCTTCACGGTTTCAAGTCGTTCGTCGAACCCACCGACTTCGTGATCGAGCCCGGCCTGACCGGCGTCGTCGGGCCGAACGGTTGCGGCAAATCCAACCTGGTGGAAGCGCTGCGCTGGGCGATGGGCGAGACCTCGCACAAGTCGCTGCGCGCCACCGATATGGATGCCGTGATTTTCGCAGGCTCCGGCAACCGGCCGGCGCGCAATCACGCCGAAGTCGTGATGACGATCGACAATTCGGAGCGCACGGCGCCGGCAGCCGTCAATGACAGCCAGTCCCTTGAGATTTCCCGCCGCATCGAGCGCGAGGCCGGATCGGTCTATCGCATCAACGGCCGCGACGTGCGCGCGCGTGACGTTCAACTCTTGTTCGCCGACGCCGCTACCGGCGCGCGTTCTCCGGCGCTCGTCCACCAGGGCAAGATCGGCGAGATCATTCAGGCTAAGCCCGAGCAGCGCCGCCGCGTGCTGGAAGATGCCGCCGGCGTCGCCGGGCTTCATGCCCGCCGCCACGAGGCCGAACTGCGGCTGAAAGCGGCCGAGACCAACCTCACCCGTGTCGAGGACGTCATCGGTCAACTCGCCGGCCAGATCGACGGCCTCAAGAAACAGGCCCGCCAGGCGATCCGTTATCGCGAGGTCGCTGCCAAGGTCCGCAAAGCCGAAGCGCTGCTCTATCATCTGCGCTGGATCGAATCCCAGGCCGGCGTATCGGAGACCACGCATATCCACGACCTCGCCGTCCGTGAGATGGCCGAGCGGACCCGCGAACAGGCCGAGGCCGCCCGTATCCAGGCGATACGCGCTTCCGAACTGCCGGCGTTGCGCGAGGCCGAGGCCCGCGCCGCCGCCGGCCTGCAACGCCTCACCAATGCCCGCGAAACGCTTGATCGCGAAGAAACCCGCGCCCAGGAGCGGGTCGCCGAACTCGACCGCCGGCTGACGCAGTTCACAGCCGATATCGCCCGCGAGCAGCAGCAAACCGCTGACGCCGACGCGGCGCTGCAACGGCTGGACACCGAAGACGCGGAACTGAAGGAAGAAATCAAATCCCGCGTCGAGAAGCGCAGCGGCGTCGACGGGCGCGCAGCCGAAGCCGAAACGACACTGGCAGGCGCCGAGCGGCTGTTCGGCGAACTGACCACGGCGCTCGCCGACCTCACCGCGAAGCGCAACCAACTCGAAGGCAATGTGCGGACCCACCGCGATCGCCTGGTGCGGCTCGATCAGGACCTCGCCAATGTCGAGCGCGATGAGCAGAAGCTCGCGCAGGAGACGAGCGGGCTCGGCGACTTGGCCGCGCTGGCCTCGGTCATGGAGGCCGGCCAGCAAAATCGCGCCAGCTGCGAGAGCGCCGTGCAAACGGCTGAGTCCGGCCATGCCGCCGCGCGTGCGAAGCTGGAAGCGACGCGTGCGCCCCTCAATGAAGCCGACAAGCGCGTGCAACGGCTCGAGACCGAAGCGCGCACCATTTCCAAGATCGTCAACGGCGAGACCAAAAACCTGTGGCCGCCGATCATCGACGGCATCACGGTGGCCAAAGGTTATGAAAAGGCGATCGGCGCCGCGCTTGGTGACGATCTCGATGCGCCGGTCGATCCGTCCGCGCCGATGCGCTGGACCCACGCCGAGACAACCGAGAGCGATCCCGCTTTGCCTGAAGGCGTGGAGGCGCTTGCCGACCAGGTCCAGGCGCCGGTCGAACTCAAGCGGCGACTGGCCCAGATCGGCGTCGTGGCGCGCGAACGCGGCGCTGAATTGATCCCGCAACTCAAGACCGGCCAGCGGCTGGTGTCGCTGGAGGGCGATGTCTGGCGTTGGGACGGGTTTGTGACGGCAGCCCATGCGCCGACCGGCGCGGCGCGAAGGCTCGCCGAGCGCGCCCGCCTGGTCGATATCGAACATGAGCTGGAGCAGGCGCGCCTTGAAGCCGCCACCAAGCGGCAGGCGCTGGAGACGGCCGAAGCCGAACTGAAGGCCGCGGCGGCGGCGGAGACGTCGGCACGCGACGCCTGGCGCGCCGCGCAACGCGAGGCGGATGCGGCGCGCGAACGTCATGCGGCGACCGAACGCGAAATCAACCGCCATGCCGCGCGGAAGTCGGCGTTCACCGAAGCCCGCACCCGCCTTGCGGCAGATCGCAGCGAAGCGCAAGGCAACCATGAGAGTGCGACCGCGGCACTCGCCGAATTGCCGCCAAGCCTGCCCACCGAAACACGCCTCGCGGAAGTCAAAGCGGGCATCGATGGCTGCCGGCGCATCGCCGCGCAAGTGCGCGCCGAAGCGCAGGCGCTGGCGCGCGAGGCCGAACTCGCCGACCGAAGGCTTCAGGCGATCACGGCCGAGCGCAACGAATGGCAGAGCCGCAAGGCCAGCGCCACTTCGCAGGTTGAGACGATCGAAGCCCGCGTCAACGAGGTCAAGGCCGAGCGAACTGAGCTTGAGAATGCGCCGGCGATCTTTGCGGAAAAGCGCCGGGCGTTGATCAGTGAGATCGAGGCCGCCGAACAGGGCCGTCGCGAGGCCGCCGACGCGCTCGCCGCCGCCGAAAACGTGATGGCGGAGACCGACCGCGCCGCCAAGGCCTCGCTGGAGGCGCTGTCGAGTTCGCGCGAAGCCTGCGCGCGCGCCGAAGAACGCATGGACGGCGCCAAGCGCCGGCTTGTCGATGTTGAACGCGAAATCCACGACATGCTGGAGATCGAGCCGCAGGCCGTCGCAGGCCTCGCCGAGATCGAGCCCGGCGCGGAATTGCCGCCGCTCACCGAGATCGAGGAAAATCTCGAAAAGCTGCGACGCGACCGCGATCGCCTGGGCGCGGTCAACCTGCGCGCCGAGGAAGAATTGCGCGAGGTCGAGACGCAACACACGACGCTGACGACCGAACGCGACGACCTGGTGGAAGCGATCAAGCGGCTGCGCCAGGGCATCCAGAGCCTCAACCGCGAGGCGCGCGAGCGCCTGCTGGCCTCATTTGAGACGGTCAACAGTCATTTCAAGCGCCTGTTCGTCGAACTGTTCGGCGGCGGCGAAGCGGCGTTGCACCTGATCGAGAGCGAGGACCCGCTGGAAGCGGGCCTTGAAATCATCGCCAAGCCGCCCGGCAAGAAGCCGCAGACGCTCTCGCTGCTATCGGGCGGCGAGCAGGCGCTGACAGCGCTCGCGCTGATTTTCGCGGTGTTCCTCACCAACCCGTCGCCGATCTGCGTGCTGGACGAAGTCGACGCGCCGCTCGACGACCACAATGTCGAGCGCTTCTGCAACCTGCTTCATGAAATGACCTCAACCACCGAAACGCGCTTCATCATCATCACGCACAACCCGATCACGATGGCGCGGATGAACCGCCTGTTCGGCGTCACCATGGCCGAACGCGGCGTCTCGCAGCTCGTCTCGGTCGCGCTCGACGAGGCTGTAAAGATCCTCGATCAGCACGTGGCGTGAGATTGATGTTGTCATTCCGGGGCGATGCGAAGCATCGAGCCCGGAATCTCGATATTCCGGGTCTGGTCCGGAGCCTGCCATCGGGCCGCGCTTTGCGCGGACCCGTTGGGACCATCCCGGAATGACGCATGCAACCTCCGTGATCCCGCCTGATCTCCCTTACGAACTGAGAGCCGCTCTCAACGCCAAGCTTGAGAATCTTGCGCGCGACGACATCGCCGCGCGCGCTGCGCAGATTTCAAAAACCTATCGCGATGGTGGCAATTCCCGCGTCATCGCCTCGCAAGCCGACGCACTGGCCTATGCGCTGGTGCGGATGCCCGCCACCTATGCCGCGGTGACCGCCAGCGTGAATGCGCTTTGCGAGGTGAGGCCCGACCTGGCGCCGGTGAGCCTGCTCGATGTCGGCGCGGGGCCGGGCACCGCGAGCTGGGCCGCCGCGGAAGCCTTCTCCTCGCTCCGAAACTTCACGCTGCTCGATATCAACGCCGCGTTGCAGACGCTGGCACTGGATCTTGGACGCGAACACACACGGCTTGGCGCGATGACCTGCCGTCGCGATCCGCACGCCCTCGACGAGGTGGACGCCGCTGATCTCGTGATCGCGAGTTACCTGATCGGGGAAGTCAGCGAAATTGAGCGGCGTAGGCTCACCGAACGCCTGTGGGCCAAGACCCGCGACACGTTACTCGTTGTCGAGCCTGGCACACCCGCCGGCTTCGCACGGATCATTGCGCTTCGCAGGCAACTGATCGCTGATGGTGCTCACGTCGCCGCCCCCTGCCCTTACGACGGCGCATGCCCGCTTCAAGCGCCTGACTGGTGTCACTTCGCCCAGAGATTGCCGCGCCTGCGCGCGCATATTCAGATCAAGGGGGCCGAGCTTCCCTTTGAAGACGAAAAATTCAGCTATGTCGTGCTGACGCGCACCCCCGTCATCAGGGGTTTTTCCCGCGTGCTGGCACCGCCGGTGGTCAGCAAGATCGAGGTATCGGCCAAGCTATGCATGGCCGACGGCGTCGAACTCGCGAAAGTGCCGCGCCGCGACAAGGCCGGCTATGCCAAGGCCCGACGCTGGCGCTGGGGCGAGGCCCTTTTCGATTAACGTCTTGGTGGACTAAGGTTAACCTGCTCGCGCGGCGCTGCGCTTGAACGATTGTGGCCTTGCGGCCGACTAAACCGATACCCACCTCGTGGCGGCTGCCGCTCCTCTTTGATTCCGGTTATCCGCATCCGTTTCCCATCAGGAGTTTTCCATGTCCGGCTGGATCGTCCTTGGCGTCATTGTCGTTCTCGTCCTGTTTGCCTTCAGCGCCTATAACCGGCTGGTCGCACTCAGCCAGCGCGTCAACCAGGCCTTTGCCGATATCGACGTGCAGCTCAAACAGCGTCACGACCTGATCCCGAACCTGGTCGAAACGGTGAAGGGTTACGCTTCGCATGAACGCGGCACGCTCGACGACGTCATCAAGGCGCGTGGTGCCGCGATGTCGGCGCAAGGGCCGGCGCAGGTCTCAGCGGCGGAAAACCAGTTGAGCGGCGCGCTCGGTAAGCTGATCGCGCTCTCCGAGGCCTATCCCGACCTCAAGGCCAATGCGAACTTCCAGCAGTTGGCGAGCGAACTGTCGGACCTCGAAAACAAGATCGCGGCCAGCCGCCGTTTCTTCAACAACGCGGTTTCCGAGTACAACACCGGCATCCAGCAGATGCCGGCCGCTTTGTTCGCCGGCATGTTCGGCTTTACCCGCAAGGATTTCTTCGATCTCGGCGCCAGCCGGACCGAAGTCGAAGCCGCGCCGCAAGTGAAATTTTAAAGGATATGACACTCGGTCGTTCCGGGGCGTCGCGACGCAACGAACCCGGAACCTCGCTGCACACAGATCCGGAGATTCCGGGTTCACGCCGTTGGCGTGCCCGGGAATGACAGTGAACAGTGAATAGCGGATAGGCTGACCATGGCCGCCTACGGTCTCTACACGCATATTGCGGCAAACAAGACCCGCTCGATGCTGCTGCTCGGCGGCTTGTTCGTGCTGGTCTATGTGATGGTCTATGCTGGCGCGCTGATCGCGGAAGTCTTGACCTATGGCGGCGGCGCGCCCGCTGATTATTACCTCACCGCGGCCGCGCACGACCTGATCAAGGCCTTTCCGTTTGCCACCGGCGGCGCGCTGTTGTGGATCGCGATCGCCTATTTCTTCCATCAGCGGATCGTCGATGCCGTCACCGGCGGCGAGGACGTGACGCGGCAGCAGCAGCCGCGGCTTTATAATCTGCTCGAAAATCTCTGCATTTCGCGCGGCATCCCGATGCCGAAGCTGAAGATCGTCGAAAGCGACGCGCTGAATGCCTACGCCACCGGGCTGAACCAGCACCAATATGCCGTCACCATCACCACGGGCCTTCTGAACGCGCTGAACGATCAGGAGGTCGAGGCCGTGCTTGGCCACGAACTCACCCACATTCGCAACGGCGACGTGCAGATGATGGTGATCGCGGTGATCATCGCAGGCGTGGTCGGCTTCTTCGCCGAGCTGTTTTTCCGCAGCTTCACCAATTTCGGCTATTACGGCGGCTATGGCGGTTATGGCCGGGGCTCGTGGTCGTCTTCCTCATCGAACGAGTCTTCCTCGTCGGACAACAGAAAAGGTTCCGGCGGCGGAGCCATCATCGTCATCATTATCGCCGTCGCGCTGATCGCGCTGGCCTGGGCCTTGTCGCAGATGGTGCGGCTGGCGCTGTCGCGCTCGCGCGAGTATCTTGCCGACGCGGGTTCAGTCGAACTGACCAAGAATCCCGACGCCATGATCTCGGCGCTGCGCAAGATCGAAAACCGCGGCGAGCTGCCGGGCGCAACCTCGGCCGTCATGGAATTGTGCCTCGACAACCCGCGCCAGGGCTTTTCCGACCTGTTCGCCACCCACCCTTCCGTCGATGCCCGCGTCCAGGCGCTGGTCAAGTTCGCCGGCGGGCACGATCCCGGGCCATTGGCTTTGCCTTCCGATCCGGCCGCCGCGCCGGACAATCAGGCATCGATCGGGGATAGTCAGACGCCACCACCTGTACCGAAAGGCCCCTGGAGCGATGCCGGGAACCCTGACGGCGATGCCTCGCCTGCCGCACCGTCGGGGCCATCGTCGGACCAGCCATCAGGTCCTTGGGGCAGCGCGACCGGACCTTCGACCGGGCCTCCGATCGGACCTTGGGGCCGCCACTAAAGCCGGTCGCCTTTGAGAAAAGCCGCGGGCGGCCACCTTCAGGCCGCCTTCCGCCGTTAACGACGCCCACATGATTGGGGCCAATCGGCTTCTAATGAATTGAATTCTCCCTTGTTTCTGCCATCTTCCCACCCAAAGCAGGCAGGGGGAGCTTCGATTTAATCGGGGATACCCGGTCGCTTGGGGATTTAGGGACATGATCCGGGTCGATCCCGGCCTTTCCAGCACCAGATCTCTGGTACGGCGAGGGGCGATGTTCCAACAGGTATGGCACAGGTAGGTTCATGGCGAAGCCGGCAGTTATCGTGGTAGGCGCTGACAAGGGCGGGGTCGGCAAGACCACCGTTTCGCGCACGCTTTTGGATTATTTCAGCGCCAACAATATCCCGACCCGCGCCTTCGATACCGAATCCCCCCGCGGCACGCTCAAGCGCTTCCACCCCGACATCACCGAGATCGTCGACATGACGACGACCTCGGACCAGATGAAGATCTTCGATACACTCAATACGGCCGCCCCTTCGGTCACCGTGATCGACGTCCGCGCCGGATTGCTCTCGCCGGCGCTCGCTTCCTTGCGCGACATCGGCTTCCTCGATGCCGCCAAGTCCGGGCAAATCACCTTTGCCGTGTTCCACATTCTCGGCCCCTCGATCGCCTCGCTGGACGAAATCGCGGAAACTTCGGGTTTCATGGGCGGGGCGCGTTATTTCCTGGTGAAGAACTTCATCAACGACACCCAGTTCTTCCAGTGGGATCAGGCCACCTACAATTCGTACTTCCACCGCATCAAGGACGCGACCGACCTTGTGATCCCGAAGCTCAACGAAATGGCCTACGAGCAGGTCGAGGTTGCCTCGGTTCCATTCCTGAAATTCGTGGCCAACAAGGGCCTCAGCGACGAGGCGGCGAACTACTCCTTCGTGCTGCGCGGTTATGTCCGGCACTGGCTTGCCAATGTCTGGAGCGAATTCGACCGCATCAAGCTCACCGACATCGTCGGCTCCGGCAAATCCCAGACGCGTAGCGGCGAAAAATAATTGCGCGCCCAGCCCGATTGGGCTGGAATGGGTTTGGATTTCACCTAAACCCGCGTGATGCAACAGACACCCGTCTATATCATCTGCTCGCCCCGTCCGCTGGTCGGCAAGACGCTGGTCGCGCGGCTGCTCTGCGAGTTTTTGCTGTTGAAGAACGGCACGGTCGCGGCTTTCGACGTCAATCTGAAAGAACCGTCGCTGCTGGAATACCTGCCCGACATCACCGAGACCGCCGAGGTCGACGATACCTTCGGCAAGATGGCGCTGATGGACCGCCTGATCATCGCTGACGGCGTCTCCAAGGTGATCGATCTCGGCTTCCATGCCTTCGACGAATTCTTCGAAATGACCGAAGAAATCGGTTTCATGAAGGAAGCCATCCGCCGCGACGTGGCGCCGGTCATCCTGTTCGTCGGCGATACCGACCGCGTGTCGGCCCGAAGCTATCCGACACTGCAGCGTCAAATTCCGCCGACCGCGCTCGTGACTGTCGACAATGAGTTTATCGTGCGTGGTGAATTGCCGCCGGCTTTCGCGCAAGGAAAAATCCTCCGCATCGCGGCGCTGCCGACTTTCCTCAAGACGTATGTCGACCGGCTTTCATTCTCGTTCACCGACTATCTGCGGAACGAGAAAGATTCTTCCACCGAACTGCATCAGTGGATTCGCCGGAACTATCTGAGCTTCCGTGAACTCGAGCTCAGCCTGATTTTGCAGGGGTCTTGAGGCTCAATGCCCGTCGAACGTCATCAGCGTTCGTACCGGCACGTCCATGGCGCGCAATTTTGCGGCGCCGCCAAGTTCGGGCAAATCGATGACGAAACAGGCCGCAACCACATTGGCGCCAATCTGGCGCAACAGCTTGACCGCGCCTTCGGCGGTGCCGCCGGTGGCGATCAGGTCATCGACCAGGATGACACGCTCGCCGGGATGGATGGCATCGACATGCATCTCCATTTCATCGACGCCGTATTCCAGCGAGTAAGCGATCCGCACCGTGGTGTGCGGCAGCTTGCCCCGCTTGCGGATCGGCACGAAGCCTGCGGAAACCTGATGCGCCATCGCGCCGCCGAGAATGAAGCCCCGCGCCTCGATACCGGCGATCTTGTCGATCTTCGACCCCGCCCAGGGCTGCACCAGTTCGTCCACGGCACGGCGGAAGGCCCGCGCATCGCCCAACAGCGTGGTGATATCGCGGAATATGATTCCCGGCTTCGGATAGTCGGGAATGCTTCGGACCGTGGCCTTCAGGTCGTATTGGGGATTCATGGTTGCCTCTCTAAACCCTGTTCGTCATCTTCAATTCGTATTAAGCCGGAACGCATTTTCGACAATACGCAATCCCACCTCGCCGCCGAGCGACATCAGCGATTCCGGGTGAAACTGCACGCCTGCCACCGGCAGGGTCTTATGCTCGATCGCCATTGCCACCCCGTCTTCGGTGCTTGCGGTTACCTGTAGCACGTCCGGCATGCTGTCGCGCTCGACATAAAGAGAATGATACCGCCCGATCACGATTTCATCGGGCAGGTTCTGCATCAATCGCCCGCCCGCTACCATAACCCGCGACGGCCGTCCGTGCGCCGGTTGCTGGAGCTGCCCCAACTGGCCGCCGAAATACTCGCCGATCGCCTGGACACCGAGGCAAACGCCGAAGATCGGCAGCTTCTTGGCCAACGCCGCATCGATCGTCGCGGCGATCCCAAAATCCTCGGGCCGCCCCGGCCCCGGCGACAGCACCAGGAGGTCGTAAGCAGCACTGTCGAGCATTTGCCGGGCGTGGACGTAGCGCACGACCGTTACGCTGGCACCGACCTGACGGAAATAATCCGCCAGCATATGCACGAAGCTGTCGTCGTGATCGATCAGCAAGACCCGCTTGCCCGAGCCGGTGGCGTCGGGCGCAAAGGCCGAGAGCGGCTTTGGCGGATCGCCGCGCAGTGCCTGGAACAGCGCCGCCGCCTTGACCTGGCATTCGCGATCCTCGGCCGCGGGATCTGAATCAAACAGACAGGTGGCGCCGACCCGCACCTCGGCGACACCGTCCTTCATCCGGATCGTGCGGATGGTGAGGCCGGTGTTGATGCTGCCGTCGAAATTGACCGCACCGATCGCGCCCGCATACCAGCGCCGGGGCGAGCGCTCGTGGTCTTCGACAAACTGCATCGCCCACAGTTTCGGCGCGCCCGTCACCGTGACCGCCCAGGCGTGGGTGAGGAAAGCATCGAGCGAATCGAAGCCCGGCCGCAACATGCCCTCGACGTGATCGACAGTATGAAACAGCTTCGAATAGGTCTCGATCTGGCGGCGCGCAAGAACCTTGATCGTGCCGGGGACACAGACCCGCGCCTTGTCGTTGCGATCGACATCGGTGCACATGTTGAGTTCGAATTCGTCTTTCTTCGAATTCAGGAGTTGCCGTATTTGCTCCGCATCGCCGATGGCATCGGCGCCGCGCGCGATGGTGCCGGAAATCGGGCAGGTCTCGATCCGTCGGCCGTCCGAGCGCACGAACATTTCCGGCGAAGCGGAGACCAGAAACTCGCCGTCGCCGAGATTCATCAGCGCACCGTAAGGCGACGGGTTGATCCGGCACAGCCGCTGAAACACCTCCGCCGGCGAGCGCTCGCAGGGCTCGCCGAATAATTGTCCCGGGACTGCCTCGAACAAATCGCCGCGCGCAAATGCTGCGCGTGCGGTCTCTACCGTGGCTTGATACTCGCCTGGCGCATGATCGGAAAAACCCTGCCGCGGTATTCTCGCATAGACACTATCGGCGGTGTCGCGCGGAAGGCCCTTTGACGACTTGCCGTTCCAGGCAAAATCGTAGCTCAGGACCACGCCACGGCCGGTGGCACGGTCATAGGCGAGTAGCCGGTCCGGCACAAACAGCACGATGTCGCGCTGGTCGCTTTCCCGCCGGCGCTTCTGCACCAGGTCCTCGATCTGGAATACGAGATCATAGGCGAAGGCGCCGAAAAACCCGAGCAGCGGATCATCGCCGGCGCCGAACGCCGCAACCAGACTGCGCACCAGCGACATCACACTGGCGCGTCGCGTGCGTTGATCTTCATTGACCGGCGCGTCACCCCGCAGGATGTGACCGGCAAGACGGCTGGCGCTGCGTTCGGTGATGACGACGCAGGGTTCGCGCAACACGTCACCGAGAAAGACAATCAGAACTTCGCCGCGCGCGTTCAGGGCGCTAAGCGAAAAATTCACACCCGTGGTTTGCAACTGGAGCGGCGGATCGGCGAAACCGAGATCGAAACTCTCGTAACGCCCGGGCACCGTCGTGCCGGATGACAGCACCACGCCACGGCGGCGATCGAGCAGTTCGATCAGGTCATCGAGCCTGCTGGCGCCGCCGGAAAAATGCTCGACCGAACGCGTGATCAGGAGCCCGCCGCGGGTGCGGTACTCGCTATGGTCAGGCAGGGAGAACAAGGTCCTGTTCATGTGATCCTCTTAACCAGACTTGTCGAGGGAGCGCCACACAGGACAAACGAAGGCCGCCTGCAATGGCGGCCCTTGAACGATTAAAATTAACGCAAATCGCATCGGCCACCTCTTCAGGAGGTGCGCCACCAAAGACGAGAGGGGCAAACGGCGGTGCTCATGAAGCGTACTCACCATGACGCGGCGGGGACGTCAAGAGAGGGTCATGTTCAGTTCGCGTGCGATGGCGAGGCCCGCTTTGTGGGCTCTCTCCCCCGCTTGCGGGGGAGAGGTGGAGTAGGGGCATCACGAGCACGGTATCCGTGGCCGCCCCCACCCTAACCCTCCCCCGCAATCGGGAGAGGGAACATAGTTGCGTCCGCTGATGCACAGGACCGCTCGCATAACGCCAAAAACCGGCATAGGCTTCGGACAAGAATAGAAATCGCGGGAGGCCGTCGTGTCTTTGCAAGCACTAGGTTACGTCGGGTTTGGCTCGACGTCGCTGGAAGACTGGCAGAAGTTCGGGACTTCGCTCGTGGGCTGGCAGGCGATCGAGCGCGGTAATTCCATGCTCGCCTTCCGCATGGACGACCGCAAGCAGCGCGTCGTGATCGATCGCGCGATGGGTGATGGCGCGCGCTTCTTCGGCTGGGAAGTCGAGAATGGCGCGGCGCTCGATGCTCTCGCCGCGAGGCTTGAGGCAGCCGGGGTGAAGGTCACTGCCGAACCGCGAACGCTCGCCGACACACGGCGCGTGCGCGCGCTGATTTCGTTCCACGATCCCGCCGGCAACCGGGTCGAGGCCTTTCACGGCGCTGAAATCGACGACACGCCGTTTTCGCCGGGCCGTTCGATCTCCGGTTTCCGCACCGGCGCGCTCGGACTAGGCCATGTCGTGCTGACGGTCGAACGCATTGACGAGGTGATGCCGTTCTATGTCGACCTCCTCGGCTTCCGTCTCTCCGATTATATCGAAAAGCCGTTCCGCGCCTATTTCTTCCACATCAACCCGCGCCATCATTCGCTCGCTCTGATCGAGACCGGCAAAAGCGGCGTGCATCATCTGATGGTGGAGTTGTTCTCGCTCGACGATGTCGGTCAAGCCTACGATATCGCGCTGACTGAAGAGCGCGTGAATGTCACGCTCGGACGCCACACCAACGATTTCATGACATCGTTCTATGCCAGGACGCCATCATCCTTCATGGTCGAGTGCGGCTGGGGCGGACGCGAGATCGACCAGGCAAGCTGGCAACCGGTCGAGATGCATCACGGCCCGAGCTTGTGGGGTCATGAGCGTGTATGGCTGTCGGAAAAAGATCGCGAAGTGGCGCGCCAGATGCGAATGTGCGCCGCCTCGGAAGGCTTGCGTGTGCCGGTTCAGGTGATGGACGGCAATTACGAACTGATGTCGGGCACCTGCCCGTGGTGGGACGGGGTAAGGTCATAGACCTGACGCACCTACCCTCATGGTGAGGAGGCGCAAAGCGCCGTCTCGAACCATGAAGCCTCGCTGTTCACCCGCGGGCCTCATCCTTCGAGACGCTTGCTAACGCAAGCTCCTCAGGATGAGGAAATTCTTCACCCCAAATGCTTGTGAAAGAACTCCGTCGCCCTGCCCCAGGCCAGCTCCGCCGCCTGGCGATCGTGCACCGACATGCGCTGTTCGTTGACGAAGGCGTGGTCGGCGTCATAGCGAAACAATTCGAGTGACTTGCCGGCTTCCTTCATTGCTTTCTCGAAACCGTCGACCAGTTGCGGCGTACACCAGTCGTCCTTGTTGGCGAAATGCGCCTGCAACGGAATCTTCACGTCCGACGGCTTGGCAGCTTGCTCCGGCGGAATGCCGTAGAACACCACGCCTGCGGTCAGTTCCGGAATTTTGGTAGCGCCGATAATCGTGACCGCACCGCCAAGACAAAACCCGGTGAGGCCGACCTTGGCGCCGTTGCGTGCCAGATATTGCGCCGCGCCCCGAACCGTCTGCGTCGTCGCATCCATGAAATCGAGCGAGTTCATCTCTTTGCCGGCAGCGTCCGTATCGTGATACGGCACGACCTTGCCCTTGTAGAGATCGGGCGCCAGCGCATCGAAACCCGCCACCGCGAAACGATCGCACAGCCCCTTGATCTGGTCGGAAAGACCCCACCATTCCTGGATCACGACAACGCACGGCGCATTCCCCTTCGCGGCATTGGCGAGATAACCGTGGGCCTCCTTGCCGTCAGGACGTTTGAACGAGATGCTGGTGCCCATGGTTTGCTCCGGGTGATTTCTTGATGGGTCGATTGGCGGCTATTTTGGCTGCTGGACCGGCGGGATGCAATCCACCCAGGCAAACTGTGCAGCGTGTTGCCGCACACACTACCGTCATCCTGAGGTGCGCGCATTTTTCTTGCGCGCCTCGAAGGATGGGCCGCAAGCGCCGTCTCCTGTCATCCTTCGAGGCTCGTCCAAGAGCTCGCACCTCAGGATGACGTCCACTGCCAACAACAAAAAAGCCCCCATGGGGGCTTTTTCAAATTCGGGTGATCGGCACACCGAGATCAATGCGCGTCGGCCCAGACCTTCTTCTTGGTGAAGTACATCAGGCCGGCGAAGATGATCAGGAACACGAATACCTGCAGGCCGAGGTGCTTGCGCGCCTCCATCTGCGGCTCCGCGGCCCACATCAGGAACGTGGCGATATCATGCGCGTATTGCGGGAGCGTCGCCGGCGAGCCATCGTCAAACGTCACCTGCCCGTTGGTCAGAGGCTGCGGCATCTTGATGGCGTGGCCGGGGAAATACTTGTTGTAATAGGTGCCTTCCGGCAGATCCACACCAGCCGGCTTCTTCTGATAGCCCTGCAAGATCGCCGACACGTAGTTCGGGCCCTGCTCCTGGAACTGGGTGAAAAAATCGAAGATGAACTGCGGGAAACCGCGTTCATAGGAACGCGCCTTCGCGATCAGCGAAAGATCCGGCGGCAAGCCGCCGCCATTGGCCGCGCGCGCCGCCTGTTCGTTCGGGAATGGCGAAGGGAAGTAATCGGCGGGCCGTCCGGGGCGGTCGAACATATCGCCGGCATCGTTCGGGCCGTCCTTGATCTTGTAGTCCGACGCGAAGGCTGCGGCCTGCGCCACCGAATAGCCGGGGCCGCCGGGATCGGCCAGATTGCGGAACGCGATATAGGATAGCGCGTGGCAGTTGGAGCAGACTTCCTTGTAGATTTTCAATCCGCGTTGCAGCGAGCCACGGTCGTACTTTCCGAAGGGACCGGAAAACGACCAGCTTTGCGACGGCGGCACCGCTTCCTGTTCCTGGGCCCGCGCATTCTGCGCGCTGCCGGCAATCAAGCCGCCGGCGACGACAAACGCGACCACGATCGAAGCCGCCTTCTTGCCGTACTTGGCGAGAACGTCGTCGGCGATCGAATTGGGAACCGGCCGCGGCGTTTCGATCCGGGACAGCAGCGGCAACAGGATCAGGAAGTAGGCGAAGTAGCAGACGGTGAGGATACGGCCGGCAATGACGTAGATGCCTTCCGGCGGCTGCGCGCCGAGATAGCCGAGCAGCACGCAGACCACGACAAAGATCCAGAAGAACTGCTTGGCCAGCGGGCGATACTTCGAGGAGCGCGTTTTGGCGGTATCGAGCCACGGCAGGAATGCCAGCACGACGATCGCCGAGAACATCGCGATGACGCCGGCGAGCTTGTTCGGGATCGAGCGCAGGATCGCGTAGAACGGCAGGTAATACCATTCGGGCACGATATGCGCCGGTGTCACGCCGGGGTTGGCCGGAATGTAATTGTCGGCATCGCCGAGATAGTTCGGCATGTAGAAAATGAACCAGGCGTAGAAGATCAGGAAGCAGGAAACGCCGAACATGTCCTTGATGGTCGCGTAAGGCGTGAACGGCACCGTGTCCTTTTCGGTCTTGGCCTCGACGCCGGCCGGGTTGTTTTGGCCCGCGACGTGCAGCGCCCAGACGTGCAGCACCACGACGCCTGCGATCAGGAACGGCAGCAGGTAGTGCAGCGAGAAGAACCGGTTCAGCGTCGGATTGCCGACGGAGTAACCGCCCCAGAGCAGCGTCACGATGCTGTCGCCGACATAGGGAATGGCGGAGAACAGGTTGGTAATGACGGTAGCGCCCCAGAAGCTCATCTGCCCCCATGGCAGCACGTAGCCCATGAAGCCGGTCGCCATCATCAGGAGGTAGATGATGACGCCGAGAATCCACAGCACCTCGCGCGGCTCCTTGTAGGACCCGTAATAGAGGCCACGGAACATGTGGACGTAGACGGCAAGGAAGAACATCGACGCGCCGGCCGCATGCATGTTGCGCAACAGCCAGCCGTAATTCACATCGCGGACAATCGCTTCGACCGAGCGGAAGGCGAGATCGGCGTTCGGCGTGTAGTGCATCGCCAGGATCACGCCGGTCAGGATTTGCAGTCCCAGCATCATCGACAGGATGGCGCCGAAGGTCCACCAGTAGTTGAGGTTGCGTGGCGTCGGATAGGCCACGAAGGAGGAATGGACGAGACCGAAAATTGGAAGGCGCCGTTCAATCCATTTGATGACGGGATTGGTCGGCTGGAAGTCGGATGGTCCGCTCATGATGCGATCCCTAGGGAAGTAAGACGACGCGACAGGCTTGAAGGTCCCGGACGGTTGGCGTCCGAGGCCTTAGCCGATCTGGATTTTGGTGTCGGAAACGAATTGATAGGGCGGGATGGGCAAATTCGCCGGCGCCGGCCCCTGGCGAATACGACCCGAGGCGTCGTATTGCGAACCGTGGCAGGGGCAGAAGAAGCCGTCGTAATTACCCTCGTGCGCAATCGGAATGCAGCCGAGATGGGTGCAGATGCCGATCACGACCAGCCACTGGTCGTGCCCCTCCTTGACCCGGGATTGGTCGGTCGCCGGATCGGGCAGGCTCGAGACCGGCACGCTGCGGGCCTCGTCGACCTGCTTCTTGGTGCGGTTCATGATGTAAATCGGCTTGCCTCGCCAGAACACCTTGATGTCCTGCCCCGAGGCGATCGGCGTCAGATCGACTTCGATCGGCGCGCCGGCGGCAATGGTCGAGGCGTCCGGATTCATCTGGGAAACGAACGGCCAGAGCGAGGCCACTCCCCCCACGGCGGCGGCGGCCCCTGTTGCAACGAAAAGGAAATCACGGCGTGTCGGATGCTCCGCCGAAGACGCTGTCGTCACGATTCCAAACCCTTTCATAAGCTGCGACCGGCGGAACCGCCCCGGAAAAGCTGACCGGAGGGCTGCCGGCGCCCGCGACCCCCGCGGCGGCAGAAAGACCGCCTTTTTCCGACCCCATCGGTAAAAGTAACAGTCCAGAATCGTTCTATTGGCACCCTTGCCGGAAGAGCGCAAGCCCGCTATCGGCTGCCCAGCGTGCAATGCACTAATTCCGCGCAGCACCGCGTTTTTTCGCATATCGCCGGCGGCGGTCCACCCTTGTGGAATGGATGTGACATCCGGCAGCCGGGAAGCCAATGTTGGAATCATGCAGATCGCGCTTTACCAGCCCGACATCCCTCAAAATGCCGGTACCATTCTCAGGCTCTGTGCCTGCATGGACGTGGCTGCCCATATCATCGAGCCCGCGGGCTTTGCGATATCTGACCGGCATTTTCGCCGTGCCGGGATGGATTACCTCGACCAGCTCAACTGGACCCGCCACGATTCCTGGACCAAATTCGAGGAATGGCGAAGGCCCGCGGGTTACCGGCTTCTGCTGTTCACGACCAAGGGCGCCACGCCATATCTTGATTTTCGCTATCAGGCGTCGGACATCTTGTTGTACGGGCGGGAATCCGCGGGCGTCCCCGAAGCGGTTGCAGAAGCCGCCGATGCGCGGCTGGTGATCCCGATCAAGTCCGGACTACGCTCGCTCAACGTCGCGACGGCGGCCGCCGTCGCACTCGGCGAGGCGCTTCGGCAAACCGGCGCCGGGAAGCCGGGTTAGGGCAGTTCGGAGTCAGGCTCATCCATGGATATTTCCAAGCTCGATGACCACAAGGCACGCGCCAAGACCTGGTTCGAAGCCTTGCGCGATGACATCTGCGCTGCCTTCGAGCGGCTGGAAGACGAGGCCCCGGCTGCGCTCTATCCTGACAAAGCCGGACGATTCGAACGTACACCGTGGGATCGCACCGACCATACGGGCCGGCCGGGCGGCGGCGGCGTCACAAGCCTGATGCACGGGCGGCTGTTCGAAAAAGTGGGCGTGCACTGTTCGACCGTCCACGGCGAATTTGCCCCCGAGTTTCGCGCGCAGATTCCCGGAACGACTGAGGATCCCGCCTTCTGGGCGTCCGGCATCTCGGTGATCGCCCATTTGCGCAATCCACATATCCCCGCGATCCATATGAACACGCGCTTTATCGTCACGACCAAAGCGTGGTTCGGCGGCGGCTCGGACCTGACGCCGGTCCTGAACCGGCGGCGCACCCAGGATGATCCGGATACGGTGGCCTTCCACGCCGCCATGAAGGCCGCCTGTGATGCCCATGGAGCGATCGCGCCTTACGACAAATACAAGAAATGGTGCGACGACTATTTCTACCTGCCCCATCGCAAGGAGCCTCGCGGCATCGGCGGCATCTTTTACGACCACCACGATTCCGGCGACTGGGACGCCGATTTCGCCTTCACGCAGGACGTCGGCCGCGCTTTCCTGAAAATCTATCCCGATCTGGTCCGGCGCAATTTCGAAAAGCCATGGACCCAGGCCGACCGCGAGGAGCAACTGATCCGGCGCGGCCGCTATGTCGAATTCAACCTGCTCTACGACCGCGGCACCATTTTCGGCCTGAAGACCGGAGGCAACGTCGATTCGATCCTGTCCTCGATGCCGCCTGAAGTGAAATGGCCGTAGGCGATCATCGTCCCTCGGCCTCTCTATTCCGGGGACATGTCAAGGAAAACCGCGCAAGGTGTTAAAGGCTCGTTGATCGAACACCGTTTTTGGGGCCCGACCCCGCTGTGAAATTAAGGGCTTTTATGCTACAAAGTGCATCATGAAACGCGACGAGATCATAGAAAAGCTCAGGGAGCGGGAGGCCGACTTGCGCGCGCAAGGCGTTGCTCATGCTGCGTTGTTTGGTTCCGTCGCACGCGGTGACGACCGCCCGGACAGCGATATTGACATCTTGGTCGATCTCGATCCCGCGATCGTCGTGACGATTTTCGATTATGCCGGCGTGAAAGAGTTCATCGCCAGCATGTTCGACCGTCCTGTCGATGTCGTTAATCGCGAGAGTCTGAAACCCCGTGTCCGACCCAAGGCTACCGCCGACGCGATCTATGCTTTCTGAAACCGAACGCGACGGCCTGTCGGATATCCTCTTCAACATCGATCTTGCAATTTCTTTTGCCCAGGGGTTCGACTACCAGCGCTTCCTGGCGGATATGCGAACGTTTTACGCTATCACGCGTTGCCTTGAGATCATATCGGAAGCGTCGCGCCGCCTGTCTCCCGAAATGAAGGCGCGCCATCCCGACATCCCTTGGCGCAAGGTGTCCGGCTCTGGCAACATCTACCGGCACGATTACGAGGACGTGGCACATCGCCTCGTATGGGGCACCGTGCATGAATCATTGCCAGCGTTACGGGCTATGGCCCAAGCCGAGCTTGCAGCCGAAGAGTGATTGGAAATTGTTATGCTAACAACTGCCGCACCGCCGCCGACATCATCACAAGGCCGCCGGTGATCACGGCGGCGTCGAGAATGGCGGTGTGGATGTGCACCGGCATCCGCTCGACAAAGTTTCTCGCGAAAAACGCACCTGGCAGCGCGATGGCGCCGATCAGAAGCGCAAAGGCAACCACCTGAGGGGTGACAACGCCGGCGAGGCCAAACACCGAAATCTTGATGACGCCGGTCGAAAGCGAAATCACGGCGTCGGTTGCGATCACGGCCGCTCCCTCAAGTCCGGAAGCCATCAGAAGCGACAGCAGGATCACACCCGAGCCCGCCGTTCCGCCCACCACGATGCCGTAGGCCACCGCGCTGAGCCCCAATCCCGCCTCGCCGATCCGCAATTCCCGGCGTCTTGCGAAGCGCCGCAGCGGCACACTCAGAATCAGCATGGTGCCGATCACAACAGCTGCCCCCGCGCCGGTCAGCGTCGTATAGCCATAGGCGCCGAGCGCGGTCGTTGCCGCCGATGCCGGGATCACAATGCAGGCGCGGCGGCGATCGAGGTAGCGCCGGTAGGCCGTGGCGCGGCTGAGATTGCTGAAGATGGCGGAGATCGCAATGATCGGCACCACCGGCTCGGCGCCAATCAGGGGCACCAGAACCAGCGGCATCAACGCGCCGGTGCCGTAACCGGCCACGCCGCCGATGACAGAGGCAAACAGGGCCACGCAGGCGACCAGTATCAGTTGGGCGAGCGAAATATCGGCGAAGCCGGAAAGGAGATTCACGGCTTGAGCGTCACGATTTGGATTCGCGGACAAAGCGCGCCGCGGTTTGATCGGCAATGGCGTCGAGCGAGGAACGATCGAGCGGGAATTCCGCCGCAAGCCAGGCATCCTCCGCCAGCGCCAGGGCCTGCCCGAGTTCAGGGCCCTGGGCTATTCCGCGCGCGATGAGATCAGCCGCCTTGAGTGGGAATTTCGGCGCGGTCCAGCGTGACGGCAGGCTTGCGAGTTCTCGCCACGACGCGGCGTCGGCGGCATCGCCCGAACGCGCCCAGGCCAATAACAGCCGGTCGCGATAACGCTCGTCGCCGAGGCGATAGAGCCTGCGCCGCGCCCTCGCCTCGTCCATCCCTGCGAGCCGCCACCAGCGGTGGCCCATGGAATCCAGCGTCTTCGTCTCCGCATTGGTCAGCCGCAGGTGCGTCGCCACGCGTCTGGCATCCTCGGTGACGGCGACCGCAAGCGCGCCCAGCCGCCGGATCGGATCAGGAACCAGACCCAACGCATGTTCGATCGAAATGAGGGCCGCGAACGGCCCGGCATAGGCCACCCCGCCGAAGATCGGCAGCAGCAAGCCGCCCTCCACCATCGCATTCACCGCACCGGCCGCACCAGCGGCAACCATCAGCTTGAGAATTTCGGCACGCATCCGCTCTGCCGACAGGTTCTCAAGGCCGCTTCGTCCGCCGATACAAGCGAGATATCCGGCACGATCTACTTCGCCAACACCGTAGGCGGCGTGAATGCGGAAGAAGCGGAGGATGCGCAAGAAATCCTCGGCAATTCTCTTTTCCGGCTCGCCGATGAAACGCACGCGCCGTGCCGCGATGTCTTCGAGACCGCCGACATAGTCGTGAATGAACCCGTCGGCGTCGACGGACAGGCCGTTGATGGTGAAGTCGCGCCGCTCGGCATCGCGCACCCAATCACGGCCAAACGAGACCTTCGCTCTTCGCCCGAAGGTCTCGGTATCCTCGCGCAGCGTCGTGACCTCGAAGGGGTGAGCGTCGATCACCAGCGTCACCGTGCCGTGCTCGATGCCGGTCGGCACGCTCTTGATGCCGGCGGTCTTGGCGCGACGGGTGACTTCATCCGGCAAGGCCGTGGTCGCGATGTCGATATCGCCGATCGGAAGATCGAGCAGCGCGTTGCGCACCGCGCCGCCGACCACGCGCGCTTCTTCGCCATCCGCATTGAGCAGTTTGAGCACCCGGGCAGCGAGACCCGTTTTCAGCCACGGCGCTTGATCAAGTCGCCGTACGCTGCTCATTTCTCGACCCCGGGAATGAGCCTGCCCTTGTCCAGATGCGCCGGAAAGTAGGTCGAGTTCGGTGGCGCGCCGGAGAACTGGGCCAACAAGATCAGGCTGAGCACGACGAGCAGCAACGAGCCGACCAGCAATCTTCCGACGATGATCACCGGCCAGGATGAGCGCGTCATCAATTCGGAACGGGTGCCGACCAGAAACAAGGCATAGACCGCAAACGGGATCAGAAAGATTCCGATCTCGGTGAGGGCCCGAATCATGTGGTGAAAATCCGCTCATACAGCACGCGAAGAATTCCGGCTGTCGCGCCCCAGATATAGCGCTCTCCGTAAGGCATGGCGTAATAAAAACGTTCCAAGCCGCGGAATTCCTTGCTGTGAAGCTGATGGTTGGCCGGATTCATAAGGAACGCCAGCGGCACCTCGAAAGCATCGTCGACTTCCGCCGGACTGATGCGCAACATGAAGCCGGGCCTGACCCGCGCCACCGTCGGCAGGATGCGGAATCCGAAGCTCGTGCCATAGAGATCGAGGTAGCCGATCGGATCGATGAATTCGCGCGAAAGGCCAACCTCCTCTTCCGTTTCGCGCAGCGCCGCATCGAGCGGGGATACGTCCGTCGGTTCGATCTTGCCGCCAGGAAAGGAAATCTGCCCGGCGTGATCGTTGAGATGGGCAGAACGCTGCGTCAACAACACGGTCGGCTCCGGATGGTCGATCACCGCAATCAATACCGCCGCCGGGCGTATCGGCTGTTCGCGCGCCAAAATCGCGAGCATGCGGTCGGTGCCCTGATCTCCGCTCTCGGGGATCAGGGCGGGATCGGTTAGCCCTGCGGGAATCTCAAAGCTCAGACGCGCCCGCGCCCGATCGAAAAACTCCGCCGAACTGATTGCGGCGGCTTCGTTCTCCGCCATCGCCTCGCTCAAAATTAGCCCCTCACCTGTTCCGCATCCGCCATCGCAAAGAATGCGCCGGCCGACGCGACCCCGAACATCTGACGACCATCGACCATCCGCTCCTCGCCTATGTCAACCAGATCATAATAGAGCGCGCGCGTGACTTTTGCCCACAAGTCAGCGCGGACATGGAGATACGGCGTTAGCCCGCCCTCGGCGGAGGCTTCGAATCGCAGTTGATGTGCGCCATCGCAATCCACCCAGTCGTCCACATTGGTGCGAAAGCGCAAACACCGGCCCTCCTCGCTTGGCTCCTTGACCATTTCTACGGCCAGAAACGGCGCATCGTCGACACGGATGCCGACTTTTTCAACCGGCGTCACAAGGAAGTGCTTACCATCTTCGCGCTTGAGGATCGTGGAGAACAGGCGGACCAAAGCTGGCCGGCCGATCGGCGTCCCCATATAGTACCAGGTGCCGTCGGCCGCGATTCGCATATCGAGATCGCCGCAAAACGGTGGATTCCACAGGTGCACCGGAGGCAGGCCTTTTCCGGCCGCGCTGGTGTTTGCGGCGTTTTTTGCCGCGGCTGTGAGACCTTCAAGACTTTGAGCCGGTTCCCGCCCTTGCTTCGCCATGGTTTGCCGTGAGTTTGAATGCCTTGGTATTGGAACGCTTGAACCGTTGCTTGGTTTGGCACGATTGGTGCAAGCGAACAAATCATCGCCGCATGCGTTTTGAACGAATTCGGCCGTATTTCCCCTCGCCAAGTCGCCACAACGTGATGCCGTTGATACTCCGAAATGCCGATAATGTGGGGATAGTTTAATTCAACGAATACACGACCTTCGCGTGAGTTTAGCATAGGCTCGACGAAATCGGATCGGGTTTGAGGAGAACGGAATGGCTGGAGCAGACATGGTCGGTTCAAGCAGCGTCGAGAAACTCGAGGACGTCATCGTCCGTTCGGCCGAGCAAGTCGCAGGGCAAATCCGCGGCGCGAAGCAAGCGATTTCCACCGTTATTTTCGGCCAGGACCGGGTCATCGAAAATACGCTGGTGACGATCCTGTCGGGCGGTCACGCGATTCTGATCGGCGTGCCGGGTCTCGCCAAGACCAAACTGGTCGAGACGCTGGGCATTACGCTCGGACTTGATGCCAAGCGCATCCAGTTCACGCCGGACCTGATGCCGTCGGACATCCTCGGTGCGGAAGTGCTGGACGAGAGCAATTCCGGCAAGCGCTCATTCCGCTTCATCGCAGGCCCCGTGTTCGCGCAGCTTTTGATGGCGGATGAAATCAACCGCGCCAGCCCTCGTACCCAATCGGCACTGCTCCAGGCCATGCAGGAACAGCACATTACGGTTGCGGGCGCTCGCCACGATTTGCCGAAACCCTTCCACGTGCTCGCGACGCAAAATCCGCTCGAGCAGGAAGGCACCTATCCGCTGCCGGAAGCGCAGCTCGATCGCTTCCTGATGGAAATCGACGTTGATTATCCGGACCGCGACGCTGAACGGCGAATCCTGTTTGAAACGACCGGCGCCGATGAGACCTTGGCGAAAGCGGCGATGGATGCCGAAACACTGCTCACGGCGCAGCGCCTCGTGCGGCGGCTGCCGGTCGGTGATTCCGTGGTCGAGGCGATCCTGTCGCTGGTGCGCTCCGCACGCCCCGGCCCTGAAGGCGGCGAGGCCGGCAAATTGATCGCCTGGGGACCGGGACCGCGCGCCAGCCAGTCCTTGATGCTCGCCGTGCGCGCGCGTGCTTTGCTCGATGGGCGTCTGTCGCCATCCGTCGACGACGTGCTCGACCTGGCCGAGCCGGTTCTCAAGCACCGCATGGCGTTGACCTTCTCGGCTCGCGCCGAAGGGCACACCATTGCAGACGTCATCAAACAGTTGAAGACGCGGATCGGCTGATGGCTGTAGCCACCGGGCACGCCGCAAAAGAGACAGTAGCAATCCGGCGTGCCGATGGCGAAAGCCGAACGCTCGCCGCGTCGCTGCCGCGTCTCGTGCTGGAAGCCCGCCGAATCGCCGCCAACGTCATTCACGGCCTGCATGGACGGCGGCGCGCCGGCGCCGGCGAAAGCTTTTGGCAATATCGCCGTTTCGTTTCCGGCGAACCCGCCCAGCGCGTCGACTGGCGCCGCTCGGCGCGTGACGATCATCTCTATGTCCGCGAGCAGGAGTGGGAGGCCGCGCACACGGTATGGCTGTGGCCGGACCGTTCGCCGTCGATGGCCTTTGCGTCGAGAGACGCGCGCGACAGCAAGCTGGAGCGCACGCTGATCGTGACCTTTGCGCTTGCCGAGCTTCTGGTCGAGGGCGGCGAACGGGTCGGCATTCCCGGCCTCATCAGTCCGACATCAAGCCGCAACATCATCGACAAGATGGCACAGGCGATGCTGCACGACGACGCGGCCCGCCTCAGCCTGCCACCGTCCTTTGTGCCGTCGCCGCTTTCCGAAATCGTGGTGCTGTCCGACTTCTGGTCGCCGATATCAGACATCCGCACCATGCTCGCGGGACTATCGGCATCCGGCGCGCACGGCACGCTGATCCAGGTCGTCGATCCCGCGGAAGAAACCTTTCCCTATTCGGGACGCGTCGAATTTGTCGAACCCGAAGGCGGCAATGTCATTGTCGCAGGCCGCGCGGAAAGCTGGGCGAGCGACTATGTCGCCCGGCTCGCGCTTCATCGCGAGCAAATTCGTATCGAGACCGCCAAGCTCGACTGGCTGTTTTCGACCCACACCACCAGTCGTTCGGCAGCCGAGCTCCTGCTGTTTCTGCATTCGGGCATGATGGTGAGCAAGGGAAGCGCGCAGGGCGTGACAGTCAAAGCGGGGCGCAGCGCATGATGGCAGGCCTGCCGCTTTCCTTTGCCGAGCCGATGCTGCTGTTCGGTCTTTTGAGCCTTCCTTTGCTTTGGTGGCTATTGCGGGTGATGCCGCCGCGGCCGCGGCGCATCGAGTTTCCGCCGACGCGGCTGTTGTTCGACATTGCGCCGAAGGAGGAAACCCCTTCGCGTACGCCCTGGTGGTTGACGGCCTTGCGTCTGGCCGCTGCGGCGCTGATCATTCTGGCGGCCGCCGGACCGATCTGGAATCCGCCAGCCGGAGCCTCGGCGTCGCGCGCGCCGCTCGCCATCCTGATCGACGACGGCTGGAGTGCGGCCTCAAGTTGGGACACCCGGGTAAAAGCCGCGGACGAACTGATTTCCAATGCCGATAACGATCGGCGCGGCGTCGCCCTCATCGCGCTGTCCGAGCCCACGCGGGACATCACGATCATGCCCGGCGGCACGGCGCGCGTCGCCCTGCGTCAGCTTTCGCCCAAACCCTATTCGATCGATCGGGCAGAAACCCTGGGCACCATCGATCGCTTCCTGAAAGCGACCGGCGATTGCGAAATCGTCTGGCTGTCGGATGGCGTCGATAGCGGGCGCGGCGCGGATTTCCTCCAGGGACTGGGCAAGGTCGCGGGCGATCGCACGGTTACGGTGTTCGAAGGCGGCACGCCGCCTGCGCTGGCACTGGCGGCAGCCGAAAATGCGGCGGCCAAGATGACGGTGAAGGTGCTGCGCGCCGGCGGCGATATGGGCGGCGGCATTGTGCGTGCACTTGACCAGAAGGGCTCGCCGATCGGGGAATCGCGTTTTGCCTTTGCGCCGGGCGAGCGCGAGACCGAGGCGTCGTTCGATCTGCCGGTCGAATTGCGTAACGACATCGCGCGGCTTGAAATATCGGGCGAGCGCTCGGCAGGCGCGGTGCAACTGCTCGACAAACGATGGCGGCGGCGTGCGGTCGGCGTGGTCTCCGGATCGAGCAGCGATACGGCGCAACCGTTGCTGGCATCGACATTCTATCTCACCCGGGCGCTCGCGCCATTTGCCGACGTCCGGCAGGGCGATCGCGGCTCGCCACAGCAGGCGATCTCGCAATTTCTCGATCAGAAACTGCCGATGATCGTGCTGGCGGATGTCGGCACCCTGTCGCCGGAAATTCGCGAACGGATCAACGCGTGGATCGAGCACGGCGGCGTATTGGTGCGCTTTGCCGGGCCGCGGCTGGCGCAAGCCGATGATGACCTGGTGCCGGTGAAATTGCGCCGCGGCGGCCGCAGCCTCGGCGGCAGCCTGACCTGGGAAAAGCCGCAGCATCTCGCAGCCTTCGCACCGGATGGACCGTTCGCGGGGCTTGTGGCGCCCAAGGACATCACCGTCAACCGGCAGGTGCTGGCCGAACCCGACGCGATATTGCCGACAAAGAGCTGGGCATCGCTGGAAGACGGCACGCCGCTCGTCACCGGTGAGCGCCGCGGCAAGGGATTGCTGGCCCTGTTTCACGTCAGCGCCGATATGCGCTGGTCCGACCTGCCGCTGTCCGGCTCCTTTGTCGAAATGCTGCGGCGGATCGTCGATGTTTCCGGCTACGCGTCGGGCCCGGCTGCCGACGCCGCGCGCGAAGCGAATATCGAAACGGTAGCACCCTTGCGCATGCTCGATGGCTTTGGCGCGTTTGGACCGCCGCCTTCGACCGCCAAGCCGCTCGCCGCCGATTTCCGCGATCGGGCGACGCTGGATCATCCGCCCGGATTTTACGGCCCCGCCGATGGACCGCTCGCAGTGAATACGCTGGCGCCGACGGACCGCGTCACTCCCCTCGATACATCGGCCCTGAACGCGCGGCGGGCCAATTACACCAATTCGGAGCCGCGTGACCTGCGCGGAATCCTGCTGTCATCGGCGCTGGCTTTGTTCCTGATCGATGCCGTCATCATCGCGCTACTCGGCGGCGGTATCGCCAGCCTGTTGCGGCGGCGCGCGGCGCCGGCTGCGCTGCTGCTGGCGCTGCTGCTGCCGATGGGCTTGTCGTCGCCGACCAAAGCCGACAGCGCCACCGACGACTTCGCCATCAAGGCCACCACACAAACCCGTCTCGCTTATGTGCGGACCGGCAATGCGGACGTCGATTCCATCGTCAAGGCGGGCATGTTCGGCCTTACGCTGTTTCTCGCGCAGCGCACCGCCCTTGAGGCCGGCGATCCCGTCGGCGTGGACCCGGCGCACGACGAACTCGCATTTTTCCCGCTGATCTACTGGCCAGTGGTTCCCGGCGCACCGAAACCGCCCCAGGAAGCCATCGACCGCATCGACGCTTACATGAAGCAGGGCGGCACGGTGCTGTTCGATACGCGCGATGAGATCGAGACGCTGCCTGGCGACAACGGCGCATCGCAAACGCCCGGCATGCAGACGCTGCGGGAGATCCTTTCGTCGCTCGACGTCCCCGAGCTCGAACCGGTGCCACGCGAACACGTGCTGACCAAGACATTTTATCTCTTGCGTGATTTCCCGGGCCGCTACGACACCGGCCAGACCTGGGTCGAAACGCTGCCGCGCAATGAAGATGAAGATGCCGCCTCGCATCCGGCCCGCGGCGGTGACGGGGTCTCACCCATCATCATCACCTCTAACGATCTGGCGGGTGCCTGGGCGATCCGGCCCGATGGACAACCGATGCTGCCATTGGCGCAACGGCAGCGCGAATATGCCTTCCGCGCCGGCGTCAACATCGTGATGTACACGCTGACCGGAAACTACAAAGCCGACCAGGTGCACGCACCGGCATTGATCGAACGGTTGGGACAATGACCATCGTGCTCGCCCGCAGGCCGACACCATGAACTACGGCATCGCGTTTACCCCGCTGATCCCCTCACCCGTGCTCTGGACGGCGCTGGCCGCAATCGTCGTGATCGCGGGATTGCTGTTGCTAGGACGTCCGCGCGGCGCGTGGCTGCGACTGCTGGCGTTGGGCCTGCTCCTGCTGGCGCTCGCCAATCCCTCGTTCACCCGTGAGGAACGCGAACCGCTGTCGTCGGTGGCCGCCGTCGTCGTCGACAAGAGCCCGAGCCAGAATTTTGGCGATCGCGCAGGCGAAACCATCCGCGCGCAGCAGGCGCTGGTCGACAGCCTCAAGAAGATCCCCGGCCTCGAAGTCCGTGTGGTCGAGGCTGGCCACGCCGACGGTGAAACGGACGGCACCAGACTGTTCGGCGCGGTGTCGTCGGCGCTCTCGGACGTACCGGTGGATCGCGTCGCCGGTGCCTTCCTGATCACCGACGGACGGGTGCACGATATTCCGGCGAACGCCACCGCGCTTGGTTTCCAGGCGCCGCTCCATGCGCTGATCACCGGCCGCAAGGATGAGCGCGACCGCCGGATTGCGATTTCGGCCGCTCCCCGCTTCGGCATTGTCGGACAGGTGCAGACCATCACCTATCGGCTCGACGACCAGGGCGTGACCGGCCAGCGCGCCAAGGTCGTGGTGCGCGTCGACGGCGAAACAATCAACGAGCGCACCGTTGCCAGCGGCCAGACTGTCAATGTCGATATCGAGATCAAGCACGCCGGCCAAAATATCGTCGAGATCGAGGCTTCGCCTCTCGAAAACGAACTGACCCTCGTCAACAACCGCGCCGTGGTTGCCATCGACGGCGTCCGCGACAAGCTGCGGGTGCTTCTGGTTTCCGGTGAGCCGCATTCCGGGGAGCGCACCTGGCGCAATCTTCTGAAGTCCGACGCCAGCGTCGATCTCGTGCATTTTACGATTCTGCGCCCGCCGGAAAAGCAGGACGGCACGCCGATCAACGAATTGTCGCTGATCGCATTTCCGACGCGCGAGCTGTTTCAGCAGAAGATCAATGAATTCCAATTGATCATCTTCGACCGCTACGCACGCCAGGGCGTGCTGCCGATCGCCTATTTCGACAATATTGCGCGATATGTGCGCGCGGGTGGCGCGGTGCTCGTATCGGCCGGCCCCGATTACGCCTCCTCCACCAGCATCTGGCGCACACCGCTGGATTCGGTGTTGCCGGCAGAGCCCGTCGGCGTCACGGAGAAGCCGTTCTATGCGGCGCTCAGCGACGTCGGCAAGCGTCACCCCGTGACACGCGGCCTCGAAGGCTCGAACAGCGATCCGCCGCATTGGAGCCGCTTCTTCCGCACCGTAGAGACCCGTAACGCCACCAGCCCGCCCGTGATGACGGGCGCGGACGGCAAGCCGCTACTTTTGCTGTCTCGATTTGGCGAGGGCCGTGTCGCACTGCTGTTGTCAGATCATATCTGGCTGTGGGCGCGCGGTTATGAAGGCGGCGGCCCGCATCTCGACCTGTTGCGGCGTATGTCGCACTGGCTGATGAAGCAGCCGGACCTCGACGAAGAGGCACTGCATTTGCAGGTGCACGGCCATGATCTTGTCGTACAGCGTCAGACCATGGCCGACAGCGTCACGCCGGTGACGGTGACCTCACCGTCAGGCGCCACGCGTGAACTGACCTTGAGCGCCGGCGAGCCCGGAGTGTGGACGGCGACCATGCCAGCCAACGAGCTTGGCCTGTGGCAAGCCACCGACGGCACGCTGAAGGCGCTGATCAATGTCGGCCCGACCAATCCGAAGGAGTTTTCGGAAGTCACCTCCACCACCGAAACGCTGATGCCGCTGGCTCAGGCGACCGGCGGGGATGTACGGCGCGTCGTCGACGGCTCCAGCATCGATCTTCCGCGCATCGTGCCGGTTCACGCCTCCAGCATTTTCCGCGGCGACGGCTGGATGGGCGTGAAAATGCGCGACGCGAGCGTCGTCAGAGGCGTCGGTGTTCTGCCCGTCTTTGCCGGCCTGATCGGCTTGTTGCTGCTGCTTGGCGCCTTTGCGGCGACCTGGCTGCGCGAAGGACGCTGACTTCACTTTTGTCCAACGACGCTATAATGCGCGGGATTTGACGCTGGTTGGTCGAAAATGGCGCCGCGGCGGCCACAAATCTTGCCGGCGCTACCTTTGACCCGATGGCCAGCTCGGATAAGATGTCGCCACGGCTGAAAACTTGAGAAAGCTGCGGCTAGGCGATAAATGCGCTGGTTCCGGGACAATGTAAGGCACGGATCATGGCTTGCGCTGCTCGCGCTGGTCATCAATCTCGGCCTGTCCTTTGGTCACTTTCACGCGACCGACGGTAGGTGCGCTGACAGTGGCTTAATCTCGCTGATCACGGCCGCGTCTTCCGATACTGGTCGAACACAAGGTCATCCCGGCGATACCCAGGCTGACCATCTCTGTCCGATCTGCACCGCTGTTTCGGCGATGGCCAGTGCGCTCGCCTCCGCGCCGCCGGTGTTGAAGGTGGAACTTGCCGGCTTTAGCCTCGATCGGCCGATTGAGTCTGCGCTTGTCTTCGCCGAGCGGCCGACTGCCGCCTTTCAATCGCGCGGACCGCCGATTTCCTGACATCGATCCGTTATCCTCCCGCTCCAGCACGGCGTGCTGAGCCATGCTGCTAGGAGCGGGCGGGGATTGGTCATTCGTGGCGCGAGCGTTACGCACCCCAACCGAGAATTGAGTGCATTCGCTCAGCTTCAGAGAAGCCAACGGGCGAGCAAAATTGATTCACCGAAATGAGAATAAAATGCAGCAAAGCAATATGAAGCACCCATGCAATAGGACTTGGCGTTGGCTGAAGCCAGCGTTCATGGCCAGCCTTTTCGCGGCCGTCGCCATGCTCCCGCCGTCCGCGCTTGCCCAGGAACCAAATCCGCTGCTCCCGCACAACCTGTCGCCGTGGGGCATGTTCCTCAGTGCCGACATCGTGGTGAAGGCGGTCATGGTCGGACTCGCCTTCGCCTCGCTCATGACCTGGACGGTCTGGCTCGCCAAGACCATCGAACTTCAGGCCGCGAAAAATCTCGCGCGCCGCCGTCTTGCAATGCTGGAGCGTGGCGGCAATCTTTCAGACGCGGTGCGCGCCTGCGAGACGAAACGAGATGCTGTCGCGCAGCTGATCACCTCCACTGCGCGCGAAGCCGAACTGTCCGATGGCATCATCGACGACGGCTTCAAGGAGCGCGTCGCGCTGCGTCTGGAGCGCGTCGAAGCGGCCATGGCGCGACGATTGTCGCGTGGGGTCGGCATACTTGCCACCATCGGCGCCACCGCGCCCTTCGTCGGCCTGTTCGGTACGGTGTGGGGCATCATGAATTCGTTCATCGGCATTTCCGAATCCCACACCACCAATCTCGCGGTGGTGGCGCCCGGCATTGCGGAAGCCTTGCTTGCGACAGCCTTCGGCCTCGTCGCTGCGATCCCGGCGGTCGTGATCTACAATCATCTCGCGCGCGTGATCGCCGGCTACCGTATCCTGCTCGGCGACGCATCGGCGCAACTGCTGCTGATGGTCAGCCGCGGACAATTGCGCCGTGCAACGGTGTTACCGCGAGCAGCGGAGTAGACAGATGGCCCTGCGCCTTTCCTCAGGTTCAAACAGCGACGATCTCGATGTGCTACACGAGATCAACGTCACCCCGTTCATCGATGTCATACTGGTTTTATTGATCATCTTTATGGTTGCTGCACCGCTCGCGACCGTCGACATCGGCGTCAACCTGCCTGCCTCTACTGCGCCGGAGCAGCCGCGGCCGGACAAGCCGGTGTTCGTTACCATCAAGCCGGACGCGACGATTGCGATCGGGGAAACCCCCGTGCCGCGCGAAGAGCTTCCGAACGCGCTCGATGCTGCCACCAACAGCCACAAGGACCAGACGATCTTCGTCCGCGGTGACAAGTCCGTCAGCTACGGCGAATTGATGGAGGTGATGAACGTCCTGCGTGATGCCGGTTATCTGAAGCTCGCGCTGGTCGGTCTCGAGGCACCGGCGACAAAACAATGAACGCGTTCGCGCTTTATCTGCCGGAAAGACATGGCGTTTCCCGATGGATGCTCGCCGGCGTGACCATACTGATGGCGCACGCGGCCATCGTTGGCGTTGTCGGATTTTGGTATGCGCGCCAACCAGTCGAACCGAACATCCTACCAGCGATCGCCGTGACGCTAGCGCCAGTGGAAGCGTCCTCGCCCACGATCCAGGATCAGGACATCGCCATCGGACCGACTATGCAACAGGCGGAAGCGATGCCGAAGGAAGAACGCAAGGTCGAGGAAAAGCCGCTGGAGCAGGTAGTGCAGCCGCCCCCGCCGTCGCAACAGGCGGAGGTTACGCTGCCACAGCAGGAGCAGAAGATCGAGAAGCCGGAACCAATGCCCGTGACCCCTGCGCCCGAGACGCGCGCACTGCCGAAGAATGCGCGCATCGGCGAGTTCACCGAAGCTGGCTCGAACGCCTATAACGCGCTGGTGTTCGGTCATCTGCAGCGGTTCAAACGCTATCCGATAGCGGCGAATGGTGCTGCGGGCACCGTGTTGGTGCGGTTCGCGTTGAACCGCGCGGGTGAGGTGATTTCAAGCGAAGTATCGAAATCCTCGGGCAACGGCGTGCTCGATCACGAGGCTCTAGACATCCTGCGTCGTGCCAGTCCGTTTCCGCCATTCCCCGCAGCCAAGCCGGGTACGCAAGATAGCTACATCGCGCCAGTAAACTTTGCGCGGTAGCGACCCCCCAATGGTTCGATGCTGATCCCAGCGAAAGACGTTGATTCGCGTCACCGCACGTTGCGAAAATCACACAGACCAGTGAATTCCGGAGACCGGCGACCGAGCTGCGATTGACGCCGTGCAACATTCCCTGCGATGTTACAAAGTAACGTCGGAAGGGCGGAGATGCCTCGGCTTTCTGACACAAGGTGCATACCGGCATGAAGTGGTTCCGATCGAGCGTCAAATATGGAGCGCGGGTTGCGCTGTTTGCGCTCGCCGTCCAGCTTGGGCTTTCGTTTGGCCACTTCCATCCGATCGCGGCGCAGGCTGCGCCATCGATACAATCCACTCAACAGCTACCGGCACCTGCTCCCGATTCGGATCAGCATCCGGATGATTTCTGTGCCATCTGCGCCGTGATGGCGATGGCCAATGCGGTTTTGTTGGCGACGCCGCCGGTTGTTCTGCTACCCCATCCCGTCAACTTCTCTTATGTGACTGCGGACGCTGAATTCGTCCGCGTGGCATCCGTTCGCGTCGCTTTCCAGCCGCGCGCACCTCCCGTCTCCTGACACTGATCTGAACGCTTCCTGAAAGGACTGGCCGTTTCGTTCGTGGCCGATCCCCGGGAAGAAGATGCAATCAGTCCGCCGCAAGCCGGCGGCAGGCGCTTTCGAATTCGCGCATCGCGACGAATCCATTGGCGGCCTTGTTGGAATCAGGACAATGCCAGTAGCAAGACCAGTATTTATCAAACATATCTTGGCCTCAGGGATGGCCTCGCTCATGATTTGCGGCCTCGCCGATACGGCGCGATCGCAGACGGCAGCACCTGCGCCCTCGCCAGCGGAGAATGGGCCAACGGCGCCTTCTACAAATGCGCCTGCCACGGTCCTGCCGCAAACCAACGTGCAGGCTCCGAGGCAAGCAGCCAAGCCGGCAACGCAGAAGCCACGCGAGGTGGCCCGTGAAGCGACCCCGGCGGGGCCCGTACAAGCGCCGCTCTCGCCCGCAGCGCAGGCTGCGGCTCAGCTAGCCGCAAAAAATGCGGCCTTCGATCAGGCGCGCGGGAATATCTATACGACCGCCGGAACCACCTCCGCCACGATCAGTCACGACACGATCCAGGACCTGCCAGGAGGCACCAACCAATCGGTGGAGCAAGTGCTGCTGCAGGCTCCCGGAGTCTCGCAGGATTCGGCTGCCAGTGGCTTGCTGCACGTACGCAACGACCATGCCAACGTCCAATTCCGGATCAACGGGATATTGTTGCCCGACGGCGTCACCGGCTTCGGCAGCATCTTCGACACCAGCTTTATCGGCAGCATGTCACTGGTCACCGGTGCGCTGCCGGCCGAATATGGACTGCGCACGGTCGGCCTCGTCGACATCACGACCCGCACCGACCTCTTCAACAACAGCGGCAGCGTCGGTGTGTATGGCGGCAGCCATGGAACCATCACGCCAAGCATCGAATATGGCGGCACGTTCGGCAGCACCTGCCCCACGACAACAACAACCACGAGCACGCTGACCTACAAGGCGCCGGCCGCCGCCACCGACTGCTTTGCCGGTGTCCAATACTACTTCACCGGACGCTATACACAGAACACGGTGGGGATAGAAAATCCGACGTCCGCCTACAATGCGATCCACGATTTCTCGCAGCAGGACCGAGGCTTCGCCTATATGTCGGCCTTTGTGGACCCGACCACGCGGGTCAGCCTGATCGCCGGAACCGCGTACAACAATTTTCAGATTCCCAACGTTCCCGGTGCGCCGATCGGGCAGAGCGCAGCGCCGGTCACGAATGCATTCGGTGCGACCAGCTTCAATTCAGCGGCGCTGAATGAAAACCAGATCGAGAAGACCGAATTCAGCGTACTGTCGGTGCAGAAGTCGGTCGACGGCTTCGACGGCCAGCTGTCCTATTTCACCCGTTACAACGAGTTGCGCTTCACACCGGATCCGACCGGCGATCTTCTGATCAACGGCATCGCCTCGGATATCGGCCGCATTTCCTACACCAACGGCATTGCGGGCGACGGCTCTTACAAGCTCAACGATTCACATACGCTCCGCGCCGGCTTCTCCGTCAGCGCCGAGCAGGCGACCGTCGAGAATACGTCACTGGTCGAGCCCTGCACGGCGTGCAACGGCACCGACAATGGCGCACCGATCGGTATCACCGACAACGTCTCCCAACTTGGATGGCTGGCGGGGGTCTATGTTCAGGACGAGTGGAAGGTCACCAACCAGTTCACCATCAATGCCGGCCTGCGCTTCGACCAGATGGAGCAATTCGTCAGCGCCAACCAGCTCAGTCCGCGCTTGAGCTTCACCTACAAGCCGTTCGAGAACACCACGTTCCATGCCGGCTATGCGCGCTACTTCACACCCCCTACTCTGGTTGAAGCGGCGCCCGCCAATATCGCCCTGTTCAACAACACCACCGGCGCATCGTCGCCCGGATCGGCAAACGATCCTGTGTTGCCAGAGCGTTCGCATTATTTCGATGCCGGCGTCGACCAGAAATTCAAATTCGGCTGCGCCTCAGACGGGAAAAGCTGTTCGAGTCTCGAACTCGGGGTCGATGCCTATTACAAGATCGCGACCGATCTCCTCGACAACGGCCTGTTCGGTCAGGCACTGGTGCTCAGCGCCTTCAACTACGCCAACGGGTATAACGAAGGCATCGAATTCAAGGGGAAGTACACCAGCGGCAACTTGCAGGTCTACGGCAACGTCTCCGTGGCGCAGCAGAGAGCGAGCGATCCGGTGTCGAACCAGTTTCTGTTCGACAACACCACGCCGCTTGCGGATCTCGGCGGCTTGACCGAGCTGAAGTACCTTCAGACGCACTTCATCTATACCGACCACAACCAGTTCGTGACCGCCTCGGCGGGCGCCATCTACTCGTTCTGCGGCCGGCCTGCCACCGCGGCGGAAGCCTTTGGCGACGACGGACTGTCGTGGTGCGGCGTCAAGCTGAGCGCCGACATGATCTACGGCAGCGGCTTGCGTGACGGCGACGCCAATATCGGCACGGTGCCTTCCTATACGCAGGTCAATATCGGCATCAAGCGGGAATTCCTGTTGCCGAACGATCCGAAGCCGATGACCATTCGCTTCGACGTCGTCAACCTGTTCGACACGATCTACGAAATCAGGGATGGATCCGGCATCGGCGTGTTCGCCCCGCAATTCGGGCCACGCCGCGGCTTCTTCCTCGGCATTTCGAAGAAGATATGATGGCCAGGTCGAATGCATACGCCTGGCCCCCAGGCAGTTGACAGCTGAATCTGGGGAGATCGCAAGATGAACCAGGCGGATGGTAGTTGCAATGTTGGCGCTACTCTCCGCCTGCCCTGAAATTGGGGCGTCAGCTGCACGTGGCAGATATAGTAACCTTGGATCCTGGTCGAAGGATCAATCGCAAATCGCGCCACACGATATCAGCAACGCCACAACCTAACGAACTTCTATTTCGAGAAATCCCAATCGGGGCGGATCGCGCCGGAGACGTCGTTGAATGACCCATCGACGAGTTCGGCGACCAACAGGCGGCTGTAGTCGACCGGTCCGGGCATGGTTGCCCGGCCACTCGGCACGACCCTGAAACCGACGCGGCTGTAATAGGCCTCGTCGCCGACCAGGAGCACCAGGCGGTGCCCCTTGTCCTTGGCGTCACGAAGCGCGCGTTCGAGCAACGCACGTCCAACCCCGCGGCTGCGAAACGGCGGCTCGACCGTCAATGGCCCCAGCAGCAACGCCTTGGTCTCGCCGACGACGACTGGCAATTGTCGCAACGAGCCCACCAGCAACGTTCCGATCCGGGCGGTGAACGACAGATCGAGCAAATGATCGACGTGCTCGCGAATCCGATAGGCGCTCAGAACAAAACGGCCGGGCCCAAATGTGCGCTCATGCAGGCGCTCGATCGCCTGCGCGTCGTTGGCCGTTTCAGCCAGGATGGTAAGGGAGAGGTCACTCATCAACCCACGTTGAACTTCGAATGCCGAAGCCCGTCAAGTCCTCTCGCGAGGGGCCTGAGCCAGATAGGCGAGCAGCTTCATCTCGCGGCGCCCGCGCGTCACCGTATCGAGCACCAGGCCCGACGAGACCGAGAGGACGGCCAAAATCATCAGCCCCATCGACAAGACCGCGGTCGGCAGCCGCGGAACGAGCCCTTCCTCGAGATAGGTGACAAGAATCGGAAGTGCGAGGCCGACCGACACCAGGGTCAGGAATGCGCCGATTGCCGTGAAAAAGCGCAGCGGCTTTTCCGAACGATAAAGCTTCAGGATGGTGCCGAGAATTCGCACCCCGTCGCGCCAGGTGTTGAGCTTGCTGACCGATCCTTCCGGGCGGGCATAATAGGGCGTCTCTAGCTCGGCGACCGGCAACGCCAGTTCCAGCGCATGAACGCTCAACTCGGTCTCGATCTCAAAACCATCGGACAAGACCGGGAAGGATTTGACGAACCGGCGGGAGAATACCCGATAGCCCGAAAGAATATCCTTGAAGGCCTGACCGAATACCGCCGACAGAAAGCCGGTCAGGAGCCGGTTGCCGGTGCGATGGCCAAGCCGATAAGCGGCTTGCGTCTGATCGACGCGAAGGCCCACCACCATATCGAGGTGCTCCGACAACAGCGTCTCGATCATGCGCGGCGCGCTTGCCGCATCGTAGGTGGCATCGCCATCGACGAGCACGTAGATATCGGCATCGACGTCGGCGAACATGCGGCGGACCACATGGCCCTTGCCCTGGCGGCGTTCGCTGCGAACCGAGGCTCCGGCGTCACGGGCGACCGCGGCGGTACGGTCGGACGAGTTGTTGTCGTAGACGAAAATTTCAGCCGACGGCAACGCTTTGCGAAAATCGGCAATCACGGTTGCCACCGCGGCTTCCTCGTTGAAGCAAGGCACCAGCACGGCGATCCGCGGCTGCGCGGGCTCTACTTGCGGGAATTCGGATTTCGCAAATTCCGCCAGCGCCTCCGCCATGCCGGCCAGATCGCCGCGAAGCTTTAGCGGACGTTTGGGTTCCGGTACGGCGCTCATCGGCTATTCCTTAACGATCGTTAGGATTTTGAGGCCCGATCATAAGGACGTATCGCTAACGTTCTCTAACGCCAGGTCTGAATTCGCGGCCTGTTTTCGATCACTTCCGATATCCGAAGCCGCGTTCCCGTGGTCGTCTCTTCGGGCAAGGCTTGGGTTTCGAAAAAGCCGCATTCGATGATTTCGCGGTTCGGCTCCGGCAAACGGTCCTGCCTGAACTGCCGGACAAGATAGACCGCGACATGATCGCGCGGGGAAACGTGGCTGTTGAGATAGATACCGAAAAGCGCGGGTTCACCAACGAATTCGATCCGTCCCTCCTCTGCCAATTCGCGCCGCAAGGCCTCGCGCAATGTCTCGCCGGTTTCCACCCCGCCACCCGGCAGATGCCAGCCGCTGACATAACTGTGCTTGACCAGGAACACGCGGTTTTCGCCATCAAGCACCACGGCGCGGACGCCAAGCGTCATGCCACGCGCAAACCGCCAATAGAGATGAAAGAGCCGCCGCAGCACCGGTTCAAACCTTGTTCGCAAGCGCTGAACGATTGTCATTACGGCAAAGCCTGGTGTCCTGGTTCTTGCGTTTGATCCTTGCATCCTCCCCGCCGGCTTGCCAATACATTCATCAATCTTGCAAGGTGTGATGAGACGACCATGCGGCAACCCTTTCGATCCGACGAAGAACGCGGATAGAGACAATGGCGGCCTTCACCCTCGCTCATTTATCCGACCCGCACCTTCCGCCGCTGCCGGCCGCCGGGCTTTTCGAACTCGCCAGCAAGCGGGCGCTCGGCTATCTGAACTGGAAGCGCAACCGCCACCGCTACCATCGGCGCGATGTGGTCGACGTGCTGATATCCGATCTGCAGGCACAGATGCCGGATCACATTGCGATCACCGGCGATCTCGTCAACCTCGCATTAGAGGCCGAGTTTGCGCCGGCGCTGGCGTGGCTGCAAAGTGTCGGACCGCCAGATCGGGTCACCGTCGTTCCCGGCAACCACGATGCCTATGTTCGCGCGACTGCCCATCGATTTACGGAGTCATGGGGAAGCTATCTCGCCGGCGATAATATATCGGCACATGACGCGATCTTTCCGGCGCTGCGCCGCCGCGGCCCGCTGGCGCTGATCGGCGTCTCCTCGGCGGTGCCAACGCCGCCGCTGATGGCGACGGGATGGCTTGGAAGAAGCCAGATGGATGCGCTTGAAAGCATGCTCGCGGCTCTTGCTTCCGAACAGGTCTTTCGCGTCCTGCTGATTCATCATCCGCTCCGATCGAACTCACGCGCCAAGCGTCTGACCGATTCGGCGGAGCTGCTTGCACTCCTGAAACAATACGGCGTGGAACTGGTGCTGCACGGGCATGATCATGTTCACTCCACGATCTGGGTGGAGGGGCCGAATGGATCCCCGATTCCTGTGGTCGGCGTGCCCTCAGCTTCCGCGCTCGCGCACGGCCACTATCCCGATGCGGCCTATAATCTGTTTTCGATCGCGCGCCACGGCGACGGCTGGCGCTGCCAGCAAATGGTCCGCGGTATCAACCAAGCGCGTCAGATTCGGGAAATCAGGCGCGTGCAGCTAATGTAGTCTCAGCGAGCTATAAACTGCTCAGGCTCGCATAAAGCGCGACGCCGAACAGCGCCAAGGCACCGAGGAGAAAACCGAACGCAAACGGCCAGAATCGGCTGCGGCTGCGGGGTTCTTCAGTCCGAGGCGGCGCGGCCACAGCCGAAGCAACCAGCGCATGTTCGCGCTCCACGATACGCCGCGCGACGTAGTCGGTGACGGCATCGACGATGACGGGAACGTCGTGGGACTCCGCGATCACGATGCGGCCAAAGCGGGTGTCCTGCACGAAGCGATAGGCGCGCTTGTCACGGCCCATCAGGATATGGGCGACCACATCGATCCACAGCCGCGGCGTCTCGCCCTGGCTGATGCCGCGGTCGAACAAATCGACACTGTCGGGAATTTGCCCAAACAGCGGATCAAGCGCCTCGTTCAGGATCTCCAGCCGGGCGACTTCCGCATCGCGCAGGTCGACCACGACGCCGGTGCGGTCGGCGGCCTCGATCCGTGCCTTGCGAAGTGCGTCGCGCAGCCGCGTCGGGCGCGCTTCGCCAGCCGCCTCGTCTACGGTATTTTTTGCCTCTGCCATCGGTTTTGCGCCCGTCCTGATCGACTTGGGATCGGAAAAGTCGCATTAACCTATCAGTAACCCTGCCATCCGCAAAGAGCCGTTTATTCCCAAAGGCTTATGCTACCCCCCAAGACGAACCCGGCCCCGCCACCCCCGAAGGGGTGACGAGGCCGCATCCGCCCTTGGACGTCTTCTTGGAAAGGAATCAGGCCATCACGCGGGCCGGTTCTTCCACGATCGAAAAGCGCACGCCGGCCTTGTGACGGCTCTCTTCCGAAACCTCGCGCCAACAATCTTCAGCCTCGGCGCGGGTCTTGAACGGACCTCTGACCTGAGCCGAGCCTTCAACGAGCTTGTGGAAATTCATCGAACCGAACTCGCCACCGATCACCCAGAAATTACTGCCTTTGGTCATTGTCGCTCTCCTGTTGTTGTCGCGCGATCAGTCTGGAATTCGACCAGATCTCCAGACTGATCCACTTAACCGTTAGCCGAACTGGTTCATCGTGTTATGGGCACCACCCGCCTTCAGGGCAGCTTCGCCGGCGAAGTACTCCTTGTGATCGTCGCCGACGTCGGAGCCGGCCATGTTCTGATGCCTCACGCAGGCGATGCCCTGACGGATCTCGGCGCGCTGGACGTTCTTCACATAGCCGAGCATGCCCTGCTCGCCGAAATATTCCCTCGCCAGATTGTCGGTCGAGAGCGCCGCCGTGTGATAGGTCGGCAGCGTGATCAGATGGTGGAAGATGCCGGCGCGCTTGGCTGAGTCGGCCTGGAAGGTGCGGATACGCTCGTCGGCTTCCTGCGCCAGCGGCGTGTCGTCGTATTCCGCCTTCATCAGCTCGGCACGATTGTACTTGCTGACGTCCTGGCCCGCTTCCTTCATCGCATCGTAGACCTGCCAACGGAAGTTCAGCGTCCAGTTGAAGGACGGCGAATTGTTGTAGGCGAGCTTCGCGTTGGGGACCACCTTGCGGATCCGATCGACCATCTTGGCGATCTGCTCGATATGCGGCTTCTCGGTTTCGATCCACAGCAGGTCTGCGCCGTTCTGCAGCGAGGTGACACAGTCCAGCACGCAGCGATCTTCACCGGTGCCCGGGCGGAACTGATAGAGATTGCTGGGCAACCGCTTCGGACGCATCATCTTGCCGTGCCGGTTGATGATGACATCGCCGTTCCTGGCATTGTCGGCCGTCACTTCCTCGCAATCGAGGAAGCTGTTGTACTGGTCGCCGAGGTCGCCGGGCTTGTGGCTCACGGCGATCTGCTGCGTGAGGCCGGCGCCGAGCGAGTCGGTGCGGGTCACGACGACGCCGTCTTCCACGCCCAGTTCGAGGAACGCATGGCGGCAGGCGCGAATCTTCGCGAGGAAGACGTCGTGCGGCACGGTCACCTTGCCGTCCTGGTGTCCGCACTGCTTTTCGTCCGAGACCTGGTTTTCGATCTGGAGCGCGCAGGCGCCCGCTTCGATCATCTTCTTGGCGAGCAGATAGGTCGCTTCCGCGTTACCGAAGCCGGCATCGATGTCGGCGATCACGGGGACGACATGGGTCTGGAAGCTGTCGATCTTCTCGATCAGCGCCTTTTCCTTCGCCTTGTCGCCTGCCTTGCGGGCGGCATCGAGCGCGCGGAAGATATCGTTCAGCTCGCGCGAGTCGGCCTGACGCAGGAAGGTATAGAGCTCTTCGATCAGGGCCGGCACCGAGGTCTTCTCGTGCATCGACTGGTCAGGCAGCGGCCCGAACTCGGAGCGGAGCGCCGCGATCATCCAGCCGGACAGATACAGGTAACGCCGATCCGTCGTGCCGAAGTGCTTCTTGACCGAGATCAGCTTCTGTTGGGCGATGAAGCCATGCCAGCAGCCCAGCGACTGGGTGTACTTGGTGGGATCGCCGTCATAGGCGGCCATGTCGGCCCGCATCAGCGCCGCGGTGTAGCGGGCGACGTCGAGGCCGGTCTTGAAGCGGTTCTGCAAGCGCATGCGCGCGACGGCCTCGGCCGTCACCCCGTTCCAGGTCGGCTGGGTGTCGAGGAGCGCCTGGGCCGCCTTGACCTCATTTTGATACGAAGCCGGGCCCTGGAGAGCCTGATCGCCGATCCCGCGTGGCTGGTAGTTCATGTTCGTATTCCCTTTCGGTGGCGACAGACCTGCAACAGGACGTCGTTTTCGACATTCGTGACAGTGCATCGCAAAATGCGTGTCAGGAGGTAAACGCGAAACTCCCGATTTCGTAAATACGGCTTGATTTCAAATGGTGATGTCATGTAACAGATAGACTTGTAATATTAGTTATCTTGTAAATTTTGTTACAAAACTAAAGTACGTCACTCCGGGATGGTCCAAAGGACCAGACCCGGAATCTCGAGATTCCGGGTTCGATGCGGAGTTTCATCGGGCCGGCCAATAGGCCGGACCCGGTGGCATCGCCCCGGAATGACCCCACACGGTCAAGGAGGCCGCGATGGCAGGCGATTCCGGAAAGAAGCTGTTTGTCGGGCCCCGCTTCCGGCGCATCCGCCAGCAACTGGGGCTGTCGCAGACCCAGATCGCGGAAGGCCTCGGCATCTCGCCCTCCTACATCAACCTGATCGAGCGCAATCAACGCCCGGTGACGGCGCAGATCCTGCTCCGTCTGGCGGAGACCTATGATCTCGACCTGCGCGACCTCGCCACCGCCGATGAAGACCGATTCTTCGCCGAACTGAATGAGATCTTTTCCGATCCGCTGTTCCGGCAGATCGACATGCCGAAACAGGAATTGCGCGATCTCGCCGAACTCTGCCCCGGCGTCACGCATGCGCTGCAACGGCTGTATGCCGCCTATACCGAGGCCCGCCGCGGCGAAACCATGGTGGCGGCGCAAATGGCCGATCGCGACGAAAGCACGCGCTTTGAGGCCAACCCGATCGAGCGGGTCCGCGATCTGATCGAGGCCAACCGCAATTATTTTCCCGAACTCGAAACGGCGGCGGAAAACCTGCGCGACGAGTTGAACGTGCCCGCGGAAGAGCTGTTTGCCGCGCTCTCCGCGCGCTTGCGCGAAAAGCATTCGATTCTCACCCGCATCATGCCGGTCGACGTGATGCGCGAGACGCTTCGCCGTTTCGATCGCCATCGCCGGCAACTCCTGATCTCGGAACTGGTCGACAACCCCGGTCGCGCGTTTCAGATCGCCTTTCAGATTGGGCTCACCGAATGCTCAAGCGCGATCGAGACCATTATCGGCCGCGCCGGACCGCTGGACGACGCCCCGCGCCGGCTTTACCGGATCACACTGGCGAATTATTTCGCCGCGGCGGCGATGATGCCTTATCAGTTGTTTCAGACCGCCGCCGAAGCGCTCGGCTACGACCTCAACATCCTGTCGCAGCGCTTCAACGCGGGCTTCGAGCAGGTGTGCCATCGCCTGACCACCTTGCAGCGGCCCAATGCGCGCGGCGTTCCTTTCTTCATGCTGCGCGTCGACAACGCCGGCAACGTGTCCAAGCGGTTTTCCTCCGGCACCTTCCCGTTCTCGAAATTCGGCGGCACCTGTCCGTTGTGGAACGTGCACTCTACGTTCGACACGCCGGATCGCCTGCTGAGCCAGGTGATCGAATTGCCGGACGGCACGCGCTATTTCTCGATCGCACAGGTGGTGCGTCGCGCAGCCACGCCGCACGCGCAAGCCCAGCCGCGCTTTGCGATCGGTTTGGGATGCGAGATCCGTCACGCGCCGAAACTGGTCTATGCGAGCGGACTTAACCTCGAAGCAACCGAGGGCACACCGATCGGCGTCAACTGCCGGCTCTGCGAGCGCGAGAATTGCAGCCAGCGCGCGGAGCCGCCGATCACGCGAACGCTGATCCTGGACGAGAACACGCGGCGGATGTCGTCGTTTGTCTTTTCCAACGCGCGGGAATTGTGAGAGGCGGTCGCGCGGAGTGCTACAACTGGTCGTCCCTGCGAACGCAGGCACCCATAACCACCGATGCCCGTTGTAGATGGGATTGCTGCCACAGCTTTGCGCAACATAGACGTCGGTGGTTATGGGTCCCGGCTCGCGCTTCGCTTGGCCGGGACGACGGAGATAGGTCGATTTAATTTCCACACACACCTTTTCCTTCCCGCGGCGCGGATTGCGCCCGGGTCATGCGAGAACCGTCGCGCCTCGAAGACAGAGGGCGCAGGGAAAGCCGGATGCACCACGCACCCGCAGCCTCGCGTGCAAAATAAAACAAAGCACACGAGCATGGTCGCCACAGGTTCGCCGGAAACGCCCGGCCTTCCCTGCGCAATGGTTTTAACGGCTTCCTTCGCGCTCTCTCCGGTGATCGGGCTTTTTGTCACCGTCCCCGCCGTGATGCGCTAGGCATCATCGGCCGGTTAACGCCAGCGTCGAGGCATCAAGACCACACGACTTCACCGTCCGCCTCACACGCGTTCGTCTTGCGCGCCAAAGCGTCCACCGTATCCCGCCCAACGTTCGTGACGATGGCCAACGTCCCTCTTATCGAGACGAGACGGGCGAGGCTGTAGGCGTGATTTGCCCGACGGGTTAAGCGGAATATTTTTGCAAAGCGGACTGGACACGACGGACAAATCAGCCAGACCGGCGCCACGCTGGCACCTCGTTGGCATCGGTCACGTCGTCTCGATTCCTGTCGGCATGAGGTTGGCTAATCCGTCTGAGCCGCTATGGTGTCCCCAAGCACCGCCTCGTCCTGCACCCAGAACTGGATATCCCGAAATGTTCGTTTCGTTCTTTCCCCGCCCCAAGCTGTTCTTTTGGTCAGCCGTCATCTGGATAGCCCTGTCGATGACGCTTTGGTACGGCTATGTGAGCGGTCTCACTGAAGCCTCGACGCCAGGAGTGGTAGGCGTAGCGCTGTTCTGGTCGGCGCCGTCGTTGTGGTTCGACCTCTATTTCCTGGTCAGCGCGGCGATCTTCGCCGGTTTCTGGATGGTGCTCGCGCCACACCCGTGGGCGAACTGGTCCATTCTTGGTTCGGCACTGATCCTGTTCACGTCGTATTTTCAGGTGCAAGTCAGCGTCGCGATCAACAGCTGGTACGGGCCGTTCTACGATCTCCTGCAGGCCGCCCTTTCAAAATCGAAAGTAGTAACGGCCGGGGAATTCTACGGCGAATTGTCGACCTTCGCCGGCATCGCGCTGGTCGCGGTCATCGTCGGTGTGATGACGCGCTTTTTCGTCAGCCATTACATCTTCCGCTGGCGTACGGCGATGAATGATTTCTACGTATCCCACTGGCCGAGGCTGCGCACGATCGAGGGCGCCTCGCAACGGGTGCAGGAAGACACCATGCGGTTTGCAACCACCACGGAGGGTCTCGGAGTCAATCTGATCAGCTCCGTCTTGACGCTGATTGCTTTCCTGCCCGTGCTGTTGCGGCTGTCGGCCAACATCACCGAGTTGCCTCTGATCGGCGTTATTTCCTATCCGTTGGTGATCGCCGCGATCGTTTGGTCGGTTATCGGCACCGGCGGACTCGCCTTGGTCGGCATCCGCCTGCCCGGCATCGAGTTCCACAACCAGCGAGTCGAAGCGGCTTACCGCAAGGAACTGGTGCTCGGCGAAGACGATCCGACCCACGCCGATCCACCGACACTGACGATGCTGTTTGCCAATATTCGCCACAACTACTTTCGGCTCTATTTGAACTTCTTGTATTTCAATATCGCACGCATCGTCTATTTGCAGACCGACGTCGTCTTTCCGTACATCCTGCTCGTACCCACGATCGTCGCCGGCAAAATTACACTCGGTGCGTTGAACCAGATTTTGAATGCGTTCACGCAGGTGCGGCAATCGTTCCAGTATCTCATCAACTCCTGGAGCACCATTGTTGAACTGATCTCGATCTATCAGCGGCTACGCGGCTTCGAGGCAATGATCCACGGCGACCCGTTGCCGCCGATCGAGTCAGAGGCGGAACCGCAATCGGTGTGAGCAATTAACCCGAAAAGGGAGATTCCGATGAGACGACAGATTTTTGCAGGCGCGGCGGCGCTCGTCCTTGCCGCCGCAATGACGTCGGGAGCGATGGCTTCCGACCACCGAGGCGCGGGCGGTCATCACTGGCGCCACCATCATCGTATCATCGTCGGTGGTGGCGATGCCGGGCCTACTTATGGCGGACGCTATTACAGCCTGGGTCCGTTGGGCTTCACCTCGGTACCGCCGGGCAGCTATTCCGGTTACGGCACGTCCGTCAGCGCCTGGTCCCGGTAGGCGCTTTCTTAACAATTATTTTAGCTGGCGTTCTCGATTCCTGTAGCAACGGCGGCACGTCGGGCCCGTTGACTCCCAATGTTCCAGAGGATGTTGAGGAGATTTCGATGAAACGACCAATTCTCGCAGGCGCCATCGCGCTTGCACTCGCCGCCGGCATGACATCAAGCGCGACGGCTTTCGATCATCACAGCTTCCATAGCAGCCGATTTGAAGGAATCCGGGGATATGGTAGCTGGCGCCATGGCGATTGGGGCAGCCGGCATTTCGTTAGCGGCGACTATGGAGCACGACGGGGATTGTCCGGCCTCGGAGAGGGCAGCTATTGCCCGGCATTCAGCCGCTGCGGGGCTGGTCTTCCCAATTGAGCGATCTGGTTTGATGAACCCTAAGGGCTGTCATGTTTTGCCAGCCCGTTTTTCTTTTGCCAGCCCGTTTTTCGGCGCGCCGCCGCGCAAAAAGGATGCTAGTGGAGAGGCGCGTCACTCTAACTGGTTCCTGCAATGCGGCTATCCACGAAAATTCCAGCCCTGCTTGGTACGATCGGGCTTGCGATCTTTGGCGGAGCAGAACCAGCACCGGCGCAAACTCTTCCATTGACGGCACCGGCACGCGCCGCGCCGCTCCCGCGCGCCGCCAGTTGCCATAACGGCGCGAGCTTCGATCGTTTCCTCGCCGATCTGAAACAGCAGGCGATCGCGGCCGGCGTTTCGCAGCGCGCGATCGGCGAGGCCGCGCCCTATCTCGTCTACGACCAGGGCATCGTCAATCGCGACCGCGGCCAGCGCGTGTTCGGTCAGGTGTTCACCGAATTTTCCGGCCGCATGGCCGCACCTTACCGGATGCAGCAGGGCCAGGCGCACATCAAGACCTATGCGACCTCCTTTGCGCGCGCCGAGAAGGAGTATGGCGTGCCGCCAGCGGTGATCGCGGCCTTCTGGGGGCTTGAAAGCGATTTCGGCGCCAATATGGGCAACCTGCCGACGCTGCGCTCGCTGGTGTCGCTGGCCTATGATTGCCGGCGCTCGGAGCGTTTTGCGGGCGAGACCATCGCCGCGCTGAAAATCATCGATCGTGGCGATCTCTCGCCCGACGAGATGGTCGGCTCATGGGCCGGCGAACTTGGCCAGACCCAATTCCTGCCGACGCATTATTTCAACTACGCGGTGGACTATGGCGGCCGCCGTAATCTCCTGAGCAGCGCGGATGACGTGATCGGCTCGACGGCGAACTACATCGCCAACGGATTGAAGTGGCGGCGCGGCGAGCCCTGGTTGCAGGAAGTACGCGTAACGGCGCCTGCCAATTTCCCCTGGGACCAGGCCGACCTCACGATCCGCTTAGCCCGCGCGAAGTGGGCGGAGTTCGGCGTCAAATATCCCGATGGCCGGCCGTTGCCGGCGGACGACATGCCTGCCTCGCTGTTGTTGCCGATGGGCCGCAATGGGCCGGCCTTCCTCGCCTACGCCAATTTCGCCGCCTATACCGAGTGGAATAACTCGCTGATCTATTCGACCACGGCCGGCTATCTCGCCACCCGTATCGCGGGCGCACCGCCGATGCAGCGACCGGCTGGACCAGTGCCGCAGTTGCCGTTCAACGAGTTGCGCGAACTGCAACAGCTTCTCGTGCGTGCCGGCTACGACGTCGGCAAGGTGGACGGCGTGATGGGCCAGCAGAGTCGCACCGCGGTGAAGGCGATGCAGATCAAATACGGCTTGCCGGCGGACTCCTGGCCAACGGCCGAGCTATTGGCGCGGATGCGCGGCCCGCGCGCGCAGCCTGCCGCGGCAGCGGCGGCGCAACCGGCACGGTAATACCCTCACGGTGAGGAGCGCGGCGCGCCCGAGCAGGCCGAGCGCCGGCGAAGCCGTTAGCGAATGGCGCTATTCAATCATCACGCGTCGGCGGACGATGCTTTGCATCGCCGGGAGAACCATGAGGCCACGGCCAGGCGGGCCTTCATCCTTCGAGACGCGGCCTTCCGGCCGCTCCTCAGGATGAGGAAGCAGGTGTTCGTCCAGCCTTTCGCCCCCTGACAGAGTTGTATTGTTCCACAAATCATCCCATTTGTGGCACACGCCGTTCGGCCGCAAACATCCACGCCACGAAAGAGCATCACATGTCCTTCTATGACGCCTCCGTTCCCGCCTTCCTGCAAATCCTCGGCAGTCTCTCGGGTATTCTCACAAAAGCGGAGGCGCATTGCGCCACAAAGAATATCCAGCCTGAAGTATTGCTCGGCGCACGGCTCTATCCGGACATGTTGCCGCTGTCGAAGCAAATTCAGCTGGCCTGCGATTTCGCGGGCAAGGGCTGCGCCCGGCTCGCCCATGTCGATGTGCCATCAACGCCCGACACCGAGAAAACATTCGAAGAATTACGACAGCGGCTCGCCAAGACCATCGACTACCTCAAAAAATTTACGCCCGCGCAATTCGAGGGCGCCGACAGCCGCGAAGTCACCTTCCCGATCGGCCCCGACAAAACCCTGACGTTGAAGGGTCAGGAATTCCTCAACCGCTTTGCATTTCCGAATTTCTATTTCCATGCCGCGACCGCCCACGGCATCCTTCGTCACAACGGCGTCGAGATCGGCAAGCGGGATTTCCTGGGCGTCGCCTGAACGACAACGCTGCAGTCGAATTTACCAAAGCGGGCGCTGGAAACAGTATGGACTTATCCTCCAGCGCCCGTTTCGGGTGAATTATAACGGCTGGCGATTTCGTGATCGCGGTCGGCTTGCCATGGTGCGCGGCAACGCACAATTCGATATGGTTCCTATCTGCTCTCATCAACTCACCGAGATCATCCAAATGAGCACGTCCAAACTCCTCGAACCGTTCAAGCTTGGCTCGATTACGCTTTCCAATCGCCTGGTGATGGCGCCCTTGACCCGTAACCGCGCGTTGGAGGGCCTGGTGCCCAATCCCCTGGCGGTGGAATATTACGGACAGCGGGCCTCCGCCGGACTGTTGATCTCCGAGGCCACGCAGGTTTCGCAGCAGGGTCAGGGATATCAGGATACTCCCGGCATCTATTCCAAGGAGCAGATCGCCGGATGGCGGAAAGTCACTGACCGCGTGCATGCGCAGGGAGGGCACATTTACCTTCAGCTCTGGCATGTCGGCCGCATCTCGCATACCTCACTGCAACCGAATGGCGGCGCACCGGTCGCGCCGTCGGCGATTCGCGCCAAGACCAAGACCTTCGTCAACGGCACCTTCGCCGATGTTTCAGAACCCCGCGCCCTTGAGCTTTCGGAAATTCCGGGAATCATCGACGGCTTCAAGAGAGGCGCGGCCAACGCGATCGCCGCAGGCTTCGACGGCGTCGAGGTCCATGGCGCCAACGGTTATCTGCTGGATCAGTTCGCCAGAGACGGCGCCAACAAGCGCACCGATGCCTATGGCGGCTCAATCGAGAACCGCGCCAAACTGATGCTTGAAGTGACCAAGGCCGTGGTCACTGAAGTCGGTTCTGAGCGCACCGGCATCCGCATTTCGCCGGTGACGCCTGCCAACGACATTTCGGATTCCAATCCACAGGCGCTGTTCGACTATATTGTCGATCACCTCAACGCGCTGAAGCTGGTCTACATCCATGTCATCGAGGGCGCGACCGGCGGTGCGCGCGATATCGCGCCGTTCGACTATCACTCGCTGCGCAATCGCTTCAAAGGCACCTACATCGCCAACAACGGCTACGACCTTGAACTCGCCAACAAGGTGTTGTCCGCCAATGAGGCAGACTTGATCGCGTTCGGCAAAGTGTTCATTTCCAATCCCGACCTGGTCGAGCGCTTCAAGCGCGGCGCGCCGCTCAATGAGTATGACAAGGCCACCTTCTACGGCGGCGGCGCCAAGGGATATACGGACTATCCCGCGCTTGAATCAGCTGACGCCGCGGAGTGATCTCCACGCGTCGGTAATCTCGGAAGACGTCGGGTGCAGCCTGGACTTGGCTCGACGTCTTCCGTCATGCGCGCCTCCCGTTTCGGCTGGCGGACCGGCTTCGTCCTCACGTTGGCGTGACTGGCCGGGAATGTTTGCGGCCGGCCGGTGTGATCAATAGGCAACCGTCCGACAGTCAGCAGGAGAAGCGCATGACCAGTTTTGCCGTCCGCCTTTTGACGCTCGGCCTCGTCGCCGCAGCGTTGGGAGCCGCTCCCATGATCGCTCCCGTGAAGGCCGCAACGGACGCGAGCACGGCCGTCAAGAAGAAACACAAGAAGATGAGCCCGGCAGGGTCCGAGGCACAGGCGCCCAAGAGCTCTTCACAGTATCCGCCCAATATGGCCGACGATCCAAATCGAAAGATCAGCTACTAAACAGAACCGCAGATCACGCCGGAATCGGCGGATCGCTGTGCTGGACGGCTTGCGGGTGGCCCTCATCATCGATGGCGACATAGGTGAAATTGCCGTCGGTCACCAGGATCGACTGCATTTCCCTGCGGCGAAGCACCCAGGCTTCCAGGTGCACCGTGATCGACGTTTTGCCGATCTTGACCAGATTGGCATGCACGGAAACGAGATCGCCGACATAGACGGGTTTGCGGAAATTCATCGCTTCGATGGCAACGGTCACGGTGCGTGATTTCGCGAGCTTGGAGGCAAAAACACCGCCGCCGACATCCATCTGGCTGAGCAACCAGCCGCCGAAAATATCGCCGTTCTGGTTGGTGTCGGCAGGCATCGCCAGCGTGCGGATGCAAAGATCGCCGCAAGGCTCGGCCTCAGTGACGGGTGGGGCGTGGATGGCTTGGGTGTCGGTCATGTCAAACGGGGCTCTCGAGAGGCGAATTCGAAACTATTTGAAGCTATCCCAGCCGGCATCCGGCGTGAACCGGCCGCCGAATTTTTGCGCGAGCGCGCGCAAGGTCGAGGCAACATTTTCCGCACCGCGCGTCCGCGCATAATTCAAGGGACCGCCGCGGAACGGGGCGTAACCGGTGCCGAAGATCATGGCGCCGTCGACCATGTCGGGATCGTCGACAATGCCTTCGCGCAAGCAGGCCACGCACACATTCGACATCGGCAGGATCAGCCGGTCGATCATCTCGGCGTTGGGCTCGGCGGCATTTTTGGAGCCCGTCCCCTTGTCGGCCTTGCCGTCCTTCCAGACATAGAACCCCTTGCCGGTCTTGCGGCCGAGTTCGCCCTTGGCGACCTTGTCGCGCAGCCAGGACGGCGTCGGCGGCAGCAGGTCGCCGAATTTCGAACGCAGCATGTCGCCGACCGCAAGACAAATATCAAGCCCGACCTGATCGGCCAATTCAATCGGCCCCATCGGCATGCCGAACTTTTCCGCGGCCGTATCGACCACTGTCTTGTCGATGTTTGCGTCTAACATCACCATGGCTTCCAACATGTAGGGCGTCAGCGCGCGGTTGACGACAAAGCCCGGCGAACTCTTGACCGGCAGCGGCAGTCGATCGATCGCGCCGACAAATGCCAGCCCCTCCTTCAGCAATTGCGGGTCGGTGCCGTCGTGGCTGACAACTTCGACCAGTTGCAGGCGCGACACCGGATTGAAGAAGTGCAGGCCGAGCAGCCGCTCAGGTTTTGCCAGCGTCGTTCGCAAATCCTGCAGCGGAATGCTCGACGTATTGGTGGCCAGGATCGCGCCCGCCTTCATCCGTGGCTCGAGGCCGGCATAGACCTTCTGTTTCAGCTCCAGCTTTTCCGGCACCGCCTCGATGATCAGGTCGGCGGTACGAACCCCCTCGCCGTCGAGATCGGGAACCAGCCGGTCGAGCGCGTCGCGCACATCAGTTCGCTTGCGGATGATCTTGCCGAACAGATCGGCCGCGCGCTTCATCGCGCCCGCGATCGGCTCCGGCTTCATGTCCGCGAGCGTCGCTCTCAATCCCTGATTGGCGCACCAGGCGGCGATATCGCCGCCCATGGCGCCGGCACCGATCACATGAACATGCCTGATCTTGTTGTCGGAGCCGGCGTGCTTTTTCATCTGATCGCGCAGGAAGAACACCCGGATCAGGTTTTGTGCCGTCGGCGTCACCATCAGATGCGCGAACGAACTCTTCTCGGCCGACAGCATCGCGGCCTTGTCACCGCCATGCTTCTCCCAGAGGTCGATCAACCCGTAAGGCGCCGGGTAATGTTCGGGCGAGGCCGATTTCGCGGCTTCAGAGCGCATGCGCGAGGCGAGAAACCCGCGCACCGGACCGGCATTCAGCGCCGAAATGAGAGGGCCGGGCTGAGCACGCTTGAGACGGCCGAACACAGCATCCTTCACCGCGTTGCGAACGTGGCGCTCCTCGGTCACCGCATCGACGAGACCGAGCGATTTCGCGCGGCGCGCATCGATGGTCTTGCCGGTGAGCATCAGCGTCATCGCCTGCATCGGATTGATGAGGCGGGTGAAACGCGCGGTGCCGCCGAGGCCGGGATGTAGCCCCAGCATCACCTCTGGGAAGCCGAAGCGCGCGTCGGCGATCGCAATGCGCATCTGACACGCAAGTACTACTTCCAGCCCGCCGCCGAGACAAAATCCGTGGATCACGGCCACGGTTGGAAACTTCACCGCCTCCAACCGGTCGACCACCGCATGCGCGCGTGCGATCTGCGTCTCGACCTCGGCCGGATCGGTCGCACCGCGGAATTCATTGACATCAGCTCCGGCGACGAAGCCGCTGGCTTTGGCCGAGCGAATAACAAGCCCCGTCGGCCGCTCGTTCTCGAGCGCGGCCAATACGGTGTCGAATTCGGCCAGCACGTCCGCCGATAGCGTATTGGCGCTGGCGCCTTCACGATCGAACAACAGCCAGGCGACGCCGTCGGAATCGCGCGTCAGCTTGAAATGGCGATAAGGCCCGGTCACGGCCGGCGGACCGAGCTCGAGCACACGATCGGCGAGGACGTCGAGGATGTGGCTTTCCATGACGCTCCCTATACCGTTTCGATCAGCATGGCGCCGCCGAGGCCACCGCCGATACATTCGGTGGCAATGCCGCGCTTGGTGCCGAGCCGCTTCATCGCGTTGACGAGGTGCAGGACAATGCGGTTGCCGCTGCAGCCGACGGGATGGCCAAGGCTGATCGCGCCGCCATCGACGTTGAGCCGGGCGCGGTCGATCTCGCCCGCCGCGCCGTCAAGTCCCAGGATTTCGCGGCAGAACTGTTCGTCGGCCCACGCCGCCAGACACCCCAGCACCTGGGTCGCGAAAGCTTCGTTCAATTCCCAGGTCTCGACGTCTTGCAGCGACAACTTGTTGCGCTTCAGGAGTTCGGTCGCCGACATCACCGGCCCCAGCCCCATGATCGAGGGATCGAGCGCCGCCCACTGGCTATCGACGATCACGGCCTTCGGCGTCAGGCCGTGTTGCTTGACCGCCTCTTCAGAAGCCAGAATGACCCAGGATGCGCCGTCGGTGATCTGCGAGGAATTGCCGGCCGTCACCTTTCCCCATGGCCGCTCGAACACCGGCTTGAGCGTGGCGAGTTTCTCTGGCGTGGAGTCCGGCCGCACGCCATCATCGTGATCGTAGAATTTTCCGTCGCGCGCAAACGCGGTCTCGACCTCGCCCTTGAGGAAGCCATTCGTTTGTGCATTGGCCAGCCGCTTGTGACTTTCGGCGGCATAGACGTCCGACTGTTCACGCGTAATGCCGAAAAGGTGGCCGACGACCTCGGCGGTCTGCCCCATGTTGAGTTCGGTGATCGGATCGGTCAGGCCGCGCTCCAACCCGATAATCGGCTTGAAATAGGCCGGACGCGCTTTTGCCATCGCCGCAAGCTTCGCCAGAATCCCCTTGGCGGTCGCAAGCCCTGCGAACCAGCGCACGCCCTGCTGTGGCCACACGAGCGGCGCGTAACTCAGGGCCTCGGCGCCGCCGGCCAAAATCAGGTCAGCGCTGCCTTCGCGGATATAGCGGTAGGCCGTATCGATCGACTGCATGCCGCTTCCGCAATTGATCTGCACGGTGAACGCGACCATCTTCTCGCCCATGCCGAGCCGCAGCGCGGCGACCCGCGCCGGATTCATCTCATCGGCAATGACATTGACGCAACCCAGGATGACCTGATCGAAAGCGTCAGCCGTAAAGGGTTGGCGTGCCAGCAGCGGCCGGCCGCATTGAACGGCGAGATCGACCGGCGTGAAAGGCCCGGGACCGGTGCGCGCTTTCAGGAACGGCGTGCGGCTGCCGTCGACAATAAAGACGGGTCGCGCCATCAGCTTGCCGCCCTCTGCTCACCCAGATCCTGGAAGAAGGAATGCACGTCGGCCGGCTTCTTGTAGATCGGCGACAGCGCCTCCGGAGCGAAATCATCGACCTCGATCACCCCGGCAACCGCGTCATGCGCGGCCTTGAGCTGTTCGCCCTCGGCCTGCGTGATGACGCCGCGCTTTACGGCTTCCTGCCAATCATGCAAATGCGCGGCGCGCATGCGCTTGGAGATCTCTTCCGCCGCGGTGACCAGAAGGAAGGCCTTTTCCAGCCGCGCCACGCCGCGATCGTCGTCGACATGCGAGAGGTCCGGCGTCAGCCGGTCGCGCGCCGCGGAAGGCTCCAGAACCAGCTGGGCGCATTCGTGCACCACGCGGTCGGAAGGCCCGAGCACGCGCGCGCCGAACGGCTGCACGACGATCTTCAAAATCACCGCGACAAACCGGTTCGGAAGGTTCGCCAAAATCTCCGCAAAGCGGCCCTCGATGGTGCGGAAGCCGCTGGCCATGCACCATTCGAGCGCGGCGAAATCGGCCACTTGGCGACCTTCGTCCTGCCAGCGCTTCAGCGCGGCCGACAGCAGATAGAGCTCGGAGAGAATATCGCCAAAGCGCGCGGACAGCATTTCCTTGCGCTTGAGCGCGCCGCCGAGCGTGAGTAGCGCCATGTCGGCGCAGAGCGCAAAGGCTGACGAATAGCGCGACAGCTGCCGATAGAATCCGGTCGCATCGCCAGCATCCGGCGCCGGCGCAAACATCCCGCCGGTCCAGCTCCGGCCGAAGGCGCGGAACAGCGTCACCACGCTGTGCCCGACATGCTTCCAGAACGCGTCATCGAAGGCATTCAAACCCTTGGCGTGGTCTTCTTCGCCGAGCGCGTTCATCTCCAGCAACAGATAAGGATGGGCGCGGATCGCGCCCTGCCCGAACACGATCAGATTGCGGGTGAGGATATTGGCGCCCTCCACCGTGATGCCGACCGGCACCGAGCGATAAAGACTGCCGAGATAATTCAGCGGCCCGTCGATCACGGCCTTGCCGCCGTGGATATCCATGGCGTCGTCGATGGCGATCCGCATGCGCTCGGTGGCTTGCAGCTTCATGATGCCGGAAATCACCGCCGGATGGCGGCCTTCGTTGAGCGCGGCGCAAGTCAGCCGCCGCGCCGCATCGAGCAGATAGGCAGTGCCGGCGATGCGGGCGAGCGGCTCTTCGATGCCTTCGAACTTGCCGATCGAAATCCCGAACTGTTCGCGAATGCGGGCATAGGCGCCGGTGGTGCGCGCCGCGTAGGCCGCGCCTGCCGCCGACAACGACGGCAACGAGATGCCGCGGCCGGCCGCGAGCGCCGTCATCAGCATCTTCCAGCCCTGGCCGAGACGCGTCTGGCCGCCGATGATGTAATCCATCGGAATGAAAACATCCTTGCCCCAATTCGGGCCGTTCTGGAACACCTGCATCGCCGGCAAGTGCCGATGCCCGATACTGACGCCCGGCAGGTCAGCCGGGATCAGGGCGACCGTGATGCCGAGTTCATCCACGTTGCCGACAAGATGGTCGGGATCGTAGGCCTTGAAGGCGAGACCCAAGAGAGTCGCGACCGGGCCAAGCGTGATGTAACGCTTGTGCCAGTTGAGACGAAGGCCGAGCACTTCCTTGCCTTCGAACGTGCCCTTGCAGATCACGCCACTGTCGATCATCGAGGCGGCGTCGGATCCGGCCTCCGGACTTGTCAGACCGAAACAGGGAATGTCGCGGCCATCGGCCAGCCGCGGCAACCAGCGCTCCTGCTGCTCCTTGGTGCCGAACCGCATCAGGAGTTCACCGGGCCCGAGCGAGTTCGGCACCATCACGGTGACGGCCGCCGCCAGCGAACGCGACGAGATCTTGCGTACGACTTCCGAATGCGCGTAAGGCGAAAATCCCAAGCCCCCATGCTCTTTCGGAATGATCATCCCGAAGAATTTTTTCTGCTTGATGAAAGCCCATACCTCGGGCGGCAGATCGCGCCATTCCCAGTTGATCTTCCAGTCGTCGAGCATGGCGCAGAGTTCATCGACCGGGCCATTGAGGAAGGCCTTCTCCTCCGCCGTCAGCACCGCCGGCGCCTGATTGAGCAGCTTCGACCAGTCCGGGTTGCCGGTGAAGAGATCGGCATCCCACCAGACGTCGCCGGCCTCCAGCGCCTCGCGCTCGGTGTCGGACATCGACGGCAAAACGCCGCGTGCCCAGGAGAAGATCGGTTTGGTGATAAAATCGCGGCGGAAAGAGCTCATGGCAGTGTCCTTGACTGTCGGCGGCACGGCGCGGGGCGGGAGCTACAATTTATGCCAGAACACGACTCACTTATTTGAATGCGTCAGAATTTGGTTGATACACCGCATTCAAAATAAAACGAAATTGATGCGCCGCATCCAAACGGATAACGGCCGGCGGCGTCAGCAGTTCCGGAATACCATCAGTAACTTAAGGCGGTGGGACTAATCCGGGCGCGGCATCTCGAACATGGCGTCCTGGCGAATTTCGAAATAGTCGCCCCGGCGGCCGGCACGCACGATGGGACGGGCAAGCGCGGTCTGATAGACGCCGTCCTTGATCATGGCCTTGTCGATGTGGACGGCGACAACCTCGCCAAGCGTCAGCCAGGCATTGGCCTTCCGGCCGTCAGCGCCCTGCAACTGAACGATCTGGGTCAGCTTGCATTCAAACGAAACCGGGCTTTCGGCGACGCGGGGCACGTTGACGAGTTTGCTGGGCACGGCCGTCAGGCCCGCGATCGAAAACTCGCTGACCTCATGGGCGACATGCGCGGCCGTGGCGTTCATCTGCTTCGCCAGATCCATGGTCGCGAGATTCCAGACGAACTCGCCGGTCTCCTGGATATTGGCGACGCTGTCCTTCCAGGAGGTCGAGGAAAATCCGATGATCGCCGGCGTATAGCAAAATCCGTTGAAGAAACTGTAGGGCGCCAGATTGACGTTGCCCTTGGCGTCACGCGAGGAAATCCAGCCGATCGGACGCGGCGCGATGATGGCGTTGAACGGATCATGCTTGAGGCCGTGGCCGTTCTTCGGCTCGTAATAGTGCAAGTCCCTGGGGCTGGATGCGTCCACGATGTTTCCTGTTTTCTTCTCTCGCGTTATTTCCGGCTGCGCGCCGCAAGCCCGGCGAGCAGGAAATCGATCATCTGGTCGATCTCCGCGTGGGGCTTCCCGGGCTTGTTCATCGCCTGGGCAATCATCTGCGGATGGAAGTAGCCCATCATGGCCTGGCAGGTGCACATGGCCGCCAGCGGTACATCCGTCGTCTCGAATTCTCCGGAGGCTGCGCCTTGCGCGATCACGCCGCCGATGGTCTCGACGATGGTCTGCATATGCGCCATGCAGACTTCCCAGCTTTCTTCCATCGCGATCTCGACCATCTCGTGCAGCTTGGAATCGCCGACAAAGCGCTCCGAGTTCATACGATGGATAGTCGTCAGCAATTCCCGCAAACGGGGCGTCGCGGGGCCCGGCTTGACGAGGATGGCCCTGGCCACGTCTTCGACCTCGCCCATCAAGACGCGGGCGACGCCCTCATGGATCGCTTTCTTCGACTCGAAGAAGCGGTACACGTTGGCCGGGCTCATGTGGAGCGCCTTGGCGATGTCGCCGACGGTGGTCTTCTGATAGCCGATCTCGCGAAATAGCCGCTCCGCCACCACGAGAATGCGTTCCCGGGTGTCCGTTTCGGTATGTTCGGCAGTCAGTGTCATTTCTGTAATGTCATTTCTGTACTTGGTTCATCCTGCCCGATTCGAAATCGAGCAGGGCCTTTTGCGGACAAACACCTCGCCCGCCCGAATGTTCAATCATTCCGCCGCCTCGGCAAGCGGAAATGCGGGTTGGACGATGTCCTGATGTTGAGGCGCAAGATCAACATGAACGCTTCCGCCGCTTTCTTCAAGGCTTTTGCGGAACCAGAGCGCATAGAGGCCCGGCAAATATAGCAGCGTCAGGAAGGTTGCGACGAACAGCCCACCCATGATGGTGATCGCCATCGGCCCCCAGAACGCGGAACGCGACAGCGGAATCATCGCCAGAATCGCGGCCAGCGCGGTCAGCACCACCGGCCGGGCCCGCCGGACGGTGGCTTCCACAATGGCCTCTCGCCGGGTCAGGCCGTGCGCGACGTCGGTCTCGATCTGATCGACCAGGATCACGGTGTTGCGCATGATCATGCCGGCCAGCGCGATCAGGCCGAGCAACGCCACAAAGCCGAAAGGCTGGTTGGCGACGTTCAAGCCGAGCGAGGCGCCGACGATGCCAAGCGGCGCGGTGAGGAATACCAGGAACAGGCGCGAAAAGCTCTGCAACTGGATCATCAAGAGCGTCAGCATCACGATCACCATCAGCGGAAACAGCACGAAGATCGAGGCATTGCCCTTGGCCGATTCCTCGAACGCGCCGCCCGGCTCGATCCGGTAGGCCGGCTCAAGATGATTGCGGATATCCTGAAGCTGCGGCCAGATCTGGTTGGTGACGTCAGGCGCCTGGACGCCGTCGACGACATCGCCCCGCACGGTGATCGCCATGTCGCGGTTACGCCGCCAGATGATCGGCTCCTCGTGGGCGTATTCGATTTTGGCGATTTGCGTGAGCGGCACCGCCACGCCATTGCGTGAGGTGACCGTGAGATCGCCGACATGGCCAAGATCGAGCCGTTCGGAAGGAACCGCACGGGCCACCACGTCGACTTTCTCGATGCCGTCGCGCACAGTGGTCACCGGTACGCCCGAGATCAGCATCGCAAGCGCCTGTGAGACGTCCTGCGGCGTCAGGCCCAGCGCGCGGGCCCGGTCCTGATCGACGACAAGCTTGAGGTACGGCGACTGCTCGTTCCAGTCGAGTTGCGCATCCTTGATATTCTTGTTTTCGCCAACGACATCGCGCACCTTGTAGGCGATCTCGCGGACGACCTTGGGATCCGGTCCGATCACGCGAAACTGAACCGGGAAGCCAACCGGCGGCCCGAAATTGAAGCGATCGACCCGCACCCGCGCTTCCGACAGGTCGCCCTCCTCGACCGCCTTCTCGACCCGCGCCTTGATCCGCTCACGCGCCTCGACATTCTTGGCCACGATCACGATCTCCGCGAAAGCCTCGTTGGGCAGTTGCGGGTTGAGCCCGAGCCAGAAACGCGGCGACCCCTGGCCGACATAGGACGTGTAGGTCGAAATATCAGAATCGCCCTTGAGCAGCTCTTCCGCCCTCTTCACGGATTTTTCCGTGACGTTAAATGCCGTGCCCTCCGGCAGCCGAAGCTGCAAGAACAGCTCGGGCCGCTCGGACAACGGGAAGAACTGCTGCTGGACATGACCGAAAGCAACGATCGAGATGATGAATACGGCAACGGTTGCGAGCACGGTCTTGACGCGGTGATTCACGCACCACTGGATCACGCTGCGTAACACGCGGTAGATGCGAGTCTCATAGACCGCATGCGGATCGTGGTTATGGCCCACCGCGATATTCGGCAACAGTTTGACGCCGATATAGGGCGTGAAGATCACCGCGACGAACCAGGAGGCAACCAGCGCAATCGCCACGATCCAGAAAATGCCGCCGGCATATTCGCCGACCGCCGAGTTGGCAAAGCCGATCGGCAAAAAACCCGCCGCCGTCACCAGCGTACCCGTCAACATCGGAAATGCGGTGGATTCCCAGGCAAAGGACGCCGCGCGGATACGGTCCCAGCCCTGCTCCATCTTCACGACCATCATCTCGACCGCGATGATGGCATCATCGACCAGGAGGCCGAGCGCGATGATCAACGCGCCAAGCGTGATCCGGTGCAGATCGAGCGACATCGCGTCCATCACGATGAAGACGATCGCCAGCACCAGCGGCACCGATGCCGCCACCACGATGCCGGTGCGCCATCCGAGCGCGACAAAACTGACGAACAACACGATCGCAAGCGCCTCAATGAAGGAATGCACGAACTCGCTGACCGCATGTTCAACCACATCCGGCTGATCGGCGATGCGATCGACGCTGATGCCCTGCGGTACCGCGTTCATGAATTCCGATGTCGCGGCCGCCACATCCTTGCCAAGTTCCAGAATGTTGGCGCCCTTGGCGGTGACCACGCCGATGCCGATGGCGGGCTTGCCTTCCTGGCGCACGACAAAGCTCGGCGGATCGACAAAGCCGTGGCTGACGGTCGCGATATCGCCCAGACGGAACACGCGGCCATTGCTTTCGACCGGCGTCTCCGCCACCGCCTTGACGCCGTCGAGCGCACCGGTGACACGGAGCGGCACGCGCTGCGAGGAGGTTTCCACCGTGCCGGCCGGAACGACATTGTTCTGCTTGGCGAGCGAATCGAACAGCGCCTGCGTCGTGATGCCGAGCGTGGCGAGTTTTGCATGCGAAAACTCGACGAAGATTTTTTCGTCCTGGGTGCCGTAGATATCGACCTTGGTCACGCCCGAGACCTTGAGGAGGCGCTGGCGCAGGCCTTCGGCAGCCTTCTTGAGCTGCGCGTAGTCGGCGCCGTCGCTGGTCATCATGTAGAGGATCGAGTCGACGTCGGAGAATTCGTCATTGACGACAGGACCGAGCAGGCCGGACGGCAACTCGCTTTGTACGTCGACGAGTTTCTTGCGCAGCAAGTAAAACAGATAAGGCACGTCCTTTGGCGGCGTCGAATCGCGGAATGTGACCTGCATCGCCGTGAAGGCCGGCTTCGAATAGGTCTGCACCTTTTCGAAATAGGGCAATTCCTGAAGCTTCTTCTCGATGGGATCGGCCACCTGCGCCTGCATTTCGGCTGCGGTCGCGCCGGGCCAGATCACCGAGACGTTCACCACCTTGACCGTGAAAAAGGGATCCTCGGCCCGGCCGAGCTTCTGATAGGAGAAGAAGCCGGCCACACCCAAAGCGAAAATCAGAAACAGCACCAGCGCAGGATGGCTGACTGCCCAGGCCGAGAGATTGAAGCGCTTCATCGTCCTTCTCCCCTGCCAGAACGAAAGCTATGGGCCGCCGCGGCGGCGGTTTGCACCCTCTCCCGTGGGGAGAGGGTTGGGGTGAGGGGGTACGGTCTATCGATGGAGCGTAACCCCTCACCCGGCGCTGTGCGCCGACCTCTCCCAATGGGAGAGGTGAAGCCGGCTCCGCGAACGACTTTCGAGTTCATCGCACTCTCCCGGCTCAAAACGACAACGACGACACGACCCGGACCTTCTGGGCCGGATCGAGCTTCTGCACACCGAGCACGACAATCTTCGCGCCTTCCTCAACACCGCCCGAGATGACGACGCAATTGCTGTCGTAGGATTTGACCGCGACCGGTTTCAGCGAAATCGCGCCCTTGTCGTCGACGACATAGAGCGAGGGATCGCCGCCCTGGCTGTACAGCGCCGACAACGGCAGCCGCGCCACACGTTCGGTCTGCGCGTCGGCAAGCGTCAGTGTTGCGGTCATGCCGAGCGAGACGTCTTCGCCCGCGTCGGGCAATGAAAATTTGGCAAGATAGGTTCGCGTCGCGGCATCAGCGGAAGGCGCAACCTCGCGCAGCTTCGCAGCATATTTCTTGTCCGGCCCCGACCACAGCGTGACCGTCGCAACGCCCGACTTGGCGCGATTGAGAAGCGTCTCGGGGACAGCGACGACTGCTTCCTTCTCACCAAGCCGGGCGACGCGGATCGCGGCCTGGCCCGCGGCAACCACCTGGCCAGGCTCGATCATCGTTGCCGTGACCACACCGCGGGTGTCGGCCACGAGCGTTGCATAAGAGAGCGAATTATTGGTCAGTTCGACCGAGCGCTCCGCGCGATTAAGCCGCGCCCGCGCCTCGTCGGCGGCGGCCTTGGCGGAATCGAGCTGCGCATCGGTGGCCCAGCCCTTGGCGCGAAGGTCCTTGGCGCGCTGCTCGGCGGCGCCCGCCTGGCCCAGCACGCCGGTCGCGGCGCGCTGTTCGGCTTCGGCCTGCTCGGCCTGCAATTTCAGATCGATCTCATCGAGCGTGGCGAGCGGCTGGCCGATATCGACGCTCTCGCCGACCTCGACCAGCCGCTTCGCCACCTTCCCGGGAACGCGGAAACCCATGTCGGTCTCGATCCGGGGCCTGATCGTGCCGACAAAGCTGCGCTCGGGGGATTGGGCTTCGTAATGGGCGGTTGCGACCAGGACCGGTCGCGATTCCGCGGGCTTCTCGGCGACCTGGTCGTTGCAGCCGGTCAGGGCAACGGCCATTGCAGCCAACGAAATTCCAACTAAGAGCTTGGAATAGCTTAAAAAAACCAATCGACCCAGCATCGGGGGCTCTCCTCTCGGCTCTCGTGTCCTGAAGAATGTTGATTATTGAATGATAAATGTCAATATTAATCATTAATCATGAAATCGTGAGTACGAACCAGCCCGCCGAACCCCGCCGGGCCGTTCTGCGCAAAACCTGCAAATAAATCCGCAAATCCTCGGCAGCTCGGACAAACGGCCTGCCAACCGGGCCGGCATGGTCCGGCCATGGCAAAAATCATCCCTGTTTCATTCAGCCGGCCCCGCCTGCCCCGAAGCCTGCTCCGTGATGGCTGGTGGCTGGAATCTCCCCCCTGCGCCGTCGTGCCGTTTGCGAAATCACCGCGAGCGCCGGGTGGCAAACCCCCATCAAGACCCAGGCCAAAAGCCGCTCATCTCACCCTCGTCCATTGCAGGAAGTGAAATCATGTCGATCGCGACCATGTCCGATTTTGAAACCGCGCCTGCACGTCCGCTGGCGACGCCGCTCATCCTCGCTGCCGGCTGCGTCGCGTTGGCCGACTGGCTGTTCTACGGCTGGGATGTCGGCATCTCGCTTGCGTTGTTTCTGGGCGTGCTTGGGGTGGTCGCGGTTGCAAGCAATCGCGTGCGCGCCACCCGCAAGACCCAAATTGTCATGAGCACCGTGTTCCTGGCCGGGCTGCTGGCTTTGGTCGAGAACGTCGACTGGCTGTCGGCGATCTGGGCCGGTCTTGCGACCGCGGCGTTTGTCGTCGTCATGACGGCGCATGACAAAGCGTCGTGGCAGCAACATCTTTTCGAGGCCACAATTTCTCCTGTGCTGGGCCCGTTCCGGTTTGCGAATGACGTGATTTGGCAAATCTGGCAGAAGCTCAAGCAAGATCACAGTTGGCTCAAGCTTGATTCTCTCATCGGCTGGATCGTCCCACTTGGCGTTTTTGCCGTCTTTCTTGCCCTCTTGGGATCGGCAAACCCGTTGATCGAGCGCGGCCTCCTGCAAATCGATATGCGCGCAATGCTCGACCTGCTTAGTCCCCGGCGCATCGCGTTCTGGATTGTTCTGGCGAGCATCACCTGGCCGTTCCTGTTCCGGCGCAGCTTTCGCAATCCAATTCGACCCATCGTATTGGGCGACGACGCGGCCAGCGTCGCCTCTGGCGTGAACTATCTTTTCGGCACCCAGGCGACGCTGCGATCCATGGTTCTCTTCAACGCGCTGTTCGCGCTACAGACCACGCTGGATCTAACCTATCTCTGGGGCGGCGCGGCGCTGCCGAATGGCATGAGCCACGCCGAATATGCCCATCGTGGCGCCTACCCGTTGATCGTCACCGCCCTGCTTGCCGCAGGATTCGTCCTGGTCGCGATGCGCCCGGGCGGCCCGGCAGAACAGTCCAGGCTGATACGTCCGCTTGTGCTGATCTGGATCGCGCAGAACATTCTCCTGGTGATCTCCTCGATCTTCCGGCTCGATCTCTACATCGCCGCTTTTTCGCTGACTTATTTACGGCTAACGGCCTTTATCTGGATGGGGCTCGTGGCCGTGGGCCTGCTGTTGATCCTGTTCCAGATCACGCGCCGAAAATCCAACTCCTGGCTGCTCACCGCCAATGCCATCGCGCTGGCGCTCGTGCTCTATGGCTGCTGCTTTCTCAACGCGCCCTGGCTCGTGGCACACTATAATGTCGAGCATTGCCGCGAGGTAAGCGGGACAGGACAAAATCTCGATTGGCGTTATCTTCAAAGCCTTGGCCCGCAAGTCCTTCCCGCACTCGAACTTCATCGGGAAAAATTTCCGGCCTATTGGGCCAACGAGAAATATAATCATCTGACCGCGCGTAACGTCTTTGTATCCTCCTCAAAAAACTGGCGGGACTGGAGTTTTCGGGCGTGGCGTCTCAAGCAATATTTCGCTAACAACCCCTTTGACATCACGTCCACCTCAGCCGGCAGGCAAGGCTAGCGACATGGCCCCTTCCATTCTCGTCGTCGACGACGACCCGCATATCCGGGATGTCGTGCGCTTTGCGTTCGAAAAGACCGGCATGAACATTTCGGTCGCGCAGGACGGCAAGGAAGCGCTGCGCCAGTTCGACCGCAACCTCCACGATCTCGTCGTCCTCGACATCGGCATGCCGGAGATGGACGGGCTGGAGGTCTGCCGGCAGATCAGGAGAACCGCGGAGACGCCGATCCTGTTTCTGTCGGCCCGTGACGAGGAGATCGACCGCATCCTCGGGCTCGAAATCGGTGGCGATGATTATGTGACCAAGCCATTCAGTCCGCGCGAACTGGTGGCCCGGGTGAACGCGATCCTCCGGCGTGCCCGTAGCGCGCCGCCACCGGCGGAATCCAAAATGCTGAGTCATGGCGGTCTCACGGTCGATACCGACGCCCGCACAGCGCGTTTTGATAACAAGCCGGTCACGCTGACCGCGCTCGAATTCTCGATCCTGCGCGCGCTGCTGGCACGGCCGGGTTTTGTGTTCACGCGCGAACTGATTCTCGACGCCGCCTATGCCGGCAACATTCACGTCGCCGATCGCACCATCGACAGCCACATCCGCAACATCCGCGCCAAGATGGCCGCGGCCGGTTCCGACTCCGTGATCGAGACCGTTCATGGCGTGGGCTTCAAGCTTGGCCGTTGCGAGGCCCCGCGTTGACCGAAGTCAGATCCGCGCCCCGCACACCGGTCAAGTGGCGGCCGAGCCTGAGCCTGATCGTGTTTCTGGTTCTCCTCAGCGTGCTCTTGCTGCCGCTGTTCAGCCTCTACTTCCTCAGGGTCTACCAGAACCAGCTGATCCAGGAGACCGAGTCCGAACTGATCGCCCAAAGTGCTGCGTTGGCCGCCGTGTTCCACCGCGAGGTCGAGTCCACCATTCCGCAGGACGTGCCGCTCGGCGCGAGCGTGGCGCCGACCGAGCAAAGGCCCCCGGAAGATCCGTACCAGCCGATCTGGCCCAAGCTCGAATTGGCCAACGAGACCGTATTGCCGCCGCGCCCCGCGGCGCGCCCGCCGCCGCTGGCCGCCGATCCCGCCTACGCCGCGCTTGGCGCGCGCATGGGGCCGGATCTTGTCGCGACCCAGAACGTGACGCTTGCGGGGTTTCGGCTGCTCGATCCCAACGGCGTCGTGATCGCCGGCCGAGAGGAAGTCGGGCTTTCGCTTGCGCATCTGGAGGAAATCGCCGAAGCCTTGCACGGGCGTTTTGCCGCCGTGCTGCGCGTGCGAATCTCCAAGCACGACCAGCCGGCGCTCTATTCGATCAGCCGCGGCACCGGCATGCGGGTGTTCACGGCCATGCCGGTGATCATCCGCGATCAGGTCGCCGGCATCGTCTATGCCTCACGAACGCCGAGCAATGTCTTCAAATATCTTTATGAACAGCGCACCCGGTTCATGCTCGCGATTCTCGCGACCATCGTTCCGACGCTGTTGATCGGGTTTTTGTTTCACCGCACCATCACCGAGCCGATGCGCGAACTGGTCGAGCGCACCAATTTGATCGGCAAGGGAGACCGCACCGCGCTTCGGCCGTTGAAGCGTCACGGCACCAGCGAATTCGCGCGGCTGTCGGACAGTTTTCTGGAAATGGCGCGGCGGCTGGATATGCGCTCGCACTTCATCTCGACTTTCGCCACCCATGTTTCGCACGAATTGAAATCGCCGCTGACGTCGATCCAGGGCGCGGCTGAATTGCTCCGTGACGATGTCGATGACCCCGACATGGACGACGACGACCGGCGCAAGTTTCTCGACAATATCGTGGCGGACACCGAGCGGCTAGCCAAGATATCGGTGCGCCTGCGCGATCTGGCTCGGGCGGAAAACCCCGTGGGCGTCGGTGTCACCAAACTGATCGACACGGTGGCCGCACTCCGTTCGTCTTTTGCCGCGCTCGACGTGCGCGCAGCCGGCGAACTCGATACGCCGCTTCGCATCTCGGACGAAAACGCGGCGATCATTCTTTCCAATCTCGCCGACAATGCGGTGCGCCACGGCAGCACGGTGCTGAAGATCTTTGCCGTGCGGCAACAAGCCATGCTGGTCGTGACCGTCAGCGACAATGGCGAAGGCATCTCGCCCAATAACCGGACGCAGATATTCGACAGTTTTTTCACGACACGGCGCGAACACGGCGGCACCGGCATGGGCCTTGCGATCGTGCGCGCCATGCTGGAAGCCCATGGCGGCACCATCCGCCTGATCGATTCCGAGGCGGGCGCCACCTTCGAACTGACGATCCCGATCTCCGACACGGCGCTGTCGTGACGATCGCGCGCGCCCGCCTTTGTCTGATCATTATTATTTCCGGGCTGGCGCTCCGCCACTTCGGGCTCGGCCTCGGCCTACCGGCTTCGATGGTCAAATATGGCGGCTCGGTGCTCTGGGGCGCCATGGTGTTTTTTCTAGTGGCGATCATCACGCCTCGATTTCCGAGATTTCATATTGCAGCGGCCTCAGTCGTGATCGCTGTCGGCGTCGAGCTGTTTCGGCTGGTGCATACGCCCTGGCTTGATGCCTTTCGGTTGACGCTTGCCGGCGCACTGTTGCTCGGCCGGATTTTCTCGATGTGGGATATCGTTGCCTATGTCGCCGGGATCTGCATGGCCCTGGCTTTCGACTACATGGCTGCGCCAATTGCCGCGCAGGAAGCACCGGCGCCTCACTCGCCGAGCTGAAAGCGCTCGAAACGGTGCAGTTCTTCCTCGATCCGCCGCTTCAACTCCTTGCGTGGTCCCTTCACGGCGTGACCTACCCAATTCCATTTCTGCAATAGCAACTTCCTGTTCTGCCGGTCGGTCTTGAGATCAACGGCGGCAACGATTTCATCTCCGACCAGAACCGGCAGCGCAAAATAGCCGTGGCGCCGCTTTTCCTTCGGCACATAGGCTTCGAAAAGATGCTCATAGCCGAAGATGAGACGCGTCCGCTTGCGCTGGATGATCAGGGGATCGAACGGGGACAGGATATGGACGCGCTCGGCGGCTCCGTTGCCCATAACCTCCAGCGTCTCGGGCTGGGCCCAATGTTCCTGTTTGCCGGCGCCTTCGATCGCAACGGGAATGAGCTCCTTGCAGCGAATGCGCGCCTCGATCAATTGCCGGACCGCCTTCTTGCTTGGCGCATCGAGATGGCAGATGGAATCGAGGCTGACGACGCCTTGCGCGCGCAAAGCGCGGTCGAGCAGATAGGCGGTGATCTCCCGCGATGAGGCCGCTTTCGGCGGCTTGTCCCAGCCGAAATGCCGGTCCACCAGCTCATAGGTCTTGAGCATGCCATTGCGTTCGGAGATCGTGACCCGGCCTTCGTAGAACGCGAGTTGCAGCGCTCGTTTCGACGGCTTGCGGCTCGCCCAGGCATGCACCTTCTCGACCAGCACGTCGTCGTCGATATCGCGGATGGTCAGCGCACCGTCCTTTTTCAGGAGCCGCATCACCTTGCGCAAATCGGCAGGCTTCACCTCGGCAAACCATTTATGGCCCTCACGCCGGTGCAGCTTCATCGCCGGGATGAAAAACCGAAAATCCTTCGCCGGCACGTAAGACAGCGCATGGGTCCAATATTCGAAAACGCTTTTATCGACACTCTGGGAGTGACTCAGATCGGCGCGGCGATAGGCGGGGATCCGGTTCCAGAGAATGTGATGGTGGCAGCGCTCGATCACATGAATGGTATCGATCTGCACATAACCGAGATGTTCGATCGCCGCTCTGGTTGCTTGCGGGCCTTCGCCAAACGGGGCTTCGGAATCAAGCCGCTGGGCCCGCAGCCAGATCGCTCTGGCAGCAAGCCTGGTCAATTCTATCGGCTTGGGGGAACCCGCCATCGCGAGGTAACTTAGCGGGATTCGCGCCTTCCGACAGGCGTTTGCCCACAGAGATTCGGACGACTCACGGCTTGGCGTGATTAACGATGCTTCCCGTCGCGATGTCCGCATCGCATACGGCCTTGCCGCGCTCGGGCGCCTTGCACCGGTAAACGCTGCCGGTGAGGCGATCGATCAGCCACATATTATCGTCCAGGGAACTCTCCATGCCGATGAAGCGCGTTCCCACCGCCGTAATCAGGGTGGACAGCAAAATGGCCGTCGCGATGATGACCGAAGCGATCAGCACGGAGGCTGGGGTTCCCACCTGCCCTGGCATGATTGGACGGTACCCCTGATGTCCGTTTGGCTTCTTTTGTGTCGGAAACAAAGACAGTTGGCTTCACTCGAATCAAAAATCGTTACGCCACCGCAGGGATCATCCAACACGGCGTCGCCATTTTCTAGAGGCGCATCTGGCCAATTTTTTGTCCGCACCTCGGCGACGGCGCGACAGCTTTATGGGCACCGATCAGGTCACGAATGTGAAATACACTTCACCAGTTTTCGACGAAAGGCCAGTACCTCCGCCTTAAAGCTCAAATCCAGTTCTGGAAAATCATCAGGCGGGTGAAAGTCGCCATCGACGTCCCGATAAACGCCGCCGAGATCGGCAGCATGGCTGCAAAGCCCGCACATGCCACCGCGACAAAGCCCCACAACAGCCAGCGCGGACTATCACCTCGCCGCAGCATGTAAACCAATGCCAGGCTTCCGAAGGTAGCCGGCGGCAAATAGTAGAACAAGAATGCGAGCGCTCGCGGCAGCAAGGCCCAGGCAAGATAGGGTCCGAAATAGAACGCCACGACCAGGAACGCATCGCGCCGGCGCGTCACGACGAGATCGCGCAAGCCGAGCGCGAGCGCTGCCAGCATCGGCCAGAACACCACCGGATTGCCCAAGAAGACGACGGCCGAAATCTCATCCTCGCCGACCTTGTCGAACAGAAACCACACCGGCCGCACCAGCAGCGGCCAGGTTGGCCAGCCACTCATATAGGTGTGGCCAGCGAGCGCGGTCGTGGTGTTGTCGCTGAAGATCCGGCGTTGCGCATCGAGGATATCCGGCAGGGAAAAACCGTGGAGCGGCACGAACGCCGCAAAATAGACGATCGCCGGAATCAGCACGAAGCAGACGGCAAAATGAGTGAGTTTGAGATCCGGCCACAGGTCAGGCCGGTACCAATCCTGCTCGCCGGCATCGAGAAACCGCACGCGCCAGCCTTGCATCAGACGAACGGCGGCGAAAACCGCGATGCAGGTTGCAAGCACGAACAACCCGCTCCATTTGCAGGCCGCGGCCAGGCCGCCGGCAAAACCCGCCAGGCCAAACCATAACTGCGGCCGCCGTTCATTGAATCCGCGCAGGAAGGCCGCCGTCGCAAACAGGCCGAAGGCAAGTGCGAAAATATCCAGCATGGCGATCCGCGACTGCACGAAGACCATCTGGTTGAAGAATGCGATCATGGCGGCCGCGATCGCGGCACTTTGCGCGCCGAACAAAGCAAGGCCGCAAAGATAGACGCCGACAATGGCCAACGCCCCGAACAGCACGCTCGCATAGCGCCATCCCAGCGGCGTGTCGCCGAAAACATCGATCGACAGCGCGATCAATTGCTTGGCGAGCGGCGGATGCATCGGATTGAGCTGGGGTCCGGACGCATTCACCGTCAGCATTTGCCGTGCCGCCGGCACATAATGCACTTCGTCAAAGTAAAGTTTGTCGGGCACGGCGACGCTAACCAGAAAAGCGAAGTGCGCGACCATGAAAATAATAGCGGCAACCAGCACGGTCCGGCCGGCTGTGTTGCCTGGAGCCGAAGGAAATCCGAGCACGGTCTTCACGAACCGACCGCCCTTCGCCTCGCGGCCCCCAAGTATTTCCTGGTCTGTTTTCTGATCCATGGCTTTGAACGCAACCCGAAGCCGCCGTCACTAACCATCGGGGTCGTAGCACGTCGCTTGTGGTAAATATACCACATCGGTCGCTGCGCACGGGGATAACAAAGCGGCGGACAAAACATCAATGAATTGGCGTCAGGGTATTTTCCTCACCTCGGTACTTTTCGTTGTCGCAACCGCATCCCACCCAGCCCGCGCGCAGACACGCGTCGGCGAAGCAGTCCTCGTCCAAAATCAGGTTGTCCGTGTCGCGAATTCGCTGAGCATGCCCGTCAACGTCGGCGATGGCTTGTTGCGCGACGAGACCGTACGCACCGGCCTCGACAGCGCGGCGAGACTTGTCATGGCCGACAACACCAATCTCTCGCTGGGCCCCGACGCCATGATCACGCTCGATCGCACGGTCTTCGACGACGAACATTCCTATCGCGATATTGCGATCCGGCTTGCGACAGGTGCGTTTCGCTTCGTGACAGGACATTCGGAGAAAGCGGCCTACAAAATCACGACGCCGATCGCAACCATTGGCGTGCGCGGCACTGTGCTCGATATTCTCTCCCAGCGAGGCAAGACGACCGTGGTGTTGCAGGAAGGCGCCTCGCGCGTCTGCGCGACCGGCGGCACCTGCACCGAACTGACCCATCCCGGCGACACCGCCGTGATCACATCGACTGGCGGCAGGAGCACGACCAAAAAATTTGGCGCTCCGCCATGGACGTTCGCGGCAAACTGCTCGGCCGCTCCAGGGCTTTGTACCGTGACGCAATACGCCGAAGCGGCCCCGCCGCCGCCCGCCGATGTCGGCACCGACGATACGGGCGCGCTATGCGGACGATGACGATGGCGAGGTTCTTCCGCAGGTTCGTCGTCGCCATCGCATTAGCGGCGGCGACGCCGACGATTTTGCTTCCTGTACTGACGTCTTCCGCGGCAGCGCAAACGTCTGGGCCACCGCCTAACCTGCCACCGATACTGATCCCTCCGCCACCTCCGAAGCCGACCGGGGCAGGCTCCAGCGGCAGCTCGATCAATGGGCTCGCCGATCAGCGCTTCAACCAGACCGTCACCAACCGCGTGCTCGGCAATGTACTGCTCGGCGTCAACGAGCAGATCAATTGCAGCGACTGCGTCAGCGCGTTCGGCTCCTATGGATCCTTTTCAGCCGGCATCCACGGCCGCAAGGAGATTACCCCCAACCTGTCGCTTTTGGCGGGCATCGCCTACACCCAATATGGCGAAAGCGGATACAACGTGACCAGCGCGCCGATCGCAGCCCTGGCGCTGCGCTATGATTTCACCGATTGGGGTTCGTCACGGCCGTTCTTCGATATCGGCACGATCCTGACGCCGTTCGAAAAGGTGAACTACAACCGGGGCTATACGACAAATTTCGGCAACGTCGATCTGCAAAGCTCAACCAATGCCAGCGAATACGGCGTGTATGGAAGGGCGGGCTGGAACAGCAGGCTCTCGCCGCGTGACGAACTGGCGGCCTCCATCGAGGTCTGGCAGTTGTGGCAACACGTGAACGGCTACAGCGATCCGAACGTCACGTTCGATCCATTCAACGCGAGCATTGCATCGGGCACCGATCGAACCAATCTGGCGAAGATCGGCGCGCAGTGGACCCATTTGTTCGGCTCCAGCGTCGAGGTCAATCTCAATGGCGGCTTCGTGCAGTCGTTTGCGAACCATTCCGGCCTCGTCGCCACCGTCACCGGTGACGGCCTCGCGGTGCCGACGATCGGAAACCAGTATTGGTTCGAATATGGCGGCCGGATCGGATACCGCATCACCAAGGGCTGGACCGCCGACCTTTTCATGGACGGCACGTTGGGACCGCAGCCGGTCGGCAATACCATTCATGGTGGCGTCGGGTTGCGGCTGAATTACTGAGCGAGCGCGCACCGCCGCCCCATCGCTCCTCTCGAAAATCACGCGACCGATTTGCCTTCATAGGCTCGCCGCAACTCGGCAATGTCGAGCTTGGTCATGCCGAGCATCGCCTGCATGGCGCGCCGGGCACCGGCGCTATCCGGGCCGCCCAACAATTCCGGCAACACCGACGGCACGATCTGCCAGGACAGGCCATAGCGATCGCGGACCCACCCGCATCGTTGGGCCGACCCGCCATCAGCCGACAGCATATTCCAGAGGCGATCGACCTCGGCCTGGTCTGTGCAATCGATCTTGAATGAAATCGCCGGTGTGTACTCAAAACGTGTCCCGCCATTCAGCGCCATATAGTCCTGACCGGCCAGGGTGAACTGCACCACCAGCACCGTGCCGGCCTTCCCGGCCGGACCGTCAACGGGATTTCGCTGGACGCGGTTGATGCGGGAATCAGGCAGGAGCGAGACGTAGAATTTCGCTGCTTCTTCGGCTTCGCCGTCGAACCAGAGGCAAGGCGATATCTTGGACATGGTCGGGCTCTCCTTCATGACATCTAGCGGAGGACGAACGAGCCAGCCTAACTCCGACACCGGGCTTTTTGAAATCCAGGTTTGATGAGCCGGCGAGTCCACCCGAATGACGCCAGCGGGCAGAAAAATGGCCGGGCAAAGCCCGGCCATCAGTCAAACCTTGATCGGATCGTCTTGTTATGTCGAGATCGGCGTTGGCATGGTCAGAAACGCCTTGGTCGCATGCCAGAACAGCTGCCGGTTGGTGGCCAGCACGACCGAGTGCGCCACGCCGGGCAGAATGATCAATTGGTGATCGCCGTTGGGCAGTTGACCGAAGAAATCCTGCAGGTCGGCAACGGTGGAATTTCCGTCATATTGACCGCTGATCACGAGAGTCGGCACCACAACCTTCTTGGGATCGACCTGTGGCATCTTGGACGTCATGTCGAGGTAGGTACCGGTCGGAACTTGATCGCCGAACGGCATCTCCGCATCCGCCAGGGCCTCGACGGCAGCGAGTTCGCTGGTGCCTGGTTTGTCGCGTGTCGCGATCGAGCGGATCATCTCGCGGTCACGCTTGCGCATGTTGTGGGTGCGATAATAGTCGAGCTGTTCGGCACGCTTGACGAGAGTTGGTGCACCATCGCCCTTGTACGTGAAAGCGGCCAGCACAAGACGATCGACGCGGTCGGGTTGGACCTCCGCAAAAGCGCCGGCACGGATCGCGCCGGCGGATTCACCGAGGAAGTGATACTTCTGCCGCCCGGTCTCCTTGGCAAGAACGTCAAGCGCGGCCTTGAGATCTTCGACACCGCTCTTGATGTCGGAATTGCCGGAGGTCCGCCCGGACTTGCCGTAGTTCTCGTGATCCATGGTCCAGCAGTCAAACCCGTAACGGGCGAACTCGTCCATTACGGAATATTCGCCGCCACCTTTGACTTGAATATCGAAGCAGCGTGACGTCACCGACGAGCCGTGGACGAAGAACAGCACCGGCTTGGACGGTTCGCCGGCTTTCGGCGCGCCGACGCGCTTGCGGAACATCCACAAGGGGACATCGCCCTTCTTCGTCCAATATTCGCTGCTCCAGATTTCACCTTCCGCGGCGCTGGCGCTTTGAAGGGGAAGTGCTGCGGAGAGACTTCCGGCGACGAGGCCGAGACCGGCGCCCTTGATAAGTGTGCGGCGCCCGAGCGATTGATTGACGGGCGATTCATTGGATTGCGTCACGATTCCTCTCCGATCACAGGTTTTTTGTGTTGTGAATTTTGTCTGGCGAATCCCGACTTTACGATTTTCATCTAATGAAATCGCAACTTACGAAATCTTCGTGCAATCTAGCAGAGCGCACACGACGCTGAAAGATATCCCGTGCCGCGGGGGCTACCCGCAAGATCGTACATGGTAACGAGACCGTGTATCGACGCACAATTCAGGTGTCTTTGGGATCGCGGTGCACGGGATCGACCCATAGCACCTTTTCCGGCTTCTCCACCGGTTCGATATCGAGATTGATGGCCACCGCCTCGCCGTCGCTGCGCACCAAAACGCATTCCAGCGCCTCGTCGGGACTGGCGTTGATTTCCTGATGCGGCACGTAAGGCGGGACGAAAATGAAATCGCCGGGATTTGCTTCCGCCGTGAATTCCAGATGGTCGCCCCACCGCATCCGCGCCTTGCCCTTCACGACGTAGATAATGCTTTCGAGGTGACCGTGATGATGCGCACCGGTCTTGGCATCCGGCTTGATGGTCACCGTGCCGGCCCACAATTTCTGGGCGCCGACGCGGGCAAAATTGATTGCGGCCTTGCGATCCATGCCGGCGGTCGACGGCACATTGGGATCAAGTTGATTGCCGGGAATGACCCGGACACCATCGTGCTTCCAGCGCCCTTCTCCGTGGTCATGGGAACGATCGGAATGGGTGTGATGGTGTGGATCGCTCATGTCGATTGGTTCCAGTGAATCCGCGACGGAATGCTACTGAAAATAGCTGACACAAGCCAGCCCGCAAGGAACGTTTCGGCGCTCCGAAAATTGGATCTTCATCAAACCAATCGAACATGGAGAACGTCTCATGGGTAGCGTCGCAGACAAGGTTAAAGGCAACGCCAACGAAGCGATGGGCAAAGCCAAGCAAGGCGTCGGCGAAGCCGTCGGGTCCGACCGCTTGCAGGGCGAAGGCGCCATTCAGGAGGTCAAGGGCAAGGGCCAGAAGGCACTTGGCGATGCCAAGGAAGCCACAAAAGATGCGGTCAACAAGGCTGCCGCCGCGGCCAACCGGAAGCTCTGATCCCAGATCGTGAGCGCCATCCAAATGCAAAAGGCCGGTCTTCGGACCGGCCTTTTTTGTCTGTCGCTGCTAGATCAGCCCTTCACGTCGAGCAATTCAACGTCGAAGATCAGCGTCGCGTTCGGCGGAATGACCCCGGCTGCACCGCGCGCGCCGTAGCCAAGCTCGGGCGGAATGATCAGGGTGCGTTTGCCGCCGACTTTCATCGAGGCAACGCCTTCGTCCCAGCCGGCAATCACCCGGCGTTGGCCGACCGGAAATTCGAGCGGATTGTTGCGATCGACCGAAGAGTCGAATTTTTTGCCCTTCTGGCCGTCCTCATAGAGCCAGCCGGTATAGTGCACGACGCAAATCTGGCCGGGCTTCGGCGTTGCGCCCGTGCCGACCGCGGTGTCGATGATTTGCAATCCTGAAGCTGTGGTCATGACTTTCCCCGGGGTCTGCGCCACCGCTGCGGTCGGCATCGAGGTTACCGACACGGTCAAGGCGATGGCGGCAAAAGTGGAAAACACTGTCGGCAGAAAACGTCGCATATTGGCGCACCTTCTTTAACGATCGGGCGCCTATCTATCCCAACGCAAGCTGTGAGACCAGCCTTGATCGCGCACGATCGCGTGGGGAATCCGACCCTTAATATCCGAGCGCACAGCCATCCTTGCGGGGATCGGAGCCGCCGGTGAGCGTGCCCTTTTCCCAGTCGATCCAGATCGCCTGGCCGCCACCGAGCGGCGGGATGACCTTGGTGGTCTGATGGCCGAGCTTTTGCAGGCCTGCGACGATGTCGGCCGGCACGCCGTCCTCGAGCTGATAGACGCCTTCGTAATGCAGCCCGCGCGGCATATCGATCGCCTCCTGCACGTCGCATCCGTAGTCCAGAATGTTGGTCAGAACGTGGGTCTGGCCGACCGGCTGGTATTGGCCACCCATCACGCCAAACGGCATCACTGCGCGGCCGCCCCTGGTCGCGAGCGCCGGAATGATGGTGTGCAACGGACGCTTGCCTGACGCAATGCAGTTCGGATGGCCGGGCTCGACGCGGAAGCCGGCGCCGCGATTCTGGAACAGAACACCGGTCTTGTTGGAGACGATGGCGGAGGCCCATGCATGGGCGACCGAGTTGATGAACGAGCAGACGTTGCGGTCCTTGTCCACCACAGAGATGTAGATCGTCGAAGGATTCATTGGCGGTGAGACCTTCGGCAAATCCAGCATCCGGTCCATGCGGATCTTGCCGGCCCACTCGTCGGCGAATTCCTTGGCGAGGATTCTGGCGACATCCACTTTCACATGCGCGGGGTCGCCGATGTTCTGCTCGCGCATCATATAGGCGACGCGCGCCGCTTCGGCCTCGAGATGAAACCGCTCGACGCTTAACGGTGCGAATTTCGTCAGATCGAAATGCGACAGGATGTTCAGCATCACCAGCATGGTGATGCCGGGCCCGTTGGGCGGGCACTGCCAGACGTCGAGACCTTTATACATGGTGCCGATCGGCACCGTCGTCTCGGTATTGTGAGCGGCGAAGTCTTCCAGCGTGTGCAAACCGCCGGCGCCCCGCAGGGTCTCCACCATGTCCTCGGCGATCGCGCCCTTGTAGAAAGCATCGGGGCCGCTTTTGGCGATCGCCCGCAACGTCTGGCCGAGCTTCGGTTGCTTGATCACGTCGCCGGCGACAGCCGCCTTGCCGTGCGGCAACAGATAGCGCTCGGTGTTGACGCCCTTCTTCAGCTTCTCGAACCCGTTCTTCCAGTCGAAGGCAATACGAGGCGCTACGACATAACCCTCCTCGGCCGCCTTGATCGCGGGCTGCAACAGGATGTCCAGGCCAAACTTGCCGTGGTCGCGCAGGATCGTCGCCCAGGCATCGATCGAACCGGGAATGGTGACCGAATGCGCTGACGTGAGCGGGATCGCGCGCATGTTGCGTTCGAGATACCATTCCGCCGTCGCGGCCTTCGGCGCGCGGCCCGAGCCGTTATAGGCTGTGATCTTGCCTTCGCCCTTCGGCTGCATCAGTGCAAAACAATCGCCGCCAATGCCGGTGGATTGCGGTTCGATCACCGCCAGCAGCGCCGAAGCGGCCACCGCCGCGTCCGCGGCGGTCCCCCCGGCACGGAGCACCTCGATCGCGGTAAGCGCCGCCAGCGGGTGGGACGTCGCCACCATGGCGTTCTGGGAATGGACCGTCGACCGGCCAGCGAGATGGAAATTCCTCATAGCGATTGGCTCACTTTGTCGCTGCTTTTTCCCTGACTTACAGGGCTTGTTTCGGGGGTTACTTGGCATATTCAATACCGCCTGCGCAATGCTTGGATGATGCATAACTGGAAGGGGACCCCTGCCCTTCGGAGCGGCCTCCTGCTAGATGATCGCCATGTCTTACAAGGTCGCCGCCTTCTACCAGTTTGTATCCCTGCCGGACTTTCGCGAGCTGCGCGAACCGCTGCGGGCGCTGTGCGGCGATCTCAAACTGAAGGGCAGCGTCCTGTTGGCACATGAGGGGATCAACGGCACGCTGGCCGGTAGCAGCGAGGCCATCGACCAGTTCGTCACCGCGCTTCGCCACAGCGATCATTTTGGCGGCCGCCTCGACCATCCGGAGCTCAAGTTCTCCTCGGCCGCAGCGATGCCTTTCGGCCGGCTCAAGGTCCGGCTGAAGAAGGAGATCGTCACATTCGGCGACAAGGCTGCCGATCCGACGCGCCAGGTCGGCACCTATGTCGATGCCAAAGACTGGAATGAGTTGATCGCGGCATCCGACACCCTACTGATCGACACGCGCAACGCATTCGAGGTCGCACTCGGCACCTTCGAAGGCGCGGTCGATCCAGCCATCGCGAGTTTCGGAGAATTCAAGCAATTTGCCGCCCGCCATCTCGACCCAGTTCGAGATCGGAAAATTGCGATGTTCTGCACCGGCGGCATCCGCTGCGAAAAGGCCTCGAGCTATCTGCTCGCGCAGGGCTTCGCCGAGGTCTATCACCTGAAAGGCGGCATCCTGAACTACCTCGAACAGGTCACGGAAACCGAGAGCCGCTGGCGCGGCGAATGCTTCGTGTTCGACGAACGCGTCGCGCTCGGTCACGGTTTGCGCGAGCGCCAAACGGAGCATGACAGCGATGAGTGACCTCAAGACGCTCGCTGACCGCATCGACACGCTGGAGTCGCGGCTGGCGTTTCAGGACGACGCCATCGAGACGCTGAACAAGGCCGTCACCGAACAATGGGCGAAGATCGATGCGCTGACGCGGCAACTTGTTGCGCTCGGCGAGCAGCTGCGCGAGACCGAAAGCCAGATGCCCGGCGCCGCAAACGAGCCCCCGCCGCACTACTGAGGTCCGGCAAACCGCGGCATTTGCATACGTCAACTGGCAGCCGCGAGTCTTACGGCCTGCGGCGCCATCACCAGCCGATCGCGCCCACCGTCTTTTGCGGAATAGAGAGCGCGATCCGCCGCGTCAACGAGCGAGGTGCTGCCAGTTGATCCTTGATTCGCCGGGAAGCAAATTGCTCCGCCAACACTGGCGGTAACCAATCCGGACGGCTGATTCAGCCCGTGAGCCATCCCCGCGTGCCAGATCGCAGCGCGAACCCGTTCCCCAATCCGCGCACAACCCGCTGCATCCGTATTCGGCAACAGCATGACGAACTCTTCACCGCCATATCGCGCGACGAGATCGGTCGTCCGCTGGACTTCCGCAGCCATGATGTGAGCCACCGCGCGAAGGCATGCATCGCCGGCAGTATGCCCATACGCGTCGTTATAGGCCTTGAAATGATCGAGATCGATCATCAACAGCCCAAGGTATGTGCGTTCGCGATAGGCTCGCGCCCACTCCTCCTCCAATCGCTCATCGAAGCGGCGTCGGTTGGCGAGTCCCGTCAGACCATCCTCGATAGCCAGTGTCGCGAGCCTGTCTTCCATATCCTTTTGCTCGGTCATGTCGCGCGAAATGACAACGACGCCGTCGACCTCGCCGTTGTCCTTCCGCGTGATGCGCAGGTTCGATTCAAGCCAAATCTCGATTTTTTCTCGATGCCGCGTGCGGTAGGTGATGCGCGCTTCCTCCATTTTGCCGCGCCTCAGGGCAGCGACCAATTTCTCAACGTCCGGCAAATCTTCAGGGTTGACGCCGGCGAGCGCGGGCGTCCCCACCAGCTGGTCGGGCCGCCACCCCACAATGCGGACCGACGACGGGGAAGCGTATTGGATGATGCCATCCAGACCGACGCGCGTGACCATGTCGCTTGATCCTTCCGCCACCACGCGGAAATTGACTTCCTTGGCGGCGAGCGCGGCTGCCATTCGCTGACCGCGGTGCAATTGCCGCACGAGGTAAAGTCCCAGGACCGCGATCAGCGCAACAAGACTCAGGACAAACAGAGTTCGCAAGATAGCGGCACGATACCATGGTGCCAGTACTTCCTCGACCTCTTTCGTCGCAACAACGACAAATGGGTAGCGGCTACCGCGCTGGTAGGCGCCCAAACGCTGCCGCCCGTCGAAGAATGAATCAAAATACTGGACGCCGGATGGTCCGGTGGAACGGATGCCTCTGAAAAAGGTGCCCCCCGAAATGTCGCGTCCAACACTTGTGCCATCATCCGGCCGGCGCGCCAGTGTAATCCCGTCGGCATTCAGCAGCAGCAGCGTGCCGGTTGTGCCGATATCGAACTGCCCATAATAATCCGCGAAGTAACGGGCACTGACGCTCCCAACCACAGCACCGGCAAAACTGCCGTCCGGGTGATTGAACCGCCGGGACAGCGTCATGATCCATTGGTCACCAGCGTAACTTTTGACCGGAGGGCCGACGAATGCGTCTCGCTCGGCGGATTGCTTATGATGTTGAAAATGGAGGCGATCGCGGAGATTCCTGCCCATTAAGCCGGACGACGCGAGCCAGTCGCCATTCTCGTCGTATACGATGATGCTATTGATGCGCTTCGTCGCGGCCTTGCGTGCGATCAGCACGACCGAGAGCTTTGCAAGCGTTGCGCGGTCTGCACCGTCCGCCTCAAGGCGGCCGACGGCACCAAGAATGCTGGCATCCAGCAAGTCGAAACTATCTTCCGCATGCTGTGTCAGCGACCGCGCCAGATTGGTGAGGTCGATTTCGGCCGCCTTGAGACTCGCCTCTCGTGCGGTCCATTCTCGCCAGCCACTCATACCGAGAATGGCGATGCAAACCAGCGCGACAAATGCCCCCGCCCGAAACGGGAGGCGACTCAAGCTGGACTTGACGAGGGAAGCGGACATCTCACATGGGACTCTGCTGTAATGCAGAGAAGTCTCACATACCTCTTAGTTATCTCTGAAATTGAATGCAGCAATCGGCGCTAATCGCGGGAATCCACGTTTCCTGACGTGGTTAACCCATCGGGTCCGCCGACGTTCGTGTTCCCGAAGTTGCGCCACTTTCTTACCCGAAGGATGAACAAGCCTGTTTTTCTGAACCTTTCTTGGTGTATCAGGAACCGGTTCCGTCGATCACCCGCCCAAGCCTGCTTAACTGAATGAATATGACACAACCCTTCCTCGAAGTGCTCTCCGGCCGAAAGCAAGCAGTGCCGCCGATCTGGATGATGCGGCAGGCCGGGCGCTATCTGCCGGAATATCGGGAACTGCGGGCGAAAGCCGGCGGTTTTCTCGATCTGTGCTTCACACCGGAATACGCCGCTGAAGTAACCCTTCAGCCGATCCGCCGTTTCGGCTTCGACGCCGCGATCATCTTCTCCGACATTCTCGTGATCCCCTACGCGCTCGGCCGCTCGGTGCGGTTTGAGGCCGGCGAGGGGCCGCGGCTCGACCCGCTGGATACGCCGGAGAAGATCGCAACTCTCGCTTCGCATGCCGACTTCGCAAAACTGGAGCCCGTGTTCGAGGCACTGCGCCGTGTTCGAGGCGAGCTCGATGCCAAGACGGCCCTGATCGGTTTCTGCGGCGCGCCGTGGACGGTCGCGACTTACATGGTAGCCGGTCAGGGTACGCCGGACCAGGCGCCGGCGCGGATGCTGGCCTACCGGCATCCCGACGCGTTCGAAAAAATCGTCGACGTGCTGGTCGAGAACTCGATTCAATATCTCGTCGGCCAGCTCAAGGCCGGCGCCGATTGCTTGCAGATTTTTGATACGTGGGCCGGCGTGCTGTCGCCGCGCGAATTCTCGCGCTGGTCGATCGAACCGACACGCCGCATTGTTGAGGGCGTGCGCCAACAAATCCCTGACGCAAAGATCATCGGCTTTCCCAGAGGAGCCGCCGCCTCGCTGCCGGACTATGTGAAGGTAACCGGTGTCAACGGCGTCAGCATCGACTGGACAGCAGAGCCGTCGCTGATCCGCGACCGTGTGCAGAACCGCGTCGCCGTTCAGGGCAATCTTGATCCGCTTGCTCTGATCGCCGGCGGCGCGGCGCTCGATCGCGCGGTCGACGATGTGCTGGAAAATTACGCCAGCGGACGGCTGATCTTCAATCTCGGCCACGGCATCTTGCCGGAAACGCCGATCGCGCATGTCGAGCAGATGATCAAGCGCGTGCGGGCTTACAAATAAGTTACGGCCGTCATTCCCGCGAAGGCGGGTATCCAGTAATCATGATTGTGCATAGGCGTCGAGAGGCCGCGGCGTACTGGATCATCCGCTTTCGCGAATGATCACCAAGGCATTTTCGGAGGCTAGGTCGCTTGGTTACTCTGGCCGGCTGCGATCGATGATCTCGGCCGCGCCCTTTGCCAGCAGTTCGAGCCCAGCGGCACGACCGAGCTCGCACGGCCGATCCGCCGGCCCGGAGCGCGCAACTTCGATGAAGCGCTGCCCGTCCTCATCCAGAACTGATGCCGTCAACGACATTTGCGCGCCATCGATCGTGGCCAATCCTGCGATCGGGGAATTGCAATGGCCGTTCAGCACCCACAACACCTCGCGCTCGGCCTCAGAACAGCGGCGCGCGGCGAGATCATCGATCTTCGCCAGGATATTTCGCGTCGTCCAATCGTCTGCGGCACATTCCACCGCAACGATCCCCTGCCCGACCGCCGGCAGCATCTCTGCGGCCGAGAACTCGTAAGCGATGCGGTTGGCGAGGCCGACCCGCTCCAGACCCGAGCGGGCCATGATCAGCGCATCCGCAGGCCCGACCGCGCCGCCATCGGCGAGCCGCTGCTTCTCCAGATGATCCAGCTTGCGCACGCGGGTATCGGCGGCGCCGCGATAATGGATCACCTCGATCTCGGGAAAGAGCCGGCGCGCATAAGCGGCGCGGCGTACCGCATTGGTGCCGATCTTGAAGCCCTTGCCGCGCGAGGCTCTCAATTCCTCGACCGACAGCCCGGGCCGCAGCACCAGCACGTCGCTTGCCGGATCGCGCGCCAGCGTAGCGCCAATCACCAGCCCTGGCGTGTCCTCGTTGCCCGGCATATCCTTCAGCGAATGCATCGCTGCCTGCAACTGTCCGGCGCGAACGGCATTGCGGATTTCGGCGACGAAGGCCCCGCCCTTGCCGCCATGGGGCAAGAGTTTACCGGTCTGGTCGATATCACCCGTCGTTTCGAACTTGACGATCTCGACATCGACGTCAGGAGCCACCGTCGCAAGAAGCCGCGCAATGGCCTCGGTCTGGGCCAAGGCCATGGTGCTCTTGCGGGTGCCGATCCGAAGTCGCATCGAATACCTTCTCACCGTCCTGATCCTTGCGATGGGATAGCATCCGGCAACCGGGGTGACTAGCGCTAGCGCGCGTCCTGCAAGATCATGTCGGAGGCTTTCTCCGCGATCATGATGACAGGCGCATTGGTATTGCCGGACACCAGATCGGGCATCACGGACGCATCGACCACGCGAAGACCCTCGATCCCGCGAACGCGCAACCGCTGATCGACCACGGCGAGTGGGTCGTTCCCCATCCGGCAGGTCGAGGTCGGATGGTAGATGGTGGAACCGCGGACGCGGCAATAGGCCAGCAACGCCTCGTCGCTGGTGACCTTGCCGCCGGGCTCGACCTCCTCGACGACGTAAGGCGAGAGCGCCGGTGCGTGCAAAATCTTCCGCAAGATCTTCAAGCCTTCGACATTGGTCGTGCGGTCCACTTCGCTGGCGAGATAATTGATCCGTATTTCCGGAGACGCGGCTGGATCGGCGCTTCTGATCCGGAGCGAGCCACGGCTTTCAGGCCGCAACTGACACACCGACGCTGTGAAACCCGAGAATGGATGCAGCTTTTCGCCCATCTTGTCGGTCGAGAACGGCAGGAAATGGATCTGGATGTCCGGCGTTGCCAACCGTGGATTGGTCTTGAAGAACGCCCCCGACGTGCCAGCGGCGATCGTCAGCGGACCGGTTCGAAACGCAGCATAGCGCAAGGCGGTCATCACCTTGTGGAAAGGATTGTTGACGATGTCATTGAGCGTGATGGCCTGCGAGCAGCGCATCACCACACGGACCTGCATATGATCTTGCAGATCGTGGCCCACACCTGGCGCGTCCAGCACGACCTCGATGCCGTGCTGGCGGAGCAAATCCGCCGGGCCTATGCCCGAGAGCTGCAACAATTGCGGGGAGTTGAACGCCCCGCCGGCGACCAGGATTTCCTTGCGTGCCCATGCCGTGCGCGGAACGCCGGCGCAACGATACGCCACGGCAACGGCGCGACGTCCCTCGAACAGGATTTTTTCGCCAAGCGCCGAGGTCTCGACATGCAAGTTGGAGCGAGTTTTTGCAGGGCGAAGATAGGCGACCGCCGTGCTCGCCCGTCTCCCGCCCTTGGTCGTGGTCTGGAAAAAGCCTGCGCCTTCCTGCGTGGCGCCGTTGAAATCGGGATTTCGGGGAATGCCGGCTTCCACCGCCGCCTCGACGAAGGCTGCGGAAATCGGATCGGGATGACCGAGATTGGAGACCGGCAACGGGCCGCCGGTGCCGTGGAAATCGTCCGCGCCGCGCGTCTGGTCCTCGGCCTTCTTGAAGTAAGGCAGCACGTCATCGAAGCCCCAGCCGAGATTGCCGTGCTGGCGCCAGCGATCGTAGTCCTCGTGCTGACCGCGGACATACAGCAGGCCGTTGATCGAACTTGATCCGCCAAGCGTCTTGCCGCGCGGCTGGAACACGTTCCGTCCGTTAAGGCCGGGCTCCGGCTCGGTCTGGTACATCCAGTTGACGGCCTTTTCCTTGAACAGCCGGCCATAACCGAGCGGGATGTGAATCCAGGGATTGGTATCTCGCGGACCTGCCTCAAGCAGCAGCACCGAATATTTGCCGTCGGCCGTCAGCCGATTGGCCAGCACGCATCCGGCCGATCCTGCGCCGACGATGATGTAGTCGAATTCTTCTTTGGTGCTTTGCGAGGCCGCGGCGTTCATGGCGTTTCCCGGTGGTTCGGAGATCAAGACGGCCGGCGCGGCTTTTCTTTATTATTACCGCAGCAACCGGGCTAAGCCGGCGAGACCTTCGCGTACCAGTCCGCCAACTCGCTGCCGGTGAAGAAACCAGCATCCGGCGAGGCGGTCAACAAATCGAGCATGCGCTCCAGTTCATGGATGCGATGCGGCACCGCAATCAAATGCGGGTGCAGTCCGATCGCCAGCACGATCGCGCTGTCGCGGCATTCCGTCTCGAACCGGCGCAGCGTGAATTCCAGCCGCCGCGCCATCTCCCCCGTCGCGTGCCGTTCGATGGCATAGATGATGGAGTCGTTGATTTCGAGATTGTAGGGCATCGCAATCAGCGGACCTTCGGATGTCGTCATCCAGGCCGGCCGGTCATCGACAACCCAATCGCAGACATAGTCGACGCCACAGCGCTTGAGGATATCGGGCGTGTCGACGGTTTCACGCAAGCCCGGCGACAGCCAGCCGCGCGGACGCTTCCCGGTAAAACTGGCGATCTTGTCGAGGCTCGCGCCGATCACCGCCTCTTCGCCGCCCTCGACATGGTTGATGGCTTTCTGGTGCATGCCGTGACCGATGAATTCCCAGCCCGCATTGTGCATCGCCTGTGCGGCTTGCGGATAGGCATCGATGACACCCGCATTGAAGCTCGTGGAAGCCGGCAACGCCCGCGATGCAAACGCCTTGAGAATGCGGGGAAGCCCGGCGCGCATGCCATAGTCGGCCCAGGAGAAATTCGGCACATCCGGAACGGTTTCGCGGCCATGCGGCGGAGTCACAATGGTTCTTGGCATCGGCTGGTCGAATTGCCAGTTTTCGACGTTGACGACGAGATGCACGAGGATTCGTTTCCCCTCGAGCGGCGGCAAGGCCGCACGCTCCGACGAGAGCAGATAGGGAATACGCGGATTTGCCATTGATAACCTTTAGACGGGAGCGGCGCTGACCTTCATGTCGGACATGATGCGGGCCTTGTAGGCCATGAAGTCCGCGCTGGTAAGGCTGGCGATCGAACGCGGGCGCGGCAGCGTGATCGGAATGGTGCGGATGATCTTCCCCGGCCGGGCCGACATCACGCAAATCCGGTCCGACAATAAAATCGCTTCGTCGATGTCGTGGGTGACGAACAACACCGTCGTGCCGAGCGACTGCCAGACATCC